>Ga0315281_10000359_pt1 | contig 62949 bp, 47 predicted proteins | sample YL17G07_0_MG_FD_204540 | JGI IMG/M metagenome (GOLD analysis project Ga0315281, IMG submission 204540) | Sediment microbial communities from Yellowstone Lake, YNP, Wyoming, USA - YL17G07_0 | ecosystem: Environmental > Aquatic > Freshwater > Lake > Sediment | place: USA: Wyoming | collected...
GGAGTATCAGTGGGCGTGGGCGTGATCGTCGGTGTATCTGTAGGTGTGGGTGTCATCGTCGGCGTTTCTGTCGGCGTCAAAGTGGGTGTTTTCGTGGGCGTTTCCGTCGGTGTCCCGCTAGGTGTCAACGTAGGAGACATCGTCGGCGTCTGAGTTGGTGTCTCCGTCGGAGTTTCAGTCGGAGTCCCGGTCGGCGTGGGTGTGATCGTGGGTGTAGGCGTAACGGTCGGCTCAGCGAGCACATACAGGAACTTATCGCTAGAACCTATATATATCTTGCCCTCACTTATCGCCACAGATGACTCGATACTGCCGCCCGTCGCGCAAGTCCATCCCAGCGTCCCGTTCGAGTTGATACTGTATATGACATTATCCTCGGAACCAACGTACACCCGCTCGCCCGAGTCGAGCGCCGGGGAGGAAGATATATCGCCGCCGCTCACATAACTCCAGGATATGCCCCCTATCGAGCTCAGGCTGTAGAGACGGTTGTCATCAGAACCTACGTACACCTTGTTCGTGCTGATTGCCGGGGAGGATAAGAAGATAGGCTCAGAAGCCGCATAGCTCCAGACCATGGCCCCTATCGAGTTCAGGCTGTAGATACGGTTATCCCCGGAGCCCACATAGACAGTGCCCGCGGAACTCAGCGCCGGCGAGGAAGAGATACCCCCGGAGGTTTTATAGCTCCACGAGAGACGGCCGGTCAGATCAACCACGCAGTAGAGACAGCCGTCATTAGAACCTACGTACACCGTGTCCATGCTGATCGCCGGTGAGGAAAATAGATCATCGCCCATTACGTAGCTCCACAATAACGCCCCCACTGAATTGAGACTGTAGAATCGGTTGTCTTCAGAACCAACATATACAGTGCCGGTTGCGCTCACCGCCGGCGAGGAAGATACATCGCCGCCGGTCTCATAGCTCCACGAGAGCAGACCGGTCAGATCGACCGCGCAGTAGAGACAATTGTCATCAGAGCCAACCAATACCGTGTCGGCACTCACCGCCGGCGCTGAAATGATAGGCTCATTGGCCGCGTAGCTCCAGAGCAAGGTTCCCGCTGAATCAATGCTGTAGAGGTAGTTGTCACTGGAACCCAGGTAGACGGTATCGGTTGCGCCTATCGCCGGCGAGGAAGAGATATCTCCGTAGGTTCCATAGCTCCACTTCAGCGCAGCGCTGAGAGGGCCTGATGCAGAGCTCTTACCTGTGCGCCGCTCGTCATTGTGAAACATCGGCCAGGGGTATGAGGATACCTCGTTTGAGTATCTCCGCTCGTAGCAGACAGTGTTAATCCCATCCGTCGTGGTCTTCTTTGAGGAGACACGGTAGTAGTAGGTTGTCCCGGCCTGGATGGTCGTATCGGTGTACTCGGATACGGCCACGTTTGACGTGTTGATCTTCTTGTATATTCCCGTTTTGTCGCAGCCGGGGTTCGCGTCTCTCCCGGCGCCATCGTCGCCGTTGTGTATTGTGGAACGGAAGACGTCATACCCGTACGCGCCGGAGACATCATTCCAGTCCAGGCTTATGGAACTTGCCGTCACCGCGGTCATGCGAAGGTTCTGGGGGATATCGGGGGGGGGGCTTTTCAGAGCTCCTGAGCTACCGTCGGTCGGGGTCGGGGTTATGTTCGGGTACGCACGTTCCCGCGTTATGTCATAATTCCCGTCGCTGTCACATTTAATTTTCACCGTGCCGTCCAGGTCATTGCGGTAGACAATTGCTCCTGATGTCCAGATGCGCCCGAGCGGCGCTGCGTAGGGATGGAGATGACCGCCGGTTGTATCATAAGCAGTCTGGACAATGGCATACGTCGCGCTCATCTGGTTCAGGAAGTCCTGCCCGCTCGAGGTGCTGCTCCCGTGGTGGTGGACCTTGTAGATATCGGTGTTGGCGAGTTCAGTGCCATAGGTGGTCCGGAGCGACTCCTCGGCACCGCTGGTGATGACATCGCCGCCGCTCAGGAACTTGCTCGATCCGCAGCTGAACTGATGCACAATGCTGGTGTCGTTGGGATCAACACAGCTCCCGCTATACCCAGCCGCGAGGATCTGATCCACGATATACGGGTCAAAGCCGAAGCCGTCGTAGTCCGGCGGGCTGTAGGCGGGGCCGACATTGCAGCTCGGCCCGCTCAGATATTTGCCTGGCGTCACCTCAAAGTAGTGATCGGGATGGAGGGGGCCACATCCCTCGTCGTTGAGCTGAGTAATCAAGGCGGTTTGACCCTGGGCATTGAGACTACACTTAGCTGTGCACTCATAGAAGTTTTTCACCACGTATCTAGTGAGCACCGCCGACATTCCCCCGTAGTGGTCTTCGTGGGCATGAGAAAGCGCCATGAACCAGAGCGTCCCTCCTTGCCCGATTTTGCTGTCGAGGAAGGTGAACAGGGGGTATGCAGTGTTTGTACTATTTCCCGCATCAATTAAAAGATTCCTGTCGTCAGCAGTGCCAAGGATACCGTCGGCGCCGGGGAACTCGATATAACAGCAATCTCCGTACAGGGATGATTGTCCTGCTTTCACCCACTGGATGTAATACACGCGCATGTAGTGCGTCTCGGCGGAGGCGGGATGCGCAATCAAGACGAGAGAAGCAATGAGCGAATAGAAAAACACCCTTTTCATATTGCCATCTCTGCCAAAGGCAAACCTCACTGATATGTTCTTTCTCTTATTACTCTCATCATATAGTATACCATGTTAATCGATGTATGTCAACATTTCGAATTGCCTCATAATAAAAGTGCTCCAAGCGGATTCATTGACTCAAAAATGAAAGGTACTCGAAAATTTAGCGACAGATCTCCTCGCAAGCCGGTATATCGGTTGTTAGGAGGTGAAGACAATGCTTGGGTTAGACATGAGAATACGTAGGGTACTGGTAGCCAAGCAATAAGATCAATACCGGCGGACCGGCTCCTTCGCCCGGAGCGTAAGTAACTCCAGTTGAAAGGGAGGTCGGGAACCAAGCCGGGAAGTCTGTTCAAGCATAAGATCCCTATCCGTACATTTGCGGACTGGGACAATGCGAAGCCTGGGTTCCTTCAGGTAGCCTCAGGGGAATAACTTTAGGCAGATATTCGGGTGACACCACGATGGCATCTTGAACAGCAGGCGCTCGCGTTCGCCAGGCGGCCCGAGCCGCCACGTCGTGTGTAGCAAGGCCCGAATGATTGTGACAGGTGCGGTTCCGTAAGGCTTGATGTATGCGGGCTGTTGTTATCCTGTTCACGAATATTACGCGGCGCGGCCTTCGGCCGCAACCAAGATTCAAGCAGCCACAGAGAGCACAGAGGACACAGAGATTGACGTGTGACACAGATTCACACAGATAGACACAGATGAACATAAGTTTTTCAGTGTTCTCAGTGGTAAAAAGACAATCATGCAGTTTGAAAAACTTTCTCAAAAAGAGAAGTTTTACACACTTGTAGGCCGTAGGGGTTGAGAAAATATGTGGTGTGCGTCCTTTCCTTCATGCAGCAGGCGCTTAAATGTCAGCTACGTGGCAAAATAGCTGGGATCCCGCGCTAGTATCTGTGCATCATCGGCGAACAAATGACGGCGCGCATGCTGCCGGGAGAGCGGATCTGCATTGAGCAGAGGAAAATTACCTGGCGAGAATTACCGAGAGGTTCCGGAGGTCGCCGGAATCGTTCGAGAGAACAGAAGATACCGCGATTGGCTTTCCCGCCGAAGCGATCGGCCCCGCGTCAAGTCTGTGGGTTGGCTCCAGCGTCTCCCCGTCCCTCGGGGCGGAGGCGAATGGGGCGGCATACGCCGCCACCTCCATGCCGCCGCGCCCGTTGCGCAGCAGTAGTGCGATCTCGCGGTTCATGGTCTTCCCCTCGCGCAGCGCCAACCCGAGGATGCTCGTGCAATCGGGAATCTGCCATGACCGCAGCGGCGTGAGGTTGATCACCTGCCCGTTCTCTCCCCCGCTCACCGCGCGCGCGAGTGAAATATAGAAGTCTCTATTCCGGCGTTTCACGACCAGGGCGACGGTGGTTCCTGTCTCCCCTTCACCCGGGCGGAGCGGCGCGAAGGCGAGCAGATCATCCGCGCCCGTCACGGGGAGGGATGTCAGTACAATGCTCTTTCGCTCATCGGCGGGACGAGGCACCGCGCCGAGGAGGACCGCGAGGCCGCTCTTGGTCGAAACGAGCGCCGCGATATCGGATGGAGAGCCATCGCCATCGCTGTCGAGAGAGGAGATGGCGCGAATCCTCCCGGGATTGATCGCATAAGGGCACTGGATGGTGTATTCGCGCGCGATCGCTCCGTCTGCTCCCATAGCCGAGAGGGTGACGGTGCCGTCGCGCGCCCGGATGATGCCCTGGTACGGCTGGGGCAGTCCGGGATCGGCGAGCGAGCACAGGCCCACAAAACCTTCCGTTTTCAATGCGGGATAACTTCTCTCAAGGGGGCGAATGTTCCGGTTGGCGTAATCGAGTGAGTACGCCTGGAGTATGAGCTCCCCATCCTGCGATACGCTCGGGTAGGCGGCCCTGAGCCCCTCGATATCATCGTCGGCAAGGTATCGTTTCGCCTTTTCCCCCAGAATGATGTATTCAAACATCGTCTGCCCCGTGGACTGGACGTCGCCGAGACCTATGAAATGACCGACCTCATGCGTGGCCACATTCTGGACATCGAGTGTCCCCGCCTCCCCGTTTGTTGACCAGCGGTAATCGCGGCCGTTGAGCATCATCTCAACCTTGAGGATGCGGCCCTCGTCCCTGTCATAGTAGAGCCGCGTCTTCGCGACGTAGTATGAATCATAGGGCCATTCCTCTTTTATCCACATGACCACGCTTGCCCCCGGACTGATGTCTCCCCGCTCTACGAGACCGGCGAACTGGAACTCTATTCTCCCGCTCGCCACGTGCTCCCACGTCTGGAACGCGGACTGGATTGCCGCGATGTCGCTCCCATCGGAGATATCGCCGTATCCCCTGCGATCGATGAAATAGGGAATGGGTAGCAGGGCATCCCCCCAATGAAGCGGGATTCCCTGGCCGGTCGTGCGGATGTCGTAGGCGGGCGCGTGGGTGGAAAAGAGGAGCGAGAGGAATATGAATGTGAAAAAGCGGCGCTGCACCACGACCCCCTGGTTAATCTTATGCAATTCTACCTCAAATAATGCGAAATGTCAAATAATACGCGGCTCTCGTGATGCTTCTCTCGCGATTTGATTTCGCGAGTCGTAATCCGGTTGAGTGTGGGGCGGGCTCACTCTTCAACAATACCCCTCGCCTTCAGCTCCGCCGTTGCCTTCTCCACCATATCGACCGCCTGAGCTCCCTCGCTCCATTTGATGAGCTCTTTCATCCCATCCCTGAAGTCAACCCCGGCTTTGAACTGGAGGGAGCGCGCGATTGTGCTCGTGTCTGCGATGCAGTGGCGGACGTCGCCCTTGCGGAATTTCATCGTGATTTCAGGGTTGATCTGCTTCCCGCAGAGGCTGCGCAGTATCTCGGCGATTTCGAGGACCGTGGTGACCTCCCCGGAGCCGACGTTGAAAGACTGGTAGTCAGCCTGGGGCTTTCCCATTGCGAGCATGTTCGCCTCGACGATATCGTGGACCGAGATGAAATCCCGGGACTGGCGGCCGTCTTCGAAAATCATGGGGGGTTTGTCGTTCTTGATGCGACTCAGGAATATTGCGGCGACCCCGGTGTACGGGTTGGAGAGCGATTGCCTCGGTCCGTACACGTTGAAGTAACGCAGCGCGACGGTGGGGATACCGTAGGTGCGCCCGATATTCAGGCACATATCCTCCTGGACCATCTTGGTGATCGCGTAGATTGAGGTGGCGAGCCGCTCATCCTCCTCGCGTATCGGGAGCGGCCTGAGCTGCCCGCCGCACCCCGGGCAGTGGCATTCCCAGTCGCCTTTTCCAAACTGCTCCTCGGACCGGAGGGGCGGACGCACGCGGCCGCAGGCCGCGCAGTCGTAGAGACCCTCCCCGTAGCTGCTCATGGAGGCGGCGACAATGAGTTTCTTGACCCTGTGCGTGTGGTTGGCGAGGATGTCGAGGAGGTTCGACGTTCCCCCGATGTTCACGTCAACGTAGTGTTTTACCTGGTACTGGCTCTGCCCGATGCCCACGGCAGCCGCGTGGTGAGAGATGACCTCCATCTCCTCAACCGCCTTCCTCAGGGAATCGTAGTCACGGACATCCCCCCGCACGAACTCTGCCCGGCGGTTGAGGTGGTCCGGTTCCCTGCCTCCGGGATGCACCTGCGGATCGAGGTTGTCGAAGATCCTCACGCGGTGCCCCTCCTCGATCAGGCGGTCGACGAGGAAACTGCCGATGAAACCAGCGCCTCCGGTGACAAGTATGTTCATGACATACCTCTTTAATAGTAGTTCAAATATAAACCGCGGATCTTGCGGATGAGGCTGATTAAGAATATACAAAATCCAAAACGCCGGTGATTATGTAAATCCGCACAATCCGCGCTATCCGCGGTTACAACACTTTTTTACTTCACACTTTTTTACTTCGAAGTCGGCGGCATCCCCTCTCGCCCCGCCACGGCTGAATACGCGCGTAATCATTAACAATCCTTGGGCCTTAAACTTTCGGCTTCTGGCTGTCTTTCAGTTCCATCTTCCGGATGCGGTAGAGCACATCCTCGATGAGCCGCCGATTCGAAGAGATGATGTCTGCCACGAGGCCGATGAGCAGAACCTGGAAGCCGACGATCATGAAGATCGCCGCGAAGATGAGCGACTGGAGGTGGCCCCGGCCTCCGGAGGTGAAGTAAAAGCAGAGAAACCGCAGGGAGAGTACCACTCCCAGGAGCAGCCCCACGGTGCCGATGAAGAGAAATATCTTGAATGCATCGTACATTGTGTAGATGCGGACCATGGTGCTCAGCGATCTCTTGACGTACTCCCAGAGACTCGAGAAGAGTCGGGATTCCCTCGTCTCCTTATTGGTCCGCACCGGCACGTGCGTGATGGCGATGTTTTTCTTGCCACCCTGGATTATCGATTCGAGCGTGTAGGTGAACTGTGAGACGATATTGATGCGCAGCGCCGCCTCGCGGTTGTACGCGCGGAAGCCGCTCGTGCAGTCGGGTATGTCGGTCCCCGAGATGCGCCGCACCGCCCAGCTCCCCCAGCGCTGGAGAAAGCGCTTTAAGGGGGATACGTGGGTGAGCTTATCGATGGTGCGGTCGCCGATGACCATATCGGCCTCTCCATTGAGAATCGGCTCGATGAGCGAGGGGATGTCGGCGCCGCAGTACTGGTTGTCGGCGTCGGTGTTGACGATGATGTCGGCCCCCGCCTTGAGCGATGCGTCCAGGCCGGCCATGAACGCCTGTGCAAGGCCCTTCCGGTTCCTGAAGCGCACGAGGTGCTGGACGCCCGCGCGCCGCGCCACCTCAGCGGTCCGGTCGGTGGACCCGTCGTCGATCGCGACAAATTCAATCTCGTCGATGCCCGGGATCTGCCGGGGAATGTCGCGGAGCGTCCTCTCGAGATAGGACTCCTCGTTGTAGCACGGAATCTGGATGACGAGCTTCATGCGATACCCTCTGGAGTGATGATAGTACCTTTTCCCTGAAGCCGTGTCAAGAATGGCGGGGCTCCCCAAAATGGCGGATAACAGATTGAAACATTCACCTGATGGGTGAAATGCAATAATAAGTATTTTTTCTGTAGGGGCTTGATTTATCAAGCCCGCAACGCGGGTCGGATGAATCCGACCCCTACAAATGCGCCGTTTCGGGGGGCTCCGCAATGGGGTGCGGAAGTGCGGAAATCTCACCATCTCTCCGCGTTAAGGAATTTCCCTTCGGTATGAAGCAGATCGTGACCATGCCAGGGATGGTGAGGAGGAAGACCAGGCAGAAGAAGTTGAGGTATCCAAGCCTCTCCTGTATAAATCCGCTCGCCGCTCCGGGGATCATCATGCCGAATGCCATGAGGCCGGTGGATATGGCGTAGTGAGAAGTTTTGAACGGCTCCCGCGCAATATACATGAGGAAGACCGTGAAGGCCGTGAATCCCAGGCCATAGCCGAACTGCTCGGCTCCCACGAGCACATAAGTGGCGCCGAGCGAAGGCCGCGCCCACGCGAGATAGACATAGCTGAGGTCGGGGAGATTGAGCGCGAGTGCCATCGGCCAGATGCACCTTTTAAAACCGAAGCGGGATATGAGCCACCCTCCGAGGATGCCCCCCGCGAGCAGGCAGGAGGTTCCGACAGTGCCGTAGACAGTACCGACTGTCTCTAGGGAGAGGCCGAGTCCTCCTCGTGCGACAGGGTCAAGAAAAAACGGCTGCGCCATTTTCACGAGCATCGCCTCCCCCAGGCGGTACAGCAGGATGAATGCCACGACAGGAACGATCATGGGCTGGGAAAAGTAGTTCTTGAACACATGCAGCAAATTCGAACTGCAGGCCCCTCCCGCGGATCTCAGTGCTTTGGTGCGCCCGGCGTCAGCGTGAGGGAAGGGCAGGTAGAACCTGTGGAAGAGCGCCAGGCAGATAAAGATAACGCCCGCTATGCCGAGGACGGCTGTCCAGCCCTGGCGGACAAGGCCGGTTCTCCTCTCAATCGTGCCCGCGAGGACGACCAGGCCGCCGGAGGCGAAGATCATCGCGAGCCTGTAGAATGTGCTGCGGACGCCTGCGTAGAGCGCCTGATCCTCTCGTGAGAGGCTCAGCATGTAGAAGCCGTCGGTCGCGATGTCGTGAGTGGCGGAGGTGAACGCGATGAGGCTGAAGAGGAGGAGGGAGAGAGGAAAGAACAGGTCGGTCTGGATCGCCAGGGCCGTCGCGATGAAGCACAGGGCCATCGTCAGCTGGGTGCTGATAATCCATCTCCTCTTGGTAGAGCGCGTGTCAACGAGCGGTCCCCAGAGCATCTTGATGACCCAGGGGAGGTAGAGGAGGCTCGTGAGGCCGATCAGCCTGTTGGGCAACCCCATCGTTTTGTACATGACCACGGTGACGGTGTTCACGATGACGTAGGGGACTCCCTCGGCGAAATAGGTGGTGGGAATGTATATCCAGGGGTGGCGCTTGTTCCCCTCGGGGGGGCGATTGGTTGAAGGATAATCCGGTATATCGGGCATGGTGGAATGCACTGAATGTTTATCAAAAATCGGAATGTACAACTATACCATCACGAGAGATGGATGAGATAGAGATTTCGGGTTCATTTCGTAATGGGTCAGAAGGTGTGAAAAAATTGCCTCTCGCCCCTTTTTTGTAGGGGTCGGATTTATCCGACCCGTCAGCGGGCCACGTGTTCCACGTGGCAAGCTTGATACTTGCCCGGCTTCAGACGGGAATCAAGCCCCTACACGATGGGTTACACATGCGCAAGCGACAAACCGGATTTTTTCACACCTTCTCACTTATGGGGGGCTATTTTCAACGTCTTTAATGTTCTACCACAGAGGACAAGGAGAAAAGAAGGAGCACACGGAGAAAGCGAGGCAATTGTTTTATGGAGAACGCAGATTTCGCAGATGTGCGCAGATGTACGCAGATATGAAAAACGGTTATGCGTTCCTGTAATAAATCTGCGTTTATCTGCGCCAATCTGCGTCCAACATCGCCTTTTAAACGCTTTATCCGCGCGTATCCGCGTTCATCCGCGGCGAAATCTTAAATGGGCGGTTATAAAAAGTGCGTCTGTGGTTCACCCCACCATAACTGACGCATTTCTTCATTTCATTGATATATTCGGAACAGCCTGTATTGCCACCACACCGGAATTTAAAAATGTCCTTAAAAATATGCGTGGTCGATGCTCAGACACCACTAGGGCTCGCATGGTTCTCCTAGGGTATGAGTGGCAAACCGTGGGATCATTTAGATATAATCTGTACGTCAAATCGCAATCACCTCATAGCTGCCGTATACCGATTACAATCAAGTCCCGCACTGCAATACTATCGAGGCAAACGCAGGGACACACAAGGAGGGTGTCACCCCGTCCCGTTGTAACCTCTGAGGCGCAGTATGGATACTATTGGCCGTAACGATACCAGCGATAAGATCAGGGATTGCCTTATTCTCTCCTCGCTATTTGCGCTCGCGTTTTTTATCCAGCTCGGCCGCGGTCCGCTGATGGTGCCGGACGAGGCCCGCTACGCCGAGATACCGCGCGAGATGATCGAGAGCGGAGACTTCGTCACCCCCCATCTCAACTATGTGAAATACTTCGACAAGCCCGCGCTGTACTACTGGCTCACGGCGCTATCCCTTCGCCTGCTCGGAGAAAATGAGTTCGCCGCCCGCTTCGTCAGCGCCCTCTCCGGCCTCCTGGGCATCCTGATCACCTGGCACATCGGGCGGAGGATATACGGCAGGAGGGAGGCGATGCTCTCGGCGCTCATCCTGGGGACCTCGATAGGCTATGTCGTGCAGGGAAGGCTCAATATCATTGACATGCTCCTGACCTTCCTCATGACCGCGACCCTCGGGTCTTTCCTCCTGGCGTCGCGGGAAGGGGAGCCACGCAAGGGAATCTATTACCATCTCTTCTATGCGGGCGCGGCCCTCATGGTATTGGCCAAGGGGCTCATCGGCATCGCCCTGCCTGCCGTCGTAATCATCCTGTACATCCTCCTGTGCCGGCGGTGGGGGCTTCTCAAAGAAATGAGGCTCCTCACCGGCTTACCGCTCTTCTTCCTCGTGAGCGCTCCATGGTTCATCGTAGTCTCCATAAGAAACCCCGGCTTCGGACGGTTCTTTTTCATCCACGAACACTTCGTGCGGTTCCTGAGCAAGGAGCACAAACGTTATCAACCGTTCTGGTTCTTCATCCCCGTGCTCATGGGGTGCATGTTCCCGTGGTCATGCTTCCTGCCGGCGTGCGTCGTGAGGTTTTGTGATCAGGCGAAGAAGAGGCGGGCGGAGCCGGATATCTTCCTCTGGGCGTGGGTTGTGGTGATCTTCGTTTTCTTCTCGCTTTCAGGCTCCAAACTCGTGCCCTACATCCTCCCGACCTTCCCCGCGGTTGCCCTCCTGATGGGAAGAACCTTTTCAGGTGTCGTGGATGGGACTTTCACAAAGATACGGTGGCAGGTATATGTCCTGATCACCGCACTCTACGTCGGCGCCGTTGGGATTCTGCTGTACCCCCACCTCACTGATGAGCCACATATCAGTCTCCTGGGCTGCTCGGTAATCGGGGGGCTTCTTTTTTGTGAGGGGCTGCTGACCGTGCTCGCGACGCGCAGCGATGAGGGGCGGAAACTCTTCCTGGCCCTGTGCGTGATGTCGTATATCCTCTGTGTGGTGGGCCCCACGCTGGTCGTTGATCAGGTGGAGGAAACCAGATCATGGAAAGAGCTGGCACTGGTGGTGAAAGAAAATGCCCGCCCCGGCGATATGGTCATGAGCTTTGACTTTTACCCCCAGGACCTGACCTTCTATACCAAAAGGAGGGTGGTCGTTGTGGACGCCACGGGAGATCTGGAATACGGCAGCACGCAGGGGAATCAGTCCTCCTGGTTTATTGGTCATCAGAAATTCTACATGCTCTGGGATTCGCCCCAACGTCTTTTTGTGGTGATCCATGAGAACGATATCCCCGAGCTCATCAAGTCGGTCCGCACGCCTGCGCAGAGGCTCGGGCACAAGGAAGGCATAGTCCTCATCACCAACCGCTGACCGGCGCGGTCCAGATGGCATTCTGCGCCCCGCACGCATCACCACAAAGATCTTAGCTTCCGGCGCGCATTTAACCACTTCAGCCCCTCAAACCATATGACGCTGATCACGCCCGCCGTGAAACAGATGTGCAGATCGATGGAGTGCAGGATATTGAGCCGGAATAAGTCGCGTAGGAATGGCACGTATGACACCAAACTTAAACAGGCTGCTGCGCCCCCCGGTACCCACCACTGTGCGGTGTTCAGCGAGGACAGAGGCTTAATATATGACCATTAAGAAAGTACCATTCCATTGAGGCACGTCCATGCCCGCAGGCGGTGCATTTGGATTGATTCTCGCCCCACCTTGGCTTATACTTCGGTACATTAGGAAGCGATGAAAGACGAAGCGGTTTCGATCATCATACCCACCAAGAACGCGGAGCGATACCTGGAGGAGCAACTGCGGGCCATATTCAGCCAGGAGGACGTTCGCCGCCCGGAGGTCGTCATCATCGACTCGGGCTCGGCGGACAGGACGATCCGGATCGCGGCGCAATACCCCGTGAGGCTCATTTCCATAAAACCCGAGGAGTTCAATCACGGCGCCACCAGGAACCTCGGCGCCCGTGAGGCGAAGGGCGGCTACCTCGTGTTTCTCACCCAGGACGCCACCCCGGCGGATGGTTCATGGCTTAAAAATCTGCTCAGGCCTCTCCGTGAAGACCCGGCTGTGGCAGGGGCGTTCAGCCGCCACGTGCCGCGCCCCGGCTGCTCCCTCCCCCTGGCGCGGCAGATTGAGGAGGAGTGGCCGCAGGCGGGGGGAAAGCAGAGGGTTGTCAAGCAGGTGAGCTCACGCGAGGAACTCGAGGCGCGCAAGCCGTACTACGTCTATTTCGCGAATACAAGTTCCTGCCTGCAGCGTTCGGCGTGGGAGCGATTTCCCTTCCGCGACGTTGACTTCGGCGAGGATGTCGATTGGGCTGAGCGGGTGCTGCTCGCGGGCTACAAGGTGGTGTATGAGCCCGATTCTGCCGTGCTCCACAGCCACGATTACCGCCTGCGGGAGCAGTTGCGGCAGCACTATGATTATGGCCGGATGGTGAGGGTCGCGCGCCTGGCGCCGGCCATTACCCTCCGGCGATCCGCCAAAACGTTCCTGGTATCACTGCGGGACGACTTCAGTTATGTCAGGAGGGAAGGCAGGCCGAGTAATCAGTTCTTTTTCAGCATCCCGTTTCACGCATGCTGTGTGCTCGGGCGGTGGCTCGGGGAGCACGCGGAGAGATTGCCGCGCCGGCTGCGGATGCTCTTATCACGGCAGACTGCAATAAAGAACCACTGATGTCTGTTGTATTTCGTGTAACCACAGAGTGCACAGAGAACAGGCACAGAGCACACAGAGGAAACGGCGAGCAGCATTATTTTGGTTAAACTACAATCATTATGGATAACGTACAGTACCCCCATTCAGGGATAACCGAAAAGATTATCTCAAGCGCCATCGAGGTGCACAAAGCTCTTGGGCCTGGGTTGCTTGAGTCAGTTTATGAGGAAGCCCTCGCGCATGAATTCGATCTTAGAAAAATCAAATATACCCGCCAGGAAGCCGTCAGCCTGCAATACAAAGGGAAAGAGGTTGGCCATCATCGCCCCGATTTTTTGGTAGAGGATCAAGTGGTATTAGAGGTCAAAGCTGCTGAAGGTATGCCAAAGATATTTGAAGCGCAGCTTTTAACTTATCTCAATGCAACCGCCAAGAAAGTGGGTTTGATCATTAATTTCAATGTTGTATTGCTTAAAGAAGGCATTAAAAGACTTGTGCTATGAATTCGAATAGATACTCGATTATTTCGAACTCTAATCAAATTACAGTTTATTATCGTTCACACTATTCTCAGTGCGCTCTGTGCTTTTATTCTCTGTGCCCTCTGTGGTTTCATTAACATAGCTTTTTAGGGATGACCTTGAAGATATTATTTGTGGTTCATGGCTATCCGCCCACCGCCGTCGCGGGGACGGAGATCTGCGCCCAGAGGCTCTGCGTGGCGCTTAAGGGGATGGGGCACGATGTCTCGGTGATCGCGCGCGAGGAGCGATTTGGCTACCCTGAGTACAAAATCATACGGGACGAGAGGGAAGGGATACCGGTAATGCGCATCGTGAATAACTTCACGCGGCTGCACGAGAGGTACCTCTATGACTACCACCCGCGCATTGAGGAGATATTCGAGGATGAGCTCGTGCGACTGAAACCGGACCTCGTGCACGTGCAGCATCTCTCGGGGGCTTCGTGGGGAATCCCCCTCATTGTCAAGAAACATGGAACCCCCCTGGTGGTATCGCTGCACGATTACTGGTACGCGTGTGAGCGTGTTCAGCTCCTCAGGCCTGACGGGACAATCTGCCCCGGGCCCGACGATGGCCGCGCCTGCTCACGGTATTGCGCCCACGGCGCCCTCTCTCTCATGGCCTCCGCGGTGATCGAACGCCTCAAGTGGGGCGTCGGATTTCCGGGCACCCTCCCCGGTGAGAGAATAGTGCTGAGGATGCTGGCGGTCATTCAGCCGCTCGTGATGCCTGGAAAGACGAAGAAGTTGAGACGCGTGTATGCCGAGCGGTGCGCCAGACTACTCCACAACCTCGGGAAGGCCGATCTCCTGATCGCCCCCTCGGAAAAGGCTCGCGAAATCTATGAGTCGCTGGGCATACCGAAAGAGAGGGTGGCGGTCATACCGCATGGCGCGCCGCCCCTCCCCGACGCGCGTGCGAGTTCATCCCGGAATGAGTATGCCGGCGCAAGGCCCCTCGCGGTCGGCTATGTCGGCACGGTGATGGCGCACAAGGGAGTGGTGACCCTCCTCAGGGCGATCAGGGGGCTCTCTCCGGAGAAGGTCGCGCTCAGGATCTACGGCCGTGCCTATCCTCCGCGCTTCGCGCGATTTATCACGAAGGCCATCAAACGGTTCCCGCGCGGCCAGGTGGAGATTCAGGGGACGTACCAGCCTGAGGAGCTGCCCCGCATCTTGGCGGGATTGGATGTGGTGGTGATTCCCTCGCTGTGGCATGAGACATTCAATCTGGTCCTCTGGGAGGCCTGGGCCTCCCGGCTGCCGGTCATCGCCTCGCGGGTGGGAGCCCTGTCGGATTTCATCAGGGAGGGCGTCGACGGGCTGACCTTCTCGCCCGGGAACTGGAGGGAGCTGCGCGCGCAGCTCTCGCGGATTGTCGAGACCCCGGCGCTGCTGGGCACGCTCCGGGAGAATCTCCCGCGCTCCTGCACGAGCCTCGATAAGAATGCCAGATGCTATGAGGAGATTTATACCAGGCTGACCACTGAGCGGGCAAAAGTACGTAACCACTGAGGACACTTAAACCACCAATGACAAAATTCAAATGACAAAACTTGATATTTGTCATTTGTGCTTTGGTATTTGTCATTTCTGCAACATTTCAGTGTCTTCAGTGGTTTCATGTGCCATTTTCTTAGGTTATCCACGTCATGAGTGATGCGTCCGTCAATGAAAAATCTGTGGTGGCGGTGGTGCTGAACTATCGCCGGCCTGCTGACACGATCGACTGCATCCGGTCGCTCCAGCGAACGGAGGGGCTGAAGCCGGAAATAATAGCCGTGGACAACGGCTCGGATGACGGGTCGGCAGAGCGCATTGCAGAATCGTTTCCCACCGTGCAGCTCATACGCAACCGGTCGAACCTCGGCTACGCCGGCGGGAACAACGTCGGCATCAGGGATGCGCTGAAGAGGGGGGCTGAGTTTGTGCTGGTCATCAATAACGATTGCACCGTAGCCCCCGATGCGCTCGGGAGAATGGTCGTGGCCGCGCGCGCGCGCGGCGCGGGCATTGTCAGCCCCAAGGTCTACGACTTCTTCAAGCCTGAGATCATCCAGTATGCCGGCTACAGGAACATCCACCTGCTCGCGCAGGGGCTCCCCGTGGGTGAGGGGGAGAGGGACGAGGGGCAGTACGAGAGCGAGGCCGAGATGAGCGCGGCGCCCGGCTGCGCCATGTTGCTGAGCAGGCGCCTCCTGGAATCGGTCGGGCTTTTCGACGAGCTGTTTTTCGCCTATTCCGAGGAGCTCGATCTCTGCCGCCGCGCCCTCGACGCGGGATACCGCATTCTCTTCGTTCCCTCGGCGCACGTGTGGCACAGGAAAGCGGCAACACTCAGCCCGCGGAGCCCGGAATATACCTACTACCTTACGCGGGGGAGGCTCATCTACGCGCGCAAGCACCTGGGCTGGGGCGCGTTCCTCCTGGTGTTCCTCCCGTACTTCGTGGTTGCGAAGATGATCAAACCGATGGTGGTATTCGCCCTCCTCGGGCGGCCGAGGAACATCGGCGCGCTGCTCAGCGCGGTCTGGTGGAATGTGAGGAATCGCCTCTAGGTGTCGGTTGAGGGCCTCTGGGTTACTAAATTTAAAGCCGCGGATCAAACGGGTTGAGCGGATTTCTTAACCTATTTACGTTCTTACAATTGGGGGGAGCGATATAGTAAGATTTGCCCGCACAAAACAGAAGGGAGTCGTAGATGAAAATTCTTGTTCTGACAAAACGCTACACCTCGGCCAAGGATATCTCGCGCGAGGAAGTCGGCCGGCCGTACTGCCTGTTTGCGGCGCTGAGCGGCGTGGGGCATTCAGTGAGCTTCCTCCTTGGCGATTACACCGAGAGGGCGTTTTTTGATGTCGAGCGGGGCCCGATCCAGTTCAAGATACGCCCCCTGAGCAAGGCGCGCATCCTCTCCTTCCGGCGCACGATAGAGGAAGAACTGACGAGGGGCGGTTACGATCTCCTCATCGCCGAGGGGGATCCGCTCTTCGCCCTGCTCGCGCGCGGCCCGTGCAGGAGGACCGGCGTTCCCCTCGTCTACGACCTCATGGATAACTATGAAACGTATGACATATACCAGCTCCCGCTCTTCGGCCGGTGTGACAGGGGGCTCGTCCGCGACGCCGACCTTGTCGTGTGCGTCACCGACGCGCTGAGAGAAAAAATAATCCCCTGGCGGCGGGAGGATGTGTGCGTCGTGGGAAACGGTGTGAACACCGAGCAGTTCCGGCCGATGGATAAGATGGAGTGCCGGATGAGCCTCTCTCTCCCGGAATCGGCAATCCTCATCGGCTACTTCGGCTACCTCGTTGATTATAAAGGCATAGACCTTCTCCTCCAGGCCCACGAAATCCTCCGGGGGGGTGGTTTTTCCTCCACACTGCTCCTCGCCGGTGACAGGCACCGGGCGGTGCGCCTGCCGGGTGAGGACGTACTCTACCATGGCCTTGTCTCCCAGAGTGAAATCCCTCGCTACATCAACGCCTGCGACGCGGTGGTCGTCCCGAGCCCCTCTAACTCGTACACGGACTACTGTTTCCCCCTGAAGGTCCTCGAGGGAATCGCCTGCGACGTGCCCGTGGTCGCCACCGCCCTCAGGCCGGTGCGTGAGCTCCTCGGGAATGACTATCCCCTGCTCGTCACACCGGGAGACCCCCGGGAATTGGCGGAGAAAATCCGGGAGGCATGCGGCGAGGGGGTGCCTCACCTCAGAGAGGTCGCGCTGGAGCATACTTGGCAGCAGATGGCGGAAGCGCTCGGGCACGTGCTCGCGAGATTTGAAAAAGGCGGTGCGCATACATGATCGTCCAGCTCTGTGGGCTGAGCCATAAAACTGCGCCCGTCGCGGTGAGAGAGAAGGTTTGCTTCAGCCCGTCCAGACTGGAGGAGGCCGTGCGGCTCCTGCACGAGGACGGCGCCATCCTGGAAAATGTGATTCTCTCGACGTGCAATCGGGTGGAGGTCTATGCGGTCACGCGCGAGCCTGCGCCGGCCCGAACACTGGCGGCGTTCCTCGCCCGGTTTCACCAGGTGGAAGAATCGGCGTTCAGCGGGCACCTCTACGCTCATCGGGGCATGGACGCGATCGCGCATCTCTTCAGGGTCGTCACCAGCCTCGATTCAATGGTGCTGGGGGAACCGCAGATCTTCGGTCAGGTGCGGGAGTCGTATCAGATCGCGCGCAGGGCCGGCTGTGTGGGAGCGGTGCTCACGCGCGTGTTCGAAGAAGCGCTCGGCGTCGGGAGGGTCGCGAGGAGCGCGACGCGGATCGGCAAGGGGGCTGTCTCAATAAGCTCGCTGAGCGTCGGAATGGCGAAAAAGATCTTTGGAAACCTCGAGGGCACAACCGTGCTCGTCATCGGCTCCGGCAAGGTCAGCGAGCTCACGCTGAGGCAGTTGACCGGCTCCGGCATAAAAAAGGTGCTGGTTGCCAATCGCACGTTTGACAGGGCGCAGGAGCTGGCTGCTCGATTCCGCGGTGAGGCGATACCGTTCGAAAAGCTCCTGGAGCAGATGCGGGACGCCGATATTGTGATAAGTTCGACGAATGCCCCCCATCTGATCCTGCGCAAGGCGTCAGTGGAAGAGGTGATGGAGCGGCGGGGGCATAGACCGCTCTTCTTCATAGATACGGCGGTGCCGCGCGATATCGCGCCGGAAATCAAGGATATCAACAATGTCTATCTTTACAATATTGACGATCTGGCGCGCGTGAGGGAAGCGAACATCGAGGAGCGGCTCAAAGAGGCGGGGGCAGTAGAAGCAATCATAGAAGAGGCTCTGGGACGTATGGCCGCCATTACCGAATCGCTCTGCGTGGGTGAGCGATAGAGAGTGCGGGAGAGATCTATGAGATGGGCGATGGCAGTCGGTCTCGTCATGGTGATGGCGATCCTCTGTGTCTATGCGGGGTTATACCATCCCGGCCTCACGATTGAGGAGTGTCTCTCCCGGCCTGCCGCGTGCGATGGCGCGGTCATCTATACTCCTCACGAATCGACCATCGGCGACATCGCGGACGGAGGGTTCACTCTGCGATGGGGCCACAGAGAAATTCAGGTGCGGGGCACTGCTCCTTCTCTACAGCGCGGAACCTACGTACAGGTCAAGGGTGTTTTTCACAGGGAGGGGTACATAGACGCGCTCGCCATCCATGTGGGGCGTTACCGCCGCCTGAAAATGGCGGCGTCAGTCGTGGGGGCGGCGATCGCGCTCTATCTCGTATGGAAAAATTTCGGATGGGACCCGAGGGAGCGCGCGTTCACAAAGAGGGGAATGGAGGAATAGCTGTTTGTTATCGGCTCTTTTCCTGAGACGAGTATTTGAAGCAGGTTGACGGCAAGGAACATCGCAGACGCTTTACACATCATGCAGTGAATGAGCAAATTACGGCTTAAATATTCTCCGGCCAGGGAATTCGAAAGATCGGATTTATTTAGGACTGGGGGTAATGAAGTCATAACAAACTTGCCGGCAAGGTATTACCTAAAACTTCTGCGGGCACAGAAAGGCTAACCCGAAGTTGAATCGTTCCTTGTAGCAGGGCTCTTTTTTTGTTTCAATTGTTAAGTGGACTATCTTTAATGCTTGACAATTGCCCGGGATGAAAAAAACAGCAACTGATGCCGTCCAAACTGTGCTGAACGGTGGCCGGCTTTCACGCGAAACGTCGCTTCACCTCATTGACGCCCCCCTCAATGACCTGCTCCATGGAGCAGATCAATTGAGACGGCAGTTCCATGGGAATGCGATCTCACTCTGCGCCATCGTCAATGCCAGATCAGGGCTCTGCGGCGAGGACTGCACATTCTGCGCGCAATCGGCGCACCATCCCACCGGCGTGGCCGTCTATCCGATGCTCAGTAAAGAGGATATACTCGAGCGCGCGCGCCGGGCCCTCGAGATGGGCGCCCGGCATTTCGGAGTGGTGACAAGCGGCCGGCGCCTGAGTGTGGATGAGGTGGGAATCGCGTGTGAGATAGTCCGCGCATTGAGGGAGATGGACGACCTGATCCCCTGCGCCTCGCTTGGCGAACTCAGCGCGGAGACAGCCGGAATGCTCAAAGACGCCGACCTCTCCCGCTACCACCACAATCTCGAATGTGCCGAGCGCTTTTTTCCGCGGCTGTGCACCACTCACCGCTGGCAGGACCGCGTGAGGACGGTGAGCGCGGCGAAGGCCGCCGGACTGGAGGTGTGCGCCGGGGGGATATTCGGACTGGGAGAAAATTGGGAGGACAGGGTTGATCTCGCCCTGGCGCTGAGGGACCTGGAAGTGGATTCGGTTCCACTGAACTTCCTCACACCCATCAGAGGGACCCCCTGTCAATTTCAGCCGCCGCTCGCCGCGGAAGACGCGCTGAGAATCATCGCGCTCTTCCGCATGATGCTGCCCCGCGCGGAGATAAGGATTGGGGGAGGGAGGGAGCATGTCCTTAGGGAGATGCAGAGCCGGATATTCCTCGCGGGGGCGAACGGCATGATGGTTGGGGATTACCTTACGACGAAGGGCAGGGCTCCGGAGGAGGATCTTCGGATGATAGAACAGCTCGGCGTGCAGATTGAAAAAGGATACACCGCGGATTACACCTATTAAGGGGACTTTCAGGCACCTGATTTACCTGACTTTTCTGAAATAGTCAGGTAGATCAGAAAAATCAGGTGAAAAAGTATGAAGAAGGTTGCGCTTGTGACCGGTGCCTCGCGCGGTCTTGGAGCGGGCATCGCGGTCGAGTTCGCACGGGCGGGGTACCGGGTGGTGATCAACTACCGCTCGCGGGGCGCCCTCGCGGCGCGCGTCGCCCGGAGGATCATCCGCGACCGCGGCGAGGCGTTCTGCTGCCGGGCTGATGTCGGGAGCGGCGCCGACGTTGAGATGATGGTGGAGGAGCTGATCGCGAGGTGGGAGAGGCTCGATGTGCTGGTAAACAATGCGGGCATCACGCGCGAGGCGCTCCTCGTGTCCATGGGCGAGGATGACTGGGACAGGGTGATGGATACCAATCTCAAGGGCGCGTTCAACTGCTCGAGGGCCGCCGTGAGGCATATGCTCAGGCAGCGGTCGGGGCATATCATCAACATCTGCTCGATCCTCGGGGTCTGCGGGGCGCGGGGCGAGAGCGGTTATGCGGCTTCCAAGGCCGCCCTCATCGGTTTGACCAGGAGCCTGGCTGTGGAGCTAGGCGGCTCGGGGATCAGCGTGAACGCCGTGATCCCCGGATTCATGCGCACCTCAATGACAAGAACACTCGCGGCTGAAACGAGGGATGCGGCGCGGAGGAGTCACGTGCTCAATAGATTTTCCGATCCAGCGGCAGCCGCGCGCTTCATCGTGCATCTGGCAGGGATGAAAACGGTTTCGGGCCAGCTTTTCAATCTGGATGGAAGGATTTATCGGTGGGCGTGAGTGGAGAACGCGCTGTCGTCATAACCGGGATGGGAGTGGTGACGCCCCTCGGGTGCGATTGTCGCGCGGTGTGGCGAAGGCTCATGAGCGGTGAGAGCGGCGCGACGACGCTGCCGGATGGCCCGCTGTGCGATACGGGCGCCCGCTATTATTGCCCCGTGCCCGACACGGGTTTTCCGGCGAACGGCCTGCGGCATGTTTCATTCGCGCTGAGGGCCGCCGAGTCGGCGATCGCGGACGCGGGGTTGGCAGTCGCGGACTGCCGCAGGAAGATCGGCGTGAGCGTCGGCTCGAGCAAGAGCGGATTCGCGGCTCTGGAGCGCGTGTGCGATGCGTTTCGTGGGGCGGGCCGACGGGCGGTTGAGGGCACAGGGTTTGGGGCTTATTTCGCGGGGAGCGCTGCATCAGCGCTCGCGCGGCGGTGGCGGCTCGGAGGGCCCGTGGTTGCTCCGGGCGCCGCATGCGCGACGGGGGCGCACGCCATTCTGATCGGGCGGCGCATGATCATGATGGGAGACGCAGAAATCGTCATTGCGGGCGCTACCGAATCCTGTATCACTCCTCTTTTGCTGAGCGGCTACCGGCGCATGGGGGTGCTCGCGACGGCTGCGGACACCCCCGCTGAGGCGTGCAGGCCGTATGACGCGCTCCGCAGCGGTTTTGTGCTCGGCGAGGGGTGCGGGATTGTCGTTCTTGAAGAGGCGGGGCATGCCTCAGCGCGCGGGGCGCGCGCGCGCGCGGAGCTGAAGGGCGGAGCAGCCGGAGCGGATATTTTTCACATGACGGCCCCCGACCCTTCAGGGGCAGGGCTCGGCAGGGTAATTTCAACGGCATTGTGCGGCGCCGACGTAAGACCGGAAGAGGTTGGGTACATCAACACACACGGCACGGGAACGCGGTTAAATGACCCTGCTGAGACCAATGCGATAAAGCTCGCGTTTGGAGATGCGGCCTCACGCCTCTCGCTCAGCTCAACGAAACCGATGACCGGTCACCTCCTGGGGGCGGCGGCGAGCGTGGGGTTCATCATCGCGCTCATGGCGCTTGAGCACGGGGTGATTCCACCGACCGTCAATCTGCGCCATCCCGATCCTCAGTGCGATCTGGACTACACGCCCCTCGCCGCGAAAAGGCGGGAGATGGAAAACGCCGTTTCGATCTCGTGCGGTTTCGGCGGACATATCGGCGTGCTCGTCGCAGGCCGCCCGAGGCGGTGAGAGGCGTAGGATTGATATGAACTCCTTTTCAGAGGAACTTCAGCGGGAGCTCGACGCCATCAGGGCCGAGGGGCTCCACAGGGCTTCCCGCATCATCGGGGGAGCCCAGGGGCCGCGCCTTGAGATCGGGGGACGGGAGTACCTCTGTGTCTGCTCTAATAATTATCTCGGCCTGGCGTCGCATCCCGCGGTGCAATCGGCGGCGCGCGAGGCGATCGCGCGCTACGGCTGGGGAGGGGGAGCCTCGCGCCTCATCTCCGGGACAATGCGGCTGCATGCGGAGCTGGAAGGGAGGATCGCCGAATTCAAAAAAACGGAAGCGGCGATTGTGTTCCCTGCGGGGTACATGGCGAATGTGGGCGTGGTCAGCGCGCTCACCGGACCCGGGGATACGGTGATTGTCGACAAGCTCAATCACGCGAGCATCATAGACGGCTGCCGCCTCTCGGGCGCTCAGATAAGGGTCTACCCCCACGGAAATACCGGCAGGCTGGAAAAGATCCTGAAGGGGAGCGGCGGTTCCCGGAGGAGACTCATTGTCACTGACAGCATATTCAGCATGGACGGCGATCTGGCCCCGCTCCGGGAAATCGTCCGGCTCTCACAGCAGTATGGGTCATGGGTCATGGCGGACGAGGCGCACGCCACGGGTGTGCTCGGCGCGCAGGGCCGCGGCGCGGCGGAGCTCCTGGGCGTGGAGGAGCGAATAGACATATCCATGGGAACGCTCAGCAAGGCGCTCGGGGGGAGCGGCGGCTACGTGGCCGGGTCGGCCGCGCTGATAGATCTGTTGCGAAACAGGGCCCGCAGCTTTATCTACACGACCGCGCCTCCGCCTGCCATGTGCGCCGCCGGGATTGCGGCGCTGGATATCGTGCGGAGCGGTCCGGAGCTGAGGAATACGCTCCTTGAGAAAACGGACAGACTGCGCCGGGGGCTGAACGCCCTCGGGTTCGATACGATGCGGAGCGGGCACCATATCGTACCCGTCCTCATCGGAGACGCGGATGCCGCAGTGGCGTTTTCCGGCCATCTATTTCAGAGGAAGATCCTCGCGCCCGCGATACGGCCCCCGACCGTGCCGCGGGGGGCCAGCCGGCTGAGGCTCACCCTCATGGCGACCCATGCGGATGCCGATATCGACTGCCTGCTCGCGGCCTGCGCAGAGGTCGCGAGGGGTTCGCCGGGGCTGTTCGGCGCCGCGCTGAGAAGGGAACGACCGACATGAGCCGCGGATACACGCTGGAAGAGAAAGACAAAAAGTACGTGTGGCACCCGTTCACCCAGATGCGCGACTGGGAGCGGGATGAGGTTGTGGTCATCCGTTCGGCTCGCGGATGCGTCCTTGAGGATACGAGGGGGAGAAGATACCTCGACGGCGTTTCCTCCCTCTGGCTGAACGTCCACGGGCACAGGAAAAAGGAGATCGACAGGGCGATTCGTCTCCAGCTCACAAAGGTCGCGCACTCGACGCTGCTCGGGCTGGCGAGCCAGACGTCGATAGCGCTGGCAGAGGAGCTCGTGCGCATCGCGCCGCGGGGTCTGGAGAAGGTGTTTTATTCCGACAATGGATCCACGGCGGTGGAGGTTGCCCTGAAGCTGTCATTCCAGTACTGGCGACACAGGGGAGGGAAAGACGGGCGGAAGCATTTGTTTATACGCTTCCCCAACGGCTACCATGGCGATACCATCGGCGCGGTGAGTGTCGGTGGAATCGGTCTCTTCCATGATACCTACCGGCCGCTGCTCTTCCCGACGCGTGAGGGGCCGTCTTTTTACTGTTATCGCTGCGGTTTCGGAAAGGAACCCGCGTTCTGTTCCTCGGAGTGCCTGGCCTCGCTCGAGGCGCTCATCCGTCGTCACCGCGCGCGCGTCGCGGCGCTCATCATAGAGCCGATCGTCCAGGCGGCGGGCGGGATGATTGTGGCCCCCCCCGGGCATCTCGCCGCGATCGAAAAGCTCTGCAGAGAGCACGGCATACTCCTCATCGCCGATGAGGTCGCCGTCGGGTTCGGCAGGACGGGGAAGATGTTCGCCTGCGAGCATGAGGGCGTGTCTCCCGATATCCTCGTCCTCTCGAAGGGGATCACGGGGGGCTACCTGCCGCTCGCGGCGACGCTCACCACGAGAGAGATATACGACGCGTTTCGCGCGCCCTACCGGATGAAGAAGACGTTTTTTCACGGCCACTCGTACACCGGCAACGCCCTCGCGTGCGCCGCGGCCCTGGCCAGCCTGGAGGTCTTCAGGAAGGAGAGGGTCATTGAACGCCTCCAGCCGAAGATCCGACTCCTCTCGCGCCTCCTCGGGAGATTCACAGGGCTCCCACATGTCGGCGACGTGAGGCAGAAGGGATTCATGGCGGGGATCGAGCTCGTGCGCTCAAGGAGGACGCGAGGGCCCTATGCCTACGGCGCCCGGATGGGTCACCGTGTGTGCGCGCGGGCGCGGAGGCGCGGTCTTCTGATCCGCCCGCTCGGCGACGTGATCGTGCTCATGCCGCCGCTTTCCATGAGCGAGGAGGAATTGAAATGGATGATCGACGTTGTCTATCGTTGCATCAGGGAGGAAACCGGATGAGCCGTCGGGAGCTTTTTATCACCGGTACCGACACCGGCGTGGGGAAAACGGTCGTCACGGCGCTCCTCGCCTCGTGCCTTAGGCGGCGCGGCATCAGCGTGGGTGTGATGAAACCGGTGGCGACCGGCGGCGAGGAACTGGGCGGCGCGCTCCGCTCTCCAGACGCCCTGTTTTTCAAAGAGATACTCGCCCTGGACGAGCCGATTGAACTCATCAATCCTGTCTGCTTTCGAGAGCCCCTCGCGCCTTCAATTGCCGCGCGGCGCGAGGGGAGAGAGGTTGATCTCGCTCAGTTGGACGAGGCGTACGCGTCGCTGAAGCGGCGTCACGACGCGGTGCTCATCGAGGGGATCGGCGGGCTGCTCGTGCCCCTGAAGGGAAGATTCAGTGTGGCAGACCTCATCCTGCGGTGGGAGGTCCCCCTCCTCATTGTGGCTCGTCCGGGACTCGGGACGATCAACCACGCGGCCCTCACGATCTCGCACGCGCGCTCACAGCGGTTGCGCGTCGCCGGTTTTATCGTGAATGCGTCTCATCCGCTCCAGGGCGACCGCGCCGAGGCGACAAATCCCGCCTGCATAGAGGAGCTCTGCGACGTTCGGTGCTGGGGATCGATCCCCTACAGTGACGAGCCGTTGTCGGAACCTCACGCATGGGACGAGCTCTGCGAAAAGACGCATCCCCTCCTCACTCCTCATCTTGTCGATTTTTTCGATATCCGCAACGGTTAAGGGGATATAACCGCTGACTGGACGCATTGTTCGGATTTAGAATAAGAATCTGGCTCGCCGGCAACAATCCACGGTTATCTAAAACAATAATCAATGAGAGGATCGGTCTGGACACGCAAGGGGATGGGGAAAAATCAGGGTCAGACCTTTACTATACACTAAGAGGAGCATAGTTGATCTAGTGCGAGCATGCAATAAAAGCTTCGGGGCAAAAGCTTCGGGAAAGCTTCGGCGGGAAAGCTTCGGGGTCAGACCTCTACTATTGACTAAGGGAAGGTAGCTGAGAAAGCTTCGGGGTCAGACCTCTACTATTGACTAAGGGAAGGTAGTCTGATACAGTTCGAGCATGGCAAGACCGCTTAGGATTGAATATCCAGGCGCATGGTATCACGTTACAAGCCGCGGGAATGAGCGGGGGGAGATATTCCGTGACGACAAAGACAGGAAGCGATTTCTGGGGGCACTAGAAGAAAGCATAGAGAGATTCGAGGTGGAAGTGCATTGCTATGTACTGATGAGCAATCACTTCCATTTTTTATTGAGGATGAAAGAGGCGAATCTGAGTAGATTTATGCAGCGTTTCAATACGGCATATACGACGTATTATAATTTGAGGCATCACCGAGCAGGGCATCTATATCAGGGGAGATTTAAAGCAATTGTGGTGGAAGCGGATGAGTATCTGAAGGAGCTGAGCCGCTATCTGCATCTCAACCCCGTACGGTTGAAGAAGTACAAGGAACTAACAGTAGAGGATAAAGGGAATATACTTAAAGAGTACAAATGGAGTAGCCTGCCTGGGTATATAGGGTTAATGAAGCGGGATGAATTCGTGACATACGGAACGGTATTGGGCTACATGGGAGGAGATACCAAGGAGGGGGAGAAGCGGTATCGTGACTTTGTTATCTCGGGGCTGGGCAAAGGGATAAAGAATCCGATCATGGAGGCACGAGCAGGGGCGGTACTAGGGACGGATAGCTTTATTGAGTGGGTAAGGAAGACGTTTATAGACGGGAGAGAATGGACGCGTAAAGAACAACCGCAGGTGGGGTCAATAAGGAGCGTGATCCCTGTTCTCAAGATTGCTACGGTGGTGGGTAAGGAGTACGGAGTGCGCCCCGACGAGTTAGTGAAGGCACGCTCGCCATGGCGCGAGGCACGACGGGTCCTGATTGAAATGAGTTATCGGTTGAACATGAGCTATAGGCCTCTCCAGAAATTGGGGGATGAATTGGGTGGGATTGGCAGCGCTGCTGTAGCACATAACCATAATCGGATTCAGAAGCAGATGTTGTATGATAAGAAGTTCGCTAAACGGGTAGAAAAGATTTATAAAATCATCCTCAGTCAATAGTAGAGGTCTGACCCTGCATGCTGCTGCATGCTGGGGGACCCTGCACGCTGGGGATCGTGAGGTTTGTTTTGCCATTCGAGCGCTCAAATGATATTATGAGCGGTTTCGTGTGGGGCATCATGGGGATCAGCCGTAACCGTCTGCGGTCCCCTCCCCGGCATTGAAAGATCGAGCATGAAACAGTACGTGCGAGCGATTGTGGGCGTGTGCCTTGCCGCGGCCTGTCTGTACTTTGCCTTCCGCGGCATAGAGTACCGTGAGCTGTGGGAGAACCTCAGGCAGGCCGACTACGTGTGGCTTGTCCCCGCGATGTGTTTCGTGTTCGTGTCGATGATTTTCAGAGCATTCCGATGGCGCTGTTTACTCAGCCCGGTGAAGAGGGTCGGCTTTATGGACCTCTTCTCCGCCATAAATATCTGCTTCATGACGAATAACTTTCTGCCGGCCAGGAGCGGTGAGTTCATTCGCGCGGTCCTCATCGGGAAGAAGCACAGGGTGAGCATCAGCACGGTGCTCGCGACGGTCGTCCTCGAGAGGATTTTCGACGCGATATGCGTGATGGCGCTCTTCCTGTATTTGATCTTCTCGTTTACCGTGGAGGAGAAATGGAAGAAGGCGGGGCTGTGGCTCGTGATCCTCTACAGCGCGATCCTCGCGCTCCTTGTGCTGGGGAGGATGTATTCTCAATCCGTTCAGCGCGTCGTCCATCGCATGCTGTCGGGATTTTCGAGCAGTTTCGCTCAGAAGATCTGCGGGATCATCGATTCATTTCTCCAGGGCCTCAATGTGCTCAAGGAATGGAGGCAGGTGGCGCTCATCGGGATGTACTCGGTGTGTGTCTGGGGAACGATCCTCGCAACCTACTATTTTCTGTGCGGCGCGTTCGGCGTCCATATGACGCCCCAGGGGTACGTGCTCCTCGTGTGTGCGCTCGCCGTCGCGGTCATGGCCCCCATCCCCGGCTATATCGGTTCCTTTCACGCCGCCTACAGGGCAGCGCTTGTGGTCTTCGGCTACACGAGCAGCCTCGCGCTCGCGTGCGCCATTGTCGCGCACGGCGCGCAGTATGTGTTTATCACGCTCCTCGGCGCGCTCTGTCTCTGGAGAGAGGGTCTCTCTTTCGGCAGACTGAGAGTGGAAGAGGAAAGGGTTGAGGGTGAGCTCGGGCATGTGCACCCTGTGGAGGCTACGGGCCACAATGCAGGGACGAAAGGAGGCGGAGCAACGTCGCTATGAAAATGATGATCAGAAACCTGAGGCAGTCGGTAGACTACATCCACGCCATCACCGATATACAGCCGCAGATCGCGCTCATTCTCGGGTCCGGGATGGGAGCCCTCGCGCGCGATATCAGGAATCCGGTGCGGATCTCTTATGAGAGTATCCCCCATTTCCCCATGGTAACCGTGGAGGGCCACGCCGGGGAGCTCGTCCTGGGGACGCTGTGCAATAAGAGAATCGTCACCATGTCCGGCCGCTTTCATTACTATGAGGGCTACTCGCTCATGGACATCACCTACCCGGTGCGCGTCATGAAGCTCCTCGGGGCGCAGGCGCTCATCGTCACGAATGCGGCGGGCGCGATCAACCGCAGCTTCAAGGTCGGCGACTTCATGCTCATCACCGACCATATCAATAATCTCAAGCAGGATCCACTGAGGGGTGAGAACGCCGACGAGCTCGGGCCGCGCTTCGTCGACATGACCTATTCCTATGACAGATCCCTGCTCGTCCTCGCGGAAAAGGTGGGGCGCCGCGAGAACATCCGCCTTCAAAAAGGCGTGTATCTCGCATCGCCGGGGCCTTCCTATGAGACGCCGGCGGAGATCAGGGGCTACGGCATCATCGGCGCCGATGCGGCGGGGATGTCCACCATTCCCGAGGTGACCGTCGCGCGGCACATGAACATGCGGGTGCTCGGCATCTCGTGCATAACGAACATGGCCGCGGGTGTCCTGGACAAGCCGCTGAGCCACGCTGAGGTGATCGAGACGACGCGCAGGGTCAAGGGTGATTTCATCCGGTTTGTGAAGGCGATACTCAAAGAACTGAAGCTGTAGCGCGCCCATGGAGCCGAGGGCCTTTATAAGTCAGCCGATCCCGATCGCCGGCCTTGAGCTGCTGCGACGGGAGGGCATCAGTTTCGAGATCAACGAGGATGATCGCGTCCTCCCAAAATCGGAGCTCATCTCCCGCCTCGAGGGGAAGGAGGGCCTTCTCTGCCTCCTCACTGACAGCATCGACGCCGGGGTCATAGGAGCGGCGACACGCCTCAGGGGGATCGCCACCTGCGCGGTTGGCTACGACAACATTGACCTTGAGGCCGCCACGCGGAGGGGCGTCGCCGTGAGCAACACGCCCGGCGTCCTCACGGAGACCACCGCCGATCTCACCTGGGCCCTCATCCTCGCGGTTGCGCGTCGGATTCCCGAGGCGGACCGTTTCACCCGCGCGGGCCTCTTCATGGCGTGGGGAATCACGCTCATGCTCGGCGCGGATGTGCACGGGAAGACGCTCGGCATCGAGGGTGCGGGGAGAATCGGGATGGCGGTCGCCGCGCGAGCCCGCGGTTTCCGGATGAGAATCGTCTACCGCTCACCGCACCGCAACGACGGGCTTGAGAGGGATCTCCGCGCGGAGCGCGTTGACCTCGATCGCCTCCTGCGCGAGTCGGATTTTGTCTCGCTGCACGTGCCGCTCACTCCTGAGACTCACCATCTCATCGGCGAACGGGAACTCGCCCTGATGAAGCCGGGCGCATTTCTCATCAATACATCCCGCGGGGCTGACATCGATGAGGCCGCGCTGGTGAAGGCGCTGCGTGAGGAGAGGATCGCCGGCGCGGGGCTCGACGTCTATGAGGGAGAGCCGCAGCTGTGCGAGGGGTTGAAAGATCTGGAGAACGCGCTGCTGCTCCCCCACATCGGGAGCGCGAGTTTCGAGACACGATCGCGAATGGCCGAAATGGCAGCCATGAACCTCACGGCGATGCTGAGGGGGGAGCGCCCGCCCAACTGCGTGAACCTGCCGTAGGAGAGGCGCAGTTCAATTTTTGCCTTTCCGCGCCGCTTTGAGTTTCTCTCCGGCAAACGGGTTGTTCGGCTCCAAGCGGAGCACTTCCTCCCATTGCTTTACCGCCTCGTCTTTTTTCCCGGTCTTGTAATACAGCACGCCGAGGTTATTGCGTGCCCTGACGGAGCGGGGGTCGGCGGAGAGGGCACGGAGGAAGTACTGCTCCGCCTCGGCGAAGCGCCCCGCGCCGAGGAGCGCAGTGCCATACAGCGCGCATGACTCCGGTATCTTCCAGAGCGGGGCCGGGTTGAGCACTCGCACGGCTTCTTCGGCGCGGCCGCCATCGAGGAGAATCGCGCCGAGGCTCGAGTAGGCAATCCAGTCCCAGGGTCGCACACGAAGCGTTTCTTTGAAGAGATCCTCGGCTTCACGGACCCTGCCCTGGCGCAGCCGGATGAGGGCGATACGGTTATTCGCCTCGTTCGAGGCGATTCCCATCTCCCGCCACCGGCGATACTGCTCGACCGCTCGCTCAGGCTGTCCCAGCCTTTCGTACGCGAGCCCCAGGTTCTTAAAAAGGTAGATATCCTGAAAATTATTCTTGCTCTCCTCGAGCGCCGCTGCGCCTTCGGCGTATCTGCCGAGCTGTACGAGTGTGGAGCCGTAGTAGAACTTTACCTGGCCTGACGACGGCATCACCTGGATTGCCCTCTGGAAGAAAGGGACCGCCTCACGGTAGATCTCCATGTGGGTGAGGTTTGTCGCGATCTTGAAATAGTACTCGAAGACAAGATCTCTCAGGCTGGAGGAAATGGTGATGTACGAGAAGATGAGGGATATCACCAGGTACGGGGTCACGGCGAGGCGGGAGATTGCGCGGGAGGCGTTACCCTGCGGCTCAGCGGGATGGCGGAGCCTGGACACGCTCGGCAGTGAGAAAAGAATCGCCGCCACAGCCCAGAGGGCAACACGGGTCGGCACGACATGAAAAGTGATGGAGGTGGCGGCATCTGTCATCACCGCGGCGAGGCTCGATATGAGCGCCACGCTCAGGAAGCCCTCTGACGAGGGGAGCTTCCGGAGGTTTCTCAATGCGACGCATATCGTCCCGCCGCAGAACAGGAGGAGGAAACCAAGGCCGGGGAGCCCCGTTTCGGCGGCGAGTTGCAGGTATTCATTGTGGGGCTCGTTCATTTTTTCGGTGAGGCCCCAGTAGGACAGCGGGTCGAGCCCCCTGAGGTAATCGGCGAGCGTGGGCAGGAAGAGGAGTTTGAACGTCCCGGGCCCGCTGCCGAGGAGTGGGTGATGGGCGATCATGTGCAATGATGCCCTCCACGTCAGGAGCCGGTAGTTCAATGATGCGAATGATCCCCTGAGTCGCCCGGCCAGCTCGTGGGCGATCTGCGGTTTGAAATGCGTCACGGTCATGAACAGGAGCGCGAGGAGCAGGAGTGTGAATCCGGCGACCCTCAGGGCAGCCCTCCGGTTTCGCCTGGCGCCCCAGACAGTGAATAGCGAGAGGCCTGCGAGGACGGCTATCCATGAACCCCTGGCGCCGGTGAGGATGAGGCAGGTGAGGACAACGGCGAGGCATACGATAAGGAGCGCGCGGCGGAATCCCCTGCACGTGCTGATGATGCCGAGCAGAAGCGGACAGGTGAGGGAGAGATAGCTCGCCAGCTGATTGGCGTTGCCGAACGTGCCGAGAATGCTCCCCCGCACGCCCAATACTTCAGCCTGGGAGAGGGTTTCTTTGACTCTGCTTTCGTAGAGCAGCTTGAGGCCGAGCCGCTCGGGAATGCCGTACGAGGCCTCGATCACCCCCATGGCGACAATGACCCCGATGAGCGAGAGCGCCTGTGTGCGTTCACCCACGTTTCGCGTGATGAGAAAGAAGAACGCCACCGTGGAGGCCGAGTAGATCAGCTCGCGCATGCTCTCCCCGCGGTCACAAGAGTGCGCGCTCGAGATGGCCTCCCAGGCGATCCACGCGAGCAGCAACACATCGATCGGTGTGCTGCCGGATGTCAGTCGCCCGGGCGTCACAATCAACTGGAGTGAGAAGAGCACGAGGAGCGCGGCGACGGCAATCTGAAAAAATGCCCTCTTGGGTGTGCCGAAGGAGTTCTGTGTCTGGCTGGAATAGATGAGCGGGAGGGCGATGAGGATGATGATGAGCCCCGCCCTGATAACCCGCGAGATTAAATTATCCAATGATCACCTGACTGAATGGAGCACCCACCTCCGCGGGGCGGCGCTGTGCGCGATGATGCGCGGCGGAATACGGGAGCCGCTCATCCCTCAAATTTATCATCATCGCTGATCTCCCGCTTGATCTCGTCGAGCGCCCTGTGTATCTCCCTCACGATCTTTCCGAGCAGTCTCGCGATTTCCGGCAGCCGTGTGGGGCCGAACAGCAGAAGGGCAACCAGAAAAATGAGCACGAGCTCTTGAACGCCGATGTTCATGCGAGCCACGGCCTAAAGTTGAAAGTGTAAGGTGTAAGGTACATTCGTATTCCCTAATGGCCGCAACGCTGTGATCCTGTGAGGCATATCTTCATTGATTACTTTCAACTTTTAACCTTCTGCTTTCTACCGTTGTTACTCCTCACTCCAGTCCGGCATCATCACGCGAACCGTCTCGCCAGCCCGTACCACCGTTTTTTTCGCGGGCACGATGATGAGACCATCCGCCATCACCATAGAGGTGAGAATCCCCGATCCCTGCGGACCCACGGGGGATGCGTGGTATCTCCCGCCGCGCCGTCTGATGCGCGCACGGATGAGGTGAACGCGGTCGGCGGGTTTCTCGATTCTTTTTTGGAGAATTGCCTCGATGACCGGCTTCTTGAGTTTTTTACGCCCCATCATTTTGAGCAGGGCAGGCCGGACAAACTGCTCGAAGGATACGATCACCGAGACGGGATTGCCCGGGAGGCCGAAGACCGGCGTGCCCCTGACGAGGCCGAAGGCGAGCGGTTTGCCGGGCTTCACGCGCACCTGCCAGAACTTCACGCCGGTGCCGATCCGGGCAAGGGTCTTTTTGACAAGGTCCTGTTCGCCCACGGACACGCCGCCGGAGGTGACGACGAGGTCGCACGAGGCGCCCGCGATAATACGTCCGCGCAGCGCTCGCGCATCATCACGCACGAGCCCGAGGTTCACCGGCTCGGCGCCGTATTTCTTGACCAATCCGATGAGCGAAAAATTGTTGCAATTTCTGATCTGGCCCGGGCCGGGTGTGCGATCCGCCTCGACGAGTTCGCTCCCCGTGGCGAGGATGGCGACGCGCGGGCGCCTGATGACGCGTACCCGCGTCCGGCCTATGGCGCCGAGCATCCCCATCTCCTGCGGCCTGATGCGCGTGCCCTTCGGCAGGACGCGCTCTCCCCGCCTCGCGTCCTCGCCTGCATGCCTCACATTCTCTCCTCGCCGCACCTCGGCGAAGCAGAGGATGGAGCCGTTTTTTTCGTCGGAATCCTCCGCGATGAGCACCGCGTCCGCGCCCCGTGGCATGGGAGCCCCTGTCATGATCTTCGTTGCCCATCCCGCGCTGACTCGCTTCGTCGGCATCTTGCCGGCGGGGACAGTCTCCAGGAGCTTGAGCGTGAGGGGGCGCTTCCTGGAGGCGCTGCGCGTATCGGAGCTCCTGACGGCGTAACCGTCCATGGCGGAGTTGGTGAAGGGGGGAATATCGTTCAGGGCGCGCACATCCTCGGCGAGGACGAGGCCGAGGGCCTCTTCGGTAGGCACTACGGTTCCCGGCCGCTCTTTGGTATGATGGAGGATAAATGTGAGCGCTTCGTTTACAGAAATCATAATGTCAGATCAATGGTGCCGATCCCGCGCGGCTGAAAGGACACATTCTAGCATGTCGCGCGCGGAGCGCCAACAGGCAATGTGCGGGAGTTTCCCCATTTTCGCTGCGAATCTTCACTGTTTCACCACGGAGGACACGGAGAAACACGGAGGACACAGAGAAGTTCGAGAGTTTAACTGCGGATTACGCGGATTAATTCTAACCACAGATGAACACAGATACACACGGATTATGTCTTGTTCGAGAAATCAGAAACGAGAAACTGTTGTTGCTGTGGTATCAATCTCCGTGCGCTCCGTGAACCTCCGTGATCTCCGTGGTGAAACATTATGGTTGTTTTCATAAAGTTGCAGTTCTTGGTTTTCGTATCGTGCTGATGATCAAGATATTCCGGATACATCCTGTGATTTTTTGGGGATTGTCCTCGCAATGTGGTGATGGGGCAATGTCCGGCCCCGCATGGCTGGACGGGAGAGAACATGGCTACGCGCGTGAGGGTGGGAGTGGTGCTCCTCGGGGCGGTGATGAGCGCGGCCGCGTCTGTTTATCTCTTCAGGCCGCGTGAGTGGCGTACCATTGCTCCCGCGATGGGGACCCATGCCACCGTGACGCTCGTGGGGACGCCGCGCGATAAAATAGCCGGTAAAATGCGCCGTCTCTCCGCCGCTGCCCTCGACGAAATCGGCGCGGTTGAGCGCCTGATGAGCATCTACAAGCCGGAGAGCGACGTGGGGCGCCTGAATCGAAGCGCGTCCGGCGAGGAACTTGCGATTGATGTCCGCACCTTCGAGGTGCTCAACGCGGCGATCGAGTCGTCGCGGCTCACCGCAGGGGCCTTTAACATTTTTGTTCTCCCCGCAGAGCTCCTCTGGGGCTTTAAAACCGGGCACGCGCGGAGGGTGCCTTCCCCCGACAAGGTTGAAATCCCCGCGGGTGATGGCTCAGACATTTCGCTGAGGGTGGCGGACGGGCGCCATTTCGCCAGGTTCCTCAAGGAGGGGATGAAGATCGACCTGGGTGGTATTGCCGCGGGTTACGCGGTGGACAGGGCAATCAAGGTGTTAAAGGAGATGAAGGCGCGTGGCGCCCTCGTGGATATAGGGGGGGACTGCTACTGTCTGGGGACGAGCGCCCGCGGAACACCCTGGAGGGTGGGAATCCGCCATCCCCGCAGAGAAGGGCTTCTGACGGTACTTGAACTCTCGGACAGGGCGGTGGCGACGTCGGGCGACTACGAGGATTTTTTCGCGGAGAGGGGGAAGCGGTACAGCCATATATTCGACCCGCGCACCGGCAGGCCAGCCGAGAGCGGCGTCATCAGCGCGACGGTGATCTCGAGCTCGTGCACGGCGGCAGATGCGCTGTCAACGGCGATGGTGGTTATGGGAAAAGACGAAGGGCTCCGGCTCGTCAGGGGATTGCCTTCCACGGAGTGCATCCTGGTGACCGAGGAGGCAGGGCGCCTGACTGTGATCCGGTCGTCGGATAGAACGGGGCTCTGACGGTATGTGTCAGGAATGAGACACTCTGTGAGTGCGATGGTGCGCGTCCACATCCCCATGGAAGCGGATATGCTTTCAACTTTTAACCTTCAACTTTCGATCTGTTTCAACCATGCCTGATCTGATCACGCATCTCTGCATCACGCAGATAGCGCGGCGGTTATTCCGCCTCACCTCCTTCCCCCTCCTCGCGCTGGGCGCGATCATGCCCGACATCCTCTCACGCCCTTTCCATATTCTGATCCCTGCCGCCTATTGGTTCGTCGCCCCCATGCACTCGCCCCTCGTATGTCTGTGCTACTGCTCCGCGATCAGCCTGCTTTTTGCGCGAGGGATCAGGAGAGCCTGTTTCGTATCTCTGTGCACGGGTGTGGCGCTGCACCTCGCGCTTGATTCTCTCCAGGATCAGGTTGCTCCGATGTATTTCTGGCTGTTCCCCTTCTCCTGGAAGAGCTGGTGGGGGGGCCTCTTCTGGTCCGAGCAGGCCCTCTTCTTCCTGCCGGTCTCTCTCGCGCTGACGGCGCTTATATCAATGAAAGGATGTACTGTTTTACCACGAAGGACACAGAGAAGTTCAAGAGTTTAACCGCGGATTGGGCTGATTACGCGGATTAATTTTAAACACAGATACACACGGATTACTTCTTGCTCGAGAAACCAGAAACGAGAAACTGTTGTTGCTGCTTTAAAATCTCCGTGACCTCCGTGCTCTCCGTGGTGAAACAGTAATCGTTAAGAGGAGCAGGAGTCCTAGATTTATTTGATGGTGAGAAGAGATTCCCGCGCGGCGGAGATGGTGAGATCGATATCTTTGGCCGTGTGCGCGGCGGAGAGAAAACAGGACTCGAACTGCGATGGTGGGAAGAACACGCCACGGTCGAGCATCGCGTGGAAAAAGCGTGCATACCGCGCAAGATCGGACTGTCGAGCCGACTCCCGGTCGGTGACGGGGCCCTCGCGGAAGAAAAGGGTGAGCATTGAGCCTGCGCGGGAGACACAACAGGGGATCCCCGCCTCATGGCACGCACGCGTGAGTCCCTCGGCGAGCTGTTCCGTCTTTTCTTCAAGCTGCGCGTATAACTTTCGATTTGAGAGGAGCGCGAGTGTCGCTATCCCCGCCGCCACGGCGAGGGGGTTTCCTGAGAGCGTGCCCGCCTGGTAGACCGGCCCCTCAGGAGCGATGGCTCCCATGATCTCCTTCCGCCCGCCGAATGCTCCTACGGGCAGGCCGCCGCCGATGATCTTGCCGAGCACGGTGAGGTCGGGAGTGACGCCGTAGCGCTCCTGCGCCCCGCCGTAGGCGACGCGGAAACCGGTGATGACCTCGTCAAAAATGAGCAGGGAGCCGCGCGCGCGCGTCAGCTCCCTGAGCCGCTGGAGAAAACCCTCCACGGGAGGAACAACCCCCATGTTTCCCGCGATCGGTTCAACGATGACGCACGCTACGGAGTCGCCTTCCCTGTCCATTGCGGATTCCACGGCGCGCGGGTCATTGTAGGGGAGGACGATGGTCTCACGGGCGAAAGACGACGGCACGCCGGCGCTGTCGGGAAGACCGAATGTGGCAATGCCTGACCCCGCCCTGGCGAGGAGGCCGTCGGCGTGGCCGTGGTAACAACCGGAGAACATGATGATTCTGTCTCTCCCGGTGAACCCGCGCGCGAGGCGGATCGCTGACATCGCCGCCTCCGTCCCCGAACTTGTCAGGCGAACCTTCTCAATCGAAGGGAGCGCCTTCACGATCGTCTCCGCGAACGCCACCTCACCGGGCGTGGGTGCGCCATAGGTCGTCCCGCGCCGCATCGCCTCTTCAAGCGCAGCGAGGACGACCGGGTGCGCGTGACCGAGTATGAGCGGCCCCCAGGAACAGACATAGTCCAGGAGTTCGCGGCCATCCGTAGCGCGCAGCCTGCTCCCGCGCGCCGAGGCGACGAAGAACGGTTCACCGCCCACGGCGCCGAATGCCCGGACCGGTGAGTTGACTCCTCCCGGGATTGCGTTCAGGGCGCGCTGCCACAGTTCTTTATCGGTAGTGCTCATCGGAAGTAAGGGTCCCGCCGCATTATACACTCGAAGACGTGCGGTCTCAAGGAGCTACACTCTGGAGTTTCCCCAGTTTTATTTAAAAGGCGATTCTCACCACGAAGAGCACGAAGAAAAAGTAGCTTAATCAGCCTATTTCTCTATCTTCGTGACCTTCGTGTCCTTCGTGGTAAAAAACGATAATGCAGTTGTGAAGAATTTTAACACTGATTCACCCAATATGTTACAAAATGGGACGGCGAAAAAACGGGGAATGTCCTGGCTACACTCCGCCCCTCGATTATGATATAATGAGGCCGTCATGAAAAGATCGAAAGTTGCCATCCTGAGGACGTCACCCGCGACGGTGCTGAGGGACTACCACAGGCTGATGAACCTTGCCGGGTATCAGGATGCGCTGCCCAAAGACCGCGAGACCGCGCTCAAGATCAATATCAGCTGGCATTTCTTTTTCCCCGGTTCCTCAACGCCCCCATGGCAACTCGACGGCGTCATCAGGGCAATGAGGCGGGATGGTTTTGACCCCGCGCGCATCCATGGCTGCCATAACCGGACGGTGGTCATCGACGCCCACCTCGGAGAGCGGGAAAACAAGCAGATCAATGTGCTCGAGGCCCACGGGCTTGAGAACGTCCACCTGTATGAGCGGGAGGAATGGATTCACATCCGTGATGCCGTGGGCGACCTCACCGAGAAGTTCCTCTGCCTCAACCAGGTGTATCCCGATGGCTTCATGATCCCCAAGAGGTTCATCGGCGAGAATATAATCCACCTGCCCACGGTGAAGACGCATATTTTTACCACCACCACCGGCGCCATGAAGAATGCCTTCGGGGGCCTCCTGAACGAACGGCGGCACTGGACGCATCCGGTGATTCACGAGACCCTGGTGGATCTCCTGATGATTCAGAAGAAGATACACAGCGGCCTCTTTGCGGTGATGGATGGAACCTTCGCGGGTGACGGCCCGGGTCCTCGATGTATGATTCCCCACGAAAAGAACATCATCCTGGCCTCGGCCGACCAGGTGGCCATAGACGCCGTTGCGGCGCGGCTCATGGGATTTGACCCTCTCGCTGAAATAAAGTTCATCCGTCTCGCTCACGAGGCGGGGCTCGGATGCGGCGACCCGCGGGACATCGAGATCGTGGGCGATTCCGGCGCCGCGGAAGAAAATTGGCACTTTGTCGGGCCGTTCAAGAAGATGACCTTCGCGAGCAGGATGCAGCATAAGATATACTGGGGGCCGCTGCGGAAGCCGGTGGAGTGGACACTGAAAACGGTCCTCGCCCCATGGGCCTACGCCGCGAGCGTGCTCTACCACGACACATTCTGGTATCCCACACACCAGAAGATAATTCATGATGTGCTGCGGAGCGATTGGGGACGGCTCTTCAAGAACTGGGAGCAGCTCGCGATCCCGCCCGGCGAGCTCGGCCGCGCGGGGTGGGATGATGTGGGGCGGGTGCCCGCGGATCTCAAGCGGGAAAACGTGAAGTTGATGCTGAAATCAATGAGGATCCTCGGAACCTGCCTCAAAGAGGCGCCTGAATTCGCCGCGCGGAAGAGGCGCAAGAGAAGCATCCGGGAGAAACTACCCCTGTAACGTGCAGAACACTTCTATCGTGATAGCTCATTTACGCAGGGGTGGATAATCAAATCTCATCAGATTATTTGAGATTTTGCCGCAGATAGGCGCGGATTTTCGCAGATTGTAAGAACAGCCTAATGTTAAAGTAGTAAGCCTAAAATCACTTTTAACTTTTAACCTTCGACTTCAAGCTGTAGGTCAGATCAGCGTGTATCCGCGTTAATCCGCGGCTACCCCTCATAACTGCTCCATGAGCTTCTACCCGGCGGAGCTCAGCGCCTGGTCAAGGTCGGCGAGTATATCGTCTATGTGCTCGATACCGACGGAGAGGCGCACGAGCTCGGGCGTGAGGCCGCTCGCCCGCTGCTGCTCCTCGCCGAGCTGGGAGTGAGAGGTGCTCGCCGGATGGAGGGCGAGGCTCTTCGCGTCTCCCACGTTTGCGAGGTGAGAGAAGAGCGTGAGGCTGTTGATAAACGCCTCTCCCGCCGCGCGCCCCCCCCTCGTCCCGAACACCACCATGCCGCCGAACCCCTTTTTGAGATAGCGGCTCGCCACGGGGTAGGCAGGGTCATCCTCGAGGCCGGGATAGCGCACCCACGCCACCCCCGGGTGCTTTTTTAGAAAGCGCGCGACGGCGAGGGCGTTGTCGCAGTGCCGCTGCATCCTCAGGGGGAGCGTCTCGATCCCCTGGAGAAAAATCCAGGCGTTGTCGGGAGAGATACACGCCCCGAGGTTCCTCAGGGGCACCAGCCTCATCCTCGTGATGAACGCGAGCGGGTTGAGCGGCCCGAGGTCGTGGGCATAGCGGATCCCGTGATATCCCGGGTCGGGCTCGTTGTAGAGCGCGAACTTCTTATCCGTCCAGTCGAACTTCCCTGAATCCACCACGATACCGCCTATCCCCGTCCCATGCCCGCCGAGCCATTTGGTGAGCGAGTGGCAGACGATATCGGCGCCGTGTTCGATCGGCGTGAGGAGATAGGGTGTCGTAAACGTTGAATCCACAATGAGCGGGAGGTTATGCTTTTGGGCGATGCGCGCGACCGCCGCGATATCGGTGAACTCGAGGACGGGGTTGCCGATCGTCTCGATATAGAGCGCGCGGGTCTTCCCGGTGATCGCGGCGGCGAACTGTTCCGGCCGGCGCGGATCCACGAACACGACCTTGATGCCGAACTGCGGGAGAATGCAGTCAAACATCGTGTAGGTGCCGCCGTAGAGATTATTCGAGGAAACTATTTCCTCGCCGGTTGAGCATATGTTGATGACCGTGTTGAAGATTGCCGCCGTCCCCGAGGCATGGGCGAGAGCGCCGGCCCCGCCTTCCAAGGCCGCGATGCGCTTCTCGAGCACATCCTGCGTCGGATTCATGAGCCTCGTGTAAATGTTGCCAAGCTCCCTGAGGCCGAAGAGGTCTGCGGCGTGCTTCGTACTCTTGAATACGTAGGAGCTCGTCCGGTACACCGGTACGCCGCGGGAGAGGGTGTCCGTGTCGGGCTTCTGCCCCGCGTGCAGCGCGAGCGTCTCAAAACGGTAGCTCTTCTTTTTCATCTGGGATCACCCCTTTATTTTTCACCACGAAGAGCACGAAGACAGCAAAAGAAAAGCTCAAATTGACTCCGTGATCTTCGTCTCCTTCGTGGTGAGCATTTTAAATGTCATCAAACAGCGGCGTGCTCAGGTATCGCTCGCCGGTGTCGCATATTACGGTCACGATGACCTTGCCCGCATTTTCCGGCTTCCGGGCCACCTGGACTGCCGCCCACACGTTGGCCCCCGCCGAGATGCCTGCGAGTATCCCTTCCTCCCGCGCCAGTCTCCTCGCCATGGCGAAGGCGTCCTCCTTTGACACGGTCAGGATCTCGTCTATGACGCTCCTGTTCAGAATGTCGGGGACGAAGCCGGCGCCTATTCCCTGAATGGCATGCGGCCCCGGCTTACCGCCGGAGAGCACCGGCGAGTCCGCCGGCTCGACGGCGACCACCTTGAATCCCGCCCTCCTCTTCTTGAAGACCTCTCCCACCCCGGTGATGGTGCCGCCGGTGCCCACCCCCGCAACGAGCATATCCACGTTTCCGTCGGTGTCCCGCCATATCTCCTCGGCGGTCGTTCTGCGGTGCACCTCGGGGTTTGCCGGGTTTTTGAACTGCTGCGGCATGAATGTTCCCGGCGTCTCCCGCGCGAGCTCCTCGGCTTTCTGGATGGCTCCCCGCATCCCCAGAGGGCCCGGTGTCAGGACGATCTCCGCCCCGAAAAACTTCAGGAGCTTTCTCCGCTCCAGGCTCATGGTCTCAGGCATGGTGATGATGAGCCGATAGCCTCGCGCGGCGCAGACGAAGGCGAGAGCGATTCCCGTGTTCCCGCTCGTGGGCTCGATGATGGTTCCGCCCTTTGTGAGAAGGCCGGCCTTCTCCGCGGCGTCTATCATGCTCACGCCGATCCTGTCCTTGACACTCGAACAGGGATTGCACGATTCAAGCTTCGCGAGGACCGTCGCCTTCGCGCCGTCGGTGACTCGGTTGAGCCGCACCAGCGGCGTGTTGCCGACTGTCTTTGTAATGTCCTGAGCGATCCCCCCCATATAATCCCTCCTTCGCGCAACGCTATTATGATAACCTATTGCAACTTGGGAGGCATATGAAAATCCGCCATTGTATTGTGTTGAGCATCGTGCTCCTCCTCTCCCTCTCGGGTTGCGCGGGGGTAGAGCGCTACCCGCTCAGCGTACTCCACACGAACGATGTCCATGGTCACATTGCCCCGGAGAGGGTCGAGGGGTGGAGGGAGCGCTCCGGCGGAGCGGCGGTACTTGCCGGTTGCATCAGGGCCATCCGCGCCGAGAATCAGGAGAGCGGTATTCCCACGCTTCTCCTTGACGCCGGCGACATATTCATGGGGACGCCCGAGGGGAATGTGTCACGGGGGAAAGCGGTGACAGAGGTGATGAACGAGGTCGGGTACGACGCGATGGCCGTCGGCAACCATGAGTTTGACCTCGGCGTTGACGTGCTGGAGGGGCTCGCGACATCGGCCCGTTTCCCGATTCTCGGGGCCAACGTGATCAGTTCAGTGACCGGACGCCTGCCCCCTTCTTTGAAGGCGTATCTGATCAAGGAATGCGGGCCGCTCAGGGTGGGGATTATCGGCGTCATCACCGAGCAGACGCCCGTCATCGTCATGCCCGGGAGGACGGAGAAGATAATCTTCAGGGATCCCCGGGAGGCCGCTCGCTCCTGCGTGGCCGCCCTGAATGAGAAAGGCGTGAATTTCATTATTCTCCTCAGCCACTGCGGGTTCGAGGAGGACAAAAAGCTCGCCTCGGCGGTCGGCGGCATCGGCGTCGTCATCGGCGCCCACAGCCATGACCTCGTGCGGAGGCCGGCCAGGATTCGCTCCACCGGAACGCTCATCTGTCAGGCGGGAGCCTCAGGGCAGTATCTCGGCAGGCTCACGGTGGACGTTGACCCGAAGAGTCGCAGGGCCGGGAGATACCGGTACGAACTCATCCCCCTCACGGAAGGCCGCTGTCCTCCGGATCCAACAGTGACGTCTATTGTTGAGCGGTGGCGCGCCAGGGCGGGCGAGACGTTTGACGAGGTGGTGGGAAAGTCCCTTTCCGATTTCGCGAGCAGCGATACCGGGGAATCGTCGCTCGGTGACCTCATCGCGGACAGCATGCGCGCGGCAACCGGAGCTGAGATCGCATTTCACAACAGCTTCGGCATCCGCAATCCGTTGCTCAGCGGCACCATCACCGTCAGGGATATATACACGATGATGCCCTTTGATAACACCCTCTATACCATGAGGCTCAGCGGCGCGCAGATCCGCACCGTCCTTGAGCAGGGCCTCAGCCTCCAGCAGGGGATCCTCCAGGTTTCCGGCCTCAGGGTCGAGTATGATCCGAAGGCGCCGGCCGGCCGCAGGGTCGTTCGGGTTACCTGTGGCGATAAGGAGTTGGGGGTGAAAGCCGAATACACGGTCGTCACCAACTCCTATCTCGCGCAGGGTGGGGATTCCTACACGACCTTCTGTCAGGCCCTCAACGTGTGCAATACCGGCATCATGGACCGGGATGCGCTCAGCAATTATATCCGTGCCCGCTCACCGATCTCTTCGGAAGGATTTATCCCCTCGCGCCTCATACCCCGGCAGGAAAAGTAAGCCGGTGCAGAACATGCCTCTTTTCCGGCTGCCGTCCCAAAAAGCCGCTATTTATTCACACTCCCTTCAGGGAGCGGGGTGTGCGCCGTTGACGGTATGGCTGTTGGGAGAGCCGCGGGGGGGGGCGTCGGCGCTGCCGGTGATGCGACAGCGGTGTGAGCGGCGACAGGGGTGAGGGTTGCGGTGGGCATCGGAGAAGGCGGAGCCTTTGGTGTGGCCGTGCGTGGCGCCGGGGTAATGGTCGGGGTCGCCGCCGGCGCTGCCGGAGACGCGGCGGGCGTGGCGGCAATGGGAGCGCGCGTGGGAGTCGGCGTAGCTGCCGGCGATGCGACAGCGGTGTGAGCGGCGACAGGGGTGAGGGTTGCGGTGGGCATCGGAGAAGGCGGAGCCTTTGGTGTGGCCGTGCGTGGCGCCGGGGTAACGGTCGGGGTCGCCGTCGGCGGAACAGGGGTGGCAGTGGGCATGGCCGCGGGGGCGAGTTCAGGTTTCTGCTCGCCCAGGAATGCCATCAGATCCGATCCGCGCACATAGTCGGGGAGGGGGTCGCTCGTGCTCATTGCCATTCCGGATGTCTGGGTATCTCTGGCGCTCCCGTGCGTGCCGAGGAGGTCAATCATCTCCGCGAAGGCGCCGCTGCCGTAGTAGAAGCCCTCCTCAAGGCTGAGGATGATATCGGGCCGGTTGACCACATGGTCGGTCATCGCGACCACCGCTCTCCGTAAGATATCGGGGTAGCAGTGTCCTTTTGTGGCCTCGAACCACAGGTCGTCATCCGCGAATCCTTCTCCATCGAGGTTCTCATATTCATCAAGCTCCTTGAGGGCGGACGCGAGGCCGAGCGGGTCGCCCTCGATAGTCTTGTACCTGTAGCGCTCGCCGCGCCTGCTGATCCTTGCCTTGCCGCAGGCGCCCACCACAAAAACATCTCCGCCTTTCTCATAGAGCGCGAAATCCACCCCCCTGAGTGCCGTGAGTGTCTCTGCGAGAGGCTCTGTATTCTCGCGGGCGGTGTAGAGACAGACGTCGCCGACGAGCCCGAAGCTCGGGACGACGACGTCCTTTTCTCCCGTGAGTGCGGTGGTGAGCCTGAATCCATTGCGTGCGAGGTGGCCGCCCAGATCGATCATCTGGCCGCTGTACACCAGATTGTTCCCGTGGTCCGAGAACAGGGTGATGCGGAACCCCCCTGCCGTGGCGTACATAATTTCATCCAGTATCTCCTCGAGCATCAAGAGCTGACGGCGTATCCCCTCACGCCCCCGCTTGTGGCTGATGGCATCCGTGGAGCCGATGTAGAGGATGATCGGTTCCCCCGGGGGGTTTTCACGGTAGCACTTCCAAAATACCGTCCGGCACCGCTCCAAGTCGTGCTCTGACACACGGTAAGGGGCGATGAACATGAGCGCACCGTAGCGCGGGTGCTCCTCGTATTCAAAGACGCCATGAAAGCTCCTGTCCATCAGCCGATTGCGGCGTACCATGTGATCCCATCTGCCGCCCAGGATCCTGTTCTTCTCTCTGTCGTAGTATCGGTCTTCCACGCCCGGCGTCTTCTCAGTTCCGAACACCTCCGTGAGTGAGGGATTCGTGTCGGAGGGAAAGGTAGCGATCAGCCGGCGCGGCGGATAGAAATCCCTGAAGTGCCCCTCACGCCACAGCTCATCCATGACGGCCCATGAAACGGAGTCCACGCAGATGATGAGGTGCCGCTGCGCTCCTCTCGCGAGTTTTGATTTTTCAATTACTGTTTCGAACGAGCCGCTGAAGTCCCTGTCGTAAAGATAGACGTCGACCACGCCGTCGCCGTCGAGATCCCTCTTTCGGTAGTCGATCCTGCCGTCGCCGTTGAGATCATAATCCCATCCGGTGGTGGGAGCGCCGTTGATATCCTCACCGTAGAACATCTTCGGCCGGGGGAAGCCTTCCGCAGATGGCGATGGAGCGGTGAAACAGGCGAGGCATGCGAGGGCGAGCACTAAACTGAACCTGCGGGTTACGGCCTTGAATTTTTTAAGGTGCGGTATGGAGTAGCTGACCATTGAAGTTTCTCCTCATGTTCTGTGCCGTCCCCTGTAGCACTACTCTCCCGTAGTATATCACATGCCGCCCTACCGGAGGCCAAGATCCTTCATCAGCCTTGAAAAATGTGGCTGGGTGAGCGACAGCGTTTCAGCGGCGCGGGACTGATTCCCGCCGCACTCGTCGAGCGCCCGTTTAATGATATCTCTCTTGAATTCCTTCACCAGCTCCCGATAGGGGCGGCCGAGATCGATCGGTTTGCCTGTGAGCAGCGAGAGATCGAGGAGGAGATTGTCCGCATCAATGGTGTCTTTTTCCCCGAGCACGATCGCCCGCTCAAGCACGTTCTCGAGCTCCCTCACGTTGCCGGGCCAGTCATATCCCAGGAGCGCCTTCTTCCCTGAGGCAGAGAGGCTGGGGGCGCGCCTCCCCTCCTCGGCGCAGTAGCGTTTAATGAACGTATTGGCGATAAAGAGGATATCCTCTTTCCTATCCCTCAGCGGAGGGATGGTCAGCGAGATTACATTAAGCCTGAAAAAGAGATCCTCCCTGAATGCGCCCTTCTGAACCTCTTCCCGGAGGTCCTTGTTCGTCGCCGCGATGATGCGTATATCCGCCGTGATAACCTCTGTCCCGCCGACCCTCTCGAACTGGTGATCCTGAAGCACGCGGAGGAGCTTTGTCTGCACATCGAGCTTCAACTCGCCGATCTCATCGAGGAAGAGCGTTCCGCCGTTCGCGAGCTCGACCTTACCCACCTTGCGGCGGACCGCGCCCGTGAACGCCCCCTGCTCGTGGCCGAAGATTTCGCTCTCGAGGAGCTGTTCGGGGAGCGCCGCGCAATTGAGCGCCACGAAGGGGCAGGTTTTTCTGTCGCTCCACGTGTGGATCGAGCGCGCGACGATCTCCTTGCCTGTTCCGCTCTCCCCGAGGAGCAACACGGTCGCGTCGCTCTCCGCCGAGCGGCGGGCCATCTCGATGACCTCCTTCATCTTTGGATTGAAACTGACGAGGAGTTTAGGAGCCAGATCGAGCTGGTCCCGCAGGAGCTTGTTCTCATTTGAAATGGCATCATAGAGATTCGCGTTGTCGATGGCGATCGCCGCCTGAGCGGCGAAGGCCTGGGCAAGGTGAAGATCTTCTTCTGTGAAGCGTCCCCCTTCAGGCTTGTTGATAATGTTGAGGACGCCGAGAACCTTTCCTTTGGAGACGAGGGGGAGGCAGAGAATTGACTGCAATGGCATATCAATGATCTCGTCCAATTTCTTGGAGTATCGGGGATCGCTCTGTACATTATTGGAGAGCACCGCTTCTCCGTGCTTCACTACCCAACCCGCAATGCCTTCCCCGACTTTAAACCTGACCTCGCGCATCACTTGTCTGTCCTCTCCGACGACCACGTGGGCCACGAGTTCCTGAGACTCAGGGTGTAGAAGCATAAGGCATGAATTTTTGCACTCGACTACTTTCGTCGCAGAGAGGACGATTGATTCAAGAAGCTTTGCCTTATCTCTTGTCGAGGATACTTCCTGAGATGCCTGCAAGAGAGAGAAAAGCTTACTGATTATGTATTCCTGCTTCATCTCCGGTGTCATATTCTCCTTTTCCTTATCCAGTTGCGCGCTTAGCTGTCATTTATTGAAGTTTATTATCTGATAACTAAAAAGCCATTTTCTCAATCTATCTTCCCCTGGAGTATCCCCAGTTTTTCATAGAATAATCTTTCACCACGAAGGACACGAAGAAAACGGCACCTACCCTATCCTTTCCCTCAACTTCTCCTCCTTCGTGTCCTTCGTGGTAGAAAAACAATGATTCAGTTGCGGTATTTTATAATTATATCTCAACCAATATGTTGTAAAAAAATACGGGCAAAAAGTGGGGATTGTCCTGATCTTCCCAGATGGCACTATTATACAGATTTCGGCTATTGTGTCAATGGTATAGGCGGCATTATAAAAACATCTAAGTTGAATAACTATATCATATACGATATATAAATATATCAGATTCGCATAGTTATTCGCAAATATCTTGTCAAATGATATGCTATATGGGTTGGCGGTATCTGGAATAAGCACCACCGCAATAAATTACGAATCATCATGTGAAATATCTGACTTTGGCATGGCGGTTGCTTAATAAAAAGTGAAGTCAGACCATATGTCTGGTCTGGAAAAGAAGGAGATAGAAATGAAAACAACAGGATTGATCGTTCTCTTAACAGCATTCGCGGCTGCAGCCGTCATAGCGGCTTCACCAGTTTACGCTATGGCAAAGATAAACATAAACACTGCATCCGAGCGATTGCTGGAGAGGTTGCCGGGGGTTGGCAAGGGCATCGCTGAGCTGATCGTCAGCTACAGGAAGGAAGTTGGTTCTTTCCGAAGCGTGTCCGAGCTGAAGGAAATCCCCGGTATCGGAGAGAGGCGCTTTGAGGCATTAAGGCATACCGCAACTGTTGGCGCACTCTTGGAAAACCGCCGGTAACCGTGAGACCCATACGTATATAAACGATTGTCGCCGGAGCCGGCCGCGCGCATGTTTTGGAAAAGATGGGGAGGCACACCATTATTTCGAGGCCATGGTCACCATTCGGGGCCTGCCCTTGCCCTTCTTGGGCGAGATTCCAAGAATGTCCATCCGGTACTTGAGCTTTCTCCGGCTGATCCTGAGTCTCTGCGCGGCTCTTGTCTGGTTCCATCGGGATTTCTCCAGCGCGTCGAGAATGAGCCGCCTCTTGAGATCATGTTCAGCAGCTTCCAGCGAGTGAGTGCGGGGGGGCGCAGGCAACGCCTGATCGAGCTCGCCCTCATTCGTTCGTGGCCGCACAATCCGCTCCACCACAAGCCGAAGCTCATCTGCGTCAAAGGGCTTGACAAGGTAGTCAGCCGCCCCGAGCGTCATCGCCTCCACCGCCATCCTTATATTTTTGACGGCGGTCAGTATCACCACCTCCGCCCTGCCCTTTTTTTTAATTTCCCTGAGGACGGTCAGCCCGTCGAGGCCGGGCATGAGGATGTCGAGGAAGACCAGGCCGATCTCCTCCTCCCCGATCGCCTTTATGGCTTCCCCCCCGTTGGAAGCGAGGCGGACATTGTACGACCCTTCGAGTATCATCCGCACCGATTCACGCGTGCCGCGCTCGTCATCCACTATGAGAATTGTTTCCATCAGCGCTCAGATCCTCCTTCTGGCCCGCAGTCTCAATCGGGATCACCACCTTGACCACGCTCCCCTTCCCGGGAGCGCTGTTTACCCCGATCGATCCCTGGTGATCCATCACGATCCTCCTCGCGATAGCGAGGCCGAGTCCCATGCCCCTCGTCTTCACGCTGGAAAAGGGGGTGAATAGGGCGCCGAGCTCCTCCGCGGTCATCCCCTCACCATTATCCTCGAACCGAATCTCCACCTCCCCATTCTGGCCGTGCAGCGTGTGTGTCAGGGCTGTTGAAATAGTGATGGTCCCCTTGGCGGCGATCGCATCGGCGGCATTGTCGATGATATTCGCGAACGCCTCAGAGAGCAGGGCCGAATCGATACGCGCCACGAGCGGTTCCCTCGCAAAATTCTTGACCACCCTGGCGCCCTTTGCGGTGAGCTTGGCTCTCTCGGAATTCAGCGCGTCTTCGATCACCTTGTGGATGTGAATAGATTTTAATTGCACCGGCGGGGAATCAGCGAACTTCGTGAGCTGGGTGATTATACCGTTCAGACGCTCGATCTCTCCGTTCACCACTTTAAAGAATTCCTCCCTGAACTCCCTATCCTTGTATCGCTGGGGCAGGAGCTGCGCGAAGGTCTTGATCGGGACGAGGGGGTTCTTCACCTCGTGCGCGAGCCTGCTGGCCACCTTGGCCCAGAATTCGATCCTCTCAAAATCCTTCTCCTTCTCCTTCATCTTCTTGATCGCGGAGAGATCGGCAAACACCATTATGGCGCCGACGATGTGCCCCTCCTCATCCCGCATCTCAGAGGTGCTCACGCCGAGCGGTTTCTTATTCACGGGTGAGACAATCTCGTGGCGCGTATACACCACCTCTCCCCGCAGCGTCCGGAGCAGGAGGTCTGCGAAAACCGAGCCCATTTTTTCTATCTTATGCCCCACGATCTCAGCTCGCGCGCACCCGAGGATTTCCTCCGCGGCGGCATTGAACAGGGTGACGATCCCCCTGGAATCTATCGTGACGATACCGCTCCTGAGGTAGTTCAGCACCTGCTCGTTATGGGCGCGGCTCCTCGCGATGTCCCTGTAGAGGAGCGCATTCTCCACCGCCATCGCGAGGTAGTTCGTGAGGATGGAGAGGAGCTCCAGATCGGCGTCATCGTACTGCCTCCCGGTCACCTTGCTCCCCAGTGCCAGTATGCCGATGAGCTTCCCCTTGGCGAACAGTCCTGAGATGATCTCCGCGTCGAGTGAAGAGGCCTGGCGATAGAGCTCGAACTGGTCTCCACCGGTCATCTCCCTGGCGAGCAGCAACCGATTGTGCCTCGAGAGCCATACCGGGAGCAGATCAGACGGCTCGATGGTTCGCGTGGAGATGAGTTCATCGCGATAGCCGCTGGAGGCGATCGGTATATACTTACCGACCATCTGGTCGAAGAGAAATATCGCCGCCCTGCCCGTGCCGAATGTTTCAATGAGGCCCTCGACCGCGAGGTCAAGAAGCTTTTTATAATCGAACACCTGCGCGATGGCTTTGGAGAAATGCCGCACGAGCTCATGGTAAAAGCGGGTGTGCTCGAGGCCTCTTTCAGGGACCACGCTCTCGTGGGCCCTGGGCTCTGCGGACTTCAAGAATTCTATCTCGTGGAGAAGTTCCTTCCTCTCGATCGCCCGCTCCACCAGATCACGGATCCCCCTGCGGTCGAACGGCTTCTCCACCACGACGTACGCGCCCGCCTCTCTCACCTCGTTCACCACCGAGGAATGAGTTGAGGGAACGAGGACAATTACCGGGATTGATTTCTCTGCCTGGAGGAGTTTTTTCACCGCCTCCGCGGTATCACTGTCCTTCACACAGGAGTCCAGTATGACAAAGTCAACGTGACCACCGGCCACCTCTTTTATCCCCTGGTGGGTTGTCGATGCCCTCAGCAAATGTGCGACGTCAGAGAGCACAAGGTGCAGCGTTTCGACCAGCGCTTTCTCACTCGAAACAACTACACCGCATTTCATTTCGTTCACCCCTATTTTATAGAAACCGCTGATTCATCCGGCAACAGGGGGAGTGTAATTAAAAAGGTGGTTCCCTCCCCCACGTCACTCCTCACGTTGATGATCCCGCCATGCTCCTCGATAATGCTGTGCGCGATCGCGAGCCCGAGCCCCGCCCCCGATTCTTTCGTGGTGAAAAATGGATCAAAAAGGTGCGGCAGATCTTCGGGGTTAATACCCTTCCCCGTATCAGACACCTCAACGATCACGCATTCCTGAGACCAGAGGCGATGGAGCCTCTTCGCAATCCCCTCGCTGCGCCCAGTCCCCGCGCCTGCTTCGGTCGCTTTCCTTACCCTCGCCGTGACCGTGAGTGTGCCCTTCTCTTCGATCGCCTGGAGGGCGTTGATGATAATGTTGAGCAGCACCTGCTTGAGCTGGTCACCATCGGCCATGATCATCAGCGGACATTTCGCAATTTCTTTCTTCACCTCTATGCTCTGTTCGGTGATTTTGCTCTGCAGGAGAAAGAGTGTGTTCTCAATAATTTCACATATATCCGTTTTCCTGAACGAGGGAACAGTGGGCCGGGCGAAATCGAGGAGCTGCTCGACGAGGTAGTTTATTCTGTCTACCTCCTGGTTCGCAAGCCTTGAAAAATTCTCTCTGAATTCCTGGTCGCGGTATTTTTCGGGCAACAGCTGTGTAAATGTCTTGAGGGCAACCAGGGGGTTTTTGATCTCATGGGCCATCCCCGCGGCGAGCGTGCCGAGAGATGCGAGCCTGTCGGCGCGCCGCATCTCTGTCTCGAGTATCTTCCTCTCCGTGAGGTCCGAGAATACGATGAGCGCCCCGAGCGTCTTCCCGTCGTAGCTATTGAATATGGAGGAGCTCACCGCGAGCGGCAGCTCCTTCCCGGTGTTCTCCTTGAGCGCCACCTCTTCCGCGCTCACGCTCACCCGGTGCTTCAACGTGTCGAGGAGTATGTCTCTGAGCTCCGGCGCGAGGAGTTTGATGTCGGCGCCGACGGCTCGCTCCGCGCTCAGCCCGAGCATCTTTTCCGCTCTCGTGTTGAAGGCGGTGATCCTCCCATTCAGGTCTATCGCAATGACCCCGCTCGTCAGGTTATTGAGGAGGATCTCCTGATATATTTTGCTCTCCTCAACCTTGGTGTAGAGCTGAGCGTTTTCGATGGCAACGGCAATGTGATGGGAAAGCGTGTTGAACATTTCTATGTCCTCGAGCGTGAAGGTTTCACCCGTCTCCTTGCTCCCGAGGAAGAGCAATCCCGTCAGTACATCCTTTGAAAAGATGGGAATACATATATCGGCTTTTATATCGCCGAGCAAGGTGACGATCGCGGCCGTCTCCTGAGACTGGGGTAACCGTTCGAGCTGTTCTCTGAGTATGAGGTCACGCCTCCACATGAGCTTCCGTATGAGCGGACTGTCTATCGTGATCGCCGTGTGGTTCGAAGCAGGATTGTCATTGCCATGATCGGCCATTGGAACAAAACCCTTGCCGGGGTACTGCGGGAGATAAATAGAACCGCGCTCCACTCCCATTGTCTTGGTGATCACCCTGAGGATAAGCGCGAGCAGTTCCTCGAGGCTGTAGATTGAGGTGAGGATTCTGCTCAGGTCGCTGAGAATCTTGCGGTGCTCGTATCTTTTTCTAAAAAGTGTCTTATCAATGAATGTCTGAATAACTTCTTTGAGAGGGGCGAACGCAAACGCGATCAGAAGGGCCGCCACCATCGCCGGGATCAGCGTCTGTAATCCCATGATGCCGCCGAAGAGCCAGTTCGACAGCAACACAATCACGATATAGCCGGCGGTGATGGACGCGGTAAGCGACGCATAGAGGGTCGTACGTTTGATGACAAGGGTTATGTCCAAGAGGTGATATCTTGCTATGGCATAGGCGATGAGAATAGCCCATATAAGTCCAAAAGCCGGTGACAAGCTGGCTAATTCTGTTCCGGTCAACCCAAAGAGTGGAGCGATCAAGCCTGTCGAGATAGCGAGGATAGTAAACAGCGATATACCTAAGAACACGTATTGGAGTTGAAGCCTTTGGATTCCTGTATAAAGTTTTATTTTTTGGGCTAAATAACATATCAGCCATCCCATAAAGCATGAAAAATATATGATAAAGGCTGGAAGGGCAGGCCCGTAGATTGCGGTCATACGACCATTCCTACCGATCTCGTAGCCCTTTATCATTAAATCCGTGATCGAAACAACCGCCAGTACCGTTGCCGAAGCGTAGGGAAGGAGAATCTTCTTGACGGATGGCAACCTCCTGTGAGACAGGGTGGAAGTGAAGAAATAAAAAGTCGGAGGCATAAAAACAGTAACCGCAAAAACCGTTCTCGCCCAATAGATAAACGATTCCCCGTCACAACTTATCTGAAGCATGAGCACAGAGAACTGCCAGACAAGGACATTAAAAGAGAAAAGCCAGAATGCTCTATTTATAGGTCTAAGGTTCTTACGTAAGTAAACAAATATGCCAAGGGATAGAGTAAGAACCATGCTTACGCTCAATAAATAGATATTGAAAGTCGTCCAATTCATAGCATGCACTTTACCTATTCCTTAATAACCGGATAGATACTCACTTTCCATCGAACTTTGCCAAAATTAACACTGAATGAGTACCGCCCACGCTGTGACTGTTCATGAGGACTCTATTTACCCTGTTATACCTTGCCCTATTGGGTACGTAATCAAGGTCACATTTCGGATCAGGATATTCATAGTTTATTGTTGGAGGGATAATACCTGTAGTCAAGCTGAGACACGAGGAGATGAGCTGTAAACCGGAAGCGGGAGCCAATGATTGGCCCGTCATGGACTTAATCGAACTTACGGGAATGCGATAAGCATGATCGCCGAGTGCCAACTTGAAGCCATTTGTCTCACTGATATCATAATCAATCATTGAGTTGCCATGTGCATTTATGTAATCAATATCACCGGGATTAAGGTTGGCATTTTTAAGGGCTATTTCAATCGCTTTTGCCATGCTTTCACCGGAAATTTCCACAACCACTGTTTCACCAGCTTCTGATATGGATGATTGTCCCACTATTTCACCATAAATCGTGGCACCTCTTTGCAAGGCATGATTGAGTTCCTCGAGAACTACTGCCGTACCGGCCTCGCTCAGGACCATACCATCTCTATTCGCATCGTAGGGCCTTGAGGCTTTGGCTGGTTCATCATTTCGTTTGGAAAGCACGCGGACAGCACAAAATGCACCAAGGCCGAATGGGGAGATAGGCGCATCAGCAGCTCCAGCAATTATTATATCAGCCTTCCCATTATTTATTTGTTCATATGCCCAACTGGTCGCGTCGATGGCAGTAGAGCATCCTGATGAAATTGTGGTAACAGGACCTTTGATGCCAAGCTCTATCTGTGTATAAGCGGTTGCCATGTGGGTCGTATAATCGACACAGGTGAGTGGGTGAATGGTCCTTAGACCTTTTTGGAAAAAAAGAGGGATAGCTTTTTCCAATATATCACTCACGGCCTGTGCAGATGACCCCATACACGCCCCAATCCGATATGGATCTGCACCGTTAAGTTGGATACGCGCATGCTCAAAGGCAAGTCTGGCGGCAGCGACAGCGAGCTGCGCGAAACGCGCGGCAGAAGAAGCCGTGTTCTTCGTCATATATTCTTCAGGGCGAAAATCCTTAACCTCTCCTGCAATCCTCGTTGGATATTTCGAGGCATCGAAGCGGGTGATTTCAGTAATCCCCGAACGGCCATTAATCAGCGAATTCCAGAATGCATCCTTCCCGATGCCGATTGGAGACACCGGGCCGAGGCCGGTGATCACCACGCGCTTTTTATTGTTTCTACTGAGTTGCATCGACATATTTTCGTAACGACTTCTCAGTCACGGCCCTATTGATCGTCTTATTGAGGTCCTGAGCCTTTTCCCAATCGCCGGAGAAAAATATCCTTCTGATGTGGTTCATAAAATGTCGCTCTCTCCCCTTAAATCCTGCGCGATCCGCCATTAAAAGAAGGTCATCAGACATACCAACCAGAAATCCCTCCTCTCTCAACGCACGTGAGAAATCAGAAGTCATCCGTGTATACGCCCTGAATTTCCTCCCATTCAATGTGTAGGGGAGCGCCTTCCAGAATCGCGGAGGGAACAGCCACTTGATCTTGTAGTCCATATTGTTTTCAATCCAACATCCGTCAGTAATCCCGAAACCAAATCTCTCGGGGGTCTCCGCCCAGGCAGTTGTCGGCGTCACTATAGGGAAGGTCACAATAACAGAATCGGGCCGGACGGACGTGAGTAAATCTATAGTTTCATTTCTGGTCTTCTCATTTTCAAAGGGAGATGGGAAAATAATGCTCGCAATCGTAAAGATACCGCTTGCCTTGCTATCTCTCAAAACCTTTCTGGCGTCGCTCACCGTGAATCTTTTCCCTATGCTCACTTTGAGGATTTCTTCGCTTCCGGACTCCAACCCGAAAAATATAGCGCGGCAACCTGAAGCCCTCAAAGTGCCGAAATCTTCACCCCTCGACATGAGTATGTTGCCAAACATTGAGTAGTCTATGCTGATCTGCTTCTGGATAATCAGATCTGCGATTTTTCTTGCGAACAATGTGGGTGTGGCTGAACCTGCATAACGAAAGGCGGTAAATGAGTAAGTGTTTATCAGATATTCAAGCTCATCAGCGAACCTTTCGGGGGTTTTCATCCGAAGCTTCCTGCCGCTCTTATTGGGGTGCGGACAGAAATAACAGCCACAGAAACAGCCCCTGGATTCATCCACGGTAACGATCTTCATTTTTTGATTATCTTCCAGAGACGGATAAATGCCGGGGTCGTAACTCGGATAAGGCAGTTCGTCGAGCTTCGCAATCCATTTCGGCTCGGTAGCTTCTGTAGTGCCATTATCCCTGTGTATCAGATTAGGAATCCCTTTAAGCGAGCGTCCCCCTTTCAGGCATTCGGCCAGTTTGAGTATCGTTTCCTCTCCCTCGGCGTAGGTGAGCACATCAAAGGCACCACTCTTCTCAAAGATGAGATGGCGGAATATATCCACGTGGGGCCCGCCTGCAATGAGGGGAAGGTTCGGGAACGCATGTTTTATGGACCGTGCAATCTGCACGCTGCTAGAAAACCCGTCTCCCGTCCAGAGCTTGAATCCGACGAAGTCGGGCTTGTAATCCCTGATTTTATGGCATATCTCCTGCGCTATGCTGTGCACTTCGCCACGCTGATACCTTGCCAGATGCCAGTCCAAGTATTTCAGGAACAGCATATCCCTGAAGGCAGGCTTGTAATCACCGTTGGAGTCACCAAACACCCTTCCGCAGAAGTGGATAGCCTTCTGGGACAGCTTGGCAGGATAGAGCCTCTTAATCGTATCTACAGTGCCATAGTCGAGAATCAGGGTTTGATGCCCTGCTTGGGTGAGGGCGCCGGCGAGGTTGGCAAGGCCGTTATCGGGCATCAGGCTGCTGGGAGTGAATGGATACCCGGCATAGCTTATGAGGATGCTGCGCGTAGACATGGAGAGCGCCCTCGATTTTGTACATTTATGCACAACGGTGCGATTTTGTCAAGTATTAATTTGTACAATATTGGGCATATTATTGGGAGGCTCACTATTCCATGTATCGTGCAATGCTCCAAAAGATCATACCAGAAACAAAGACAAGGGGTTAAACGTCCCCCCCGGTACGGCAGTTCGAGTATCATCGATCGGGTTTATCCGCGGCCGAAGGCCCTGTTTCGGGTTGGCGGCATCATCTTGAGCAAGGGAAAAACCATTGATTAAAATGCTCGGCCCTTTATCCATCTTATCCCGTAGGCGAGACTTAGTGGTCTATTTCATAAATTCGGTAGCGTATTATGAAAAGGTGTACTTAGGCGTCCCCTACATAGTGCATTAAAAAGCCCAGCCCCTGGAATTTGCTGTCGGTCAAAAATAATTGTCATTTTTTTCTGGAATTGTTTTTATGTTTTCGGTATGCTTTCACTATACGAAGGCATTGACTGATTTTGCAGCGTATACTCTTGAAGTGGCTGTTTCGCAAAGAAGAGAACGCGTGCTTTATACTGTTTTCCTCTGAGGGAGGATTGTGAGCACAAAATCGGCAGCTTCGTTCACGCAGTCGCTTTTCAGATCTTCACGCAATCCTTATCTATACCCACAATTATTTCCACTCCAGGAAGTTCCAGCTCATTCCTATTCACACTCATTCCGAGGCGCAACCAGTATCGAGGATGATCGTGCCGCCTGTATTACACAAGGGGAACGACCATGTTCATAATAAGAAAGAATCAGGCCTGGCTTCATACAGTTCTCTTCGTTGCACTCGCCATCCCGACTATCGCTTCAGCTCAAGCGTTCAGAAACCCGCCCCAGGACGCACGCGCGGCCGGTATGGGTAACGCATTTACCGCAAGGGCCGACAACGCCTCCGCCATATACTACAACCCTGCGGGCATCGCCTTCTTAGAGAGCCCCCTTTCGGTTACGGGTAACCTGAGTATCATCGACCCGCGGTATAAGAACACGACTCAGGGATTCAGGACAGACAAGAAGGAATTTTTTATACCGGACGGCTTCATCGCGACCGATCTCTTCAACAAATATATCTCCTTTGGCTATGGCGCATTCTCTGAATTCGGCCTCGGGAATTCCTATCCCAAAGATTGCCCCGCCGCCCCCCTCGCATACTTCTCCTCACTGCAAACAGTGGACAACAGATTCACCTGGGCCCTCAGAGCGCCGAAGCCGCTCGACTGGGCCGCCATCGCCGGCGGGTTCGATCTCCTCTACGGACAGACACGCACAAAATCCGTCACCGATTTTGGAGCGCTGGCCACCGGTTTCCCCACCGGTGAGCTTGGCCGGGCAAGGTTTTCCGCGGACGGCCACGCGTTCGGCTGGCACCTCGGCGCGCTCATCAAAGCCAAACGGATGCACTCCGCAGGAATAAGCTTCGCAAGCCAGATGGACATCAACGAGCACGGGAATTTCAGGCTCGCGGGCATCCCATCCTCCATCGCTCCGGTCCCCGAGCTCTCCTTCCCCGCGACAACAAAATTCGTCCTCCCGGCGAAGATCACGGCGGGATACAACTTCAAGCCGGTCGACTGGTTCCAGGTTGAGTGCGACCTCACCTGGCTCAAGTTCAACAAGTTCAAGAACGTGGCGATCAATGTGGATGACCCGACCGGGTTTGTACCGAGTCAAACAATTAATTTCGACTTCACCAACAGCTGGATTTGGGCGCTCGGCGCCGAGCTGGGACCATTCAAGGGATTCTCGATCAGGAGCGGCTGGTCCTATATTCAAACGCCCGTGCCGGGGAGCACCTTCAACTCGATGATTCCCGACAGCGACCGGAATGTCGCCTCCGTCGGACTGGGGTACAAATACAAGAACCTATCGCTCGACGTATGCTACGCGGCGGTCGTCGCCAATAAGCGGAAAGTGAACAACGCCGTGGGATTCCCCTTCACCTCGATCAATGGCACATGGAAGGGCTTCATCAATCAGATCTTAATGGGGGCGAGCTATGCGCTCTAGCACCGCGGATAGGTCGGATTCGGTTGCTCCCGCTACCCGAAAGCCGCGAATTCTCGTGGTGGACGATGAAATAGGCCCCCGGGAGAGTCTGCGGATGATCCTGAAGGACCAGTACGAGCTCATCCTCGCCGACTCCGGAGAGGAAGGGATCGAGAAGATGAAACAAGGCGGCATTGACCTTGTCCTCCTTGACCTCCAAATGAAGAAAATGAGCGGCATAGAAGCCCTCGAGAAGATGAAAGAGATTGATCCGCCCGTCAGCGTGGTTATTTTGACGGGGTACGGAACGCTCGAGACCGCACAGAAAGCCATCCGCCTCGGCGCCGCAGACTACGTGAACAAACCGTTCGACGTCATCGAACTCACGAAAACGGTGCGGACAATTTTAGAAAAGCGGAGTGAGGGCGCGGATAAGGAACAGATGCTGAAAAAGCTCAAGTCCATGAACCGCAATCTCGAGGATCAGATCACCTCATTCAATAAGCTCATCTCCTCTCAGAAGCTCTACAGCTCGTTCTTCCACGAGATGTGCAACCCGCTGACTTCCATACTGGGTTACGTCCAGATTCTCCTCATGGAGCTTGAGAAGAAAAAGGGATTCGCCAATGAAGACCGAGAGCGCGCGCAAAAGTATCTCCGTATCATTGAGAACGAAATGGACAGGTGCCGCCTCCTCTTCAGGAGCATCACGAGCCTCGCCAAGAGCGGCAGGGATGAGAAGAAACCCTCAAGCCTTAGAATGGTGATCGAGAAAACCCTTGTCCTCCTCAGGCCTCAGATGGAGCTCAAGGGCATACGGATTGAAGAGAACATGGACGCACCCACTTCCAAGGTTCTACTCGAAGACAGCCAGCTGAAGCAGGTGCTCCTGAACCTCTGCATCAACGCCATGCACGCCATGGGCACGGGCGGCACGCTGAGCGTGAGCGCACGACAAAACACCGAAGGGACGGTTGTGATCGAGGTGGCGGATACCGGCTGCGGGATGGATGAAGAAACCCTCCAGAAGGCATGGCAGCCCTTCTATACCACAAAAGACCCCACCACCGGCAGCGGCCTCGGCCTCGCGATATCCAAAGGCGTAGTGGAAAAAATGGGGGGGAGTATTGCGATTGAGAGCAAAAAGGGTGCAGGAACGCGGGTAACGATCACGATCCCCTCTCGCCGCGCCCGGAGAGAGCGCTGATCCTATACTACCAGCCATGCGAGCAGCGCAATAAGGATTACGAGCACCACCAGGACGCAGAAAAATCCCCTCGCCCCATACCTCAGTTTTGTGAACACACCGATTGTGTGCGGGAGAGAAGATCCGCAGTAAATGCAGGCGAGGTTCCCTTCAGGGGTCTCGCCACCGCACTGAGGACACACGAGGTAGCCTTCCATCACGTGCCGTGCCTTTCGACACCGATGCTCCTGTGTCAGTTTTATCAGCCGAGACGAATAGTGACCGTTACAGGGGAAGCGGCCACTGCTACACAATCCGGGACATCACGAGGGCGCAAATGGTTTTTGCATCAACTATTCTTCCCCCGGCCAGAAGGCTCGCAATATTTTTCTTTGAGAACACCCTCGGCGTGATTACCTCATCCCGATCCCTTCGCGCGTTAACCCGGTTCAATCCCTCAGCCGTGAAGAGGTGTATCTTCTCAGTGGTGTAGCCCGGGGCGGGATAGATATACCCGATCCTCGTCCACTCCTTCGCCGTGTAGCCGATCTCCTCCACCAGCTCACGCTTCGCGCAACCGAGCGGCGTTTCATTCCTCTTGAGCGTGCCGGCCGGTAACTCCCATAGGTACGCCTCTATGACCGGCCGGTACTGCCGGATGAGGATGATCCTGTCGTGACCAAGGCGCGGCACGATCAGCACGGCCCCCGGATGGCGCACGACTTCCAGATCCGCGACATATCCGCCGGGGAGCCTTTTCCTCTTGAGGGAAAGCTGGATGAGCTTGCCTTGATACAGTATTTTGACTTTCAAAAATTTTTCATCTCCCGACTACCGCTGCAACCTTGCTGAAAGCGATGACATACCTGGTGTCAGCAGTGAGCTGCGACAGACGCGAAACCGGCGGCAGCTTCCCGGCCTCCACCGCGACACTATAGAACCAGACCGTGGAGCCCGCCAATGCCGCGGGGACGGTGGCCGCTGACTGGATTGCGAGCGAGTATGGCGCCTTATATCCCGGGACATTTCTATACAGCGCTTGTATGCCCGGCTTCAGCTCACCGCGTGGGTAAATAGTGTAGGTCCCCAGGGGAGTGTCTGCAAGTATATAGAAATCGAAACGTGTGGTGATGCTCCGCGAAAGCGTTACGCCGAGCCTGAAGCGTTCACCCACCATCAGAGGTTCTGCTTTGATAGATAGCGTCGGCCCTGGCGTTGAAGTAGGTGGGGGTGGAGTCATGGTCGGCGTCATTGTCGGAGTGGAGGTGGGGAGGGATGTGGGTGTAATCGTTGGCGTGGCAGTCTTCGTCGGAGTGATCGTCGGCGTCGGCGTGATCGTCGGCGCCGGGGTAATGGTGGGGGTGTTCGTCACCGTCGGCGTCGGCGTGGGAGTCGGCGTCTCTGTAGGCGTTCCCGTCGGCGTCGGGGTCGGTGTGACCGTCGGGGTGAAGGTCGGTGTGAAAGTCGGGGCGATGTCCAGGCAGTAGATCGAACTATCCTGCGCGCCGATGTACAGCCTCCTCCCCTCGCCTATCGCGATGGAGCTCGATATGATTTGTCCCCCTACGTAATAATTCCACAACAGAGCTCCAGAGGAGCTGAGGCCGTACACAGCTCCGTTTCGGGCACCTACAAAAACCCTCCCGGACGAATCAATGGCAGGGGCGGAGTCGAAGCGCTGCGGTGCGAGATAGCTCCATTGCAGTCCGCCCGATGACAATAGCGAGTACACCCTCTGATACATGCTGCCGAAATAGATCGAACCTTCAAAATCAATCGCAGGACAGTTGTTCGGCCCACCGCTATATGTCCAGAGCATGCCGCCTGATGACGAAAGGGCGTAGAGCTTGTTGTCGTTCGCCCCCACGAACACACTTCCGTCGCTCCCCACCGTCGCTGCTCCCGTGGCCACACCACCCGTGATGTAGCTCCACTCCAACAACCCGGACGCGTCGAGGGCGTATATATTCTTATCATGCGCGCTGACGTAGATTTTCGTTCCGGCGTATGCCGACGGCGATGAGAGCATCCTCTCCGACATCGCATAACTCCACCGCAGGGCGCCGTCGCCGGTCAGGGCGTAGAGCACATTGTCCTGAGACCCGGCGTAGACGTTGGCGTTGCCGTCGAGCATCGGGGAGAGAAACGGAAGGGTCCCGCTATAGCTCCAGGCCAGCACGCCGGATGGAGAGAGGCAGTAGATGCCCACAGGTGAGCCGGCGGTTGTTGTGTAGATGCTTCCATCCGAACCTAATGCCGGGGAAGATACCGTGCTTGCGGAGCCCATACAGTAGCTCCAGCCGAGCGCTCCCTCAGACAGGAGCGCGTACAATCTGAAGTCGTCCGAACCGACATAGCATGTGTTCGAGGGCCCTATCGCGGCCGATGAGGATATCACGCCGCCGGTGCGGTAGCTCCACCTGAGTCCGGCGAAGCTCGGCCCCTCAAGATGGCTGACGCCCCTGTGCCACATGTCGTAGTGGAACATCGGCCAGGGTGCGTAGGGCGTGGCCGTCACTGTCGGTGTCGGCGTGACGGTCGGTGTATCAGTCGGCGTACCGGTATCCGTGGGAGTGACAGTGATGGTCGGTGTCGGCGTGGGCACCGTGGGTGTTACCGTCGGGGTTTCGGTGGGCGTCGGCGTGGGCCCGGTGGGTGTCGGTGTTGGCGTCACAGGACCTTCAAACACATAGAGATTGCCATCCGCATCGGAGGACCCGACATAAACCCTCCCATCTGAGCCTATCGAGGGTGAAGACCCCACTCTGTCATGATGAGCTGCGTAACTCCATGCGAAAGAACCCGATGAGGTTAATGCGTAAATATTATGATCATCGGATCCGCAATAGACTCCGCCATCCGAGCCGATGGCCGGAGAAGAGAATATCTGATAACCGGTTCCATAACTCCACACGAGAGCGCCGGATGAATTGAGCGCATAAATGTTATTATCGTAGGAACCGATGTATATATCCCCGGCAGAGGTTACAGCGGCGGAGGAATATATATCACCTCCGGTTACGTAACTCCACACGAGAGCGCCGGATGAATTAATCGCGTAAAGAGTTCTATCGAGAGACCCTACATAACTCAGTCCACCCGGCCCGATCGAGGGAGAAGATTGCAGTGCCCCACCTGTTGAATAACTCCACACAAGAGCCCCTGATAAACTAATAGAGCGAATGTTTCTGTCATAAGACCCCGCGTAAACGCTGCCGCCAGAACTTACGGCGGGAGAAGAATATTTTGTGTCATCTCCGGTGAGATAACTCCACATGAGAACGCCGGTCGAATTGATGCCATAGAGATTATTGTCATCAGACCCCACATAGACGCCACCTTCAGAGCTTATGGAGGGAGAAGACTCCAGAATATCCCCGGTGGCATAACTCCAGGAAAAAACACCCGAAGAGTCAAGGGCATAGAGATGACCATCATATGACCCAAAATAGATAATACCGTCGGAGCCTATGGCAGGTGAGGAAACCACATCCCCCCCCGTGAAATAGCTCCATGCGAGAGCATCTGTTGAATTGAACGCGTAGAGATTGTTATCCCTTGATCCCGCATATACCCTGCTATCAACTCCTATGGATGGAGAAGATTCCAGCGCCCCACCCGTCGCGTAACTCCACTCAAAAGCGCCTGATGACGATCCCGCATAAGGACTCACTCCTGTGTGCCCTGCATCGTGTCGAAACATCGCCCAGGGTGAACTCGTGGGCTGCCCATGCGCAATCGAACTGCAATACAGTGCATGGATGCACAGAAAAGACAAAAAGCGATATTGAGTCCTCATCATAGAAATGCTCATCATTATTCAGCTTACTTTATAAATACAATACTGTCAACCGTAATGCCTCAGTTACGGGTGGTATAGATTTGTAGGGGTTCGATTTATCGAACTCGGGCGCGATAAATCGCGCCCCTACATCACGACTATACTACATCTGCCCCACCATAACTGACCCATTACTGTCAACCGATCGATTTGCTGGACTTTCCCCAATTTTTCATAGAATAATCTTTCACCACGAAGGGCACGAAGAAAATGGCCCCCGCCCTATCCTTTCCCTCAACTTCTCGTCCTTCGTGTCCTTCGTG
>Ga0315281_10000361_pt1 | contig 62802 bp, 49 predicted proteins | sample YL17G07_0_MG_FD_204540 | JGI IMG/M metagenome (GOLD analysis project Ga0315281, IMG submission 204540) | Sediment microbial communities from Yellowstone Lake, YNP, Wyoming, USA - YL17G07_0 | ecosystem: Environmental > Aquatic > Freshwater > Lake > Sediment | place: USA: Wyoming | collected...
AATGCGACGGTTCCGCAATTCTGCGAGGCTGTGGACCGCATTCAAGCGGAGCGACCCTTTCTTCCGACACTGCGTGGCTGCTTCGGGCACTCCTGGGATTTGTGGCCCGTGTCGCTGGCGAAGTACGCGGCGGATATGCGGCAGGCGGAAAGGACGTACCTGGCTGCCGAGACGCTCTTGGCTATTGCGGCGAGCGATCGTCCGGCAATTCGCGAGGCGACGCGGCTGGACCGCGAGCGGGCCGAATGGTGCTGGGCCATGCTCGGCGACCATGCCTGGAACGGCAACAGCGAGCAGAACAGACGCCACAACGCCCAGTTGCGAAGAGACTGGGACGCGGAGTTCATGAAGCTCGCGGCCAGGCTGCTGGAGCAGGGCTGGGCGGCTATGGACGTGAGGTCCGATCCACAAGCGGTCACGGTATTCAACAGTCTGAGTTTTTCGCGTAGGGGACTTGTACGCGTCCCCGTAACGCAAGATATCAATGCGGTTATGACTGATGGGCGGCCGGTCCCATGCCAGGTCTTACGTGAGGGAGATGAACGCGTCCTGTATTTCGTTTCGCCCGAGGTCCCCGCGTTTTCATTCGAGCGGTTCCAACTGCGATCCAAACAGGACATGGATGTCAAAGCCGATGAATTGTCGGCCGGGGCCGCCAGCCTGGAGAGCCGTTACTACCGTCTGACCATCGATACTCGAACCGGCGGAGTCGCAAGCCTCATCCATGGGGCTTCGGGGCAAGAGTTGCGTGTCCCAGGCTCGCGCGGGGTCTGTCAGACGTTTTTCTTCGACGGCCGGGAGCACACGTTGCAGAACGTCAAGACGGAGGTCGTTACGAGTGGTCCGGTGCTGGCGCGGGTGAAGGTCACGGGCGCGGTTGAGGGCATTGAGGTCACAAACTGCATCACCGTCTATGATGAGCTGGACCAGGTGGACTTCGATCTACACATACACAAGCCCGTCACGACCGGAGAGCAGCGGCTGTGTCATATATTCCCGGTCGTGCAAGGTCTCGCCGAGCTTCGAATCGAGACGCCCGGTGCCGTGATTCGTCCTCACCCGCAGCCGCAGGGCGATTTGCTGCCGGGTGCCGACACGCGGCGGTTCGCGGTACAAGGCTTTGTCGATGCTTCCTTGCCTGGCGGCGTGGGCGTCACGGTCGCACCGCTCGATGCATTCGCGCTAAGAATGGACCTGGACCCTCTGACCTTTGAGGCTCTGGGCAACGATCAGAATTATCGCGAGGTCGCTCAGGACCAGGACGGCGTTCAAGACTTCCGGTTCCGCTATGTCCTGTGCGCACACACAGACGGCTATCGCAATACCGAAGCCGTGGCCTGGAGCCGAGGCGTGGCGACACCTCTCCTGAGTGTACAGGGCACCATCCCGAATGAACGGAAGGCTGGCCCTGCGATCCGGCTTGATAGATCACGTGCTATCGCCACGTGCCTGAAGCCCGCCGACGGGGATGGTTCCGGGGGCTTCATTCTTCGCGTGTGGGAGACCGCCGGAACGTCCGATCCCATCCGCATCCTGCTGAGAGGCTATAGCAGGGCGGTCACGACCGATTTGCTCGAACGAGACCAGGGCGAATTGCCGGTGGCAGATGGACGGATCGAAACCAAAGTGAATCCGTACGGCTTCTGCTCCATTCGCCTGTTGCCGTGACAATACGTGCATCCAGACTGACTCTCCGGCAATCTGTCGTGCCAAACAAACATCGTAAACAGCAGCGTACTCATGCGAATTTCCTGCGCATCTTAGCCACATTCACCAGCCTAAGGAGTCGGCGTTCCTCCGCTGCTGAATAATCTCCTCGATGCTGCAAACGGTCCGGGCATACTCATTAGGTAAATTCCCTATTGTGTGGCGGCGCGTTGCGATTACCATGGCACACAAGCAGACTGCCTGTGTGAGAGTTTACCATAGCGCCAACACCATACAAGAATACGGTTTCCGTTTGATCGGGGCCGCACCGATTCCGTTATGTAAGTGGGTCAATCGTGCGGTAGTCACGACCGGAGAATTGATTTATCGGAGCGGCACCACAAGAGGTGGAGCGACCGACATGGCCTGCGGTGGTCCTGTGTGGAATGGCAAAGGGGTCCGGGGGTGAGACTCGGCAGGAGCCAGGGAGGCATTATGCAATACTTGAATCTGAGTTGCATCGAGGGATTATCGTCCGAGGCATTCCAGAAGCAGTATCCGTATCCATGGGTCAACGTGCAAAACACATTGACGCCGGAAGGGTATGAGAAGCTCCGCACGACCCTGCCCGACATCTCGCAGTTCCAACGCAAGGTGGGGGTCAAGCGCGGCCACGGCCAGGGCTACCACGACCGGGCCATCCTGCACTATCAGCCGGACCTGAATCTGCCCCAGCCTTGGAAGGAATTCATCGCCGAGCTCAAGGGCAAGCCGTACGAGTCCTTCCTTCGTCGGATGCTCGGCGTGCCGGCCGACAAACGATTGATCCTGAGTATGGAGTGGTACTACGCGTGGCGAGGCTGTGGCGTGTCACCGCATTGCGATGCCCGGCGCAAGCTGGCCACTCATATCTTCTATTTCAACACCGAAGAGGATTGGGACGCGAACTGGGGAGGTCACATCCTGATCCTGGACGACGAGAGGCGGCTCAAAGCTCACTCGGGCCCGAGCTTTGACGAGTTGAAGGTCGCCCAGTCGCTGGACCCGCGGGGCAATGCGAGCCTGCTTTTCCAGCGGACGGAACACTCCTGGCATGGTGTGCGGCCGTTGCAGTCTCCCCGCCCGGATCTCCTGCGAAAGCTCTTCATCATCACGACCAACATACCGACGTTCCAGGTCTGGTGGCGGCGGGTGCGCGGCAAGGACCCGGACGGCTATCGGATTCAAAAACCCGTAGCGACGGCTCCCTAATACCGTTTACGGCTGGGTTTTTCGTAGCTTGCCCTAGACCTGGAGCGCCGTGGCGAGTCGGAGTTTGTCATTTCGAGCGGAGCGCAGCGCAGTCGAGAAATCTGGCCTCGAATATGGCGCAGCGTGCGTGCGGGGCCAGATGTCTGGGACCCCAAACGCGAAATAACGCGTTTGGGAACCCTCTCCGCGCGGCCTTCGGCCTTGGTCGAAATGACAATAGCAGAACGAGTGCCTACGAATTTTTCAGAAGTAATCCGTATAAGACCGTTGGTTCTGCCCCGGACTCAGACAGCAGGATGATGTTCAAGGTAATCGGACGATCAGCGAGTTGTCGCCGTTCAGGGCGACCTTCGTGCCGAACGGTGCGCCTTCTCGATTGAGCATCTGACGTAGCCATTGGGCATCCGCCGCCGAGGCACGGTTCAGCCGCAAGTGCCTGACCTGCATGGGAATCAGACGCAGCTCCACCAATTGGCCCTGCGCAGGAGCCAGCTTGACGAGGTACATCACCGCCAGATCGCCCCGGTACGCTTCGTAACCGTGTATCCCTTCGTAGTCGGTCAGGAAGTCGCCGCAGCCGTAGAGGATCGCTCGCCCCTTATACACTTCCAATGCCTTGACGTGGTGGGAAGAATGGCCGTGAACCAGGTCAACTCCCTCCTCGATCAAGCGGTGTGCAAACGTTATCTGAGCAGGGGGAATCTCATAGCCCCAGTTGCTTCCCCAATGAATGGATACCACCGCCAGATCGCCGGGGGCTCTGAGATCCCGTATCCGGGCTGCCACACGACGGCTCGTTTCTTCCGACAAATCAGGCAGCAGATTCACGCCGGGCCGATCCTCTGCGGCGGCCCACTCCGGCGGGATGCCGCTGGTAGTGGAGCCGAACGAGAACACGCGAACGCGCCCTTTGCCCGTTGTCTCCAGCACCGCGGGGGCTTGGGCCTCTGCCGCATTGGCGCCGGCTCCCGCGTGTTGGATGCCCGTGTCGTTCAGCGTTGCCAACGTCTGGGCCAGACCCTCATATCCCCAATCCAGCACGTGATTGTTGGCCAAAGCGCAGCAGTCGATCCGGGCGGCCGTCAGACACCCGATATTCTGCGGATTCATGCGATAATGGACTTCCTTGTCCGGCCAGTGGTTGGCGCTCGTGGTAATACTCGTTTCGAGATTGATGATCCGCCCGTCCGTGCCCGCCCGGTCGAACTCGTCCAGGGCGTCGCCCCAAATGTAGTCGTAGGGGACCGGGCGGGGGATTGGGCCGTGTTCCGCCTCCGCCAGGCGCACATAGTCCCGAGCGTCGCGCACGTAACGCTCGAACAACCGCGGATCACACGGGTGGGGCAGGATCTGATCGATGCCCCTGCCCGTCATGACATCGCCGCACATGAACAGGCATATAGGCGCGTCCATCGTACCCCCTCGCATCACGCAAGACACTCGTCCTTTCCGGACATCGTCCAAGCTTTGAACGAGTGTCGGGGCGAGGCTCACGCCAAAAGATATCCTGCCTGCGAAGACTCCCCTATAGGCACGAGGCGAATTGTGCGTAGGTGAAATACGGTAATCACCGGACAACTGCATCGCTCGGACGAGCGGCGGGATGGCGGGCCAGGGCAATCGCAGAGTCGCCTGACAAACGGGTGACGGGCGGAAAATTAGGTTGTCGAATACGGGTTGGCGGGGATAATGGGACGGATGTGAGCCGAGGGCAAAGGGCGGCTCGCCGGACAAGTAGGCAATCTGAATCTTGATGGGCGCAATCGGAGAAGGCCGGCTATGAGAAGAGACACTCAGAGAAATACGTCACGTCGTGAGTTTCTGGCAAGTACGGGCCGGGTCGCGGCAGGGTCGGCATTCCTCGCGGCGGTCGCGCCGCGCATCTACGCGGGGCAGGACAACGCGATCAAGGTCGCGCTCGTCGGTTGCGGCGGACGCGGCTCCGGGGCGGCGGCCAACGCGTTGGCCACGAAGAGTGGTCCTATCAAGCTGGTGGCCATGGCGGACATCTTCGAGGATCGGCTCACACGCAGCTACAACGGCCTGATGGAAGCGGCCAGCGCCCCGCGGACCGGCGGATCGGCCGACACTTGGGTGATGGGGTACCAAGCCGATCAAATCGATGTGCCGCCGGAGCGGCGGTTCCTCGGCTTCGATGCCTATCAGAAAGCGATGGACTGTCTGCGGCCGGGCGATGTCGTGATCCTCACCACGCCCGTGGCCTTCCGCTGGGTTCACTTCCGCTACGCGATCGCAAAGGGAATCAACGTCTTCATGGAAAAGCCCGTCACGGTCGACGGCCCGACCACACGCAGGATGCTCCAGCTCGCGGAGGAATCCATCAAGAAGAACCTCAAGGTCGGCGTGGGGCTGATGTGCCGCCACTGCAAGGCCCGCTGGGCACTCTACGACCGCATCAAGTCCGGCGCGATCGGCGAGCTGCACATGCTGCGCACGTACCGGCAGCAGGGACCGGTCGGATTCACGGGACCGAGGCAGGGCAACATCAGCGAGCTGCTCTGGCAGATTCGAAATTACCTGAGCTTCATGTGGGCCAGCGGCGGGCTCGTCCAGGATTACGTCGCGCACAACGTGGATGAATGCTGCTGGATGAAAGAGGCCTGGCCGGTCCGCGCCCAAGGCTCCGGCGGACGCAGCAATCGCGGCAACTGCGTGGACCAGAACTTCGACCACTATGACGTCGAGTACACGTTTGCCGACGGCGCGAAGCTCTTTCTCAACGCCCGCAATATGCCCGGCTGTCACGAGGAGTTTGCCAGCTATGCCCACGGCACGAAAGGCTCGGCGGTGATCTCGACGTACATGCACACGCCTGGCAAGTGCCGCCTCTACAAAGGGCAGGACTTCGCCAAAGAGAACCTCGTGTGGGCGTTCCCGCAGCCGGAGCCGAACCCGTACCAGCTTGAGTGGGACGAACTGATCGACGCCATCCGCCACGACAAGCCCTACAATGAGGCCAAGCGCGGCACGGAAGCCAGCTTAGTCACAACGATGGCCCGCCGGGCCGTCCATACCGGGCAGATCGTGACCTACGACGAGATGCTCAACAGCGAGCACGAGTTCGCCCCCGACCTCGACAAGCTGACCATGAACTCGCCCGCACCTCTCGCGGCCGGACCTGACGGCAAATACCCGATGCCGCAGCCCGGCATCCTCAAGAACCGGGAGTATTGAGATTCCTGGCGGACCAGTCCCGACGCAGATTGGCCCATTCGATTTGTCCGGAGGCCGGTGAGTGGGAGTTACGGAAGAGCAGGTCGTGAAGAGAGATCCGGCTTTCCTCTTGGCGGGGAGCGGTGTGTCCACCGGTCGGGCCGAGCCGGCGTTCTTTGTCGCGCCCAACTCGTTCGTTGATCCAACAGCCCTGCTGACAACTGACGGCTGACCATGTCTCGTGGTTTGTGCTTTTTAGGCTTGATTTCAGGACAGCTCGCGGCTACAATTCTCTTACATTGACAACCTCAGACAAAGAAGACACGATCGAAGGTTTCACGTGGCTGATAAGGAGAACCCCAATGAGACTACCAGCCTTTGCCGCGCGTGTGGCCGTCCTGTTGTCCTTCGCCATGAATAGCCCCAGTCTATTTGCGGGGTCCGACGTGGACTGGCGGCGTGCCGCCTATTGGGATGCGCGGTATCCGACGTGTTGGACCTCCGGCACTGCTATCCGGGACGTGCTGGAATATGCCGGATACGCAATTCTTGATGCCGACCAGCTTCAGGCCTGGATGACCGCCCGTATTTCCGATGGCGCGCCCAGTGTCGTCGTTTTCTGTCAGGACATCGTGCCCGACACCGTCGCGGAGCGCATGTTGTCGAGCTGCACGCTGCGCGCGTACCTGGACGCCGGGGGGAAGGTGGTCTGGTATGCTGACATCCCCATTTATTATCAAGGGCACTCGGACGGCAGTCGGACCACCTGGGGCGTTGAGGGGGCAATGTCGGTTCTGGGATGTAGTGCCGCCGAGGCGCCGTGGGACAGCGGCCGAGACGTGACGTTCACAGAGGACGGACGTGCCTGGGGTTTGACGGTGCCGTGGCAGTCGACGCGACCGACCCGGGACGGCAGCCTCGACGTATTGGCACGAGACCCAAGCGGGTATGCCGCCGCCTGGGTGAGGCACTACCTGCCGGCGGATCACTACCGTGGTTTCGTCAGGCTGTTCGACCAGGCCGGGGTGCCGGACGTCCAGGATGTCCGGCGAGCCGCAGAGTATCCCAATGTCCCCGCAGACCTCGACCTGGATAATGACGCGGAGCGCCGGGACGACATCGTTGCCGCGTTCTTCTATCCCTGGTACGAAAACCCCAATACGAGCAGTCGCTGGCGCCACTGGGAAGGCGACGGCAAACAGCCGCCACGGACCTGGACTTCACGTTACTTGCCCGACTATCCCGACTCCACGTGGAATCCGGCGGTCCAGTTGTATGACAGCAGAAATGTGCAGGTCTTGCGCTGGCAGGATCGAGCGATGGCACGTGCCGGCATTGACATCGCCATCTCAAGCTGGTGGGGAATCGGCTCCGCCGAAGACCTGGCTCTGGCCAAGGCGATCCGCACCTGCAAGAGCGTCCAGTGGTGCATTTATTATGAGGCGGAGGCTTACGGTGACCCCTCCGCCCAGAAGATCTTCCAGGACATCAAGTCTGTCATAGACCGGTACGGCCCGACGCGCAACTATGCCAAGGTTGACAATAAATGGCTCGTATTTGTCTATGGGGCACATGGGAACGAAACGGCCGCCCGGTGGCGCGATGCCAAAGCGAGGCTTGCCGGTCAGGGGTACCTCGTCTACCTCAACGCCGATACGGGCGATGCCGGGCCCGCCAATGCGCCTGACCCATGGGACGCTGTTCACCGCTATATGCCTGTCATCTACCACGGTTCCACGCGCGCCTTGCCGGATGTTGACGATTCGGCTTGGGTATCCCCCGGCTTCTGGGGTGTGACCGAGGCCACCGCGGCGTTGCCACGATCTCTAAGTGCGTTCTCTTCCGGCTGGGAGGAAGCGACATCCAGCCGAGAGCATCACCGGTTCATGCTCATCGAAACCTGGAACGAATGGCACGAGGGAACTCAGATCGAGCCCGGCCAGGCGATTGATCCCAATCCGACGGGCTATAAGCCGGGCGGATACGACTACGGGTATGATTACATCGACGAGATCGCTCCGGCCGCGAGAGAGCAGCCTCTCTGGGTCGCGGCAGGCGCTTGTCCCGTTGTCCCGGTTGTGCTGCGAGCGGACGCACTGATCTGGGAGCCCTCGGTCGTCGCGGAAAAGAACTCCGAATGCCGGATTCCTGCGGAGAACGTCAGAATCGGCCGACAGATTTTCGTGCCGGCCTCGGGCACGTTGACTCTCACCGTCCGCGCCAAGGCGAGTTCTCCCAACCAGCCTCAACAACCGGAATGGCCCGAGGCGCTCGTATACGTGGACCATGAGATCGTGGCCCGGCTGAAAGTCAGTTCTTCTTCTTCGTCGCTGGTCCTGAAGAAGACGGCTGAGGCACAAAGGGGAGTGCACACCGTCGAGATCGGCATGGACATTCTGGATGGCCGCGCCTGGAGCCTGATCGTAACCTCCCTGGAGGTTCAACTGACGGCCCGGAAAGACGACAATGGGGATCTCCCCCCATCGACCAAGCCTGCCCTGGAAGGATTTGAAGGAGGAAACTTCGGTACGCTCCCCTGGGGACATGCGGGAGCCGACTCCTGGACGGTCACGTCAACCGAGCATAAGTCCGGAGCTTACAGCGCGAAGGCCGGCGCCATCGGAGATAGTGAGAGTACGTCTCTTACGGTAACACTTGTCTGCGTCCAGGGGGAGATTCGCTTCTACAGGAAAGTTTCCTGTGAGAGCGACTGGGACTATCTCGAGTTTGACATCGATGGTGAAAGAAAGGGACGGTGGAGCGGCGAGTTGGACTGGGAGCAAGCCTCATTTCCTGTTGCGGCAGGTACCCACACATTCACTTGGACCTACTGCAAGGACAGCGCTTCCTCGGAGGGCGAGGACACGGCTTGGATAGACGACATCGCGTTCCCCCTCCCGTGAGGAGGAAGAGACGCCTCTCAACTCGTTGTATCCCGCCGGGCTACGGCAGACTCGACCCTGACGAGCGATCACCAGCGGTTAAAAGGCAGTGGTGAGTGGCGAGTAGTCAGTTGTCAGCCAGAGGCAGCACCTGTCCCCTCTGCGGTCAGCAGGGGGGGCCAGGCTATTTCACGCGGAGGCGGGCGAAGCGGCGTTTGCCGACCTGGATGACCAGGCCGTCCCGCGGCGTGACTTCCGCGTTCGGGTCCGTGGCTTTCCGGCCGTCGATGCTCACGCCGCCTTGCTGGACCATGCGTTTGGCTTCCCCGCCGGTCTCGACCAGCTTGCACGTGGTCAGCAGGTTCTTCACCATCATCGGCGTCGCGGGCAGGGTGACCTCTGGCATGTCCGACGGTGGTTGCCCCTGCGCGAAGACTCTATCGAATTCTGCTGCCGAGAAGTCTCCTACAGTAAAATCCGCCAGGCGTATTCCGTCTGCTACGGAAACCTCCAACGTTTTGCGCCAACCTGCGAAGCTTGCGTCATCTTCGGGAGGCTTCGGCCAAAACTGATTCACTATCGTTTTCGCCAAAAGGACCTTGGCTTCTTTCGGATGCGTTTTATCGGGATTGGTCAGCTCGGCGATCCGCTCGACGGGCAGGTCGGTCAGCAGCGTGTAATAGTTCTCCATCATATCGTCGCTGATGCTCATAATCTTGCCGAACATGTCGGCGGGGGGATCGGTGACGCCGACGTAGTTGCCCTTGGACTTGCTCATTTTCTCCTTGCCGTCGAGGCCGACGAGGATGGGCGTCGTGATGACGATCTGGGGCGGCTGGCCGCTCTGCCGCTGGAGGTCCCGGCCGACGAGATTGTTGAACGTCTGGTCGGTGCCGCCGAGCTCGACGTCGCTGCGGACCATGACGGAGTCGTAGCCCTGCATGAGCGGGTAGAGGAACTCGTGCACGCCGATCGGCTCGCCTTTCTGGTAGCGGACGTCGAACGTGTCGCGTTCGAGCATGCGGGCGACGGTCATATTGCCGGCGAGGCGGATGACGTCGGCCAGCCGCAGGTCGGCCAGCCACTCGCTGTTGTGCCGGACTTCGAGTTTGCCGGGGGCCGTGTCGAGGATTTTGGCCGCCTGCTCGAAGTAGGTCTTGGCGTTGCGCTCGATCTGCTCGGGCGAGAGCATGGGCCGGGTGGTGTTCTGGCCGGTCGGGTCGCCGATGCGGGCGGTGTAGTCGCCGATAATCAGGACCGCCTTGTGCCCGAGGTCCTGGAACTGGCGCATCTTGCGCAGCACGACCGTGTGGCCGAGATGGATGTCCGGGCTCGTCGGGTCCAGGCCCAGCTTGATCCGCATCTGCCGGCCGCTGCGGGCCGCCTCCTCCAGCCGCTCGGCCAATTCCGCCTGCGTGAAGACTTCCACCGTGCCCCGGCTCAACTGCTTCAACTGTTCCATCGTCTGTGCGTTCATACCTACCTCGAATCAGTTCGTAAAGAGTCCGGCATTATAGACGCCCGCCCCCATCCCGGCAAGTGCCAGTCCCGCGGGAAGGACACCGCAAATTCGAAGCATGAATTTCGAAATCCGAAACAAACTCGAATCTCAAATGATCTAAACGGCAGAAAACACAGGCCGGGTGCCATGCCTACGCTCGCGTAGGCATGTCTTCCTCGCGCACCAGTCGTGCGGAAACCGCGGGGACACGGATTCACAGAGGGGGCCTGGCACGGGCGACAGCGGTAGGGTGGGCTAGGCCCACCATTCATTTACCGCGAGAGTGTTTGGGTCTCGGCCGGCAGCTTGCTCAGCGTCAGTTCCCGCAGGTCGAGCTTCTTGCTGGCGTTGTCAATATCGATGCCCACGAGATTGCCGTCCGCGTCGTAGTCGAGGACGACGCCTTCGGAGACCTCGCGGCTCTCCACACTCGCCCGGTCCACCAGATCGATATATAAAGAATCCGTTTCAGGATAGTAGTTCAGCTTCATCTCTTGAATCTCCTGTCAGGAAACGCGTTGTGGATCGTCCTCTTATCTTCGAGGGTCACGACACGCAAAGCCGCGTTTCCCAGCTCTGCGATTATACCCCAGAACCGAAAGCATAGGAAATGGACTCAACACTCGCTACGACTCTGTCATTCCTGCGCAGGCAGGAATCCAGTCGGGTAGGGCGGACTGTGCGCACCTTTTGCTACGGATTTTGGAGCCGCAGATTTCGCCGATTTACGCCGATTACTTCTTCCGGAATCTGTGTAATCTGCGGCTGACCTCATCAATCATCAATCATCAATCGTAAATCATAAATCATAGTGGTCCTTCTCTTTCTGACCACTTGACACTTGAAACTTGAAACTTGCCTCTTCTCTACTTACATCGTCGCGCTGTAGCGGATACGGGCGAGGTCTTCGTCGGGGCGGGGTTTGCGGAAGACGAACAGGTGCTCGTGCATGATGAGATAGAACTTGTCCCGCCGGGCCTTCCACCGCCACCGCTCCGTCTGGCGGCAGTTGTGCTGGACCTTGATAATATCCTCCTTGAGCACGAACCCGACCCGCAGGAACCGCCGCAGCACGTGGAACGCCAGCGGCACGTAGTGCCGGCCCCGCCGCGTGTCCCCGATCAGAATTGCACAGTGCCGGTCCGCCTTCAGCACCCGATACACCTCGCCCGCCACCTTCTCCATCTCGTCGCAAAACCGCGGCAGACTCCCGATATTCGACAGGTCCCCCGCAATCTTCCCCTCCGAGTAGCGGATGATATTCAGATACGGCGGATGGGTCACCACCAAATCAAATGACCCATCCGCCAGAAAAGACAGGTCCCGGGCGTCGCCAACCTGCGCCTTCTGCCAAGTTGTGGAATCATGGGGAAACTCAAGGGCTTGTTCTGCAAGCTCGATAGCCTGTGGATTGACATCGAGCCCCAGCGCGTTTCGCCCGAGAACCCTTGCCTCAATCAGCGTCGTGCCGCCCCCGACCATCGGGTCGAGAATGGCTTCGCCCGGCGCCGTGTACATTTCCAGCACATTGCGCGGCACCTGCGGCGCGAAGTTGCCCCGATAGCTCCCCTCATGCGTCGCCCAATTCCCGCGCTCCGGAAACGACCATACCGTCGTATATTGCTGCCCATCCGCCCGGCTCGCCACGTCTGCAAGCGGATTTGGGACATTGGGCCCGCCGGTTTCCCCAGGCCACAGCAATTCGCGATCTTCTTGATCCCATACAACCATTATTCGGGATCGTAAAGCCGCGCCGCCGAATGTCCACTACCTTAAGGTAGCAATCTGAAAAAAGTGGGGATGTGTGTTTGCGCCCGCGTTGTTTATTCGTTCCGCCACAATTTGCGGTAGATGCCTGGACTTACGAACTCGACGAGACCCAAATCTCTAAGTTGCTGGAGCTGCTGCCTTATTTTCGCCTCGATATTCCGATTGGCTGGATGGAGCCTTTTCAGGACCTCTCCGCGTGCGTAGACCTCCTCAAGGCGAAATCCGTTCCCAGGGATATGCATCAGCACCTTGAAAGTGTCCAACCGCCATCCAGAGAGTGAATTCAGGATGGTCTCGACGCCTCCCGTGTACAAGTCATCCTCGGGTTCATACTCTGGTAGAGGAAAGAGATCCTTCTCGGATTTCTCGAAATGCGGCCTCTTTTCCTGCGGGACTTTCGCCAGAATCTCTTCTGTCGTTGACACGATTTCCTCGGTAATGACGGATACTGATTCCTTGTCTTTGAAGATTCGGAGGAAGTCGGACCTGAGCTTGGACACAGTGGGCGAGTCTTCGATGAGCACTCCGCATTCATAATTGGCTTGGAGTCCGCCCAAGGTGAGGTTGGCTGATGTCACAATCGCGCGATCGGAGTTGAAGATATATATTTTTGCGTGTAGACGGGGGAAGTTGCGAACGTCGACGTCATGTTGAATCAGCGTCCGGAGGGCTTCCAGATCTGACGAACTCCGGTAGAAGTTGGTCAGCTTGTAGCTCGTGAGTATTGCAGTCCGTGCATGCTTGGGCCGGGCACCCAGGAACATCTGAGCAACGTTCGTCTTGATGAAAGGGCTCGCGAGGAAGTGCTCGCTTGAGGTGCGCACGAGTTCAAGAAACAGTTCTTTGGACGGATTTGCGATGACTTCGATTCTCATGGCGCGGACCTTAATTGCATTCTGTTTCCTGTCGGGCGAGACGGCGGCGGGGTCTTGCTCCCGGTGGTCGCCCGATAAGGGGCCATTGTCACTTATCGCCCCCGAGATGTCAAAGCCTTTGCCTCGTCGCATTGGGCCTCGCCGGATAAGAGTACGCGAATATCGACCCGGAGGGCCTTGGCGATCTTCTCAAGGTTCCGGACGCCGATGTTCTTCTCGCCGCGCTCGATGTGCCCGATATACGCGCGGTGCAGTCCCGCAAGGTCCGCCAGTTTCTCCTGGCTCAGACCCCTGTCCTCCCGGATTCTCCGGATACTGAATCCCACTCGACTATTGATGTCCTCCATACCTCCCTCTAAGCGCAATCACAAGAGGCCCCGGCGGCATTGAGGCCGCACCGAAGATGCGTGCACGCCGGGGCCGACTTAATTGGCAGCAGTGAACCATCCCGTACCGCAGCCCCTGATCCTGCGCGCGGAAAGGCCGGAGTCAACTACCTACGGGTAGCAATTCGCGGGAAAATTTTTACGTTTCCACTTTGATCGTAAGTTGATCCCTGACAAGACATTAGCGTTTCTTAAGAGATCTTCAGTGGTACTTATAGTCCGTGGACATATGATCCGCAGGATTCTACATTTCCCGTGGTATGAGCAGAAAAGCTTCACAGAGGAATGGCATAGTCTTGAGGCGACTAGGAACGAGAATCCGAGAAACTCGCAAGAGTAAGGGTATGTCGCAGGAGGCATTAGCCCTGGAGGCTGGTTTGGACCGGTCCTACGTCGGCGGTGTGGAGAGAGGGGAGAGGAACATCGCCATCATCAATCTGAGCAAGATCGCATCAGCCCTCGACATACCTGTGGCGTGCTTATTGGAGAAGATCTGAATTCCGATGGAAACAAGCCTTGTCATGCCGATTTTGAATGCAAGTGTCAGTGCTTTCCGCGGACCGATCTGCTCTTTTGCTAATAGTGTTATAATGGAAGCCATTTCTTCCGACGAATATGGGGCGGTCTGGAAGCGTCTCGGGTCTGAACGCGCCTCGCTCATCAATCCTAAATCGAAGTGCATAAAGGTGCTCCAACCCCGTGAATCGGAGCCCCTCATAGAGACGGCTCGCAACGAGGCTACAAAGACGGCATTCGTCCTGAACTACTTCAGAGAGAGGGATCCGATCGCGCTGTCGTTTGCCTTCCATCTGACAAAGCAGAAGAGAACGCGACTAAGCGGTCTGCTCGATCTCTCATTTGTCGGCGACACCTATGTCCAGAATCGAACTCGGTTCCAACTGGCTTCGGATGCAACCCGCGATAAAATACGGGAGTTTTACCAAGTGCTCACGTGTGCACAGCAGAAGAGCCAAGGGTTAATTCTCACTCTGGGCAGATTCAATTCAGCTCTCGTGAGACAGGACGGGCACGATAAGATTGTCGACATTAGCATCTCTCTTGAGTCCCTGATCGAGGGAACGGCCGAGCAGCTATCCCATAAATTTGCCACGTATAATGCATGGGCAGCCGAGCCCGATTCTTCGAAAAGACGACAAGTGTTCGACACCCTGCGAACTCTCTACAGTGCGCGGAGCGCAATCGTCCACGGAGACGTCAGTCGGGCCAAGAAAATTGCTGCGGTTATTGATAAGTGGGGCGACGTTTCGCAAATAGCGGCGCGTGCGTTAGCGTATCATATCTTGTTTCTGTATGAGCATAGCCCCTCGGAGTGGTACAGGCACCAGCAAGATCTGGTCCTCGGCTTGGACGCAAGAATTGTGTGACAGTGAAGTTCGGAGACTATAATGGCAAAGGGACACAGGACGCCAGGTGCGCCTTCGAAGATGGATATTCCGCCGCGCGTACTGCCAAAGAAGTTGCACCTCACAGTGATTAAGGCCAAGGTACTCGGTGTTGATGTGTACAGGGGGTTCGCGAAGCTCTGTGATCTAACAAACATATCTCAAGCGGACGTGTTCGACCAGACACACAATCCGTTGGGCACACAGCGAGATCTGAATGAGAAGCACGCGAAGGAGGCCTATGCTTACGTGAGAGATAATGAGCTTGCCTTCTGGCCCGAGGTCTTTCTGTGTGTAAGAGAGCCACGCGTTGCATCCTTTATTGCCTCACAAGATACAGGGATGGTCGGAGTCCTGACTATCGATACTCAAGTAGTTAAGAAGAGTTCGAAAATCTTCATTTCCCGGGTCGACGGCAACCACAGGCTTCACTACGCTGGCGGAAATGAGCCCGGCTTTCCTTCGATTACCAAAGAGGTTTCATTCTGTCTAGCTTACAACCTCACTCTGGAGCAAGAGATTAGGCTTTTCAGAGACATAAACAATAACCAGAGACGCATGAACACGAGTCATCTTGATAATATCGATGCTCGTCTCGCCCAGGACGAGGTGCGTAAGAATCCGCCGCTATACATGGCCAAACGACTGAACAAAGATGCCGAGAGCCCCTTTTTCGAGAGGATCTTTGAGGGCGGGGCGAAGCCGGCATACTTTGCGATTCCATTGCGCGCGATGAAATCAGGCATCGCGTACATGCTATCGCAGCCATCAAAGCTCTCAGGACTACCAGATATGGATGCTCAATACGTGGTGATTCGCAATTACTTCTGTGCAGTCAAGAAGTGGCAGCCGGAAGCGTGGGCGGAGCCACGCAAGTATCTTCTGCTCCGTGGGGCGGGTCTGTGGGCTGTCTGCTTCATAGGTGCTGATGTCATACACCGCACGCTTGATGCTGGAAAGTTCGAGACGAAGGACATGCTCAGCATATTGGAGTCAGGGCCCAAATGGGACTGGTCAAATAAAGGCAATTTTCAAGGATACAGCGGCCGGGGCGGCGCAGCTAAGATAAGGGATACTGTAGTCGCCAAATTTGAAGACAAATCGGGCATATCTCTCCACAAGCTTGCAAGCCAAATCTTAATGCGCTGAGATGCCTACAACTCTTTTTTTCGCCCCGTTCGATTTGCCTGACGTAGGCGCGGTGGAGGTCGGCGAGGGCGGCGAGTTTTTCCTGGGTCAGGCCGCGTTCCTCACGGAGTTCGCGGATTCTGAAGCCAACATCCTTAACGATGTCACCCTCCGGATTGGTGATTTACGATTGATGATTGGAGGCGAGGGGATCATAGGTGGTGCAACCGATAAATCGACTACCCGTTTGAATTTACTATTTATGATTTATGATTGATGATTTGGGGCGGCCGGAGGCCCTGCGATTTCCGATTTATGATTTGTGATTGGTGAATTGGGCGGCCGGAGGCCGGCGTTTAGGAAGAGGTTCTTACACAGAGCCACAAAGCCACGAAGTTCCGGAGGCAAGAGCAGAAGAATTCATCCGCAGATTGCACAGATTTCACAGATTCAGAGGGAAGTAATCGGCGTAAATCGGCGAAATCTGCGGATCATAGATAATTGTCACCTGCAAATCTTCGTGTTTCCCTGCGTGTCCTACGTGCGGAGTTATCCAGGCAGGCGGGATAGAAAGGCGTGGCAGATATCCGTCACGGAGCGTGCGATTTCGAGAAGGTGCGGGTCCTCCAACAGGAAGTCGTAGCCATGCACCTGGACATGGCGAAAGAGAAGCAATTTGCCGAAGGCGTCGAATTCGGCTTCGTCCACGAGCGAATTCCTTCGGGCGGCCAGCAGGAGGTCTTTGTGCCAGCTCGCGGTCTTTTCCGTATGGACCCCCTTGTCTTCCAGGAGGGCACGCAGGACGCGTTCCAGGCCGGAGTAGAGGTCCTGAAGCAGCTTGCCCAAGGCAATCGTCTCGTACACGGAGCGCGTCGGCCTTCGCAAGAGACCATTGATGAGAGCGAGGGTCCGCAGGACGTTGTCCCGCTCCGCGCGCAGGTACTCAGTTTCCTCGCTCATAGATGCGCACTCCCCTGGCACGGATAATGGCGGCAATGGGCGGGTTCTGGGACAGGTCGACGAGGTCCACCGGTTTGGGCAGGGCGAAGTAGAGCCGGCCGTAGAAATCGAAGAAGCGCTCGCGGGGCAGGCCCTCGACGGCCAAGTCGATGTCCCGGGCGGAGGCCTCGTCCTCCGCGGCCGAGCCGAACAGCCAGACGGCCTCGACGTCGAAGTCCCGGGCCGCCGACCGCACTACCTGCTGGAGTTGCGATGATATCATTTCTCTGCTCTGTCGAATCCCAATCAGCCGTCTGACAACGTCATCATAATACCGCATCCGCCGGCCTCGAACAACCGGCAATCCAAAGCCGGCACATTTTGCCTCGGGCGAGGAAGAGCTTGACCGCGTGCCCGCGTCTCTGCGCGAGTAGACCTTTTGCCCCCTCCTTGACTCCAAAGCCTGGATTCCCGTCCTCCGTTCAGAGCCAGGCAGGGCAGCTCTCGGGGATGACATTCCTTCGTGGGAACGGCAGAGTCGTTGCCTTTGCCTGTCCGCGCGAACCTGCATTTGGGTCGTTCTTCTCGGTGCTCTCTGTGCCCTCTGGGGCCGGAGTTTATTTTCGGAATTTCGTTAGTCTTTGCGGGGCAAGGGGTTAGGAGGATGAAAAAGGGCGGTTTCCGGCGATTTTCCTTTGACGAGGCCGTGCCGTTTGTTTAATATGTATCCAATATCGCACTGGGCGCTATTTCGGCCGCGGATGCGAGTCGGCGGTTAATGGCCGGAAAGGAAGGGAGAAAGTGGTGAGGAACAATAACCAGAACCGAACATGCCCTCCGTTCTGCAAGATCGCCAGGGTACAGATGCGTTCTTGTCCTGGTTCTCTTTGCGGTCTTGGCGTGCTTGGCGAGAGAGAGTCCTGGCTGCGCCCGAAGGCCTCGCCCGGTCGGTTTGCGACGCGGGCTGGCGTGGCGGCGGGGGAGCGGACGGGCGGCCGGGGGCACAATTATGCAAAACAAAGCCAATTTGCGGAAAGCCAAATGAAGGCTAACTGCCGCCCGGGAAAGGGATAACGAAGAAAATCACGAATGATGCCTCTGCGAAAACAAAGCCAATTTTCCGGCCGGGCGGCGGGGGAGGCTTGGGGTTGGGGAGCGTTCGGAGGTCGGATAGGATCCGGGTTTTGGAGAGGAGCTTGTAGATGACGGCGATGGATTTGGGCGTGCCGGGAGAGGAGCTGTCGCAGATGCCCGGCCGGGAAGTGGACCTCGTCAGCGTGCGGGCGGTCGAGGAGAATCCGAACCCTATCTGCCGGCGGCAGTTCCTGGATTCCTGCTTCCGATCAGGTCGAGGGCAGGCTCTCCGCAGGAATGACAGAGCCGCTATCCGTGTCCTCTATGGTTTCTATTCATTCGAAAAGTGGACAGGGCGATTTTTCTCTTTTTTCGATTTATTCTGTAGACAGCCCGGCGGCGGGCGGGTAGACTGACGGGCCAGTGAAGGTGTATGCTTTTCTCCCTCGGAGTTTACCCCTTGTGCAGTAACAGAGGGAACAGTATCTATAGGCCCGAAGGGCCTAAGGAGAAGAAGACGTGGCTAAAGGGACAGTGAAATGGTTTAACGCGGACAAGGGGTTCGGGTTCATCAGTCCGGATGACGGCGGCAAGGATTTGTTCGTCCATCATTCCGAGATTCGGACCGAAGGCTTTGCGTCGCTCGACGAAGGCCAGAAGGTCGAGTTCCAGGTAGGACAGGGCAAGAAAGGCCCGTGCGCGACGAACGTCGTGCCCTGCTGAGGGCGTCGACAGGATGTGAGAATCGAGGCCCCGCCCAAGCGCGGGGCCTTTTCACATTGGTGTAGGACGGGCTGGCAAGTCGGGGTTTTACATGGAGTCTGATGGGTGGACCGAATGAGTGCAGGGACGGGACGAAGGGCAGCCTGCGGCCACCGGCGTAGGAGGAGGAAGCGGTTCCGGCAAGGCTTAGCACAGGGCCAAATAGCTGGCGATCGCCAAAACCAGAATGCGGCGCTTGTTCATCGTAAAAGGCAGCCAGACCTGATAATAAAACCTTGTCATAATCATTTTTCTGCCCCCCCAAACCCTTACTTCTAAATCACCTCTCACCCGATGCTCACATTATATCCCAGGGGTGCCCGCCGACGCAAGAAAAAGTGGTCCGGTTTGCCTCAAGTCTTTGTGTGCAAAGAGGTTACAGCTAAATCAGGTTCCGATAGCCGGCTTGGCGGAGCGGACCATCCGGCGCGGTCTCAACGGCGATGCGGCCTTTGCCTGGACGCCCCATCCGGCATACAAGATCGGCTTGCGGGTCGCCTGACAAGCCGGGCATGCACCATCGCGGCGGGGGCCTTGGAATTTTGTTTGACGAGTCGCCGCATCCTTACTATACTCGTGTTCTATCGTTCGTTCGTTGTCATGGCGTCGCGCAGGCGCTAAGCAGCGGGGGCACATAAAATCCCGGTACCAGCAATTGTGTGCGCTGGCGTTTTTGCAGCGCGACAGCCGCAAAGGAGAACAGATGATGGGACCAATGCAACAGTTAGCATTTCTCAGCATGCCCGGTCATACGGAGTGGCTGGTCATTCTGGTCATCGCACTTCTGATTTTCGGCAAGCGCCTGCCCGAGCTCGCCCGCAGCGTCGGCAAGAGCCTGACCGAGTTCAAGAAGGGCATCAACGAGGCGAAGGAATCCACCGACGAAGTGGCCGACGACGTGAAGAAGATCAAGAACGATGTCGTGAACGACGCGAAGCAGGCTTCCGGCCTGAACGATACGAACACGACCCGTTAGTCGCTCGACCGCTCACCCCCTTTCCTCCCGTCTGCTGAGATGGCAAGAATCAGAAAGAGCCACGACCCCTTGGAGTGTGTCATGTCGCTGGGCGACCATCTGGAGGAGCTGCGCGCCCGATTGATCCTCGCTCTCCTGGGTCTGTTCCTGGGGATGATCGTCAGTCTCATCTTCGGCACCTGGATCCTCAAGTTCATCGAGATCCCGTACAACGGCGCGGTACGATACAGGCTTCAGAAAACCCAGACTCCGCAAATGGAGAAGGAGGCCCTCGGCTTCGTGCAGGTCTTCTTCGATACCCTGACCAAGCAACTGGCCGACCCGAACAACGCCGGCACGCTCAAGCTTGATCCGAATCAGATCGGGCTGTTGCAGGACGTGTCCACGCAGGCCATTCATGCGTGGGTGCAGGAGACGCATGGCGGGATGGGCGACAAGCCATTGCCGTTCGAGTACCAGCTCAAATCGCTGGCGCCGGCGGAGGCCTTCATGGCCTACATGAAGGTCTCGCTGATCTCCGGCCTGATTCTCACGGCCCCCTGGGTCTTCTATCAAATCTGGGCGTTCGTGGCTGCCGGCCTGTATGCGAAAGAACGGCGGTACGTCTACCGGGCCATACCATTCTCCGCCGCCCTGTTTATCATCGGCGCGTTATTCTTCCTGTTTGTCATCGCGCGCGTGACGCTGGCCTTCTTCCTCAGCTTCGGCGACGTCGTAAGCGTCGCGAGCAACTGGACTGTGCAGCGATATATCTCGTTCATTAGTATCCTGATGCTGGTGTTCGGCATTGCCTTCCAGACTCCTATCGCTGTCTTTGTCCTGGTCCGCACGGGCGTCGTCGCCCTTGGGACCCTGCGCAGCACCCGTAAGTACGTGATCCTTGGCTTGGCCTTCCTGTCCGCCGTGGCCACGCCCTCGCCGGATCCGTTTTCGATGATCGCGCTGCTGATCCCCTTGTACGGCCTGTACGAGCTTGGCATCCTCCTGGCCAGCCTCGCCGAACGCAAAGCCAAACGCAAGGAGCAGGAATCCGCCCGGCCAACGCAAACGCCGCAACCCTCTGTGCAAAAGCAGACCCCGGAGGTCTCTCGCCAAACGTCGACACCGGAATCCTCCTCGCAAACGCCGCCACCGGAATCTTCTCCGCAACCACCGGCGCCAGAGACTTCTTCGCAGACGCCGACGGCGGAGCCTCCTGCGCAAACGCCGCCGGCGTCCTCCTCCCAGGACGAGGTCCCGCCCATGTCCTAACGTCCGCACCCGGGCGTGCGGCCCAGCCGAGCGGTAACACCTTTTGAACCGCGTACCTCGTCACCGTCCGCGTGTGTGAGCACGTTCCGCTTCGGATGCCGTCTGGACCTCTACCTTCGCAGGGATGACAGGCTTGTGCCTGTTGACGTCAGCGGATTCCGCTGGGCGTCACAGCCTTGGGACTTTCCTCGGCGCCTCCGGGTGGTTTGTGCCTTCCGGCGATAATCTTGCGTAATGCTATTGACTTGGAGCGGGACGGGATGTATCTTATTCTATCGTGGGTTGGACTGGTTTATCTGGGGCGCCTATTCGTATGTGCCACCCAAAGAAGTACTTACATGTAGAACGGGCCTTCGACGACTGATTATCCAATCGGGAAAGAGCGACGAGTCTTTTTGTTTTGAGGCCATATCCTACTAAACCGATGGTCATAGTGGGAGACATGAGTCGCATGCAAGCATCAATGACGCCAGGGACGAAGAAAAGGCTGCGGTAATCCGATGATGACCGGCAGTGTTGGCTTATTCCTGCTTTCCATGATGGTGGGCGCCGCTGTCCCCGCGCCGGCCGACATGGAAGGTAAGGCGTGCACGGATTTCGGCTGCCACGCGGATTTGCAGGTCAAGGCGGTGGTCCATGACCCGGTGGCCAAGGGCATGTGCAATCCCTGCCACACGCAGCCGCGGCCCAATGTGCATGAATTCCAATTGGGCTATGCCAGGGAAACGCTGTGCCTGGCCTGTCACATCTTGACGCTTAAGAACCATGTTCACCAGCCGGTCAAGGACGGTCGTTGCCTCGACTGCCACGATCCCCATCAAAGTGAATTCCACCTGCTGTTGCGGGCCGACCCCTCGAAGGATCTGTGCCTGATATGTCACGCCGACGATCCGTTCATGAAGAAGCGTCATTTGCATGGCCCTGTGGCGATGGGTGCGTGCATCCTATGTCACGATTCGCACTCCTCGTGGCAGCCGAAGTTGCTCGTCGCCCAGGGGAATGACCTCTGTGCGACCTGCCATGAAGACAAGATTCACCGGGACCAGCAGGCGCGCCACGTCCACCCACCGGCAGCCGGCGAATGCGACAAATGCCACGACCCGCACAGCTCGGATTTCCCCCAGCAGATGCGGGATGAAGACCGCAAGTTCTGCGTGTCCTGTCACGAGGACATTGGACGACTGATCGAGAGCAGTCCGGTGGTCCACGGCGCCGTGACCGAGAAACAAGGGTGCCGGAATTGCCACGCCGGACATTCCTCATCGTTGCCTACCCTCCTGAAGACTTCTTTGCTGGACACGTGTCTCGGCTGCCACAATGAGGAGATACCGCGGCCGAATGGGAAGAAAGTGGCCAATATGGCCGCTTTGCTGAAAGAGAACCCCAACCATCACGGCCCCATCCGGCAAGCCGACTGTTCGGCCTGCCACAACCCGCATGCCTCGGCCCATTCCAATCTCCTGATCGAGACCTATCCGGAATTGTTCTACGCCCCGTTCAATCCGGACGACTACAAGCTGTGCTTCACGTGCCACAGAAGCGAGCTGGTCTCCGCGAAGGACGGCCGGGGATTGACCGAGTTCCGCAACGGAGATTTGAATCTCCATTACGTGCACGTCAGCAAGCCGAACAAGGGGCGGACCTGCCGGGCATGCCATGCGGTCCACGCCAGCAAGAGTCCCGCCCATATCAGCGAGGTCGTCCCGTACGGCAATTGGAAATACGAGATCAAATTCGAAGCGAAGCCCAACGGCGGCACGTGCGCTCCGGCCTGTCACACGGCCCGAACCTACGAGCGGGCGGAAGGGTCCCCGACCGCGGAACCGGCCGCTCAGGCGAAGCCGGCGGAGTGAATGGCAGGAGACGAGTCATCATGGAATCCGGAGAATTCAACATGCAAGGCCTTCGAAACTCCCTCTCACGTCGGGCGGTCTGGATGGCGCTTCTCGTTGCGGGCACAGCCGCTCCGGGCCTGGCCGTATCCCATCTCAAGCAGTATGACAAGGCGCCCGGCTTCGATCTGCCGGTGCTGCTGCCTCCGGGAAAACGCGTCACCCTGGAGCCGCTCGACCGGCCCATCATGTTGATCTTCGGAGAGCCTTACCATCAGCCGACGCAGGATGCGCTGACGGCGTTGAAGAAGGTCTACCAAGCGGTCGGACTGACCGAGATCGATTTGCCCGTGTATCTGATTCTGTCGCAGGAGCCGACCCCGGAACAGAAGGCACAGCTCGGCGCGCGCGAGAAAATCCGCGCGGATATTCTGTTGGACAAGGACCAGCGGGCCTTCGGCGACTACGGCGTCATCGTGTTGCCGAGCACCGTCGTGATCGACAAGCAGGGCAAAATCAACCTGGCTCTGTCCGGTGTTCCCCTGGCATTTCCCGACATCATGGAGGACGCCATACTATTCTCCGTGGGCCGGATGACGCGGGAAGAGTACGAGTCCTCCCGGTCGGCGCCTCAGAGGTCCCCCGGGCAGGAAGAGGCCGCCGCCAAAGTCAGCCGTCTGGCCGGCTTGGCCGGACAACTGATGCGCCGGGGCTTCGGGGAACTTGCCCTGGAGCGTTACCGGGAAGTATTGGGTCTGGATGGCAGCTTCCTGCCGGCGCGGATCGGCATGGCGCGATGTTTCCTCCAGTTGAATCGGCTGCCCGAGGCCTGCGAGCAACTGCAAAAGGTGCTGCAGGCGGATGAGAACCACCTCGAGGCCAACCTGCTGGTGGCGTGGGTGGAAATCCGGCGCGGCGGGGAGGAGATTGCCTCGGCGAAATGGCGGCTCAACTGGCTCCTGACCACGCATCCGAGCCATCCCCAGGCCAATTATCTGATGGGCATGGTCTGTGAGACGCAGGGAGAAAAGGACCGTGCCCTGGAACACTACAAGAAGGCGGCACAACTGTTACTGGAAATGGACCAGCATTGACCTGGCCGCAGCAGTGAAAGGACTTTGGCATGACGAGCTGCCAGTGTAATCATGGAGCGGAGTCTTTCGGTGAAATGGGAGTGAACTCACCCGGTGGAGGTCCATCGCAGCCCAGCCGGCGGGGCTTCTTCCACGCATGCTTTGCCGTGATGACGGGCATCGCCGGGTTCATTGTGGCATTTCCGATTTTTTCCTTCATGCGCCTGCCCAAGCGGATCAATACAGCCAAGAGTATTGAGCTGCCTCTCGCCACCTTGAGTGAAAGTCAAGCGTTGTTTTTCGAGCGGGAGGGCACCCAGATCGTTGTGATCTACACGAACCGGGAGCCCAAAGCCTTCGATGCGGCCTGCACCCATCTGGGTTGTCTGGTCTCGTGGGACCAGAACGAACACGTTTTCCGCTGTCCCTGCCACGGGGCGGTGTTTAACGACCAGGGAGCGGCGGTCAAAGGCCCCGTCAATATGCCCCTCAAGAAGATCAAATTCGAGATTGCCAAAGGCGTGCTGGTGATTGCGTAGGTGGCCATGAACACGATAGCTAAACTGACCAAAGCCATCATGGGCGAAGTGGACGAGCGGTTCCATCTGACGCCCGTGATCGAGCAGAACCTGACCCGCAAGCGGGTCCCCAAGACGCTGAGCTGGGCCGGATGTTTCGGGGGACTGGCCTTCCTGATCTTCCTCATCCAGATCTTCACCGGCATCCTCCTGCTGATGTACTACAAGTCGGACGCGGAGCGGGCCTGGGACAGCGTGACGTTCGTCAAGAGCAACGTGCCGATGGGATGGCTGATTCAGCGGATCCATTCCGTAGGCGCCAACTTCATGATCGCCCTGGTCTTCCTGCACATGGCGCGCGTGGCCTACCTGCGGATTTTCCGCAAGCCGCGCGAACTGCACTGGATCAGCGGCTCGGTCCTGCTGCTGACCACGACGATGCTGGCGTTCACGGGCTACCTGCTGCCCTGGACGCAGCTTTCCTATTGGGGCGCCAAGGTGGGGACGGAAATCCCGTCGGCGGTGCCGCTGCTCGGGCAATATATCGTCCTGTTGATTCGCAGAGGACCGTCGATCAGCGGAGAAACACTGGGCTTTTTCTTTGCCATGCACATTTGGGTTCTGCCCGGCATCTCCGTCCTCGTCATGATGTTGCATTTTTTGATGATCCGGCGGACCGGGATCTCCCGGCCCTTGTGAGGAATGCCGGATCCCAGGGAGATTTGCGCATGGGTGTCGACTACCGTGAACAGTACCAGCCCGAGCACTTGGAGCCTTTTTTTCCGAACGAGATCGTCAAGATGATCATCGTGGTGCTCTGCACGCTGGCGTTGCTGACGTTCCTGGCCGTACTGCCCGTCTGCCTGGAGCAACTGGGCATCGCAGGCTTTGCGCATGAGCAGCAGCCGGCGGATCCTGCCAGCACGCCGCCGCACATCCGTCCGGAGTGGTACTTTCTCGCCGTATATCAGTACCTCAAGCTGATGCCATCCGAAGTCCTGGGCATCAGCGGCAAGGCCCTGGGAATCCTCACCCAGATGATCGTGGTCGGGCTGTTGTTTCTTTTTCCCTTCTGGTCTCCCTTGCGGTCAGCGGGCGTGGACAAGGACGACTGGCGCGCCGGCCTGCTGACCCTCATCCTCCATTGGCTGGCTTTTGCGGTGCCGGCCGGGGTGCTGCTGTGGGTTCGAAGCCGCATGACAGAGCCTTACGGTGACCTCGTGCATCCGATGTACGTCTGGCCGGTCCTGTGGATTGGTGGATACGTCCTGGCCGGACTCGTGATGAAGAGAATGGGGTTCAACGATGCCTTCAAATGGTTGCTCCTGCTCAATACCGGCGTCATTCTCATCGGTCTTCAGGGTATGGCGTTTCTGGTGGTCCTCGGACAGGGGCTTTCCTGGGCCATCAGCCCCGTCGTTGCCTACTCCATCGGCTTTGCCCTGTTCCTCGCGGCGACGGCAGGTATCGTATGGCTGCTCGTCCGGCGCATCGCGGGGACCGACCAGAGTCTCCGGGTGAAAATGATGGCGGCTTTCACGACGGAGGGCTTGGCCCTGTTCCTGGGCCTGACCATCTGGGCGATGTGGCCGCCGGGAGGACTCTTCGCCGGGGGACCGCACGACGAGACTCGCCGGTTCCTGTTCGCCGTGTTCGTCATGGTCTTCGCCGTCACCGTGTTCTACGCGTTCGTGATCACCGAGCGGCGCACCGTGCTTCGTACCCTCAGTCCGGAAGAAAGAGACGAGCTACCATGATGTCGAGATTTCTGTTTATCCGCATCTTCGTTGTGCTGGCTGCATTCCTGGTACTGCCCGGCCTGGTCTGTAGTGTGTCTGTAAGGGCAGCCAACGAAGTTTCGAGTTTGAAGTATGTCATTGCGAGCGAAGCGAAGCAATCTCCCACCCCTGGGACTGAGATTGCTTCGTCGCTACCGTCCTCGCAAGGACATTCTTCACACTTCAAACCTCCCACTTCCTCCGAAACGCCTCACAGCGTCACGACGAGCCCATCCGGGCCAGCCACAGACACACCTGGCCCGTACCAGGACAACGCCTGCGTATCCTGCCATCGAAACCTGGCGGGTAAACTGGGCACCGTCGTGCAGGAATGGGAACAAAGCGTCCACTTTCGCAACAACGTCAGTTGCGACGGCTGCCACGGCGGCGATCCAGCCGTCAAGGGGGAGCAGTGTGACGGCGAGGAGACCTTCAAGAATCGTTCGCATCAGCAGCGCAGCCGGGAGTTGTCGCTGGTCAACCGGCCCGACGAACAGTTCACCAGCACGACCCGAGGGCGCAACGTCAGTTACTTCTGCGGCAAGTGCCACTCCCTGATCAAGGAAAAGCACCTGGGCTCGCCGCACGGGGACCTGGGCAATCCGACGTGTCTGTACTGTCACGGCCAGGGCTCGCACGCCATCACGGAGTCGCGCGTCGAGATCATTGATCTGAGACCCCACAGCCAGGGTGGCCGCTGCGCCGTCTGCCACCAGGCCGCAACTATGGAAACCGTCTCCCGCGTCCGCGATACCCTCGTGAACGCCGAAACTCAGTTGAAAAATGCCTCGGAACTTTACGATCGGCTGGAAACGTACGGGTACCGGAATCTCGCGATGAAGAAGATGTACGGCCACAGCCGCGAGACGCTTTCGCAGTTGCGCCAGAGCTTCCACAGCTTCAACATGCGCGAGATCAACGACGCCGCCTCCACCATCAGGGCCAGTGCCGAACTCACGCAGCAGACCTATGACATGATTCAGGCCCTGGAAGTCGCCAAGGGACGCCAGGCGTTTACGGGCATCGTGGCGGTCCTGTTTCTGCTGTCCTTCGCGAAATTGCTGCTGAGCTACCGCAAAAGATATCTGCATTGAGTCCCGAGTTCTGCACACCTGCCCATCCGAAGAACCAAGAGCCCCCGACCCCATGAGAGTAGGGTCGAAGGGGGCCAACGTCATTCCTTGGAGAGCCTCAGTCCAGTCACCCGTGTGGGTTTTCTGGACCCCTGTCTCTGCAGGGTGACGGAGGGGGTGACGGCGTACGGTGGGGGCCGTGCGAATTTCCTTGAAATTGATAGGAGCTATCTGGTAACATAACAGCAAGCAAGTGCGTATCGATGGGCTTCGCGGCAATCGGTGGCTGGCGACTGCCTTACGGAAGGAGGTGAGCAGGGCGACGAGGCGGATTACTTCCTGGCTTCTCACCGGTTCAGGCCGTGCAGAATAGCGTCCGCCTGGACGAGTCGGTGCGGCCGAGCCGGCGTGTGGCAACAGCCTCCGGCAGGTGCCGGGGGACCCAATCGTTTCCGGTCATCACATCTGTTTTGAAGGAGGATCAGCATGGGCAGAAAGGTAGCATATCTGATTTTTGTAGCCGTCGTGCTGGGTGCGTGCGGTGTTTCGTGGGGGCAGAAGAAGGCCAGCAGTCCGAACCCGGCGAACGGGGCGACGGACGTGATCGCGCCGCTGCTCCGCTGGACGGCGGGCAGCACGGCGCTGTTCCACAACGTCTATCTCGGCACGACCCCCGACCTGGGGCCGGCACAGCTTGTGGGAGCGCGCCAGGTGCCGCCGGTGTTCTACTACGCGGCGGGTTTCCAAGCGGGGACGACCTACTACTGGCGCGTCGATGAGATCGAGAAGGACGGGGTGACGGTCATTACGGGCGACGTGTGGACCTTCCTGGCGCAGCCTCTGACGGCGTTCCTACCCCAGCCGGCGGATGGGAGCAATGCAGGCCCGGTGGCGCCGGACCTGAAGTGGCTCGCGGGACAGGGCGCCCTCAAGCACCACGTGTACTTCGGTGACAGCCGGGCCGCCGTAACCGCCGGGGCCGCCGAGGTGGACAAAGGTGTGGTGAACGAGCCCAACTATGCTCCGGGCGAGCTCCAGCCGACCACCACCTATTTCTGGCGCGTGGACGAGGTCGGCGCCGGCGGCAAGGAAGTAGCCGGTGACGTGTGGAGTTTCACCACGGTTTTCCCGGTGGACGACTTTGAGAGCTACAACGACGAGGACGGAAAAGGCACACGCATCTACGAGACCTGGATCGATGGCTATTCGGATGCCTCGTCGGGCTCCACCGTGGGCAATCTGAACCCGCCGTTTGCCGAGCAGACGATTGTTCGCAGCGGCAAGCAGTCGATGCCTATGGACTACAACAACGTCAACGCGCCCTTCTTTAGCGAGGCCAAGAGAGAGTTCGCCCCCGCCGAGGACTGGACGGCGAACGACGTCAACACGCTGACCCTCCACGTCCGGGGCCGGGAGGTGGACTTTGAGATTCTGAGCGTCAGCAAGCCGCCGGTGATTGATGGCCAAGTTGACGACGTCTGGGCCCAGGCGACAGTGCTGCCGATCAAGACCAAGATCGACGGTGCCGACCTGACCGGGCCGGCCGATGCCTCCGGCCAATTCCGCGAGTTGTACGATGCCACCTACCTGTACGTCCTGGTCGACATCAACGACGAGAAACTCTACAACGACTCCAGCTCCGCCTACCTCGATGACAGTGTCGAGGTCTACGTCGACGGCGACAACACCAAGAAGGGCGCGGGGCTGGACGGCAACAACCGCCAGTACACCTTCGGCTGGACGGCCACCGATATCCAGGGAACCAACACGAACATCACGGGTGTCGAGTTCGCCCAGGTCAACACGCCGACGGGCTGGCGCATTGAGATCAAGCTGCCCTGGCAGTCGCTGATGGGTACGGGCGCCCCTGTAGGCAAGCTCATCGGGGTGGATTGCTTCTACAACGACGATGACGACGGCGGCGATACGCGCGAGTCGCAGATTGCCTGGCACTCAACCGTAGGAGGTGACTGGCAAACGCCTTCCAGTTGGGGTACAGCGCTGGTGGCGAAGCCGGCGACGGGCGGGGCCGACTTGGTGTACGTCGCGCTCCAGGATTCTGCCAATCACACGGGAGTCGTCAGCAACCCCGACCCGGCGCTCGTGAAGGCGGCGCAATGGGTTGAATGGCAGATTCCGCTGAGCGACTTTGCGAATGCCGGCGTGAACCTGGCGAAGGTGCGATGGATGTACGTCGGTGTCGGCGACCGGGCCAATCCGGTGGCTGGTGGCACAGGCAAGCTCTTCATCGACGATATTTACCTGACCAAGCTGGCGCCGGCGCAAGAATAGCGCAGAATCTCGCTGGGGCGATCCCTTAGCCGCAGCGCCAACGGCGGATCATCTGACCCGGCGTCTGTGTCAGGAGAGTTCTGAAGGGATGGAGCTGAGTCTTCCGTAATGTGTCGCAATCGCTCGCGTGGCAGCGGCAAGGCGGATTACTTCTTGGCTTCTCACCGGTTCGGGTCATGCAGAGTGGCGTCCGCCTGGACGGCTCGATGCGGCCGAGCCGGCGTGTGGCAGCAGCCTCCGGCAGATGCCGGGGGACCAAATCGTTTCCGGTCATCACGTGCGTTTTGAAGGAGGATCGGCATGAGGAGAAAAATCGTATGTTTGCTTTTTGTGGCCGTCGTGCTGGGTACGTGCGGCGCTTCCTGGGGTCAAAAGAAGGCTAACACTCCTATCCCGGCGAACGGGGCGACGGACGTGCTCTTCGGTCTGTTCCGGTGGACACCGGGCAGCACGGCGCTGTTCCACAACCTGTATCTCGGCACGACGCCCGAGCTGGGGCCTGAGCAGCTTGTGGGGCCGCGGCTGGTGATGGCGATGTTCTACTATGCGCCGGGTTTCACACCAGGAACAACCTACTACTGGCGCGTCGATGAGATCGAAAAGGACGGGGTGACGGTCATTACGGGCGACGTGTGGACCTTCCTGGCCCAGCCGCTGACGGCATTTCGGCCCAACCCGGCGAACGGCAGCAACGCGGGCCCGATGACGCCGGACCTGAAGTGGCTGGCGGGGCAGGGCGCCCTCAAGCACCACGTGTACTTCGGTGACAGCCGCGACGCGGTGGCGGCCGGGGCTGCCGACGTGGACAAAGGCATCGTGACCGAGCCCAACTACGCGCCGGGCGAACTCCAGCCGGCGACCACTTATTTCTGGCGTGTGGACGAGGTTGTTGCCGGTAATAAGGAAGTAGCCGGTGAGGTGTGGAGTTTCACCACGGTTTTCCCAGTGGATGACTTCGAGAGCTACAACGACGAGGATGGCAAAGGCACACGCATCTACGAGACCTGGATCGACGGCTACTCGGACGGCTCGTCGGGCTCCACGGTGGGCAATCTGAACCCGCCCTTTGCCGAGCAGACGTTTGTCCACGGCGGCAAGCAGTCGATGCCCATGGATTACAACAACGTCGTTTCACCCTTCTACAGCGAGGCCAAGAGGGAGTTCAGCCCCGCCGAGGACTGGACGACGAACGGCGTCAACACACTGGTCCTCTACGTCCATGGTCGGCCGATAGATTTCGAGATCCCGTTCGTGAGCACGCCGCCGGTGCTGGACGGCAAAGCCGATGACGTCTGGGCCCAGGCCTCCGTGCAGTACATCAACACTACGATCAACGGCACGGCCCCGACCGGGCCGACCGACACATCCGGGCAGTTCCGCGTGTTGTACGACACCGCCAACCTGTACGTACTTGTCGATGTCAATGATGATACTTTGGTGCAGGATTCCGACCCCGCGACAGGATGGCTCGACGACCGCGTTGAGATCTTTATTGACGGGGACAACAGCAAGAATGCTACGCAGGACGGCACGAACGACTATCAATACTGCTTCCGCTGGAACCACGGGGTGGTGGAAACGCCGGTCGAATGGTACCGTTCGCCGAATAGCCTGACAGGAGTGCAATATGGTACGGTGACAACCGGTTCCTCGTACGTCATGGAGGTCAAACTGCCGTGGTCGACGATGATCGGCAAACCGGCGCAGCCAGGTCACCTGATGGGGATCGATGTCGTAATTGACGACGACGACGATGGCGGCGACACGATGGATACGCAGATGGCTTGGCATCTTCCCACTGGAGACCCCCACCGTCCCAACCTGTGGGGCACGGCTCTGCTCGCCGACCCCCAGGCGAAAGCGGACGACCGGGTGTACGTCGCGCTCCAGGATTCCGCCAATCACACGGGCGTTGTCACCCATCCCGACCCGGCGCTCCTGAAGGCGACGCAATGGGTCGAATGGCAGATCCCGCTGAGTGACTTTGCGGATGCCGGCGTGAATCTGGCGAAGGTGCGGTGGCTCTACGTCGGTGTGGGCGACCGGGACAATCCGGCGGCTGGTGGCGCAGGCAAGCTCTTCATCGACGACATTTACCTGACCAAGCCGGCGCCGGCTCAAGAGTAGGCGCGGGCTCTCCCGTTGTGGCGGCCCCTTGGCCGCAGAGCCAGCGACGGATCATCTGACACAGCGGCCGTGTCAGTAGAGTTCTGAAGGGATGGAGTTGAGTTTTTCGTAATATATCGCAATTGCTTGGGTGGCAGCGGCGAGTGTCGGCTTGCTGATGGTTTGCTCATCGGCAAAGCCTTCGGCCTTGCTGCTGCCACCCGTTGTCTTCATCCACACCATCTGCGCTTCCCGTCATCCACGGCCCGAGCCGCGGGCCTTTCGGCTTGCTCTGACTTCTGAGCGCCGGTACTATGGCCGGCATGTTGACGCTCATCAATACGAATCGCATGGTGCCCTCGATTGGGCCGATTGGGTTGGAGTATGTGGGGGAGGCGGCGGCACGCGCCGGCATTGAGGTCTGCATTCTGGACCTCGGTCTTAGCGAGGAGCCGGAGGTCTCTCTTCGCGAGCATTTTGCCCGGCACAGCCCCACGCTCATCGGCCTGACGTTTCGCAACATCGACGATTGCTTCTGGCCGAGCGGGCAGTGGTTTGTGCCGGACCTGGCGGAACTTGTGCAGCGTATCCGCATGCTCAGCGATGCACCCATCGTGCTTGGCGGCGTCGGATTCTCCATCTTTCCCGAACGTATCGTCGAGTACACCGGCGCCGATTTCGGCATTCACGGCGACGGCGAGCAAGCCACCGTCTCGCTGTACCGGCAATTGCAGGGTGGGCGGGATTTTGAGAAGGTGGAGGGTCTGGTCTGGCGGCACAACGGCGAGCTGCGCAGCAACGAGCCGGCGTGGCCTGCCGAGCTGTCCGTGCCCGTCCGCCGGGAGATGGTTGACAATAAAACGTACTTCGCCCGCGGCGGGCAGTGCGGCTTCGAGACGAAGCGGGGCTGTAACCGCCGGTGCCTGTACTGCGCCGACCCGCTGGCGAAAGGTCCCGTGCCGCGCTCGCGAAAGCCCGCCGAGATTGCCGGCGAGATCGAGTCGCTGCTGGCCCAGGGAATCGACGTGCTGCACACCTGCGATGCGGAGTTCAACATTCCGCGCCGTCACGCGCTGGCGGTCTGCGAGGAGCTGATTCGCCGGTCGCTCGGCTGGAAGGTACGCTGGTACGCGTACCTGGCGGTTGTGCCGTTCGATGCGGAGCTGGCGGCCGCCATGCGAAACGCGGGCTGCGTCGGCATCAACTTCACGGGCGATTCCGCCAGCGACCTGATGCTCAGCACCTACCGCCAGCCGCACCGCAGCAAGGACCTGGCGGCGGCGGTCCGCCTGTGCCGCGAGAACGGCATGAAGGTCATGATCGATCTGCTGCTCGGCGGGCCCGGCGAGACCCCGCAGACCGTCGCCGAGACCATCCACTTCCTGAAGCAAATTGACCCGGATTGTGTCGGGGCGTCCCTCGGCGTTCGCCTTTGTCCCGGCACCGACATGGTGGACACCTTGACGAAACGGGAAGGCCCCATCCTCGCGAACCCCGGCCTGCGCCGTAAGTACGCCGGCCCGCTCGATTTCTTCCAGCCAACGTTTTACATCTCACCGGCGCTCGGTCCCGCGCCCGCCCGTCTCATCAAGGGCCTCATTGCCGGCGACCCGCGGTTCTTCGAGCCGATGGCCGAGCAGCCCGGCGCCGAAGCGACCGATCACAACTACAACGACAACACCGAGCTCGTCGAAGCCATCCGCCGGGGTGCCCGCGGCGCCTATTGGGACATCCTCCGCCAGCTCCGAAGGGCATAGTCGATCACCCCCGAGGGCACGGGTGCCACAAGTAGCCCAGCCGCCCCCGACGGCTCGGCTACACCTGCGAGAACACAGACGAGGATGACTGGGCCACGGGGGGTGCACGTCGAGTTTGTAGGTAAGCCCGGCGAGAGACCCATGTGCATAGGGTTGTCATTCCGACCGGAGGCCCGCCCAAGGCCGGGCCGCAGTGGAGAGGGTTCCCAAACGCGAAACAACGCGTTTGGGGGCCCAGACATCTGGCCGCGAATGGACGACACGCCGAATTCGTAGCCAGATGTCTCGATTTCGCTGCGCTTCGCTCGACATGACAAAGCGGGGAATGGGCTCACATTACCCACAAACGTGACGTGCACCACATGGGGACGCTCGGGAAAAATCAGTTTCCACCGGGACATTTTGGCGGTAGACTACGGCACGGTTGTGCCCGGCAGCCGTGTGGGCCTCCGCGTGACACGCGCAGGTCGAAGGCCTTGCCGGCGCAGCGGGGCGTTGTTACCGATAGGGTCGGACGTGGGATAAGGAGAATGGCAGATGGTTGAACCGATCGCACTGGAAGGCGCTGTTGCGAGACCCTGGTGGAAAGAGCTCACCCGCTATCATTGGCTGGTGGTGCTCATTGCCTCGTGCGGCTGGCTGTTCGACTGCATGGATCAGCGCATCTTTGCCCTGTCCAGAGAACCGGCGCTGCGCGAGGTGTTGGGCAGCGGCGTCGCCGATGCCGCTGTGAAATCCTGGTCCGGCTGGGCCACCGGCGTGATGATGATCAGTTGGGCCACCGGCGGCATCATCTTTGGCATCATGAGCGATCGCTGGGGTCGCGTTAAGACGATGGCGGTGACGCTGCTGATCTATTCCGGATTCACGGGTCTATCGGGCATATCCCACACCGGCACCGAGTTCCTGATCTACCGTTTTCTGGTCGGCCTAGGCGTCGGCGGAATGTTCGGAGCCGCGACCACCCTCGTGGCGGAGAGCGTCCCCGCCCGCTTCCGGTCGCTGGCCCTCGGCTCGCTCCAGGCGCTCTCGGCCTGCGGCAATATCATCGGCTCCCTGCTCAGCACGAGGATTCAGCCGGGCCAGGCCAATCTCCTGTTCGGCATGGCCGGCTGGCGGATCATGTTCTTTGTCGGAATCCTGCCGGCGATTCTGGTCATCCCCATCGTCCTGGTACTGCGCGAGCCCGAACGCTGGAAAGAGGCCAAGCGTCAGGCCGCCGACGGCACAGACAAAACCAAGCGCTTCGGCTCGATTCCGGACCTGTTCCGATACCCGGTTTGGCGGCGCAACCTGCTCGTCGGAGTGTGCCTGGGACTGGCCGGCATGGCGGGGCTGTGGGGCATCGGCTTTTTCTCTCCGGAGCTCATCTCCACCGCACTCAAAGGGCAGCCGCAAGGGGTCATCGACATCGTGCGCGGCTACGGTACGGCCCTGCAGGACGTGGGATCCTTCCTGGGAATGATAACCTTTACGCTGGTCGCGACGTTCGTGGGCCGGCGCCCGGCATTCGGCGGCGCCTTCATTCTCTGCCTGGCTACGACCATATTCGTCTTCAACAACCTGCGGAGCGGCACCGATGCTTACTGGATGCTGCCCATGATGGGCTTTGCCCAGTTATCGGTGTTCGGCGGGTATTCGATTTACTTCCCGGAGCTGTTCCCGACGCGGCTGCGAGGCACCGGGGTGGGCTTCTGCTACAATACCGTGCGCTATCTGGCCGCCGGCTTCCCGCCCATGCTGATGTACGTGAACCAGCAATTGATTGAAGCCCAGGTCAACGAGCCCTTCCGCAAGGCGGCCACCATGCTGTCGTTCATTTTCGTGCTCGGACTGGTCGCCCTCATCTGGGCGCCGGAGACCAAAGGCAAACCGTTGCCGGAGGATTGACAGGATCGTGCCCGTGTCGCGGCCATCTTGGCCGCGCCCTTCGCGGGCTGGAAACCCGCGACACAAGCCATCCCCAAGGCCTTCGGCTTTGAGGCTGTCACCCGACTGTGTAGCGAAGGCCCGGCGTCGCCGTCGCATATAGATCCTATTGGTCCTATCAGTCCTATAGGTCGAATAGGACCTATACTCAGGTTCACAAGGTCCGACCTTCGCGGTAGTCGGGCTTGATCAGCTTATTAGCCTCGGGCACGTTCGTCACCGTCATCTTCTTCCAATCGAAGTCGAGCTTTTTGCCGGCGCGGAGGGCAACGTTGCCCATCAGGACGAATTCCGTCAGCGGGCCGGCGTAGTCGAAGTGCGTGCTGGGTCGGCCTTTGCCCTGGCAGGCATCGAGCCAGTTGCGATGATGGCCGGCAGCGCGAGGCAGAGTCTTGGGCGGCCTCTTGTAAGCCTGCATCTTCGTCTCCGGGATGAGGCGCGGCGAGCGGCCCCAGCCCTCGCCCAGGATGGCGCCTTTCGTACCGACAAAGAGGATGCCGTTCTCGCCGAGGCTGCGGTTCGCCTCCAATTCGGCGGGACGCGGCGGCATGAGTCCGCCTTCATACCAGGTGATGCGCACCGGGGGCATACCGGCGCGGGCAGGGAAATGGAAGTAGATGAGCGAAGCGGCAGGGCAGACCTCCGCCGTGGTGCCGTAGGAGCTGGCCTCGACACTGAAGGTCTCGCTCTGGTCCAGCTTGAGCGCCCAGAAAGCCGGGTCGAGGTGGTGGCAGGCGAAGTCGCCGATAGTGCCCGAGCCGAACTGCCACCAGGCGCGCCATCGTACGGGAGCATAGTCAGGATGATACGGGCGGGCCGGCACCGGGTCGAGCCATCGCTCCCAGTCGAAACCGGCGGGCACCGGAGGCGTCTCTTCAGGCTTCCCGGCGAGATTGCTCCAGCGGCGGGCGCCCGTGCTGGTCCATGCGTGTACCTCCCGCACGTCGCCGATGGCGCCATCCCAGATCCATTCGCACGTGAGGCGGATGTCCTCGCTGGAGTGCCCGAAGTTGCCGAGCTGCGTGGCGACGCCGGCCTTGCGGGCGGCTTCCGTGACGACGCGGGTCTCGTAGACCGTGCGGCAAAGGGGCTTCTCGCAGTACAGGTGCTTGCGCTTCGCGAGGACGGCCAGGCTGATAACGGCATGCGAATGGTCGGGCGTGGCCAGCAATACGGCGTCGATATCCTCCTTGTCGAGCATCTCGTGGTAGTCGCGATACGTCGGACACGGCTGCCCGTACTGTTTCTGCACCAGCTCGAGGGCGGGCTTGAGCCCTGCGGTGCCGCCATAGTAGAACATGCTGTAGTCGCTGACCTCATTGACATCGCACACCGACACAATGCGGGCGTTGGGCTCGTTGAAAAGCTGCTTCATGTTGACAGTACCCTGGCCGCCCGTGCCGATGATGCCGACGTTGACCTTCTCGCTCGGTGGCGTGTTGCCGGCGCCGCCGAGCACATGGCGAGGCACGATGGTGAAGGCGGCGGCCGCGGCGGCACCGCCCAGCAGATTCCTGCGATTAATCCTTGTCTCTCGGTGAACGGAACTGGCTCTGGGGTTTGTCATGCGTTTGTTCCTGTCTATGCTCACGTGTGATACGGCCTGAGAAACCATGTGACCTGTTGACGAATCAATTGAGAATGGCCTCCTCGCGATAGTCCGGCACGACGACGTCCCAGCCGGTCTTCTCGCGGACGAACTGGCCGAAACGCTGGGCGCTTTCGGCTTCGCCGTGGACGATGAAGAGTCGTCGCGGCGGCCTCAGGAGCGTGCCGAGCCATTGCAGCAATTCCTCTTTGTCGGCATGGGCGGAGAAGCCCTGAATCTGGACGATGCGGGCCTTGACCGGGTAGTTGGCGCCGAGAATGCGGACCTCGGCGTCGCCGTCGACGATCCGCCGGCCGAGGGTGCCGATGGCCTGGTAGCCGACGAACATGATGGTGCTCTCCGGCCGGGCGATGTTGTTGACCAGATGATGCTTGATCCGCCCGGCGGTGCACATGCCGGAGCCTGCAATCACGATGACCGTCCCCCGGATGCTGTTGATGGCCTTCGATTCTTTCGTGCTCTCCGTGAACTTCAGCCCCGGAAAATCGAACGGGGATTCGTGGTTCTGAACGAAGCGGCGCATCTCGCCGGCGAACAGCTCCGGATGGCGCTTGAACACCTTGGTGATCGCGCTGGCCATCGGGCTGTCGAGAAAGACCATGATGTGCGGTATGGCGTCCTCCCGCAGCAGCTCATTAATGTAGTAGAGAAGCTCCTGCGACCGCTCCAGCGCGAAGCTGGGCACGATGATATTGCCGCCGGCGGCTCTGGCCGTACGGATGACGTCGGCAATCGCGGCCTTGATATCCTCCTGACCGCCGTGCACGCGATCGCCGTAGGTGGACTCTACAAGGACATAATCTCCGTCCCTGGCGGAATCCGGATCGCGGATGATGGGCCGGTGCGTCCGCCCGACGTCGCCGGAGAACAGCACATCCCGCGCCTCGCTGTTCTGCTGCACGTTCACGTTGATGAACGACGAGCCGAGAACGTGGCCGGCCTCGCTGAACGTGGCGTGCACGCCCGGCACAATCTGGACCTCTTGCCCGTAGGGCACCGGTGCAAAGAGCGGCGAGCAGGCTTCGGCGTCTTCCACCGTGTAGAGCGGCACATCCCCAAAAGGGCCTTCCCGGCCTTCCTTTTTGTGCCGCTTGCGTTTGTTGGCCGCATCTTCTTCCTGGATATGGGCCGCATCGAGCAGGATGATGCGGGCGATTTCCGCCGTCGCCTCCGTGCAGTAGATCGGCCCCTTGAAGCCCTCCTTCACCAGCTTGGGCAGCAGGCCGCAGTGGTCCAGGTGCGCGTGAGTCAGCAGCACCGCTTTGATGCTCGCGGGCGGCACGTCAAACGGGTCCCAGTTGCGGGACGCGAATTGCCGCTCCTGGTACAGGCCGCAATCGACCAGAATCCGTGTGTCATCAACCTCCAGCAGGTGGCGGGACCCCGTCACGTTCCGGGCGGCCCCGAGGAATCGCAATCTTGCCTGCATCGCGTGCTCCTGCATGTCGCATTCATTGTATCGGCGTGGCGATTCTATGGACGCCCGCGTATCCTGTCAAGGACTCTGCATCTCACCGACGACTTGGGTGCACGTCGAGCTTGCATGTAAGCCGGGCGAGAGACCCCTAAGGTTGTCATTTCGACCAAGGCCGAAGGCCGTGCGGAGAAATCTGGCCGCGAATGGACGACACGTCAGATTCGTGGCCAGATGTCTCGACTTCGCTTCGCTGCGCTGCAAAGGCGCAACATCTTGTTTTTTTAGCAAGCATTTTTGGTTGCGGCCGGAGGCCGCGCCGCGCTCGACATGACAAAGCGGGTAATGTGCTCACACTACCTGCAAACGTGACGTGTGCCCTGCGGACTCGACCTCGGGACGATTCATTCTGTAGTAAAATCTTGGGCTTTCGCGTCTTATATGGTACAATGAAGCCGGTGACGACCGCTTTCTGGTAGCGGCGGAGCGGAATCTCGGCTTGATAATCTGCCGCGGAAATCGTGGAACGCTCTGGTCGACAGACGTGGCCACGTCCAAGGTGCCGGGAGTGAGGAGCGGATAATATGTTCGGACCACCGAAGACCCGTGTTCTCCTGTTGGCGTGCATTGTTACTATTGGCTGCCTTGTGAAGGGGACGTCCGTTTGGGCGGGTCCCGGGCTCGCGACTCACCACGTGCAAGACGGTCGCACGCCCCTGGTGATCAACGAATTCATGGCCGCCAACGGCGCTTTCCTCCGAGGCCCGCAGGGCGAATACGAAGACTGGATCGAGTTCTATAACGGATCGGACGCCCCCGTCGACGTCGGCGGCCTGTATCTGACCGATGACCCGGCTGTCCCAACGCGCTGGCGGTTCCCTCGTGACGAGGCCGGTCTGACCACCGTCCCGGCCCGCGGCTTCCTGGTCGTGTGGGCGGATGGCGATGCGACGGCACCCGGTCTTCACGCCGGCTTTCGGCTCGATGCGGAGGGCGGCATCCTCTGCCTGTTCGACTCCGATGGCCGGACTCTGATCGACAGCGTCGCGTACGGCCGGCAGGAGGCTGACCTTTCATACGGCCGCAGCCCGGACGCCGCGGCGGACTGGCGGTTCCTGCTCGTCCCGACACCCGCGGCGCCCAACGCCCCGGGGTATCAGGGCCGTGTGGCCGCCGTTCGGTTCAGCCACGAGCGAGGCTTCTGCGACGGGCCGTTCGAGGTCGCCATCTCCTGTGACACCCCGGGCGCCACGATCTACTACACGACGGATGGCAGTGCACCCTATCAACTGGGTGGCCGGATCCCCAGCGGTATCGCCTACACAAGGCCCATCCCCATTGTGAAGACCACCTGTCTGCGTGCGGCGGCGCTCAAGCAGGATTGGCTGCCCGCCGGCATCGGCACGCAGACGTACCTTTTCCTCCAGGATGTCATCCGGCAGCCCGCCCAGCCGGCCGGCTTTCCCAACTCCTGGAGAGGGATCGCCGCGGACTACCAGATGGACCCCCAGGTCGTCTCCGACCCGCGTTACAGCGGGATGATGGAGAACACCCTGTTGTCGCTCCCCACAATGTCGCTGGTGATGGCAAACAAGGACCTGTTCGACTCGGCAACGGGCATCTATGCCAACCCGGAGAACGGCGGGGTCACGTGGGAAAGGCCGGGCTCCATCGAGCTGATTTACCCCGACGGCACGGAAGGTTTCCAGGCGAACTGCGGCGTTCGCATTCAGGGGGGCTGGTTCCGAGCGCCTTCAGCCAGTCCGAAGCATTCGTTCCGCCTGCTGTTCAAAAGAGCATACGGCTTAGCGGAATTGCGATATCCTTTATTCGGTTCTGACGCCGTCGATGAGTTTGACAGCATCGTGCTGCGCGCCGGCGCCAATGACGGCTACGCCTGGGATGCGGCGTACCTGACCGAGCAGTACACGCGGGATGAGTTCGGCCGGCAGTTGCAGGCCGCCACCGGGAATGCCGCCGTCCACGGCCGATTCGTCCATCTGTATGTCAACGGCCTCTATTGGGGACTGTACAATCCGTGTGAACGGCCGGATGCCTCCTTTTCCGCGAGTTACTACGGCAACGACGAGGACAACTGGGATGCTCTGCATGATGGCTCCCCCCACGCCGGCGATACCCAGGCCTGGAGTCAGATGATCGCTCTGTGCCAGCAGGCCGCGAGTTCTCCCGACGCTTACCAGAAGCTGCAGGGCAACAATCCCGACGGGACGCGCAATCCCGACTATCCCCACCTGCTCGATGTCCCGAATTACATCGACTACCTGATCGTGAACCTCTGGGGCGGCAACTGGGACTGGCCCTGGAAGAATTGGTGGGCCGGTCGGGACCGCTCTCCCGCCAGTACCGGCTTCAAATTCTACTGCTGGGATTACGAGAACACGATGGGCAATAACCGGGATCGGTCGCCCCTGAACAAAAACGCCCTGCAAAACAGCTTCTCGTCCGTGGGGCAGCCGCATCAGTACCTCAAGCAGAATGCCGAGTACCGGATGCTTTTTGCGGACCGCGTCCATCGCCTTTTCTTCCATGACGGGCCGTTGACTCCGGCGCCCCTGATCGCCCGTTATACCGCTCTGGCATCTATCGTGGAAATGGCCATGATGGCGGAGTCCGCGCGCTGGGGAGATGTCCATCATCACCCGCCGCTGACGCAGCAGCAGTGGTACGCCGAGCGCGACTGGATCCTCAAGACGTACCTCCCTCAGCGCACGGATATCGTGCTGTCCCAGTTCCGCAGTGCCGGGCTTTACCCCAATCTGGATGCTCCGGTCTTCTATGTCAATGCGGACCGGCAGCACGGCGGCCACATCACGCCGAGCGACAGCCTGAAGATGCGTCTCGCCGGCGCGGGGACCATTTTCTATACCCTCGACGGCAGCGACCCGCGCCCCTTGAGCAGGGGGGCTCCGTCCGGTGGCGACAATTCGATCATCCTCGTCCCGGAGAATGCTCCCAAGCGGGTGCTCGTCCCGACGGGACCCGTTGATTCCGCCTGGCAGGGCGGGGGCATTTTCGACGATTCCGGCTGGATCAGCGGGACCGGGGGCGTCGGTTTCGAGCGCAGCGTCGGGTATGAGCATCTGTTCACCATCAACCTCAGCGAGCAAATGTATGGCAAGCAGGCTACCTGCTATGTCCGCATCCCCTTTACGCTCGACCGGGATACCGCCACGCTTGGCGTCGTTCAGTTGCGGGTCCGGTACGATGACGGCTTCGTTGCCCATCTCAATGGCGTCGAAGTAGCCCGACGCAACATCAGCATCGGCGTACCCGCGTGGAATGCGGCTGCAGATGCCCAGAACCCCGATACGGCTGCGGTGGATTTCGAGGACATCAGTCTGCCCAACGCCGGGAGTTATCTCAAGACCGGCCAGAACATTCTCGCCGTTCAGGCGCTCAATCAATCCACCACCAGCTCGGACTTCCTCTTTAGCGTAATGCTCGTCGCCGACCCAGATACATCCGGACCAGCCGGAAGCGCCTCCACGACCGCAGTGAAATACACGGGTCCTTTGACACTGGACAAGAGCACGCAGGTCAAGGCTCGTGTGCTGAGCGGTGGCACCTGGAGCGCTCTCAATGAAGCGGTCTTTGCGGTGGGGCCGGTGGCGGAAAGCCTGCGGGTCAGCGAGATCATGTACCATCCGGCCCAGAGCGGTAATCCCGATGATCCCAATACCGAGTACCTCGAGCTGACCAATGTCGGTACCCAAACCATCAATCTGAATCTGGTGCACTTTACTCAGGGAATCGAGTACACCTTCCCCAGCTTTGAGCTGCCTGCCGGCGGCTATTGCCTCATCGTCAAGGACCTCGCGGCCTGGGTAGAGACGCAAAATCTTGCGTCTCTACGACTGCCGGTGGTGGGCCGGTATGCGGGGAGCCTGAACAACGGTGGCGAGCGCATCGAGCTGGTCGATGCCGCCGGACAGGTGATCCAGAGCTTGGAGTACCAGGACAACTGGTATGATATCACGGATGGCCGGGGCTTTTCCCTGACCGTCAAGGACCCGCCAGGTGCGGATGCCAACAGCCTCAGCAGTAAGAGCTTCTGGCGGCCCAGTGCTCAGGTAGGCGGCTCACCGGGTGTGAACGATAGCGGCCAGGTGCCGGAGCTGGGCTCGGTCGTCATCAATGAGCTATTGGCCAACTCCCAGGGAGTCGGTCCCGACTGGATTGAGCTTTATAACTCGACCAATCAGACGCTCTCTGTGGGTGGCTGGTTCTTAAGTGATGATGCCAATAACCTGACCAAATACCAGATTGCCCCCGGAACGAGCATCCCGGCCGGTGGGTACCTGGTGTTCTATGAGAATAAGCACTTCGGCAATCAGGCCGATCCCGGCTGTCAGGAGCCCTTTGCTCTCAGCAAAGATGGTGAGACCCTCTATCTGCACTCGGGCTCCGGAGGCGTGCTGAGCGGCTACTCTGAACAAGAGAAGTTCGATGCCTCTGAGGCGGGAGTCTCTTTGGGCCGCTGGCAAAAGAGCACGGGCACGTACAACTTCGTGGCGTTAAGTACTCCGACCCCGGGCCAGGCCAATGCCGCTCCGGCCGTGGGGCCGGTAGTGATTACGGAGATCATGTACCACCCGCAGGATGGGGCAGATGCCGAGTACGTGGAGCTGCTCAATATCAGCGGCTCGCCCGTAACGCTGTACGATGCGGCTCAGAATGCTGCCTGGCGTTTCAGTGATGGCGAAGCGGTTGAGCTGCTGTTGCCGGCGGATGCTCCGGTCACACTGGCTGCGGGGGAATACCTGGTCTTAGCCAAAGATGCGACTTTGGTGCGGGCCAAGTACGCCGTGCCGGAGACGGTCCAGGTCTTGGCGTGGGGGCCGGGCAATTTAGCCGACAGCGGCGCGAAGCTTCAACTGAGTAAGCCCGGCGAGGCGGAAGAGGATGGCACATGTCATTGGCTGCGGGTGGATCGGGTCGTATATAGTGACGGCTCGCATCCGCAGGACTTTGCGGAAGGCATGGACCCGTGGCCGGTCCAGGCAAACGGTCAAGGCCAGTCGCTGAGCCGGCTCGACCCGCACGCCTACGGCAATGACCCCGACAACTGGAAAGCCGCAACGCCATCGCCGGGACGCGCCAATTGATGTCACGTCTCGCAGTCTACTTCGGGTAGGCGTGGGGGAAAGTCTCGGCGCGTGTGAAGGCTTCGACATGGCCGTCCAAGATCGCGCAGTTGCCCTTTCCGCCGAATAGGTTGGCGGCGGACGCGTTGTGGAAGCCGCTGACGACATCCCAGAATGGCCCGACCCCTTCGGGGCCCGGTATGACCCGGTCGGGATCCTTGCCGACTTTGCTGAACCAACCCTGGACCATGCTGTCGTCTCCTGGGACCATGAATGTATCGTTGAGACCCGAGACGTTGTACCTGGTGTCGACCAGTGGGCTCTCCTCCACGAAGCAGAATATTTTCCATGGATTCTTCACTTGGGAGATCTTTTTCACCACGCAGATCTTCTGCACGCCGGGGTTCTCGCTGCCCAGGTAGGCATTCATCGTGTAGTTGTACCACGGCTTGTAGTGTCTGAGCTTGGTGGCATCGGCGGCGAAGAAATGATCCTCGGAATTACGGACCGCCAGGGTCTTGAACGCAGGGCAGGTGAAGGCCTTGGCGTTGGCGAGGTAGCGGAAGAACGGGCCCGCGTACTCCGGGTGCTTGCTCAGATTGACATCATCGTTGCACCAGCGCACATGAACGTAGCTGGATAATCCAGATTCCACAGGATAGGGTTCGAACTGTGAGAAGTAGCATCTCTCGGGGACGGGGAACTTGCCGTCGCTGTCGTCGAGATACATGGTGATGGCCAGGCAGTAGGTCTTGAGATTGCCCTTGCAGGCCATCTCCTGGGCCTGGTTCTTGGCCTTGTTCAAGGCGGGCATCAGAATGGCCATCAGAATTGCGATGATGGCAATGACGACGAGCAACTCAATGAGTGTGAACCCACCAGACCGCCGCATAGTTCAGTCCTCCAAGGTGGCGGGGAATATCCCGCCGGACGCGTAATCAAGGCACCCGCCGGGCATCGCGCGCCCGGTGTGATCTCAGCGAATCGGATCGAAATCAAGACTCCATGACAGAAGTATTGTACCCGGCAGGGCCTGCCCCGTGCAAGAGCTTTTGGCGGGTGGCGGCCATTTCGTACCGGCGGGCCCCATAGGCCGGCGCACGCCGAGGCGGACTCTGAAAACCGGCAATTTGGCACGTCCAATTGGGCATTTTGCTCACACCGGCTGGTGACTGCAGGTCCGTATGTTAACTCGTAGGAACAAAGACAAGTGACCAATGATTGACAAAAAGGAGGTGTCATTATGCCTGACGGTACAACAGTAGAGCATCGTGAAGAAGTAACGTTGGCCGAAGAACGACATACGATCGAAACCATATTAGGTGGCACGTTGGCCGGCGGTATCGTGGCCGCCGCTGCTCTCGTGCTTTCGATCATCGGGTTGTCCGGCGCCTTTCCCCATTGGGTTCTCAGCGTTGCCGTGATCGCCGTGGGCGTCTCCTTCCTCTTTGAGGGGGCGGCCATCGCCTCGCGGTTGTCCCAATTGTTCCATGAAGCGACGGAAGGGAAAGTCGATATGGCGGAACTGGGTGGCGGGACCGGGGCGGAAACCTTGACGGGGATCGCCGGCATTGTGCTGGGCATCCTGGGCCTGTTGTTTGTGGTTCCGCTCATTCTCCTTCCCATCGCCGCCATCGTGTTCGGCGTGGGATTGATCTTCGGGGCGGGAACCAATGTGAGCCTTAACCACATTGCGATGACCCACAAACACGAGAACCCGATGGCTCGTCACATCGCTCGGCAGGCGATTCGCGCTACGACAGGTTTTCAGGTGTTGGCGGGCTTGGCCAGCATCGTGTTGGGGATTATTGCCGTGGCTGGCGGTGACCCCCGGATACTGACTCTGGTGGCCATACTGATTGTCTCCGCCACATTCCTGCTCAGCAACACAGCGATTGCCGGCCGACTGCTGACCATCTTTCCGCGTCAGTACTAACCCGATATCGAGGGAGGAGGGAACCGGGCAGCCCATTTGGAGCTTGGCCTTGACGGCACGCGAGCCCCAAATAGGCAGCTCGCTTGCGCATCCGGTCCGATCACCGAGCCGGATGCAGCCGAATCAAGATGACCCCGTGGCGGGGCACCCTCGCCGTGAAACGGTTTTCCAAGAGCCCCAGATCTTTCTGCCGCCACAGGTCGCGGATTCGTTGTGGGCCCTGAAGATCAAGTTGCGACCTGTCAATCGCTATCTCGCGAGGGAGTTCTGCGAGATTGAACAGCCCCACGGCCAGGGAGCCATCCTCCATGGGCTTGGCCAGAATCAGAGTCTCGTCGTCCTGGACGAGCGGCCGGGCCTGTTTACCCAGCGGGTCCTGATCGACCTCAATCACCTCGGCATTGCACAGCACGTTCAACGTAAATTCGTCGAGCATCCGCATATCGCCGGAAAAGAACAGCGGCGCGGTCATCAGGCACCACATGGACATATAACTGTACTGCTCGTTTGGCGTCAGGCTCGTGAGCTGACCCGGCTGGTCCTGACTGAACGCATTCCCGACGTAACCGATCAGAATGTAATCCGGGTCGTTCCAGTGGCCCGGGCCGGCATATTCGTAATGCGCGGCATTGGCCAGGCCGATGTGGTAGAACCCCGGCAGCAGGGCGCCTCTCTCGAGGCCCAGGTCGCCGGTCGTGCGCCAACAGTTGCCGCCGACCTCGGCGCCCCAGGTCCACACATCCCCCATCCCGTACTGGCAGAGGTTGTAGACGATGTCGCGGTCGAGAGTTTTGAGGATATCGCCCATCTTTTTGTAGGGGCGCTGGAGGTGTTCGAGGCTGTTGCCGCCGGCGACTTCCGTGTACGAGCACCAGTCGTGCTTGAGGAAGTCGAAGCCCCACTCGGCGAACTTTTCGGCGTCGATTCGCTCATGCTCGTAGCTGCCGACGTAGCCGGCGCATGTCCACGGCCCCGGCGAGGTATACAGTCCGGCTTTCAGGCCCTTGCTGTGGATGTAATTGACCATGCCCCGGATGTCGGGGAACTTCGCGTTCGGCAAGATGACGCCCTTCGGGTCGCGATAGGGCTCGTCGCCCTTTTTCTTCATCCAGCAATCGTCGATGTTGACGTACTGGTACCCGTAGTCGGCCATGCCGGAAGCGATCATCACGTCTGCCGCCTTGCGCATGTGCTCCTCGCTGACGCGATGATAATGAATATACCAGCTATTCCAGCCCATCGGTGGCGTGAGGGCCAGCGTCTCGCCCACGACGATTTTCAGGGGGCGCTGGTCCGTGCCCTGCGCGTTCTTGGCTCCAAGTGTCACGGCCTGCTGCCCGGGCTCCTTGGGCGCTGAGCCCGTGATGATGCCGGTATTCGCATCGAGTTGCAGGCCCTGCGGCAGGTTCGTGGCGGTGAACTGGATCGGTCGCTGCCCCGTGCAGGGAATTCGGTAGAGGAACGGCCTGCCCGGTCGGACACCGTACACGCACGGTCCGTTGAGCCGTGGCTGCGGACCCGGCCTGGGAGTCAGAATCACCTTCTCCTCCGGCGGCAGGGGCGGCGCAGTTACTGCCTGGGGCTTCTCGCCCGCCGTGACAAACTCCGCCTGGGCCCAGTCGGCGTGGTCGAAGTCGGTCCCGTCGCCCGCCGAGGTCGCCACGAGCATGACATGCATGATGCCCGCCAGCGGGACATCGACGGCCTTGGCCTCCTGCCCGCCTTTCATGACGCCGCTGTCGAAGAGCCGCTTGTCGTCGCCGTAGACCAGGAATCGAACTGTCCCTCTCTTGCCGGCGCCATCATCAACACCCACGGAGGCCCGGAACCGCTCGACCTTGCCGTCCAACTGGATGTGCAGCACCGACTCCGCGTGTGTTCCCACGCCGAAATCGAACGTCCGCCCGGCGATGGAGAGCGCCTTGCCTGTGACACTCTGGTTCGCCAGCGGTTTGCCCCACCCGCTCGACATCTTCGTAAGGTCCAACTCCCCCAGCCGCACCACCGCCGCACGGGAGACACCGCCTGTGCCAAGCGACACGACGGCCGCAACCAAGATCAACGTGCGAATTTGTCCGAGCATCGTCCCAACCCTTCCACTTGCCGGTGACGAAGATCGGTATTTCACAGCGACCTGCGATGCTACCAGAACCCCGTCGAACACGCAAGTAACGACCGCGCGTGAGAGGCCCAGAGCGGTGCCGTCGGCCTTCGGTGGCGGATTTGGGCCGCAGAGCAGGCCGGGCGTGGGCTCGGGTCCCCGTCTGCCCGATCCGGGTCCGGACCCGGCAAATTGGCCTTGTTTTCTTAGAGGCACGATTCGCCAGTTTTCACGCAACCTCTTTCCAGGACAGCAGTTAGCATCCGTTTGCCCCACGGTAAATTGGCTTTGTTTTGCACAAGTCCTCACCACAGAGGCACAGAGGCCACCGAGAGTGGGACGAAAATCATGTATGTCAGGGAATCGGGGATTGTCTCTACGGTCTCCGCGCCTCCGTGGTAGACTTACCGCGTTCTGCCGGTTGACCAGAGTTCGCATTTCGCTGGCCATGACTCGCTCTTCCTACCTGACGCCAACCAATTCGTTTCATATCTATCATATCAACAAGTCACTCGGCGTCAAGCAGAAAATCCGGTTTCCTGATCCTGCGTGCAGTCGGCATTGGGCGAGGGATTCGGGCCGCCGAGTAAGGCGAGCGTCCTTGCTCGCCATTCTTCCACCATTGTGAGTCTTCAATTCCACTTCCCGGGACACAATACCAATCTGGCAATTCGGGGGACACTATGCCAATCTCGGGGATTCTCGTTGACGCAGCGGGGCCGGTGGTATAAACTGGAAACATGTCTCGATGGGCGAGAGTTGTGGCGTCGGCACGAGCGGACGGGCCGCCCCTTGGGCGAGCCGGCGTTCTTGGATCGGATTGAAGCAGCCCTCGGACGCATCGTGCGCCCCGCCCAACGCGGCCCCAAGCCAAAACGCCGGAAGAATTAAGTATGGTGTCCCGAATGGCGGTCCGTTAAGGCCATTGTCGCCGTCCTGATCTGCGTTTTCGGCTCAACAAAGAGGATTTCAAACATGCACGCCCGCTTAACGGACCGCCATTCTATGGTGTCCCTGGAATTCGATGAAAGGAATTGAGAATGAACAGTATCAGAAGAATCGCAAAATTGCTGGCTATTGGCTGCGTTTGCGCCGTAATGTCTCTCGCAGAGGGCGCAAAGGAGCCTGACATGAATGAGGGTGCTGCCGTGGCGATGGAGATCACGGAGTTGGATGTCAATGATTCCACGCTCACGTTGGGCTACAAGATAGTAAATGGAACCGATCGCGACGCTTGGGTCTGTGATAAGATCGGGCCCATGGCATTTGAAGTGTTTCTGACGGCCGACAAGCAGACCCTCTTGATCAGAAAGCGGCTGGATGTTCCCAGTTCAAGGATGTGGCGAGATATACCTGTAGGAAGGTATGTGCGTATGGCTCCCGGTGAATCCTTGGCCGAGTCAGTGCAAATAACTCTGCCTGCGAGTCCGAGGATCCAGTATGCCAACGAATACGCGACTGAATCAGCTCAGCCGGTGGGACGTCTGGCTTTGGAGATTGGCTATTACGACGAGGACCTACCTGCCTTGATTCACAGTATCCTTGATGTGGCGAAAAAGTCCGGCCTTACTAGTGCGGACGTTCCCGTGGAGATACTGGACACGTATTTCAGAGGACTGAGGGTCCGAGGCGTTCTGGGGTCATTTGATCAAATGACCCCGGACCCGTACGGTCAGGGATATGTCAATATATTCTTTTCCAGTCAGGCGTTGACCGGTGAGAAGATCCTCCGAGCGGATGTCAATGATGTTTCCATTCCTTATGGAAAATGGGAACAGCCACGAATGGCGGTTCCTTAAGCAGCATAGCGCTTCCTCCATTCGGCACGTAGTTCCGGGGGGGAAAAGGGGTCAGGCTTTGGATTTTGGCGGGGAACGGGGTCACATCTTCAATTATATAATTATCCGGCTCGGTGGCCTTCGGCCGGAAGGAGTGGGATCGGACCTCGAATTAAGCTTTAGCGGACACTGAGACATCGGCGGTTATTTGTTTGAGCGCTGGCCAAAGGTAGAGCCAGGGAGCTTATTCAGGTGTTGCGAGCCCATGGGAATGTGGCGAGGTCGCCGAGAAACCCGCTCTTCCTATCAACCTCCGGCCGGGGAGAGCCGCCTTCTTATCCGGGTGCTGTCGGGCAAGGTCGCCACGTAGCTGAGGGGGCGGCCAAACCCAACCCGGCACCCCTTTGTGCCGCACCCCATGATGAAAAGGACCACCCATGTTCCCGATCACCTTCAAGAAAGAGCGAGCCACGTATCTTCTCGATTACCTGCTAAACGGCCAGCCCATGCTGCACGACCCGGAACAACCCGGCTGGACGGTAGATGAGATGCTGCAACTGGCCGGCGCGTGCTTTTTCGGACCGGCCGCCGACGTGGGGATTGCCGATAACGTGGCTCGTCTTCGCTAGGCTCGGTCCAGCATCTTTTCATGAGCCCGGTGATGATTCATCGCGCGGAAGAAGAGTAGCCAAGGGCCGAGAATATGACCTCTCCGTAGTTTCGACGGATTGTCCGGGAGCTTTACGGGAACGCCCGGGTGAGTCGGCTTCGGCTCTCGAAGCGGCCCCCGCGCCTCGCTGCCATTCTTTTTTCCCGCCGCAGAACCGTGTTCTTCCAGAAGGAACGGTTCGGTTCGGCCGATAGTAAGAGTACGCTGAATATCGTGAGCGGCTGAGCCAAGCCGATGAGCAGAACCGAATCGGATTGCGGAGGCAGTGACGCGCAATCAGGAAGGGTGAAGATCGTGGAGACCAGCGTAATCGAAAACCCGCAGGTGGCGGTCGAGCGAACTTGGTATTGTGTGCAGGACGGCAAGAGTGAAGGTCCGCTACCCGAAAGCGAGATCCTGCAAATGTTCCGTGAAGGCCGCCTGGGGGCGGAATCGCTCCTGTGGACCGAGTCGATGACGACGTGGGTGCCGGCGGGCCGGATCGAAACGTTCCACAATTGCCTTGCGTCCCTTCCGCTGGTTGTCGTGCCGGCCCCGCGTACGCTGCGTCAGCGGGCCGAGGAGGCTCGTGCGCAGGGTGTGCCGCAGGTGCGCCCGTGGGTGCGCTACCTGGCGCGGATTTATGACATCTGGGTCTGTGTATTTCTGATCGGCTTGGTCGCGGGCACTGCCGGCGTGCTCGTCGATATACCCGAGTTTGCTCTGGGGTTGGCCATTCCCTTCGTGTGGGTCTTTATGGAATCCTTGCTGCTGTCCACGTGGGGGACCACGCCGGGTAAATGGCTTTTCAAGACCTGGGTCGCCGATGCCATGGGCAACCGCCTGTCTTTCATAGACGCCCTTTCCCGAAGTTTCTCCGTCTGGTTTATGGGGCTGGGTTTCGGCCTGCCGATCGTTAGTCTCATCACCCTGATCGCTTCCTACATGAAGCTGAAGGACCAGGGCCTGACCTCCTGGGACCGTGACGGCCGATTTGCCGTCATTCACGAACGGATCGGCGCTCCGCGAGTCGTCGTGGCCATCCTCCTAGTGGTGGCATTCAGTTTCATCGCCGCCCTGGGCCGCATGGCTCAGATCCACGCTTCGTGACACTCTGCACCGCTGGTGGGTGAACGACCACCGGAAATCTCTGCCCGCCATCCACGAAGGGATCTCGCCATCCTGCATACCCATGCGCGCTCTCGATGTCTCTTCTATTGGCCTGTGGTACCAACCATGTGAATTTGCCAGTGTGACCCGGCGCCAGGGCAGGTCCAATTATGCGATGAACCCGCAGTGCGAACCGAATTCGCCGCGGGATACGGTGCTTCTGTTTGAGGCCAAGGCCGGTTGGAATCAGAATGGTGGACTGGAACTGTTCACTTTGGATAACCATGACCCGCGCGGTGGCGGCGTGCTCCTGAATGATGGAATCGTGAAGCTCGTTCGGACCGAAGGGGAGTTGAAGCAGCTTCGATAGAGGTAGGGAAAATCCGGGGTCAAGGCTTGAGAATTACTTATTTTTGGGGCAGGCGGTAATGAATAGCAACGACGCGACCGCCTGAGCCCTCATTCACGAGGTCAAGAAGGGTATTGGAAAGGGTGCCGCCTGCCGGGGAGGGGCCGGCGGAGTAGGTGCCTTTTTTCGATAAAAAAGTCGGATTTCTTACTTGCGAAGTGGCGCGCGGATTGGTACGCTCATTAGCACGTGAGTAATACGAACCTGGATGACGCGTTTAGAGAGTGGAGTTGACGCTGGATGACTTGACCGGACCGCCTGCCTGATCCCCTCCTGTTCGCTGATTCTGCCAAACAAACAAGAAGGAGAAAAGAAGTATGAACATTTATGTGGGAAATCTATCGTTTGAGGTCACAGACGACGACCTGCAGCAGCTCTTTGCGCAGCACGGCGAGGTGAAGTCCGCCAGCGTCGTCAAGGATCGGTTCAGCGGCGAGTCGCGCGGATTCGGATTCGTCGAGATGCCGTCCAAAGAAGAGGCTATGGCGGCGATCAATGCCCTCAATGGCATGGACGTCAAGGGCCGAAGCATCATGGTGAATGAAGCGAAACCCAAGACGCCGAAGCGAGGCGGCGGTGGCGGTGGCGGCGGCGGACGCCGATATTGATCAGAGAATCTGAGCTTCGAGAGCCAGTTTGTGTATGCCGTGCGGCGGCAGAGGTTTCTCTGCTCGCCGCATCGACCCCATGTAGGGGTTTCTCACTTGCGGTCTGTCTTCTGTGGAAGCAGCGTATTGCCGCGAATGGTGTTCAATCGGTCCCTGGCGTTCTGCAGCCTTTGCAGGAAATCACTTTTGCGAAAGGCGGCCGTCCATTGCCGCAGCGTTAGCCAGCCGCCGAAACGCATGCTGCTGGTGCGCCAGGTTCGATACCATCTTCGCCAGCCGAGCCGGAGGTCGTGGAAGTAGAAGGCGATCGCAGGGAACGAGAGGATACTGGCCACCGCCAGCAGGGCGTAGCGGAAGCGGTAGACCCAACCCATGATGCGTGTGCCTCCGGCCTGTAGTTCCCTGGGGGTGAGCGGCGCATCGGGCTCGAACAAGGGGAAGCAGCCGTCATAATATTCCCAACCCACATCCTGGAGTGGGTATACCCTGTTCTGCTCTTGGAGCCTGCGTCGCAGTTGCGTGCCGGGCAGAGGAACGGGAAGCATAACCTGCACAGTGTCGATTTTGGCCTTGCGGATGAATCGCTTGAACCGTCGCACCCGCTCATTCGTCGGCATGGTGAAACCCGTGTGTTCGGGCAGAGGATAGCCAAAGATAAACATGCCGTGGACCATGAACCCGAACCGGCGAAACACGCGTACCAGCGACAGCATGTCTGCGGCCTTGACGGCCTTGTTCATGGCTTTGAGCTCCTCGTCGATCGGTGATTCGAAGCCGATCGCGACGTGCCGGACCCCCGCCTGGCGCATCGCGGCCAGCAGCTCGGGGTCTTTGGCCTTGTCCAGCCGGATCTGGACCGTCGTCACCAATCTCCTTCCTATGCGATGCTGATACTCGGCGAACATGTGGCAGAACCGGATCGTCTCTTCCCGCTGCTGGCCGAACAGGTCGTCCACAATGAAGAAACACCTGGCATTGTGTGTTTCGACGAGATAACTGATATTCGCGAGCAGTCGCTCGGCAGACGCGGCCCTCGGTTTGCCCTTGACCGTACAGAATTCGCAGTTCATGCAGCAGCCGCGAATCCGCTCGACCGGGAAGATCTCGATGTTCGCGTACCGAACGAGAGAGAAATCCGGATACGGAAACTTCTCGAAATCCGTCAGGGGCTCGCGCTCGGGCGTGCGAATCACGCTCCCATCCTCCAGAAAGGCGACCCCTTTCACCGCGTGCACATCCTGGCGGCCTTCGACCACCTGCAGAAGCTCTCGAATGGTCTCTTCGCCCTCACCCAGGACGACGTAGTCGATGCCGTTGTCCAAGGCCTCCGCGGTGTTCTCGCCCAGGAAGTGCTGCCCGCCGGCGATGGTAACAACGCCCTGTTGCTTGTACCATCGGGCCAACTTGTAGATCCTCGGAGCCGTGCTGGTCAACCCGCCATAGAACCCGACCACATCGGCGGGTCGTTGCGTTTGCAGCAGCTCGTGGTCGGCGCCGCGCTCGCCTCTTGGTCCGTACCGGCCCAGGTTGTTCTCATCGATAACCTCCGCATCCCAGCCCTCGACCTCGTTGACGGCCGTGGCCACCGAAACAGGTCCCAGGGCCGTTGTTGTTACGGCGATGCGGGAGTAGATATTGAAGGCCGGGTAGGCCGGAACGACGATTCTCAATCTATGTCTTCTCATTGGTCGCCTCGGAACTCCCTTGTGAATATGTACGATCCTTGTATGGCAAAGAGCAGCCGGTATTTGAACCGGGCCAAGTCCATCCGATTGTGTTTTCTCAGAAATTCATATGCTAACGATGGTTGAGCCGTTCGAAAACTGAGGAAAAAGCGTACACTTCCCTGGTGACCCGCCGATAACCATCCCGCCGCTCATTGAGAACGGTCGCAGAGCCCGAGTCATATCCCAGAAGAAGCGAGACCTGAATGAGCATCCCATGCGATCGTATCCTTCGAATCACCTCAGCGCAGTCATGCTTTCTGTTGACAATCTCATGCATCGGATCGAGGTTGCCGGCACTGAGCGGTCCGCATCCGATGAAAATGACGTTGATGCTAAGAGAAATGACCGGGGTGAGGGGTTGGGATCTTGAGGCCGGCCGGAGTAAACCCGGCGTTCTCAACGGTTCACGTCACCGTCATTTCGGGAGGGCATTATATCCCTGTCCGCGCCGGCCGGCAAGCGGTTATTGCAGAAATCTGCCGCGGCAGGCACGGTGCACGAAAAAACGACCCCGGCCGGTCGCGCTCACAGTTTTTAGAGCACTTGCTTGCCCTTGCCTTGCTGAATCAGCGGAACGTAGCTCTCAAGCTCGGTGAGCACGCGGGGATCGGTCATATCGATGACCTTCCTCTTTTCATGCGACATGTACGCGGCCATGATAAGCATCGTGATCAGCTTTCCATAGTCCAGGTTGAGCAGGGCGTCGCGGCCTTGCTCGAACGCCTGGAGCGCGTCGATCCATTCGGCGACATAGCCGTACAAGGCGATTTCATCCGGCTGCAGGATCAGCGCGCCGCGGGTCGCCTGCGATTTTTCAAGGGCCAACTCGCTGTCGAGCACGGCCGCGGCCGCCGCATCACTGATGAAAATGCCCGCCGGCGACTCCAGCGAGTTGACGGTGTACGAGTAGCCCGGTCCGAAGGTCTCCATCAGCAGGCGCAGGCCCGGCGCATCGTACATCCAGGAGTTGGTCGCCTGTACGATGCTGTGCATGCCGGTTTGCGGGTCCTGCAGCTCAAGGCTGACGCTGGAATAATCCTCGGCCGGAGCGACGGAGTAATCGACGCCGCGCTGTTTGAGCTGGCCGAGCCACGGCTGCTTGCCCCATTTGAGCAGGGCCATCGTGGCGTTGACGCGCAAGGGCTTGAGGTAGTTCACAGGCTTGCCGAAGGGCGTGACCATGTACAGGCCGCAGGCGATGCTGTGGCAGCCCATGTCACAGCAGACGCCGCCGCCCTGGGTGGTCGGGTCCCAGAACCAGGGCTCGTGCGGGCCGCCGTGTTCCTCGGCGCTGCGGGCCAGGTGCGGGGCACCCATGCTCTTTTCCACCGAAGTGAGCTGGGCACGGGCCTGGACGACGGCGGGCATGTGGATCTGGTTCTCGAAGTAGGCTGTCGGGACATTTATCGCTTTGGCAGTGCGGACCAGCGTGTCCGCCTCGCTGACGTTGCGGGCCAGCGGCTTCTCGACAATGACACCCTTGAGCTTCGCACCTTTCTCCACGGCGGCGGCAATCTCACGCATCATGGCAACCCGGGCGAAGTTGGGAGCGAAGATGCAGACCACGTCCACCGCCTTGACCAGCTCCGCGATGGAGGTATAGGCTTTCGTGTCACCGAGCCGGTTCTGCCGGGCCACCTGGGCCAGGGCGTCGGCGCCTTTGAGGGCATAGACCCCCGCAAACTCAACGTTGCGGACGGACCGCAGGGCCCGCTCATGGAATCGCGCGACGAAGCCGGCTCCGATCATTCCGATTCTCAGCATGGACCGATCCTCACTTGGATTCTGAATTCGCCGTTTCGAATCAAGGGACTGTGCACACCTCAGAACTCCATTGCGTCCCGTATCTACCCAAACCCCCGCCAAATTGCAAGAACAAAGCATGGCAAAAAGGGGCAAGAGGACGATACAATCAGGAATCTGCGCGATTGCTGCTCGCGGCCGTAACAGGGTGCCGGCATGCGCAACTACATTTGTGGTTGTGGTTGATGTGAGAAGACATCGTGTCGTTGGCCGTATTCGGGAGGCTGTACATGCACCATGGGATGACTCGGCGAGAGATGATGGGGGTCGGTGCGCTATTGGTCGGGGGTATCTGTGGCTGCCGGACGGGGGGTGATCCGGCCGCACCGCGGTCTACGTGCTGCAGCACGCCGGAGGTAGAGCCCGAGAGCGTAACGTTCGCGCCGGGCGGTTTTACGATTGATCTGCTCAAGGCGCCCTCGCTGCGGGAGGTGGGGAACGCCGCGTACGTCGTCAACGAGGCCAGGTCTCTCCAACTCATCATCGTGCACGCCGAAAAGGGAAGATACTGCGTCCTCTCCCGCCTTTGTACTCACGGCGGTCGGGTAGTCAGCTACAATCGGGACCGGCGCATGCTGCAATGCAATAACTTCAATCATTCCCTGTTCGACCTCGGCGGTCATGTGTGGAAAGGGCCGGCTGAGAAACCGTTGAGATCCTACGCCGCCGCGCTTGTCGAAGACACCTTGGTCGTTTCGATCTGACGGGAGATGGTATGCCTCCAAGACTCCTTGCCGCAACATGCTTAGCCGTTCTGAGTCTTCTGCCTGCTTGTGCTTTGCGCCCCGGTTCGCATGCCGCTGCGTGGCATAACCCCAAAGATGGCATGACATTCATGTGGGCCCCGCCGGGGACTCTGGCAGCACAGGTCCCTGTCGGGCAAAAGGGCGCGGATAACTCTGAGAAGACTGTTACCCGGGAGGTGACGTTTGTCCAGGGCTTCTGGTTCGGACGGACGGAGGTCACCGTCAGGCAGTTCCGCCGGTTTGTGAAGCAGACGGATTATGCCACCGATGCCGAGAAGGCCGGCAATCGGTTTACCTGGAAGAGTCCGGGCTTTCCGCAGGGGCCGGACCATCCGGTTGTGTACCTCAGCTATCACGATGCTTTGAGTTACGCCCAGTGGGCGGGCGCGGACCTGCCCACGGAAGCCGAATGGCTCTATGCTTGTCGTGGCAGCTCGACGACGAAGTTCTATTGGGGTGATACGGTCGATGATCGTTTCCTCTGGCACCGCTGCAATACGCAGGGCACGGGCACCCGCCCCGTCGCCCGCAAGCGGCCCAACGCGTGGGGTCTCTATGATATGGTCGGCAACGCCTGGGAGTACTGCAAAGGGGACGGCGGTGAGGCATGTTTCGCCACCCGGGGCGGATCGTGGACCCGCTGCCCACAATACCGAACCCGCCAAGGGGCCATGACGGGCAACCTCCTGGAGGAAACTGTGGCGCCGCGGCTGCAGCCTTGCGATCCCAATCCCAAGTATCCTCCATACCCATGGGACGACGATCGGGGCTTTCGGTGTATCCGGCGGGTGGGTCCCCGGGCAGAATAATCACAGGATTACGCAGGAACAGTACGAAATGGACTTTGGCGTGACACCCAAGAAGCAGGCGGAACTGGAGGCGCGGATGGCGGCGCTGGGACTGCGCGAGCAGGACCTGGAGGAGAAGTTCATTCATTCCTCCGGCCCTGGCGGCCAGAGGGTCAACAAGACCGCCAGTTGCGTATATCTGAAGCACCGGCTCACGGGCCTCGAAGTCAAGATGCAGCAGGAGCGCCAGCAGCGGCTGAATCGCTACTACGCCCGCAAGCGCATGTGCGAACTGCTCGAACAGAGGATCCTGGGTGACCAAAGCCCGGCGGCCCTGAAAGCCGAGAAGATCCGCAAACAGAAACAGCGCCGCCAACGCCGCCGCCGGAGCCGATAAGGTCGCCGGTTTGGCTCTATGATGATTTGAACGGCAGGGCGGTGCGTGACGATATGGTCATCGAGAGCGCCTGGCGGGTCCCGCACCAGAAAAGGACGCCAACGGCCGCGCCGCCGAGATGGGCGAACACAGCGACATTCCCGATACCCTGCGTGAGAAGGAACGCATCGGAGATTTGCAGGAGTACCCAGAATCCGAACATCAGCCAGACGGGTATGCGAAGCCAGCGAAACCACCATACGATGCCGACGCTGGCCGTGGGGAAGCGCAGGCAGTAGTAAGCCAGAACGCCGGAGATGCCGCCGCTGGCCCCGACACACGGGATGGTAGAACGTGGATCAGCGAGAATATGGGCGACGTCTCCCACAATGGCTGACAGGGCCACCAGCAGCAGGAAGCGACGCTTGCCGAGCACATCCTCCGTATTATCACCGAAGACAACGAGAAAATAGAGATTGCCGAACAGGTGGAAGAGGCCGGCGTGCAGAAATGACGACGTGATAAGGGTCAGGCCGAAATGCCGCCCGAATTCGGCTGGAACCAACCCCCAATTCTTCACCGCGGCCTCGAGATTGCCCATGGCCGCGAGGCTCACGACAGTGATGACAGCGGCCAGCAACCACGTGACGATGGGCTGGCTCCGCAAGGGAGTGTCGTTGTACTCAATGGGGATTCCGAGCACCGCGGCGGCAAATTCCCACCAATGGTCTGGGGGGTCCGTCACGGACATCGGCTCATGCTTGAGAGTTTCGAGGTGTGCCAGCGCCGGAGCTTTCTTCGCTTCCGGGGACAGCATCTCGCTCTCGGGAGGCTTCACGGGAAGCTTGGGCAGAGCCTCGAACTCGTGAGGGTCAAACCAGACGAAGTGGCAACCCATGCACACATCGAGGTATATCGTTCTGTCTGCGGCGGGCGCGATGGGTACTTCGGTCATTTGGCGTTTGCACGCGGGGCAATTCCGGCGGGTCTGATACTGGCCCGAACGGGCCCTTTGCCAGAGCCGGTTCACCAGGGGCGGCGGAACAGCCTTGCGGAGCAGTTCGAGTGTCATGGCCCGGCTGCCACACGAGGGACACACCCAGACAAGCCCGAAAGGAGGGCTCTTTCGTTTGCTCAGTGTCGCTTTACAGCGTGGACAAGTGAACATATCAAGTCGCAGGCAGCAACAAGCAACGGTTTCTCCACATTTCGATTGCCCGGCAGGGGTACGATGAGAGAATCCCGTACCCGCATGTATATCGCAGCGGTAGTGCGTCCGCAAGCAGAAAAGGGATCTATTCGGCAAAACTCTCAGGGAGACAGAGGAGATTCCTTATGCCGCCGCTGCATCCATGCAGTTCAGTGGTCCGTAGTCATCAAAGTCTTGGGTGATGGTCTTGAGTTCCGGGCAAAAGTGATGCAGCCAACGCAGGAGAAAGGAAGGACACTATGGCCACGGCGTCCTCAGTCACGATGGAGCCGCGCATTCAGGCCGGGCCGTTGTCGCAGGAAGAACTGGACCTGATGAATGCTTACTGGCGTGCCGCCAATTACCTTTCCGTCGGGCAGATTTACCTGTACGCGAATCCGTTGCTGAAGGAGCCGCTAAAGCTGGAGCATATCAAGCCGCGGCTGCTGGGGCATTGGGGAACCTCGCCGGGCTTGAATTTTATCTATGTTCATCTGAATCGCATCATCAAGTCGCACGATTTGAACATGATCTTCGTCTGTGGCCCCGGCCACGGTGCGCCCGCCCTGATCGCCAATACCTACCTGGAGGGCACGTATAGCGAGCTTTACCCCAATATCACCCAGGATGAGTCCGGAATGCAGAGGCTGTTCAAGCAGTTCTCGTTTCCTTACGGTGTGCCCAGCCATGCGGCTCCGGAGGTGCCGGGCTCAATCAACGAGGGGGGAGAATTGGGCTACTCGCTGGCGCACGCTTACGGCGCGGCTTTTGACAATCCGGACCTGATTGCTGTCTGCGTAGTCGGCGACGGCGAGGCGGAGACCGGGCCGCTGGCGACCGCCTGGCATTCCAACAAGTTCCTCAATCCGGCCCGCGACGGGGCTGTCCTGCCGATCCTGCACCTCAATGGCTGGAAAATCGCCAATCCAACGGTCCTGGCGCGAATCGGCGATGAGGAACTGGGGGAGTTGATGCGGGGCTACGGATACCGGCCCCACTTCGTCGAAGGCTCCGATCCGGAGCCGGCGCATCAGATGATGGCGGAAGAGCTCGACATAGTGATGGACGAGATCCGGAGGATTCAGGAGGATGCGCGGAGCCATGGCGTCACGGCCCGACCCCTATGGCCCATGATCGTGCTGCGAACCCCCAAGGGCTGGACCGGTCCCAAGGAAGTGGACGGCCTGCCCGTCGAGGGAACATGGCGAGCGCACCAGGTTCCACTGATGGACTTCCAGACGAGGCCCGAGCATATTAAACAGCTTGAGGAGTGGATGAAGAGCTATAAGCCGGAAGAACTCTTCGACGAGAACGGCACCCTGATTCCGGAACTGCGCGAGCTGGCGCCGGGGGGCGACCGCCGGATGGGAGCGAACCCGCATGCCAACGGCGGCCTGCTCCTGAGAGAGCTCCTGATGCCGGACTTCCGGGACTATGCGGTGCAGGTTCCCCAGCCGGGTGCGGTCAACGCCGAGGCGACGCGGGTGCTCGGCTATTTCCTGCGGGACGTTATGAAGAGGAATAGGGACAGTCGCAACTTCCGCTTGTTCGGACCCGATGAGACCGCCTCCAACCGACTGGATGCCGTATATGAGGCCACGGACAAGACATGGGTGGCCCAGACCGAGCCGGTGGACAGGAATCTGTCGGAAGATGGCCGAGTGATGGAGGTCCTCAGCGAGACCACGTGCGAGGGATGGCTCGAAGGCTATCTCCTGACGGGACGTCACGGCCTGTTCTCCTGCTACGAGGCGTTCATCCACATTGTCGATTCCATGTTCAACCAGCACGCCAAATGGCTCAAGAGCGCGAAGGAGGTCCGATGGCGGCGGCCGATTGCCTCGCTGAATTACCTGCTGACGTCACACGTGTGGCGGCAGGACCACAACGGCTTCAGCCATCAGGACCCCGGCTTCGTCGATGTCGTGGTGAATAAGAAAGCCGATATCGTGCGGGTGTACTTTCCGCCGGATGCCAATTGTCTGCTCTCCGCGGCGGACCACTGTCTGCGGTCCCTCGATTACGTCAATGTGATCATCGCCGGCAAGCAGTCGCAGCCGCAGTGGCTCGACATGGATGCCGCGATCAAGCACTGTACTTCGGGAATCGGCATCTGGGAATGGGCCAGCAACGACAAAGGCTACGAGCCGGATGTAGTCATGGCCTGCTGCGGCGACGTGCCGACGGTGGAGACGCTGGCGGCGGTCGACCTGCTGCGCGACTATGCACCGGACCTGAAGATCCGCGTGATCAACGTGGTCGATCTGATGACGCTTCAGCCGAAGGAAGAGCATCCCCACGGCCTGTCGGATTACGAGTTCGATACGCTGTTTACCACGAATAAGCCGATTATCTTCGCGTTTCACGCCTACCCGTGGTTGATCCACCGGCTGACCTACCGGCGGACGAACCATGCGAACCTGCACGTCCGCGGCTACAAGGAAGAGGGCACGACGACCACGCCTTTCGACATGTGCGTGCGCAACGACCTCGACCGCTTTCATCTTGTCCGGGACGTGATCGACCGGGTGCCCAAGCTCGGGTACATGGCCGCCTATGTCCGGCAGGCAGTCCGTGACAAGCTGATCGACCACAAGTATTACGTCTCGGAGCACGGCGAGGATATGCCGGAGATTCGCAACTGGACCTGGAAGCGTCCCCCCGGTTAAGCTCATGAACATACTGGTTGTCAACAGCGGTTCCAGCAGCATCAAGTACCAGCTCTTCGATATGGAGGAAGCGGAGCGGCTGCTGGTCAAGGGGATCGCGGACCGGATCGGGCTGGAGGACTCGTACCTGTGCAGCCAGGGCCCGGATGGAGCGGAGGATCGGCGGGAGATCCCTCTTGTGGATCATCGCGCCGCATTGAAAGCTGTCTGCGAAAGCCTCCACAGCCGGGGCGGGGGGTGGGCGGCCGACCACCTCGGCGGCGTGGGGCACCGGGTCGTGCACGGGGGAGAGACATTCAGCCGCTCGGTCCTGATCGACGAGCACGTGCTCGCGGTCCTTCGGCAGCTCGCGGAGCTCGCGCCGCTGCACAATCCGCCGAATATCATGGGCATTGAGGTGTGCCGGGAGATGATGCCGGACGTGCCGAACGTGGCGGTGTTCGATACGGCGCTGCACCAGACCATGCCGCCGAAGGCTTACCTCTACGGGCTGCCGCTGGAGTTGTACAGGGAATATGGAATCCGCAAGTACGGCTTCCATGGGACCAGCCATGCGTATGTGGCCGGGGAGGCGGCCCGGAGGCTGGGCCGGCCGCTCGAGGACCTGAAGGTCATTACCTGTCACCTGGGCAACGGGTGCTCCATCACGGCATTCAGCGGGGGCAAGAGCGTCGACACTTCGATGGGCTTCACGCCGCTGGAAGGCCTTGTTATGGGGACCCGCTCGGGGGATCTGGACCCTGCCGTCCCGCTGTACCTGGTGAAGGATCTGGGCATGCGCGCCGAGGAAGTGGACCGTTTGCTGAACGAGGAAAGCGGGCTCAAGGGCTTATGCGGCCAGAGGGATATGCGGGATATCGTCGAACGGGCCCAGCGGGGCGAGGAAGCCGCCAACACAGCAGTTGAAGTGTTTGTCTATCGCATTCAAAAGTATATCGGCGCCTACACGGCGGCTCTGGGGGGCGTGGACGTTATTGTGTTTACGGCGGGAATCGGTCAAAACAGCCCATATATCCGCAGCAAGGTTCTACAGCCATTCCGCTACCTCGGGATCAAGGTCGACGACGGCAGGAACGGCGAGAATCAGGCCATCTTCTCCAGCCCGGACTCCGCCGTGTATACTATGACCATACCTACGAACGAAGAGCTGGTCATTGCCCGGGACACATACGAGATTGTCACGCGGGCACAGATCCAGCCCGCCGCCCCGCCCACACATGCTGAACGCCCGTAATTCACAGGCCCCTGTGACATTTTCCCCTGTCGCCCGATCAATCCATCCCCCACAGGGACGACTGCAGTCCTGTCGTCTCTCACGGATTGGGCTAAGGAAATTCCTGAGTCCCTTTGGGGCTTTCGATGGTCGCCCGCAATCGCAAGTTCTTGAGCCACCAAAATATAGGAGCGG
>Ga0315281_10000362_pt1 | contig 62714 bp, 58 predicted proteins | sample YL17G07_0_MG_FD_204540 | JGI IMG/M metagenome (GOLD analysis project Ga0315281, IMG submission 204540) | Sediment microbial communities from Yellowstone Lake, YNP, Wyoming, USA - YL17G07_0 | ecosystem: Environmental > Aquatic > Freshwater > Lake > Sediment | place: USA: Wyoming | collected...
GGGATGCCGATGCCGGTGTCGGAGATGCTCACCGTCACCTCGCCTTCTCCATCCGCAACGAGTATCTCGACCTTTCCACCCGGCCGGTTGTACTTGATGGCGTTATCGAGAAGGTTGCCGCATGCAGTCTTTATAAGCTTCCGGTCTCCCGAGAGAACCGTGTCCGTCCCCGCCCTGCTGAGGATGACGGCTACCTCGCTGCGGCCGGCCAGGTCGCGTTTCTCCTCGACTACCTCACCCAGCAGCTCGTTTACGTCGAAGGACTCCTCCTCCAGAGCCAGGTCATCGGATTCCACGCGGGAAAGGATCAGGAGATCCTCGATTATGCCGACAAGGCGTCCCGATTCCCTGTCCAGGTCCACGATGAATCGGTCCGACGCCTTTCTCTCCTCCCAGGCGCCCGAAAGCAGCGCGTCGATCACCGCGCGCAGGTTCGCGACGGGCGTCCGCAGTTCGTGCGATACGTTGACAACGAAATCGCGCCGCATGCGCTCGAGCTTTCGCCTGGCGGTAATGTCCTCCAGGATGCAGATAACGCCGGACGCGGAACCGTCCTCGCTTCTTATCGGGCTCACCTGCACCCTGAGTGTCCTCCTGCGGGGCAGCGAGATGCGTATTTCCTCACTCACCTCGACACCCCTCCTGGAGCGCTCGATGGCCTTATCTATGGCAGGGGTATGGTGGATTTCCGTGAACGCCTTTCCCAGGACATCGGCACGGTTCGCACCGAGGATCTTCTCGGCGACCGGATTGATGAGCTCGATCTTGCCGTCCCGGCCGACCACGATTATCCCCGCGCTTATGTTCGCGAGTATCGTTTCGAGCTTGTCTCTCTCGTTGGCCAGTAGTTCGAAGTTCCTGCGGACCCTCGCGGCAATGGTGTCCATGTCCCACGCGAGTTCCTGCACCTCTTGTAGCCTCGGCTGCGGCATCCTGTCGAGCCCGCTGTCCACGACGAGCTTCCCAAGAGCCATCCCTATTTCCCTCAAGTCGGAGGAAAACGTCTTCTCCGTCCAGTAGGTCACGCCGACTAGAAGGGCGAGCAGGAAGGCAAAGCCCACCAGTATGACAAGCCAGGCGGGTGCGGAAGGGCTAAGCGCTATGACCAATAGGACAACCACAAACACGAGGGTGGCGGCTACCGCGTATCGAAAAAAAAGGATTCTCTTAAGGCTATTCATGTAACCGGCCCTCGGGGGCGTTCAGTTTGTACCCGATACCCCTCACTGTTTTTATGTAGCTGGGCGCCGCCGGGTCCTGCTCGATCTTCTTTCGAAGGTGGCGGATGTGCACGTCCAGTGTCTTGGGAGAGCCGTAGAAACCACCCTCCCAGACCTGATTCACAAGGTATTCCCGAGCCAGAGCCTTCCCCGGCTTGCGCATGAGAAGCTCGAGCAGCCGGAACTCGAGCGGTGTCAGGTACACGGGGTTCCCGTCCAGGTACGCTTCGTGCTTCTCAAGGTCCATGCTTATGTTCCCCCATTCCAGGGCGCCGGAACGAGTTTCACTATCGCTTTCGGCTCTTCTCAGAAGCGCCTTGATCCGCGCGATCAGCTTTCGCATGTTGAACGGCTTTGTCACGTAATCATCGGCGCCCAACTCGAGCCCGAGAACCTCGTCTATATCGGAGTCCTTGGCGGTCAGGATTAGAATGGGCACGAAAGAGGAGGCCCTGATCCTCTTACAGACCTCCAACCCGTCGAGGGTAGGGAGCATAAGGTCCAGCAGGATGAGGTCAACGCCGCCGGCTTGAAACCTCTCCAGTCCAAGCGCCCCGTCGCCGGCGACCTCGACCTCGTAACCTTCCTTTTCCAGCGTGTATTTGAGGGCCTCCGCCAGGGGGGCCTCGTCTTCGATTACAAGGATCTTTTTCATTAGATCTCCATCCGACTTAATAATAGTAACATCTAAAGTGCTACATCGGTGCCAGGCACCGATGTAGCACTTAATACTCGACCATTACTTAAACCTCGAGTTTTACAGTTGCCCTGACTAGTTATATGATTTCATGGGCCCGGGCTGGACACCAGGTTGGCCGGGCGCACAAAATATCAACCGCGTTCCATTTCTTGGAGGTGAGCTTATGGCGGAACAGGAGAGAATCGTGGTGAACGCGGCGGTCCCCCTCGACTTCACCTACAACTACCGGGTCGGCCCCTACCTGGAGACATACATCCAGGAACTGGGGGGCAATAAGATCATGGCGGTAAAGTGCGGGGGATGCGGCAAGGTGGTGGTACCGCCGCGGAAGATCTGCGGCGAGTGCAACCGCTTAATGGACGAGTGGGTAGAGGTAGGACCGGAGGGGACGGTCGAGAACTACACGGTCGGCCACGTCACTTTGAGTAAGGGCCTGATTGAGCCCGCCGATCCACCGGTGATGCTCGCCCTGATCAAGCTCGACGGAGCCACCTCGCTCCTCGCCAGCGAGGTCAGGGGAGTCGAGCAGGCCGACCTCAAGAGCGGCCTTCGTGTCAAGGCCGTCTTTGCCGACCCCGCCGAGAACAGTCTTGCGGACCTTGACCACTTCGAGCCGGCAGGTTGAGGAGGTGAAGAGATGGAAAAGAAAGTCGCCATAGTCGGCCAGGCACAGACAAAGCACAGCAAGGACATCGGCATGCCACGAGAGCGCATGCTTTTCGAGCTGGTAAAGGGCCTTTTCGGACAGTTCGGTATCACCAGGCATGACATCGCTACGTTCGTGCTCTGCTCTAACGACTTCCAGACCGGGCGCACCATAAGCAACGTCTTTGAGGACACACCGGTAGGCGCCTACATGAAGGACGAGACAAAGGTCGAGGCGGACGGGCTAATGGCAGTAACTTACGCCGCAACGAGGATCCTCTCGGGAATATACGACACCGCCCTGGTGGTGTCGAACAGCCTCGGCGGCTCCGAGTTCAGGCCTTACCTGATAATGGACTACCAGCTCAACCCCACGTACGACAGGCAACTGGGGCTCCTGAACGAGCTGTCGACCGCCGCCTTCCAGGCACGGAGCTACATGGACAAGTACAATATGACCGATCATCAGCTCAACATGATAGCGGCCAGGCTCCTACGCAACGCGGCCAAGAACCCTAACGCTTTGCAGGCCAAGGCGGATGCAACACCGGAGTACGTCGCAGGGTCGGAGTACCTATACGAGCCCCTGCGCAAACTGCACTGCTACCCGTTCACCGATGGCGCCTGCGCGCTCCTTCTCGCCTCGGCGGAGAAGGCAAAGGACCTCACTGACAACCCGGTCTGGATCGCGGGCATGGGTGACTCAATCGAATCGTACTATCTCGGCGAGCGGGAGCTTTTCCGCTCCCGTTCGTCCAGGCTCGCGGCCGAAAGGGCTTACAAGATGGCCGGCATCTCGGATCCCGCGGGCCAGATAGACGTCGCCGAGATCAGCGCGCGATTCGCTCACCAGGAGCCGATAATATGTGAGGCGCTGGGGCTTTTTTCCGAGGGCAGCGGCGGCGCGGTCGCCGAGCAGGGGCTGTCCGAGATCGACGGCGAGATGCCGGTCAGCCCGTCCGGGGGTGCCCTTGGAGCATACCCATTCAGCGCGGCGGGGGCGATCTGCGTGGCGGAATGCTTCCGGCAATTGACCGACAGCGCCGGTGACGCCCAGGTGGCGAACGCCGGTACGGCGGTCGCGCACGGGCAGGACGGCTTCTGTGCCCAGCACAACGCGGTGATAGTCCTCAGCAAAGAGGAGGGATGATATATGAGAAACGTCGCTATCATCGGGGTCGGCTATACCCCGGTATTCGTCAGCAAGCGGAAGGACGTCAACATCGTGGAGATGATAAGCGAAGCGGTGGACGCCGCCTTCCGCAACACCAACTTAACCCCGGACGATATTGACGCCTTGACTTTCGGAAACATGCAGACATTCGAAGGTCTTAATCTCCCGCATCTCTGGGCGGCGGATCACATTGGAGCCCTCGACAAGCCCACGTTACGCGTAAGCACCGGTGGGACGACGGGCATGTCAACACTGCAGGCTGCCTACTACCAGGTGGCGAGCGGTCTGTACGACGTCGTGATGGCGGTCACCTGGGAGAAGCAGTCGGAGGGCGACAGCCAGGTGGGACTCGCCGGTATCGTGATGCCCGAGGCAATGGTCATGGTACAGCACGGGATGGATCTCTTCGGGGGCAGGGGCATGGGAGGCATGGGAGGAGGCTCCACTGGTGCAGCCTCTTACCAGGCTATGAGCTACCTGCACCATTCCGGGGCTTCGCCCGAGCACATAGACAAGATGGCAGCGCTCGAGCGTACAAACGCCTCAAAGAACCCGTACGCGCATCTGCGAAAAGTCACGACAGTCGAAGACATACAGGCTACCCCGTTCATATCCTGGCCGCTTCGCTACGGGCACACATGCCCCACGAGCGACGGCGCGACCGTAGCCATCGTTGCTTCCGAGGAAAAAGCCGCGAAGCTCGCCGACCAGGTGGCGTGGGTAACAGGCGTAGCATCTTGTACGTCCGACCCCACTACGGCCAACCTCATAGAGGGGCAGATAACCGACCCCGCGGAGCAGCAGCCGGCTCGCATCGCGTCGGAGAAAGCGTTCGCCATGGCGGGGATCAAGAATCCCAGGAAAGAGATCGACATGGCCGAGCTTTACAACGGGTTCGCCCACCAGTCACTGATGTGGCTTGAGAAACTCGGGCTCTGCAAGGAGGGCGAGGCCCACAAGATGCTCGACAAGGGCGCCCTCGACATCGACGGGGAGCTGCCTACGAACGCGAGCGGCGGTGTCTTCTCGACCAACGCGATAGGCGCGTCCGCAATGAACCGTCCGGCCGAGTGCGCACTGCAGATAATGCGCAAGATCGAGGGCGGGCACCAGATACCCAAGAAGGTGAGGAACGCGCTTGCCCACGGCTGGGGTGGCTTGTTCCAGTACGTGACGGTGATGATCATCAGCGACGAGCCGCGCAAGGCCAAGTGATACCGGAGGTGAACGAAGTTGGTATTTGAAATGGGACCGGAGACGAGGCAGGTGCAGGGTACCTGGGACGTCACCACTTACAAATACAAAATAGAGGGCAGGGGGATGAAGCTACTCTGCGATGCCATGAAGGAGAAGAAGATCCGGGGCATCCGCTGTAACGAGTGCGGGACGGTGTACGTCCCCGGCCCTACCTTTTGCCGCAAGTGCCATATCGATATCGACGAGGTGGTCGAGGTCAAGGACTCGGGCGAAGTAGGTACCTTCGCCGTGGAGATGGCGGACATGCGGGGCAACCCGGTCGATACTGAGCGAGTGTCTGCCCAGATCAAGCTCGAAGGTGCCGACACCTGGCTGGGCGGGACGATCGAGGGTATCGACTGGCACGACGTAAAGATCGGGATGAAGGTAAAGGCCGTCTGGGCTGACAACCCCGAGGGCAAGCTGAGCGACATCGATCACTTCGAACCGATATAAAGACGGCCCGGCGGTACGGGTCACTCGGCTCTTGAAGCCTCGTACATCTTGGTGTAGTGGTCCATCTCCGGGGTCATCAGCCGCTCCGGGCGGTTTATGCGGTCGAACTTCGCGTATTCCTTGAAACGGAGTACCGGCCATCCCCTACCCCGTATCGCAAGCATCAGCTTTAACTGCGGGTTAACCACAACCGGGTGTCCGACCGCTTCTAAAAGCGGCAGGTCACTGGCGCTGTCCGAATAGAAATAGCAGTCTGAAAGGTCCGCGCCGTGGGCTTCGGCGTATTCCACCGCCATTGCGAGCTTTCCCTCCATGAAGGCGGTGGGACCCTCAAGATCACCGGTTATATAGTTGTTCTTTACAGGAATGGGCGTAGCTATCACATCATCAGCTTCAAGTTGGGCCCGGACCCTTTCGGCGATGTACTCACCGGCGGCCGTGGCAACAACCGTTACATGGCCCTTTTCCTTGTGCTCCCTTATCAGGCCGACCCCGCCCTGGTAAAGCCGAGGCATTATCGCTTCCTCGAACCCCTTGTCCATCAGTTCTATCATCTTCAGCACCGGGTACTGCCCCATCATGCCCAGGATTTTGCGGTAGACCTCGCGGCGGGGAAGGCGGTTCAGCTTGTATAGGATCGAGTACCAGGCCACCCAGAAGAGGCCGCTCGCTTTCATGTAACCCTGCTTGACCATGGCGCGAGCGTAAAGGCCGCCGTTCGAGCCGTCCAGAAGGGTGTGGTCCAGATCGAAAAACGCGATGACGTTCTTTCCGTAGTTTGCCATCAGTCGCATATCCGCTCCACCATGCCGCAGCCCTCTCCGCTGTGCGCTCCTGATGTCTTGCCCAAGAAGGCCCCCCGGTCGCCTGGCACAACGACAATTCTACATAGAACATCGGCATGCCGCTATAAAAGTCGAAAGGAGGCAGGTCTTGCTTCTTGCCTTGCATAGCTTCAATTCATGCTGTGCTCGAAGTCGAGCGCCACCCTCAACACCTCGGGCGTCAGGATATCCGGGTCGCGGCACACGATACCCTGCAGGAAAGTGTCCTCCCTCAGGAACTCATCGACCGCGCAACAGATGGGGTCAGACCACTTTTGTTGCATTCCGGCCTGAGACGCCTGGCTAGGGGAAAAATGCAACAAAAGTGGTCTGACCCCGTTATTGCTTTACCTTCCGGAGGGAACCGTTTTCCCTTCTCAGGGACAGGAAGATGGCACCGCCTATTATCAACAGTATCGAGAGGAGGCGCAGCGTGACCATTACGCCTCCGGTGGGAAACGGCTCTCTGAAAGCAAGGAACCCCACCACGATGGGTATCATGTTGCTGAACCCCGTGACAAGGGGGATAACCACGATGGCCATTCCCCTCTGGAGCGCGATCTGGAACAGCACCATGCTGATAATAGTGATGATGACAGCCATCCAGAAGTACGATGAGTAGATGAACCCGGCCATCCGGTATTCTCCCCACCTGTTCCCTATGTCGGTCCAGGCGATCTTGATAAGGATCGCCGTGAGGCCGACGAGAAGCCCGACGCCTATCCCCAGAAGCGAGGAAGCCCTTTCGTCCCTCCTTATGAACGCGGCGACAAGGCTCGATACCGAGACCAGCAGCATCAGGATTATGAAGAACCACAGAACCACGGGCCGGTACTCCAGTGCAGTTCCTGGAGTTTTGACCAGTGTCACGCTCAACATACCAACACCGATCACTATCGAAATGATTCCCACCCAGTCGACGAACGTAGCCTTCTCCTTGAGCCGGGTGACAGCGAGAAAGACGAGCAGGCAGATCCCCGACGCATTGAAAGGCTGCACCACCGAAAGAGGAGCAAGCGCGACGGCAACGGCGTGCGTCCCAGTCCCGAGTATCTGGAGCCCCTGCGCCTTCAGCCAGGGCCGGCAGTTGGCGAAGGCCCTTATCGTGCGGAAGGCGGACTCCTCGCCGATGCGAGGCAGACTATCGAGCTCCCTCTTCATGATGTAGTTGCTGTAGTTGATGAGTATGGTCCCCGCGAGCGCGAGCAACGCACCGAGCGCCAGGCGCATCCTTTTCCTCCCGTGTTTGAAAAGATTCTAACTGATACCGTGAAAGCGCGTAAGAAAGACAATCAGGACGGTGTGCTTGGTATCAATGAGTAGAAGCGGCGCTTATGCGACCCTGGCGGCTGTGTGGAACTGGACGGCCTGGCAGACGCGCTTGAAATCGCAGGGCTTCGTGATGTACTCGTTGAAGCCTGCGGCCAGCGACTCCCGGCGGACCTTCGGGTCGCCCACCGCCGTCAAGGCTATGACGGGCGTCTTTGTGTCCTTCATCTTTTGCCTTATGTGGCGGCAGACGGCTACCCCGTCTATATCAGGCATCAGGATGTCAAGAATAACCGCTGAAGGACTGCTGACGGTGATCTCCTCGATCGCGCCTATACCGCCGAAGGCGCAGGAAACCTCGTAGCCGGCCATTCGCAGGTAAAGCTCGAGACCCCGTACCATGTCACGGTCGTCATCCACCAGCAAAACACGTTCTGTTTCAGGTTCCGCAACCATGGGCACCCCCGATATACCACCTGCTATTACATTATACCCATTTGGTATTTCAACTCGTGTGTCTTCCAACCTTTAAAGAAAGGTCTAGGAAACGGCTTTTCCGCCCAGTTTCTTCCGCGCGATCTTTACCATATCATCACAGACGTACTCTCGGCAAACAGTCGGCTGGAAACGCACCTTCAGGATACAGTGGCTGGTCACCGGTTCGCGGTAACGGCAGGGATCCGCCCACATCCAGTCCCTCTTGAATCCGAATCGCTCCTTCTCGTCGTCTAGCAGGGCGATGCGACCCTCCGTGTTAGGCTTCTCGCAGCACCACCCCTCACACTCCGCGCACGCCTCTCGGCTAAGGCCCTGGCAGGTGCGGCAGAGGTGGGGCTCCATGTCTTCGTAGACCTTATTGAACTCTTTCCCGCAGGCATCGCACTTTACTTTCATGTAGATTCCCGAGCTAGAACCGATACGCGGATAGTGATTCTATCTCATTTGAAGGCATGTTGGAATAAAGCCTGAGAGTACGTCAGTCTGTCAGTCGAGCGATTCAGACGTATAGCGGACCCTCCCGTGGCAAACAGCGATCACATCTCCTGCGTCGCTTCGGACCTCCATCTCGTAGTATCCGGTACGACCGACGCGGGCCGTAAGCCGCGCCTCGGCCTCCAGATAAGGTGTGTCGCCAGGTGCCGCAAGGTAGTCGATGGCTATGTGCACCGCCACAGCCTTGTTGCCCGAGGAGTTGGAGGCGGCGCTGAAAGCGGCGTCGGCGACCGCGAAAGTGGACCCGCCGTGGACCATCCCCATGAAGTTGTCATGCTCTTCCCGCAGTGGCATTCGCGCAACGGCGTGCTCCTCTTCAATGAGCTTGAACTCGATGCCCATATGTGCCGCGAACCGGTCTTTCTCGATTATCTCGGAGATCTTATCTACGCCCATTTCCTTTTAGGAGCTCCCGTTATCTGGCAGCCTTCTACCGGCCGCATTCAGCCTCTTCAGGGCAACAGTAGGGTGAGTCGCTACCCTCCCCCTGCCAGAACCACGCTATCACGCGTCCCGATGCCTCGAACGGCCATGGGATTAACCGCTTGAACAGGAATACGGGCCACATCAACCCCTGTATCACGTACTTCTTGTTCTTCTTTACGCCCTTGACTATTAGCCTCCCCATCGTTTCGGGCTTCGCCGCGGCAGCCAGGATAAGCTTCATCGCCAGCCTGACGCGCAACCCGCCGGTGATCGAATCATAGAACGGGGTCCTCACAATGCCGGGAAAAACGGTCGTTACCCGCACGCCGTCCCAGAAGAGTTCGTAGCGGAGAGCCTCCGAAAAGCCGTCGACCGCGAACTTAGTACAAGAGTATGCGCCCCATGTAGGAACAGCGAAGAAAGCCTGGCCGCTCGAGATATTGACAATGTGCCCGGACTTGCGCTTCATCATCTCCGGGGCGAACGCCCTGACCGCGTGAATGATCGTCCAGAGATTCACATCCAGAAGGCGTTTCCAATCCTCCAGGCTCGTATCCACCATGTTTGACACGTGGGCTATCCCCACGCTGTTCACAAGGATATCGACCGCGCCCCACCTGGCGTGGACGGAGTCGGCCATGTTCTTGACCTGGGCCCAATCGGTGAGGTCCACGCAGAACGTATGTGCTTCTACCCCGATCGCTTCAACCTCACGGGCCACCTGGCCCAACGCCTCGCCGCGGATGTCGGCAAGGATCAGGTTGGCGCCCTCACGGGCAAGCCCCAGCGTGGTAGTCCTCCCTATCCCGCTCGCGGCCCCCGTGACCAGTGCCCATTTCCCGGCGATATCCTTCTGCTTCATGTTTTCCACCTGCCTTTGAAGCCGTGAGAAACTTAAGCGAAGCATTTCGCACTTCTACCGCTTCGGAAAATCACGCAAGAAGATTATACAGGATGATATCGGTAACCGGAGCTATACGCGTGCAGCGACCAGGACTATGAATTATAGTAACGCCTGGAGAATCAACTTTTCTGCCTTCAAAGTGCCGGTCTGGGAAAGGAGCGAACAGACCCGATGGAAAGCGGTGAAGAGATCGACCTTCTCTGCGTCAAGACGATCAGGGCCCTTGTAATCGACGCGATCGAGGCGGCGAACTCGGGGCACCCGGGCGCACCGATGGGGATGGCGCCGGTTGCATACACCCTGTGGACGAGGTTCATGCGTTACAACCCGAAGAACCCCGACTGGCCCGGGCGCGACCGCTTTGTGCTCTCCGCCGGCCACGCCTCCATGCTCCTTTACAGCCTGCTATACCTGACCGGGTATGACCTTCCACTGGAGGAGATAAAGAAATTCAGGCAGCTCGGGAGTCATACGCCCGGGCACCCCGAAGCCGGCTGTGCTCCGGGGGTCGAAGTCACCACCGGTCCGCTCGGCCAGGGGATTTCCAACGCCGTGGGCATGGCCCTGGCACGAGAGCTCATCGGAGCCAGGTTCAACAGGCCCGGCCACGATCTCACTGACTATTTCATATACGTCATGGTCAGCGACGGGGACCTCATGGAAGGAGTCGCATCGGAGGCCTGCTCGCTCGCCGGGCACCTCGGCCTTGGGCATCTCATCTGCCTCTACGACGACAACGAAATAACGATCGAAGGTTCCACAGAACTTTCTTTTACAGAGGACATCCAGGGGCGGTTCCGGGCCTACGGCTGGTACGTATCTTCCCTACCGGACGCAAACGATATAGACGCTGTCGCGAGTTCCATTGACGAAGTCCGCCGGCAGGAACTGCCAGCCCTCGTCGCGATCCGCTCGAAGATCGCATGTGGCAGCCCTAACCTCGAGGGCTCGGAGAAGGCCCACGGGGCTCCGCTCGGAGACGAGGAAGCCCTTCTGACAAAGAGAAACCTCGGCTGCCCGGAGGAAGAGGCTTTCCACGTCCCGGAAGAAGTGCTCGACCATATGCGCCGGGCGGTCGAGCGGGGCCACAACCTCGAGAAGAAATGGCAGGAGGACTTCAAGTCTTACGCGGCCGAATACCCTGACCTTGTATCCGAGTGGGAGCGAGTGATGAAGGGACGGCTCCCGGCGGGTTGGAGGGACTTGCTCCCCGTATTCCATGCCGGGAAGAAAGTCGCAACGCGCGAAGCATCCGGCAAGGTGCTGGAGGCGCTCGCACCGAAAGTCTGGGAGTTGATCGGCGGCTCCGCGGACCTGGCGCCGTCCAACAAGACCTATATCAAAGACTACGAAAGCGTCCGGAAGGGAGACTTCTCGGGCCGGAACATCCATTTCGGGATTCGCGAGCACGGCATGGCGGCGATCATGAACGGGATGGCCCGCCACGGCGGAATCATACCGTACGGGGGCACGTTCCTCGTCTTCTCTGACTACATGCGGCCCTCGATGCGACTCGCGGCGATGATGGGTCTGAAGGTCATATATGTCTTTACACACGACAGTCTCGGCGTCGGCGAAGACGGCCCGACACACCAGCCCGTGGAACAGATGGCGGCACTGAGGGCGATTCCGAACCTGACCGTGATAAGGCCCGCTGACGCCAACGAGACCTCTGAGGCATGGTCCGAAGCACTTACCCGGAAAGGGCCCGTCGCCCTGGTCCTGAGCCGTCAGGGTCTTCAGATACTTGACAGGAAAAACCTGGCGCCCGCTTCTGCCCTGCATCGCGGCGCTTATGTACTGGCGGATACCCCCGGCCAGCCCGCCGTCGCCCTCATAGCGACCGGCTCGGAGGTTGACCTCGCGCTCGCCGCCCGTCGGAAGCTCGCCGAAGAAGGCATAAGTGCAAGGGTCATAAGCATGCCCAGCTGGGAGATGTTCGACGAACAGGAGGAAGAATACCGTCTTGGTGTCCTGCCCCTGGACCTCGCCGCCCGCGTATCCCTCGAGGCCGGCGTGACCCAGGGTTGGCGCAAGTACGTCGGGGACCGGGGCATCTCGATCGGCGTTGACCGGTTCGGGGTCTCCGCCCCGGGAGACCAGGCAATGGCATGGGCCGGCCTCACCGTCGACAACGTCGTCGAAAAGGCAAAATCCCTTCTCTTACAGAAATGATTATTGACGATCAATCGAGAGTGGGTTGACTCGGATGAACAGGAGAATTGTCTCGACGGTGACGTGCGTCACTCTCATTGTACTTGTTATCCTTTCCTGCTTCGCCTTGACAGGTTGCGGGCAGAAAGAGAAACAAAAGACAGGTAAGCAAGAGGTCAATCAGGAGGAGTCGGAAGTGGAGACAAGTGCCACCGACAAGGCGACAACTGCGACCCAAAAGACCGAGAAAACCGAGCCGAAGAAGGACGAAACCGACGTCGTGGTCAACGTCGCGGTGGACTCGGCCCGCTCGAACAACCCGGACCTGCCCGAGCTGCGAGTGGTCGAGGTGAAGATAATAAACGAGGGGTGGGCCCGTGTGGTCCTTGAACCGGTTGACAGGTCCACCGATGCCGCTACCTGGTATATGAAAAAGGAAAGCGGAAAATGGACGGTGTTCGATTTCGGCACAGCTATCATGCCCGAGAACCATCCCGAGGCTCCTAAGGAGCTGTTCGAATAGTCACCTTATAGAAAACGCAACACCGGTGCGTGGCACCTGTGTTGCATAGCTGTCGCTTAAAATCGTATTTTATTGTTTGGTAGCGGGGGCCGGATTTGAACTGACGACGTCGCTCATTGTGCTTCGCTCCCCATATGGGGGCTCGCGCCCCCCTATGGCGCTTGTCTGCAAAAGCAGACTCGCTGTCACCCCCCTATATAGATCAAGGGGGGCATGCCCCCCTTCAAGAACCCCCCGGTCGCCGTTTCAAATCTCGGCGTCAGAGGCTTTGGTAGCGGGGGCCGGATTTGAACCGACGACCTCTGGGTTATGAGCCCAGCGAGCTTCCAGACTGCTCCACCCCGCATCGTTGTTCTATCGCAGTACTATTCTGTTTTATCTGCGACAGGATTTCAAGCCCGGGCTGTGCACATTAGGCTTTTTACCCGAAAAAATGGCAAAACCTCAATAAGTGCTAATTTAAACACTAAGCCTATCTAGCAACAATACCGACAAGAACTATACGAATATATAATATAACAACAATAATTTACAATAACAGTTGACCGTTAACAGCAAAAAGCGGGATAATAGTGGACCATAAATACCCGAAAAAGAAGGGCGCGGATACTACCGCGTCAGGGCATCCTATTGGCCTGGAAGTTAGAAAAAGAGAAGCCATGATACGGGGGAGTGTCACCAAGAACAAAAGCCGTTCCGCGGCAGTGCTGGCGCTGCTGGTCGCAACGGTGCTTATCGCTATTCCCGCCTCCACCGTAAGAGCCGTCCCGCCGGACGGTGACCTCGCCTCCAAAAGCCAGCAGGCCGCCGAGATATCCAACCAGATAAACGCCCTGGACAAGGACCTAGCCATCGCCGCCGAGGCATACGACCGTGTCAAGGATGAGCTCGACAGTATAAACGCCAAGGTCGACGAGACCCGTCAGCAATTATTCAAGATCAAGGAAAGCCTCAAGGAGCGGCGGAGCACCCTTAACGCTCGAGCCGTTACTCTATATAAGAACGGCAGGACCTCCATGCTCGAGGTCTTACTGCGCACCAAGAATCTAGACGACTTCCTGAAAAGGACGGATTACGTCGCAAGGGTCACCGAGAGCGACGCAAGTCTCATCCATAAGATAAAGAGCACCCGTGACTCGGTGGCCGATGTCGAACGCCGGCTTTCAGAGCAGCAGCGCCAGCAGGAGGGCCTGGTCCAGCAAGCCGCGGCGAAGAAGAACCAGGTCGAGGCCGGCCTCGCCCAAAGGCAGGCCCTCCTTAACAGCATAAACCAGGATATTCAGAAGCTCCTGGAGCAGGAAACGCGGCGCAGGGCGGAAGAGTCCTCTGCGCTCGAAAAGCAGGCACAGGAGCAGCTTACAAACACGCCGAACACGCCGTCGGGCGATATCGCCAACACCGCAATGAAATACCTCGGAATCCCCTATCACCTTGCCGGCGAGGGCCCGGGCAACTGCCCCACAGGCGAGCACAGGATTTGCTTCGACTGCTCGGGGCTCACAAAATACGTCTACATGCTTTTCGGAATCGAACTGCCGCACAATGCAGCAATGCAATACGATCGCGGAATCAAAGTCCCCCTCTCTCAGGCCAGGCCCGGTGACCTTGTCTTCTTCGGCAGCCCCGCGCACCACGTCGGGATGTACCTCGGAAACGACATGTTCATCCAAGCACCGCATACCGGCGACGTGGTCAAGGTAAGCAAGCTCTCCGACCGTAGCGACCTCTCAGGCATATGCCGCTACACCAAGGGCTAAGCGAGCGAGCGCCTGCAAGCGATCCCCGGTGCCCGTCCGGTGCGAGATACCTCAAAAGTCTCCGGTGCCTTGCCATTCTCTTGCTGTTGGTTGTGCTTATCCTTTCCCCTGGCTGCTTTGGAAAGAAGCCTTCCAGCCCTGCGCAAACCCTTGCGTCAGCCACAAGCGGTAGCCAGGCACAGCGGGAGAGCGAGCCGCACTTCCGGTTCATCGTATGCGGAGACCCTCAGAACAACTACCAGGTATTTGACAGGATACTCGAGGCCGCGAAATCGGTAGACTTCCTGGTAATCGCCGGCGACTTGACCGGGAGCGGTACTCCGACGGAGTTTAAGAACTTCCTCTCGAAGATGAAGGAAAGCGGAGTCAGGTACTACTGCGTTCCGGGTAACCATGACGTCGCCAGCGGGCCCGTTGATGACGTATACGAGTCCTACATGGGGCCTCCCCGCCAGGCATTCGATTACCAGAACTGCCACTTCATGCTCATAGACAACAGCACCCCATCGCTGGGCTTCTACCCGGAGGAACAGCAGTGGGTGAAGGGTGACCTCGAGGCTGCAAAGGCGAAGGGTTTTGAGCACATATTCGCGGTATGCCACGTACCCCCGGGCTTCCCGTATTCTTCCCATTATGACCCAAAGGAGCGGATAGGGATGGATGCTAACGAGAGCCTGCTGCCGATCCTATCTGCCGGCAAGGTTGAGGAGCTCTTCTGCGGGCACATGCACGTCTATGAGCAGTCCAGAGAGGACGGGATGCTCATCACCATAACCGGCGGCGCGGGTGCTCCCCTCCACCTGAGCCCGCAGAACGGGGGCTACTATCATTACGTCCTGGTGAAGATCGCCGGCGGGCGCCGCAGCCAGCAAGTGGTCAAGGTCCAGTGACCCTGAGCATCTTTCCTTGCTACTTGGCTCCGGCAATCTGATTGAGAATATCGCTCAGTTGTTTCAAATAGTTGCCGTACGCGGCCCAGTCGCCCGCCTTCTGCGCCTCAAGCGCCTTGTTATAGACGTCGAGCGCCTGTTTGGCCAGGTCGGAGACATTGCCGGTCGGCTTCTGCTCCGACGGTGGCGTGACACCGCTCGGGGGCGCCCCGGCGAATATCCTCGCTATGGCCTGATCAAGAGTCGGCTCCATCACCACCTGCTGGCCGTACACCACGACCACCCGCTTGATCTGCGGGATCGGTATCTGCGTGGCCTGCAGGTACAGCGGCTCCACGTATAAGAGGGACTGCTCAATTGGCACTACCAGCAGGTTGCCCCGTATGACCTGGGACCCCGCCTGCCTCCAGAGCGAGAGCTGCCTCGAGATCTCGGGATCCTGCTCGATCCTGCCCTCTATCTGCTCCGGCCCGTATATGAGACGTCCGGCCGAGAAGATGAAGTTGATCATCTCGCCGTAGTGCACCCCGTCCATGCGCGCCCCCAACCAGGAGATCATGTTCTGTTTGCCGTGAGGGACGAACGGCAGTATGAGCACCATCTCTTCGCCCTGCTCCCCGGGAAGCTTCATGATTATGTAGTAGGGAACCATGGGCTGCTTGCCGTCTGCTACCTCCTGAGGGAAATCCCACTCGTCTTCCTTGTTGTAGAACTGCTTCGGGTCGGTCATGTGGTAGGTCCGAAGTATGTTCGACTGCGCCATGAAGAAGTCCTCGGGATAGCGCAGGTGCTTTCTCAGCTCCAGGGGCATCTTATCGAAAGAAGTGAAGATCTGCGGGAATATCTTCTGGTAGGTGGCGATGATGGGATCTTTTGGGTCGACAACGTACAACCAGACCTTACCGTCGTATGCGTCCACCACTGCCTTCACGGAATTGCGGATATAATTCCCGAGCCCGCTTGTGGGCTGAGAATACGGGTACTTGTCGGTGGTTGCGTAGGCGTCGGCGACCCAGTAGAGCTTCCCGTCATCGGATAACACCATGTAGGGGTCCTGGTCGAACTCGAGGAACGGGGCGCATTTCCTGATCCTGTCTTTTATGTTCCGATAGTACATAACCTGCGAATCCCCTTTTACCTGTCCGCTGAAGAGGAGGTTAATGTCCCGGAAGTTTATCGTGAAAAGTATCTTTCTCCAGAAGGAGTTTACCCGCACGCCGCCGTCGCCTTTATAGGTCGCGTATATCTTCTGGTCGCCCCTCGGATAATCGAACTCCTTCTCGGAGGAATCGACAACGACGTAATCGTTGGACTTCTCTCCGAAGTAGATCTCGGGCCTCTTCACCTGCAGGTTGGTCGAGCCGCGAGGCGGGATGTCCCCGATCAAGAAGACCGGGTTGCCCTCGTTCGACACGTCGTTGCTCGCGTTCATGCATGCCCCGTAACCGTGGGTATAGACGAGGGTATTATTCACCCAGGTTCGGGCGGATTCGGGGAGGTTCGCCTGCGTCATCTCGCGGGCACCGATCATCGTCTGTCTGTAGACGTCATCGACGGTATATCTATCCACGTCGACATCGCTGAAAGAGTAATACTGCCTTATCGATTGTAGCTGCTGGTAAGTGTTGAGAAGCGGACGCGGATCCCAGAGCCTTATGTTCCCCACGGTGGCCCTGTTTCTCAGGATCCTCTCCATGTCGAGGTTCAATCCGGCCTCGAACGGTTTTACCTGGACCTCGTTTATCTTGTAGGCCTGGCGGGTGAAGTCGATGTTGTACTTGATGTACTGAGACTCCTTGGTCCGCTCGTTCGGCTTGACGCGGTAGTTCTGGATTATCAACGGATATACCGTCCCGGCCAGGAATGCCACGACGATGAGCGAAACCACGGCGATAGCTGGCAGTATCCAGCCCCGGTACCGTATGTTTATGAGGAGAATAACGGCCGCCAGCAGAGCCAGGACGAACATTATCCACAGGGCTGGAAGCTGAGCGTGCACGGCCGTGTATCCGGCCCCGTAGACAACCCCCCTCTTGGAGAAAAGAACCTCGTACATGTTCAGCCTGTACGACCATGCCTTGACCAGGAAGATCAATGCCAGGAGAACAGAGAGGTGCGCCTTGACGTGCGGGGCCAGCATGTCCGGGCCGCGTTTGAGTCGGATCCCGCCCGTGAACAGGTAGACTGCAGCCGTCACAAAGATGACGAAGATGAACGAAGCGGTAAGCCAGTCGACAAGGGCCCTTTGGAAGGGGTACGAGAAAGCGTAGAAACCTATATCCTTGTTGAATAGAGGGTCCTTTGTCCCGAACGAGGTGTGGTTCAAGAACTTCAGAACGATCTCCCACTTGCCTCCCCACCCCAGGCCCGCAAAGAATGCGGCCAGTATACAGAATACGAAAGTGCCTATGCGGATAAACTTCCCCCAGGCATCTTTGGCTTTCCTGATGAAGGACTCAAGGGGCGAGCCCTCCACGCTGATCTTCTGCGAGGGCGGAATCTTGCGGGCCAGATAGACGTTGAGGTAGAGCAGTACGAAAAAGACCGCCCCGAAGATTATGACCATGAGTATCTTGGCCCAGAACATCTTCCAGAAGAGGTTCTGGAACCCCAGGTGGTTATACCAGAGGGCATCGGTATAGAAGCTGGCGAACGGGACGATGATGGCTAAGAAGGCGATGATAACGAGGATGATGACGATTATGACGGCACGTCGCTTGGTGAAGCCCTGCTTGAGCTTCTCCCCCATCTCGGAGAACTTCACTTCCCCTAGTTTCTTCGACCAGTTTTCGAAGCTGTCAAAACCAAGCGGCATAATCCCCCCCAGCTGTTAGTCCCGGACGACACCCGTCAGCCCGCGATAGGCCTCAACCACCCGCGGCATCACTTCGCCGGCCTTGCCAATAAGAATGATATCAGCAATGTCGTCGTAGGCGGTAGCGGCGATGTTGACGAACAAGAGCTTGGCGCCGCTTCTGTGCGCGTAAGAAGGCAGTGAGGCGGCGGGAAAGACTTCAAGCCCTGCCCCTATCACAAGCATCAGGTCGCAGTTCGTGGCGTACTCGATCGCCCCGTGCAGCACGGCCGCGTTCAAAGGCTCCCCGAAAAACACCACGTCCGGCTTGATGGTCCCTTCGCAGGAGGCGCAAACGGGTATGACACCCTTCAGCGCCAGTTCCTGTATCTCGTGATAATCGAAGGCCCTGCCGCACGAGAGACAGGTCCCGGTGCGGTAGGTGCCGTGAAGCTCGAGTACTATCGAGCTCCCGGCCTCCTGGTGAAGGTTGTCTATGTTCTGTGTGATCACGGCTTCGCATTTACCCAGCCGCTCGAGCTCCGCCAGGGCGATGTGGGCCTGATTCGGCTCGGCCCCCTCGAGAAGGGGGTGGAGCTCGGCCGACATCTCCCAGAATTTCGTCGGGTCGTTGATGAAGGCCTCGTAGGTGGCGTAGATGGACGGGTCGTACCTTGTCCAGAGCCCCCCTGGCGAACGGAAGTCCGGGATACCCGATTCAGTCGATATCCCGGCGCCGGTCAACGCCACAACCCTGTGCGAAGACTCGGTGATGCGAGCCACTCTCTCGAAATCGTCACTCAATAGATCCTCCGTCGGGCTTCAAGGCTTTCATGAGTTTACCACAATGACCGCGCACGGACAGTGAGTAAGCTCAATGGATAATTGTCCCGGGATTGTTTATCACGGCATCGGCAGGGCATCGGTCAATCGAGTTCCGGATACAGTGGGAACCCGGCCAGGAACTCTCGTATCTTGTCCCGCGCCTCCTGGAGGACCGACTCTTTCTTCCTCTCCTTGAGGGCGCTGGCTATCAAGCCGCCCAGGGTGTCCATGTGCTCCGGCTTCATGCCTCTGGTTGTGACGGCAGGCGTCCCAAGCCTAATGCCGGAGGTCACGGTCGGGGACGTATCGTCGTACGGGATCTCGTTCATGTTCACGTTTATCCCCACCGACTCCAGGACGTCCTGCGCTTCTCTTCCGGAGAAGCCGTTCGGGCGCAGGTCTATGAGGAAAAGATGGGTCTCCGTGCCTCCGGAAACAATGCGGAACCCTTCCGAGGCCATCTTTTCGCAGAGTGCCAGCGCGTTTGCGACGATCCTCTCCTGGTAGCGCTTGAACTCGGGCTGCAGGGCTTCCTTGAAACAGACGGCCTTCGCGGCGACAACGTGCATCAGGGGACCTCCCTGCATCCCGGGGAAGACGATGGAGTCCAGGCGCTCCCTGTTCGACTCCCGTGTGAGCACCAGCCCGCCCCTCGGCCCCCTCAGCGTCTTGTGCGTGGTGCCCGTGACGTAATCGGCGTAGGGCACGGGGTCGGGGTGTACCCCGCCGACCACGAGCCCACCAAAATGCGCCATGTCTACCATCAGTAAGGCACCCACGTCATCCGCTATGCTGCGGAACGCCTCGAAATCCAGGCGCCTGGGATAGGAGCTTGCCCCGGCCACGATCAGGCGGGGCTTCTCCTTCCTAGCGATGTCGGCGACACGGTCGTAGTCGATCAATTCCGTCTCCCGGTCCACGCCGTAGCAGACCGCCCTATACAGTTTGCCGGAGAAGTTTGAAGGGGACCCGTGCGAGAGATGGCCTCCGCAGGACAGGTCCATCGCCATCAGCTTATCGCCGGGTTCGAGCATGCACATGTAGGCGGCCATGTTGGCCTGCACGCCAGCGTGAGGCTGCACGTTAGCGTGCTCGCAGCCGAACAGCTCTTTCGCCCTGTCGATCGCAAGCGTCTCTGCCATGTCGACCGCTTCACACCCGGAGTAATAACGGTCGCCGGGGTAACCCTCGGCGTACTTGTTGGTGAGAATCGACCCCTGGGCTGTGAGCACGGCCAAGGACGCGTAGTTCTCGCTGGCTATGAGGTTGATGAACTCCCTCTCTCTTCTCAATTCCAACTTGAGCACCCCGGCGACCTCCGGGTCCACACGCACAAGTTCGGAGTCACCTGTTCCCGGTCCCAATTGTTCCTCCCTAACCGGACTGCTTTTGCGCCTTCATATACTTACGCTCTATATTCTCGATTTTATCAAGCCGGCGCAGGTGACGGGCCCCGGTTTCATCCAGGCCCTCGAACTCCGTTGTCATGAACGTTTCAAGGATCCGTCTGGCCTGCTCTTCGCTTACCACCCTCGCCCCCATAGTGAGGACGTTCGCGTCGTTGTGCAGGCGGCTGAACCTCGCGGTGTACTCGTCATTAGAGACCGCGGCCCTGACCCCGGGGACTTTGTTTGCCACCATGCTCATGCCGATACCCGTCGCGCAGACCAAGACCCCCTTCTCCGCCTCACCGCGGCCTACCGCTTCCGCGACCTTGAGTGCAAAATCCGGATAGTCGCAAGAATCCTCTGAGTCCGTTCCCACATCATCGACACGATAGCCGACTTCGACGAGCGCTTCCTTCAAGATTTCCTTGATGTGGTACCCGGCATGGTCGCTGCCTATCGCGATGATTCGTCTACCTTGTTCCTGTCCCACTGTTGTCTCCCAATCAGGCCCTCACCACGGCCAAGATTCTATCACGCCCCCCGCAAATTGGGGTCAGACCACTTTTGTTGCATCCAGGCCTGAGAGTCCGGGCTAAAGAGACGGGACGCAACAAAAGTGGTCTGACCCCCCTGCCCTCTACCAAGTGAGCGCTCTCAAGATGTTCTCGATCGGCCCTTCCATGATAGCTGCGACATGTCGGTACTCTTCGACGGGCATCCCGATTGGATCCGGTACCTCGAGCCGAGACTTCTTCCGCATCAACGGGTCGTCACGCTCACCTTCGCCAGCGATGCGAAGAAGCTCCGACAGGCTATCGGTCCCACCGCGCACGCCGTCCGGCGCCGCGAGCAACTTCCCTGCCGCTTCACCCAGTTCGAGAAGCAGGAATACGGGTAGCCCGGCTCCTCCCGCTGTCCCCGAGACGAATTTACTCTGGGCGTCCTCCATCGTGAGCACGAGGTCGCTCGCTTCCACGAAGCTCCGGGTAACACCAACCGCCCGGTGGCTGCTGATGTCTATTCCCCTTTCCATCATTACCTCCACGGCCTCGCGAGTCGGGGCATTGCCGACAAGGGCCGCGACGCCGGCTGATGAAAAATAGAACCGCTCCCTTTTCTCGGGGTACCGGCGGTCGACGACCGCTCGAGCCAGTCCCTCCGCCATCGGGCTTCTGCACATGTTCCCGGTGCATACAAACAGGATTCTCAACCGCCTACAAGCTCCCTCCCGATTTCCCCAGAGCCCTTTCTATCTCCTCACGAGTCACGGCTCCGTCCCTCAGGACACGGAGCACTCCGGTCAAGTCGACCACCGTGGACTCCACTCCGCCCCCGCGGGCACCCCCGTCAATGACAAAGTCGACCAGCCCGACGATCTCGCGAGCGACCTCCTCGACCGAGGCGGGCGGAGGCTCACCCGAGCGATTGGCACTCGGTACGACAAGGAATCCCGCCGTCTCGATCAACTGCAGACAGAAATCGCTATCGGGCATGCGAAGCCCGAGGCTTTCGCCCTCCTGGAAGGGAAGGTCGATTCCCTCCCTCCGCCTCAGTACAAGCGTGAGCGGGCCGGGCCAGAACTTCTCCATCAAGGCGACGGCATCAGGCTCATCCGCGAAAGTGAGCCTGTGGGCGTCCGCCACCTTTGATATCTGCACGGGAAGCGGCTTACCGGCGGGACGTTCCTTTATCTCGAGCAGGCGCTTGACCGCGCCATCGTGGGCTGCCAGCGCCGCGAGCCCGTAAACGGTGTCCGTCGGTATGATACCCACACCGCCGCTGAGGAGTACTTGCGCCGTCCGCTCGACATCGCCGGAAGAGAAGCCGGCCTGTTCTATCTTCATGCGGAACATGGGTTCACCCCGCTCGGACATCCGTCTCGGTAAGCCTCGCTTCCAGGACACGCGCTCGCCCGGCGAGGTCCTCGTGATGTCTGACATCTTCCCATCTCGCGTCAAAGAGACTTATCACTTCTTGAACCTGGCCATCGTCGATCTCAACGAGCAGCCGCCCGCCTGCCTTCAGATGGGCGGGCCCATAGCGAACGATCCTCCTCACCACATCGAGACCGTCCGGACCGCCCAGCAGTGCCTCCATCGGCTCAAAATCCCGCACCTCGATGGGAAGCGCCTCCCAGGCACATTCGGGGATGTAGGGCGGGTTTGAGACAATCGAGTCGAAAAGATGGGAAGGCTCGCCCGCCAGTGCATCGTAGAGGTCCCCTGCGAGGGCGCTAACCCTGCCCGCGACACCGTATCGTATCGCGTTGCTCTGGCAGAGCTCGACCGCCCGCCGGTCATTGTCAACGGCCACCACCGATGCGTGCGGATGCCTGACCGCGACGCAGACGGCGAGATTCCCGCAGCCCGTACCCAGGTCGAGGACATCGGGATTACCCGGTGGCAGCACCTCCAACAGCCTTGAGGCGAGCACCTCGGTCTCGGGGCGTGGTATGAAGACACCGCGGCGGACTTCCAGGGAAAGCCCCATGAAGCCCACCGCACCGGTCAGGTATTGAAGCGGACATCCGCCGGCCCGTTTCACAAGTAGTCTCTTGTAACCCTCGGCCTCCTCCGCAGATAGCGGCCTGTCGTAATTCGTGTATATCTCTATTCGCTCCAGGTGAAGGAGGTGTCCGAGTAAGAGCTCCGCGTTCAAGCGCGGCGAACTGACACCGTGTCTCTCAAGGTAAGAAGCCGCCGTGGCGACGAACTCGACCAGGTTCACTGACCCGATCCCTTGAGCGCTTGCGCCCTTTCGTCCTCCTGCAGGGCCTCCACCAGCTCGCCGAGATCACCCTCGAGAACGTCGATAAGCTTGTGGAGCGTCAGGCCAATTCTGTGGTCCGTCACGCGCCCCTGTGGGAAGTTGTAGGTGCGTATCTTCTCACTTCGCTCTCCCGTGCCGACCTGGAGCCGCCGCTTCTCGGCCTCTTTCCTTTGCTTCTGCCTTCTTGCCGCGTCCAGGAGGCGCGCTTTGAGGATACGCAAGGCCTTCTCCTTGTTCTGCAGCTGGGATTTCTCGTCCTGGCAGGAGACGACCATGCCGGTCGGTTTGTGCGTAACACGCACCGCCGAATCCGTGGTATTCACGGACTGCCCGCCGGGCCCCGTGGAGCGGAAAACGTCCACCTTGAGGTCCGATGGCTCTATGTTGACCTCGACGTCCTCCGCCTCGGGAAGGATCGCCACCGTAGCGGTCGAGGTGTGTATGCGACCGCTGGACTCAGTGACCGGCACGCGCTGGACGCGGTGCACCCCCGACTCGAACTTCATGCGGGGGAAAACGTCGTCTCCCTTCAGCGAGAATATGATCTCCTTGAAGCCGCCCAGCTCGGACGGGCTGGAAGAGAGCTGCTCCCTCTTCCACCCGTTGTTCTCCGCGTATCGCGAGTACATGCGGTAAAGGTCCCCCGCGAAGAGGCTCGCCTCCTGGCCTCCGGTCCCGGCCCTGATCTCCACGAGTACGTCCTTGTCCGCAAGTTCGTCTTTTGGCATCAGCAGGACCTTGAGCTGCTCACGAATACTGTCGAGCTCACGCTCGAGTGACTCGGCCTCCGCCGATAGGAAATCGGCCATCTCCTTGTCCTTCTCTTTCTGCAGGAGCCCGCGCGCATCGCCGAGCTGCTCCTCGAGCTCCAGGTAATGCTCATAAGCGCCGACTATCTCCTCGAGGGAGGACCGCTCCCTTACCAGCTCCCGGTACGCGTTCCTGTCGGCGACCACGGCCGGGTCGGCCATGCTCCTCTCGACCTCTTCAAACCTCTGTTTCAACGACTCGAGCTTATCGAACATCCGAACACGACTCTTTCTCAAAGATTACGGTGATGTGGCCGGCCCCTCACCCAGGGCGGCCGAAAGCGACCGCACCGCGACTTCTAACTCGTCTTTATCAGGTTCGCGGGTCGTAAGCCTCTGGAGCCAGAGGCCCGGCGCCATGAAGAACCTGACTAGGTGCGAATCCTCGTGCCTGCCCGCCAGCCTGATTATCTCATAGGAGACCGCGGCCACCAAAGGTATGATGGCGAGCCGCTCGACCACGCGCACCCACAGGGCCGGCCTGCCCATTAGCGAGAAGACCAGTATGCTCACCACGAACACGATCACGATGAAGGTGGTGCCGCAGCGTACGTGTATCGTCGTAAAGGAAAGCGGCGAATCGCTGTCGAGCGGTAGCCCTGCCTCGTACGCATGGACGACCTTGTGCTCGGCGCCGTGGTACTCGAAGAGCCTCCTCATGTCAGGCAGCAGCGACATCACCGCGAGGTAAAGCACGAATATCGAGACGCGCAGGAACCCTTCGACGAGGTTGTAGAGGACGGTGTTTGTAAGGTACTGGTCGAACTGCCTTACAACCACGGCGGGAACGACTATGAAAAGCCCCAGGAAGAGGGCCAGTGCCAGGGAAAGCGCGACCGTCATCTCAACCACTCCGAGCTTCTTCTCCTCCGCGCCTCCCTCCTGGTCGGCCCCGGTCTCTTCCAGTCCCTCGAGCGATACCCGCGCGCTGATAGAAAGGGCCCTGATGCCGATAAGGAGCGAATCGGCCAGCGCGAAGATGCCGCGGATCAGGAACTTGTTCCACCTGGGGTGCCTGTCGGCCAGTGTGGCACCCGTGTTCACCGAGGTGTAGATCTCGCCGTTAGGACGCCGCACCACCAGGGCCCACCTGTCAGGCACGCGCATGACGACGCCCTCAATGACGGCCTGTCCTCCTATCTGGATTTCCTTTGGTGGCCGGGATTCGCCCTGCAAGGCAAAAAGGGTGTTCGAGAGCTAGGTGGAAGGGATCTTTTTCTCTTTGCTTTCCTTGACGGTCAGGTGCGACGCGTAGCGCTTCTGGAAACGCTCGACCCTTCCCCCGGAGTCAACGAGCTTCTGCTTGCCGGAGTAGAAAGGGTGGCACTTGGAACAGATCTCCACGTGAAGCTCGGGACGGGTCGACCTCGTCTTGAAGGTCTCCCCGCACGAGCAGGCTACCGTCGTTTCCATGTATTCAGGGTGTATACCTTTTTTCACGCAACTCCCCTTGTCATCGATCCGTAACGCGATTTGAATGGTAGCACAGGCCCTCTACTGTAACAAGCAGATGCGCTGGTTCACTACATCGGGGACACTTGCTCCCTATCCTTGCCTGCTTCCTTCCATTGTGACAGAAACTCCATCGGGGTCAGGTAACCGAGGGACTGATGCGGCCTCACGTGATTGTAAGTGTGATTCCACTCGTCCACCAGTTTGTTGAGGCCCGGCACCGAGTGTGCCTCCTTGAACGCCCACAGCTCGTACTTGGTCGTCTGTATCTTGCGCTCGACGTGGGCGTTCTCCCTGGGACAGTTGGGGTGGCTGAAGTAGTGAGTCACGAGCCTCTCCTCGGTGGCCTCATCGAAATGCTTCAGGAACTCCGACCCGTTGTCCGTCTGGAGAGCAACAAGGGGGAACGGCATGAACCCTGCAAGCTCTTCTAAGAACATCTGAGCGCACTTCGAGCTTCCCGAGGAGAACACCCGGCAGAAGGCGACGCGGGAAAAGCAGTCGATCGCGGTGAACTGGTAGAACTTGATGCCGGCGAATCTCAGGTGCTTGGTGTCCACCTGGATGAGGCAGCCTGGGAAGGCGTTCTTCATCCACCACTCTGCGCGAAGCCTCTGCTGGCGCCTCTTCGCGGCCTTCGACCTCTTGCGGGATGCCCTCTCGTCGTAGAGGCCCTTGCGCTTCATTACCCTTCCTACCGTGGAGGCGGACAGGGTGATGCCGTGGTCTCGGGCAAGGATGACCGCGATCTTATGCTTGCTCCAGGCGGGTTGCTCGGCCCGTATCGAGCAGATCAGATCGACGGTCTGCCAGGAGACAGTCGAGACCCGGCGGTTGGAAGGCGCCCTAGATAGGTCCTCGAGGCCTCTCGGACCTCTCTCGGAGTATCTTTTTGACCATTTGTGAAGGGTGCTTCTCGAGATCCCGAACCTGCGTGAGGTGACGCTCGCGTTGGCATGTTTCTTGTAGTGGGTGAGCCAGGTCAGCCGCACCCTTGCCTCCTTCGAGAGATCCAGGTTTCTGGCCATTCTCTCCAGTTTGCGTTGGTGTGGTAGCCTCGTGTGGTAGATACTTGCAGTACCAACTGCTACTGTCATTCTGGACGCCTCCTTTTACTTGCTTTCTTGTCAAAAACAAGTATAGGGGGTGTCCACTATGTATCTGAACCTGGGCAGCAGACGCTAACGGGAGTTCGGCGGCCTTATGTTGGCGAGGAACTGGGCGTTGCTCTTTGATTTCTTGATGCCGTCGATGAGGACCTCGATCGCGACGTTGGGGTCAACGGCGTGCAGTACCCGCCGGAACTTCCAGACCTGCTCTGCCTCCTTCGGATCCATGATCAGCTCTTCCTTGCGGGTCCCGGACTTCTCCACTTCTATAGCGGGGAAGATCCTCTTGTCGGCCAACTTGCGGTCGAGGTGAAGCTCCATGTTGCCGGTCCCCTTGAACTCCTCGAATATGACCTCGTCCATCCGGCTCCCGGTATCGACAAGGGCGGTCGCGATGATGGTGAGGCTGCCGCCGAACTCTATGTTCCTCGCGGCGCCGAAGAACCGCTTCGGCGGGAAGAGGGCTGTCGAGTCGACGCCTCCCGAGAGTATCCTGCCGCTTGCCGGGGTGCTGAGGTTATAGGCCCTCGCCAGACGGGTGACGCTGTCAAGCATGATCACAACGTCGCGGTTATGCTCCACGAGGCGCTTGGCCCTCTCGAGCACCAGCTCGGCGACCGCGATGTGATTGTCGCTAGGCTGGTCGAAGGTCGAGGATACGACCTCGCCCGTGACAGAGCGCTCCATGTCCGTGACTTCCTCCGGCCTCTCATCGACCAACAGCACCATGAGATAAACCTCGGGGTTGTTCGCGGTGATACTGTTCGCGATCTGCTTCAAGACGGTCGTCTTGCCGGCCTTGGGCGGGGATATTATCAGGCCCCTCTGCCCCTTTCCTATCGGCGCGATAAGGTCGATTATGCGTGAGGTTACGGCGTTCGACCTCGTCTCCAGCTTCAGGCGGTCCTGCGGATAAAGTGGCGTCAGAACCTCGAACTGCTTGCGGCTCTGCGCGATCTCGGGCTCATCGCCGTTTACCGTCTCGATGCGAAGCAGCGCATTGTACTTCTCCGAGTCCTTCGGTGGCCTTATCTGGCCCCTGACCTCGTCACCCCTCTTGAGGCGGAAGCGGCGGATCTGCGACATCGAGACGTATATGTCCTTCTCCGAAGGCAGGTATCCCCTGGTGCGCAGGAAGCCGTAGCCATCGGAAAGGACGTCCAGTATCCCGCTTCCTATCCCCTCCTCTTCCTCTTCGGGCTCAGCCCGCGCGTTGGGGGGGACGGCGGCAAGGTGAGGCCTGTCCTCCTCCAGCACGCCCGCTTCTACAAGGATGGCTTCGATCAGCTCCTTCTTGCGGAGCTTCCTCACCCCTTCTATCTCAAGCGCCTGCCCTATCTCCTGAAGCTCGGGCAAGAGCTTCGTCTCAAGTACACTCCTGTCAACAGCTTCCATTTGCGTTCGTACCTCCTTATGGCGTACGCATCAACGAGCTTCTTCTTTCACAGGTCCTTGATCTTTTTCCAGTCTGCGAGGAACCGTTCGATCCCGATATCGGTCAAAGGATGCCGGACCATCTGCTTGAAAACCTCATATGGTATCGTCGCTATGTGTGCCCCCGCCATGGCGGCACCGATGACGTGCTGGGGATGTCGCAAAGACGCCGCGATCACCTGGGTCTGAATATCGTACCTCTTATATATATCGACTATCTCGTCCAAAATCCGAAGGCCGTCGTTTCCGATATCGTCCAGCCTTCCCAGAAACGGGCTTGCGAAAGTCGCCCCTGCCGCGGCCGCGAGAAGCGCCTGGCCGGCGGAGAAGACGAGTGTGCAGTTGGTCATGATGCCCTCGCCGCTAAGGGCCTTGATCGCCTTGAGCCCTTCGGGGCACATGGGGATCTTGACGTTCACGTTGTCGGCTATCTGGGCGAGCTCGCGAGCTTCGCTTATCATCCCCTCGGCCTCCATGGAGACCGCCTCGGCGCTTACCGGTCCCGAGACGAGAGAAGTGATCTCCTTGATGCAATCCGCGTAGTTGCGGCTCTCCTTGCAGACAAGGGTCGGGTTGGTGGTCACACCATCCAGCACCCCCCACTCATGGATCTCGCGGATGTGTTCAACATTTGCGGTGTCGATGAAGAGCCTCACTATTTCCCCTTTCCCTCTCTTACTTTGAGCTCCGCGAACTGGCTGAAGACCTGGTCTATCACGTACTCGATTATCGCGCCTATCGTCGCGTCCATGTTGTAGCACTGGAAGACGGGAACCTCCTGCGCCTCGGCGAGCTCCAGGACATAATCCTGGATCTTCCTGATGCTCTCGAAGTTCGCCAGGTAACGCGCGAACGGGCGCGCGCCCTCCGTCTCGACCTCCCTGATCTCGAAGTGGCTCCGGTGCTGGCCGGGTTCGTCCACGGCCAGGACCATCTGTATCACGAAGGCGTCCTTGAAGAACTGCGGGTCCACGATGCCCGGGACAACGTGCGCGCCCTCGATTATGAAGTTTGTCCTCTCCAGGATGGCCCGCGCGATAAGTGCGCGTATGCCGACCCAGACCATCGCCGCCTGCTCCAGGAATCCGACAATCACCTTGTCCGTGGCGCGGGGCAGCGGTATGCGAAGCGCCTCGAACGCGTTGAACGAGGAATTGTAAAGCGCAGGCATGAGCTCGCGAGCGAACAGCGAACGCATCACCTCCCGGATGACATCCGTCGAGACCTGGCGCGTTATGCCGAATCGCGCGGCAAGCATCGTGGCCACGGTGGACTTGCCGACACCGGTCGCGCCACCCATGAGGATGATAATCGGGCGGTCCAGGTTCTCGAGCGACTGCCACTTGCGATAGATATCCACGTACTCTGTCCCGACCTCGCCCTCGAGAATGCGCTCGGTCGTCCTGCGCACGTGCTCCATGGTGACCTCGGGTCTACCCTCGTCCCGGAGCGCCTCGTGTACCATCGAGGCGATGTTATAGGCCTGGTTCGGCAGCAGGCCGGTTGCCATTATGGAGGTCGCCATTAAGCCTTTGGAGTATGGCAGGCGGTGCTCCTCGTCCACTATCACTATCTTCTGCAGTCTTTCAGGCATTTTCACCTATCAAGCAACCATTCGATCGATTTCGTTTTGGAATGGATCTCAAAGGAACCGCTTACGGGTCGTCAGGCCCTGACTACCTCCTGGCGAATCTCTCCCGGGCCAACACCATCAGGTGATCTATCTCCTCTTCAAGGTTTCCATCAAGGGAAACGGGGATGTTCTCAATATATATCAATTCCTTGCCCTGTCGCTCTGCAAACATGGATACCGTATCCACGCCTGCCGCCTTCAGCTCGGTCACCAGCACCTCGGCCCCGGCCGCTCCCTCAAGGTCCTTCTCGAGTCTTCGCCTGTCCGCGAGGTTTGAGCTTGCCCCCAACACGACCGCGCCGTATTCACTCGCAAGATGCCCGGCCTGCACATCTAGAGCTTCCCGGGGCACCGTGCTGGTCAGGAATATCTTCTTCCCCTGGAGGTCACCAATCGGCCTGGGCCTGAATACGGCCTTTACGACCTTTGCCCTGGGATTGATGGAAAGGATTCCATCTATGACACTTCGCAGCTTATCGCTGGATACCAAGAAATCCTCACAGATTGTAACCACAACGACATCAGAAATCAATAGCCGGTACCTTCCGAGGTATTCGAGCAGGTACTCGCGTGGTTGGACGGCCGACGCGACCAGCAGGACGGCGTCAACGCCTACGGGCGGGATCGCCGCGCCGCTTCCCTCGAAGACCACGACATCGCAGTCCTGCGAGCACGCGATAACCGCGCCTTCCTCGACGTTAGAATAAAAGGGCTCGCCCGCCATCCCGCCGCCGCAGCGGCGGCAGCCCACCGATACGACGTTCGCCATCATGGCATCCTCGAAATGGTCGCTGGCCGCGTGGAACCCCTGCTCCACCCTGCGCCTCAGGTAGGGGTCCTTTATCTGTTCCGGGCTGGCCAGGAGCTCCGGCTCGGCCGGCCCTCCCCTGCCCATGGTCAGCACGCAGGGACGCGTGCCTTTGTCAGACAGGTGCCTCGCCAGGTATCCTGACACCGCGGTCTTTCCGACCCTTTTGCCCGAGCCCCAGACGCCTATCGCGGGCCTGGCGCAGGCAAAAGGCCGTCGGGGAGCCTCGAAGTAGAAGTCGGCGCCCCGGTAAGAGACCCCTCGCGAGAGGGCCTCCGATATGAGGACGAACCTCTCGCGGTAGCCGAGTATCGGCTCGTCGGACAGGTCCAGTACGACTTCCGCCGGACTTCCGGCCATGGCGCGCCTCAAGTCCTCGACGCCCCCGGAACCGGAATAGACGGGAAGGTCTCCGTAAGAGAGCTCCGAGACATCCGTGAGCTTCTCCGTGCCGCCGAGGAACACTATTGCGGTAAGCCGATAGCCGGCCCCTTCCTCGAGGTAGCGCAGCGCATCGAGGACCACGTCAGGGTAATGCTCCCCATCCACCAATGCAATCGCGAGAATGCCGCTATCGCTTTTCTCTTCCAATGGATTCTCCGTATAGATGAAATGGCCCGGTTAGATGACCAGCCGCTCCGTCGCAGAGGATGCCTTCGGGGAAGATGGCTTTGTTTCCTTGGGGAACGACACGACCTCGACGCTCTCCCCGAAGGGAAACTTCCTGGTCACGACACATCGATCGGCATCGATGTCCACGATCTCATAGCACGGCCTTGCGTAACCCCTCACCCTCAGAGAGGAGACCGTTCCAGCGTTCACCACGTAGAAGTTCTCGAAATGCCAGACGTGGGGGACGTGCTTGTGCCCGGACAGCACCAGGTCCACCCCCTGCTCGACCAACAGTTGGAGGAAGTCCCCTGCGTCCTCGATGATGTTGCGCTCCCGCCCCGCGCCGGGCAGGGGCAGCAGGTGATGGTGAAGCGCCACTATCTTGAAATCGTCGGGGTTTGAGAACTTTTCCACCATCCACCTGTAGTTCTGGCGCCCCAGCCTGCCCTCGTTGAGGTCGGGTTGGGAGGAGTCGAGCGCTACCACGGTGACGCCCGGAAGGTACTCGGCGTTGTTGCGCGAGCCGAAGAAGTCCTCGAAGTGCACGTACCCTACGTTCCTAGAATCGTGGTTGCCCGGGATCACCGACATCCTCTCGCACTCGACGTTGTTGAGGTACGCCCGGACGGCCGAGTACTGCTGGCGGAACCCCTCGTTGGTTAGGTCACCCGTGACCATCACGAAGTCCGGGTCCATCTCGTTTATCTCTACGATGGCCCGGTTCAAGAGGTTAGAGACGAAGTGAAACGAGCCGACGTGGATGTCCGAGATATGCGCGATCCTCAAGCCCTTCTCTTTTCCGGTCTTTTCCACCACTTACCTTTCAATCGCTTAATCTTTGACACACCTTATTCTACCTATTTCCTCCTCAATCTGGCCACGGGCTTTCCCCCGCAAGGTGATACATGAGCCTCCAGCCTTGCTCGAGATGTAACCGTCCCTCCCGCGCTTCCGCCTCCGAGAAAGATGCCGAGCCACCCCCCGGTATGCCGACGCCGCACGCGGCGAAAGGAACCGGCGATGCGTCGTGGGTGAGGGTGGATATCAAAGTCGGGTGGTCGGGACACACGAGAATGCGGAAATCGTCGCGCCCGGAGAGAAAGTCAAGCACCGGTTCTACGACAAGCGAATCGAACCGCTCGAGCGCCTTTACCTTTTCCTCCACGTCGCCGATGTGCGAAGCCTCGTCCGGCGCCTCCACGTGGACGTAGACGAAGTCATCGCCTGACAGTACCTCGACCGCCGCCTGGCCCTTTCCGGCGTAGTTAGTGTCGAGATAACCGGTCGCGCCCGGGACCTCTACGGGCCTGAGACCGATGAGCCTGCCGAGCCCGTTGACCAGGTCGACAGCGCTGATGACACCGCCGCTCAGACCGAACCGCTCGCGGAAAAGCTCGAGCTCCATGCTCGCTCCCTGGCCCCAGAGCCAGATCATATCGGCCTTCGGCCGGCCGGCCGCGACAAGACGTTCGTTGACCTCGAGCCCGCCAATAACGTCGCGGGACTCCGTCATGAGCGCCGTGATCCGGTCCGAGCCCGGGCCATCCGGCATGTTCCCCAAGAGCGGCTCACCCGTTATGTCGTGCGGGGCGGTGCACTCGAGCCCGCTGTAATCGCCCTCGATGAGCATTATGTTGCGGTATGACTTTCCCTGGTGAAACCTGGTCCGCACGTCCCCGAGCTCTTCCTCGAGCGCCGCGATTACCTCCCCGGCCTCCTTTTGGCCGATGTGTCCGGCGCTGTAATCAAGCATCCTCTCGCCGTCGGTCGAGACGAGGTTGCACCTGAAAGCGGTCCACCCGGAGGGAATGGAAATGCCGAGGTTCGCGGCTTCTATCGGGCCGCGGCCGCCGTAGTTTTCGCTCGGGTCGTAACCGAAAAGCGACAGGTTCGCGACATCGCTCCCGGCGGGCATGCCGGCAGGCACCATGCGGGCGGTGCCGGTAGTTCCGAGAACCGTGATCCTGTCCATGTTGGGTACGCTAGCGGCCTCGAGCGGCGTCTTCCCACCAAGCTGATCGAGCGGCAGGTCCGCGGCGCCGTCGGGCACGAGGACCGCTATCTTCATCTTCGGCAAAGCTTACCCTTCCCTGGCAAGCACCCGGTCCAGGATCGCCTCTGGAGTGGGCTGGACGACCGGCGGCTCTTCTGACTCCTTGATAGCCCTTTCGGGGTCCTTGAGACCATGGCCCGTAAGTATACAGACGGCGAGCACTCCGCTTTCGACGTCCCCGCTTGACCTCGCCTTGATCAGGCCGGCGACTGATGCCGCCGAAGCGGGCTCAACGAAGAGCCCCTCCTCGGATGCAAGGAGGTGATAGGCGTCCAGTATCTCCCGGTCGCTCACCATGTCTATCTTCCCGCCTGAATCCCTTGCGGCGGCCTCGGCGCCCTTCCAGGATGCCGGGTTACCTATCCTTATCGCCGACGCCACGGTCTCGGGCCGGGCAACGGGATGCCCGCGTACGATCGGGGCCGCCCCCTCGGCCTGGAACCCGAGCATCCTGGGAAGCCCGGATATCTGCCCCACATCCGCGTATTCGGTGTATCCCTTCCAGTAGGCGGTGATGTTGCCCGCGTTCCCGACAGGGATGGTGTGCACGTCGGGCGCGCGCCCCAGAGCGTCGCATATCTCGAAAGCACCGGTCTTCTGGCCCTCGATCCTGTAAGGGTTGAGGCTGTTCACCAGCACGATCGGGTTTTCCTCGGCTACCCTGCGCACCACTGAGAGCGCGTCGTCGAAGTTGCCTTCGACGGCCAGCACCCGGGCGCCGTGCATCAGCGCCTGCGACAGCTTACCGAGGGCAATAGCGCCCTTCGGTATCAGGACGATGCAGCGGAGCCTTGCCGCCGCCGCGTAGGCCGCGGCCGAAGCGCTTGTATTGCCGGTGGAAGCGCATATCACAGCGTTCGCTCCCTCCTCCACCGCCTTGCTTATCGCAACCGTCATCCCGCGGTCCTTGAACGACCCGGTCGGGTTCGCCCCTTCGTACTTCAAGTAGACCTCCGAGGAAAGCATCTCGGAAAGGTAGCGCGCGCGGATGAGGGGGGTGTTACCCTCGAGGAGGGTCACCACGGGCGTGTCATCGCTTACGGGAAGGTATTCCCTGTATTCCTCTATAACCCCGCGCCAGCGGGGCGAGCCACCTCTGGCCTTGGAACTCACAGTACCTCCCGGCAGAGCCACTAGCTCGATTCGACCCTGATGACACTCGGGATATCCAGCACGACGTCAAGCTCCTCGAGGCCTTCCCTAGCGGCACGGAAGTTCCGCTCCACGACCTCGTGGGTGATCAGAACGATCTGCGCCTCTTCGCCGATGCCTTTCTGGACGACGCTCTCGAGGCTCACCTGGTTGTCGCCGAATATTCCGGCGATCTTGGCAAGGACCCCCGGACGGTCCACGACCCGCAACACCATATAGAATCTGGTGAAGACCTCATCCATCGATTTCACCCGGCCCGGCTTGGACCAGTAGGACCGGTCGGAAACCGTCGGACTATCCAGGTCCCGCACTATGTTGACCACGTCCCCGAGTATGGCGGTGGCGGTCGGAAGCGGACCGGCGCCCTGGCCGAAGAACATCAACTCTCCCACGTACTCACCGATGACAAAGACGGCGTTAAAGTTACCGGATATGCTGGCAAGCGGGTGTCCGAGAGGGACCATCGTCGGATGAACTCGCGCTGAGATGCCGTCGTCCTCCGCGGAAGCGATAGCCAGAAGCTTTACCGCATACCCCAGCTCCCTGGCGTTCTCCAGGTCATCCGCTCTTATGTCCCTGATGCCTTCCCTGTACACCTGGTCGGCGGTCATACCAATCTTGAAAGCGATCGAGCAGAGTATCGCGAGCTTGCTCGCGGCGTCGGTGCCCTCGACATCGGCGGAAGGGTCTGCCTCCGCGAACCCCAGCTTTTGAGCCTCGGCGAGGGCTTCGGCGTAGGTGCTTCCCTCCTCGCTCATGCGGGTGAGGATGTAGTTGGTCGTCCCGTTGACAATGCCCATTATCTTCTCTACGTTGTCGCCGCCCAGCGATTCCTCGAGCGGCCGGATCAACGGGATTCCTCCGCCCACGCTCGCCTCGAACCGTACCTGTGAACCGGTTATCGCGGCCGCCTCCATCAGCTCACGGCCGTGGTTGGCGATGAGCTCCTTGTTTGCGGTGACAAGATGCTTGCCGTGTTTCAAAACCTCGAGCGCAATAGCTCGCGCAGGTTCCAACCCGCCCATGACCTCGATGAAAATGTCTATATCAGGGTCATCGGTCAGGGCGCCGGCGTCGGTAACCATCAGGCTCTTGTCGGCAGGGAACGGGCGGCTCTCATCGGGGTCCTTGACGAGTATGCGAGATACCCGCAGTGGACAACCGGCCGCCTCGGCGAGCTCAGACGCGCTCTTCTCCATCAGGTGGAAAACCCCGGAGCCGATGGTCCCGCACCCGAGCAACCCTATGTTCACCTGCTGCCTGGGCTCGCTCACGCTGCTTCTCCTTGGCTTACTATCCTATCGTAATCGTCTGCCCCGAGAAATCAGTCTTAAAAAACTCTATCCGGAGATACCGAAAGGGGCGATGCTTCTCCCTGCAACCTGTTTCAGAGTTGCTCGATTTCAAGCTCCATCACCCGGTACTTCAGATAGTCCGTATCCAGATTATCACATACAGGCGGTTCAACAGGCACTATGTCCGCATCAACCGGCGCCTCAACGTACTATGCTATACTATGCTCCGCTTGAAGAAAGACATCCGGGAGAGTTACATTGCACCCTGTATTGCAGCTTGCGCTTGACTTTGTCGACCTCGAGCGTGCCGTGGAAGTGTGCGGTGAAGCGGTAGAGGGCGGCGTCGACTGGATAGAGGTCGGGACCCCGCTCATCAAGAGCGAGGGCCTCAACGCGGTGCGCGTCATGCGCGAGAATTTCCCCGATCACAAGATCATCGCCGACATGAAGACCATCGACGCGGGCCGGGTCGAGGTGGAGTCGGCCGCCAAGGCCGGCGCCAACATCATCGACGTCCTCGGCACCGCCTCGGACTCCACGATCTTCGAGTGCGTCGACGCCGCAGAGAACTACGGGGCCGAGATAGTGGTGGACATGATAGAGGTAGGGGACCCAGTCGCCCGCGCCCGGGCGGCCGAGGAGGCGGGCGCCAACTACATAGCCGTCCACACAGCCATCGACGTACAGATGACCGGCGGCGACCCTTTCTCCGTCCTCGAAAAGGTCTGCCGGTCGGTGAACATACCGGTCGCCTGCGCCGGAGGGATCAACTCCGAAACCGCCGCGCAGGCTACCGCGCACGGGGCGAGCATCGTAATCGTGGGGGGAGCCATAATCAAGTCCAAGGACGCGCGCGCCGCCGCCGCGGAGATCAAAGAGGCGATGTCCTCGGGAGTTCCCAAGGCCACCACCCTCTACAAGCGCGTCGACGAGGGAAACGTCCGCGAAGCCCTCGAGATGGTCTCTACGGCCAACGTCTCGGACGCGATGCACAGAAGCGGTGACCTCGCCGGCCTTCGCCCCGTCGTCCCCGGCGCGAAGATGGTCGGCCCGGTCGTGACGGTGCGCACGTATCCCGGCGACTGGGCGAAGCCTGTCGAGTCGATTGACGTTGCGAACGAGGGCGAGGTAATAGTGATAGACGCGGGAGGAATCGGCCCTGCGATGTGGGGCGAGCTCGCGACACACTCGGCGGTCCAGAAAAAAATCGCGGGTGTGGCGGCGGACGGGGCAGTAAGGGACACACCCGAGATTATCCAGCTTCGCTTCCCCGTATGGTCCAGCCTCGTCATGCCCACCGCCGGGGAACCAAAGGGGTTCGGCGAGATAAACGTCCCGATAAAGATCGGGGGCGTTAAGATTCAACCTGGGGACTGGGCCGTGGGCGACGACGACGGCGTCGTCATAATCCCCAAGGCGCGGGCCGCAGAGTTCGCGAACCGGGCGATGGACGTGCTCGAGAAAGAGAACCGCCTGCGAGGAGAGATCCACAGGGGAAGGACCCTGAGCCAGGTGGCCTACCTGGAGAAATGGGAGAAGAAGTGAGGTGCAGCTAGGAACGGTGCCGGAACCTTACTCCCGAGAAGAGCCTTCCACCATCCTCGAAGCGACCTTCCGCCTCCTCGATTCGATCGCGAGGAGGATAGTCGACTTCATGCCCCTGGGCCGCGGCATAAGGGGCGTGGTGAGGTCGAAGCCGGAGGGCCTCATCGGTTGGGGGCATGTGCGCGAGATCGCTCTTGCGACGCTCTCACTGCAGCGGGAAAACCCGGAAGCCGTCTCCCACTACATGACCGAGCAGTACCAGAACATGCTCCAGGCCGCACAAGTGCAGGTCGCTAACTACACCGGGCTCCGCGCCGAGGGGCTACCGCCGACCGTCGAGGTATTCGGCCAGGCCGAGTGGATCGACGCGAACATCCCCTCGTTCCAGTTCCTTTTCGAGCCGATAAGCGAGAAATACGTCGGAGCACTGGGCGGGATGAGCGCTGAACAGGCGGCCGGAGCCCAACGATTCGCGCACGCGCTTTTGACGATCCAGGTCGGCATAATAATGGGCTACCTCTCCCGCAACGTGCTTGGGCAGTTCGACCTGTCACTCCCCGAGCCGGAAAAGGGCGGTAAGCTCTACGTGGTCGAGCAGAACATGGACCGGGTCCAGCGGCAAATGGGTTTGGATCCCCGCGAGTTCCGCCAGTGGATAACACTCCACGAGGTCACTCACTCGTTCGAGTTCCACTGCAACACCTGGCTCACCGAACACCTCTCTTCTTCGATGCAGGAGTATCTGAGGAGCATCAACCTGCGCGGCATACCGCGGCCGGACATCCTCCGCAACCTGAGGCAGGGTGAGATCAAGAGAGAGGACGCGGTGCGGGCCGGGGGTCTCTTGTCGATCATATCGACCCCCGAACAGAGAGAGATCCTGAACCGCCTCCAGGCTATCATGTGCGTGCTCGAGGGCTACTCGAACCACGTGATGGACCACGTCGGGAAAGAGCTGCTCCGTACCTACACCACCATGAAGGAGCGCTTCGAGCGCCGCAGGGAAACCAAGAGCGCGGCGGAAAGGCTCTTCCAGCGTCTGATTGGAATCGAGCTCAAGCTCCAGCAGTACCGACTGGGACAGGCGTTCGCCGAGGCCGTCGTGGAGCAGGAGGGTATTACTTTCTTGAACCGGGTGTGGCAGGGGCCGGAGGGGATGCCGACCATGGACGAGATCATGCATCCCGTTGACTGGATAGAGCGGATGAAGCAGGTCTAGCCGGTGCTCCTCTTACTCGTTCACCCTGAAGCTGCTGATTATGGAGTCAAAGACCGGGAGGGTGACATCGAACTGCGACGCCCGGCAGTGGCAGTTCAAGCCGTAGACGTGCTTGCTCCCCTGGACCACAGCCTGGATCGATTTCAATTGAACGGTCTCCTCTCCGCTCTCGGACTCCCAGGTGTACATCCTTCGCGCTCCCTGCTTTTCTCCGAATGAATACGAGCTGAACATCTCGGAATCGGGCTTCCCCTCCGCTTTAAGCACGCCGTTCAAGTCATCGATGCCGGCGCTCTCAAAGTCGGTCATGACGATGGCGAAGCGCGGCGGGTAGTCTCCCCCGTCCGGCGCGACGAAGCCGACGAGCGCCCCGTCAAGCGTGTTGCTGTCGGCCTGCTCCCAGCCTTCCGGGTAACGGACTGAGAAGCGCCCCGCGGGGTCGGTGTACTCGAGCATGCCCCGGTTCTCTTCGGAGCCTCTCTTCGCGACCGTGAAGCTGGCCCCCGGCGCCTGCTTCCCGGCGATCAGGAGTTCGACCCTGTAAGCTCCGGGCGTCCAGCCTCCGGCGGGCCTGTCGAGGTAAAAGGCAACGTTCCCGCCCGCGGTTATGAACTTCCCGGTCGAGGCTCCGATCAACTCTTTGAACTTCCCTTTGGATCTCCCCACGAGTTTGCCGCCGTGATACCAGCGCGATTCGAGTACCGTGTCCTCGAAAGCGCTCGCGTAGGCGCAGCAGTAGACACGCACCTGCCGGTCACTGAAACCGGACGTCTTCTCGAGGGGTTTACCTGTCTTTGCGTCCACCTTTGACGCCATCGTGACTTTTGAGATCTTCACCGTCCCGAACCGGACAACGCCCGTAAGGAAGACCACGCCCAGCGCGACAAGAGCGGCCACCAAGAGGGCGGGGATAACGATCGCCCATGTCTTCTTCGTGTCATTCATCGGTTGATTACCTTGCCGCCGTGTCAGCCCGTGCCGCCCTTCGGAAGGCAGTTCCAGGACCGGAGCATGAAGCCGTCTCCTTCAGTATGGGAGAAGAGACCGACCGAACCGTTGTCGAGCCCGAGCTTCCAGAACCAGCCGAACTCAACGCCCATCATCACGATGAAGCTTACTTTTAGAACGGCAAGGTGGCTCACGGCCGCAACCGTCCCGCCGGGGTTCTCGCGAACGATACCGAGCAGCGCCGGCTCGAGCCTCGAGCATACGTCGAGCATGCTCTCACCGCCCGGGAAGGTGAACCCTCCGGGGTCTTTCATCCAGCTCTCGAGCGTCCCCTTGCCGAACTTCTCCTGTACCTCCTCGACGGTCAGGCCCTGCCATTCGCCGTAGTCGATATCGATAAGGCCGTCGTTCACGACAACGCCCGCGCCGATCTCGCCCGCGATCATCTCCGCCGTCTCCACAGCCCGACGCACGGGGCTCGTATGGATGGCGCTTACACCATGACCTGACAGCAGGCGGGCTGCACCCCGCGATTCCAGGCGGCCCTGCTCGTTCAGTGGCGCGTCGCTCATCCCCCTGAAGCGCCTGTCACGGTTCAGGTCGGTCTCGCCGTGTCGCACTACATAGAGTCTCGTAGGTTCCATCATGTTACCTGGAGAATAAAGAGTCCCCGCCCAGGGGAAGAATCGCCGGGGTCAAGACGCTTTCTCGGCCATGTCCTTTGACTGCGCCGCCTTGTAACCGATTATCGCGAAGTAGATCGCGCGGTCGAAGTAGAGTACGACCTTGTTGTTGAGCTCGAGCGCCTGGTACAGGTTGAGGCTGGTGGTCATGAGGCCCCCCTCGAGAAGATGAAGCCAGAGGTAGCGCTTGATGAGGACGAGCGTCATCACCACCTCCTCCATCCTGAAGTGCTTCCAGTACAGCTGCTCGCCGAAGCGGTGGTAGTTCTCCTTGACCTCGTGACCGTGCGTCCGCCCGAGCCAGTAGCCGAGCTTCCTGTAGACGTCCGTAGCCAGCTTCAGTGCATCTTCCTCGGAGATCCTTTCGATGCTCGGCGCGTAGTTCGAGTCCTTTACCTCGCGATACCAGGTCTTCGCTATCTTGTCTGAATCGCTCTCGATTATCTCGATGAGCATTCCGGTTAATACCGGACCCTCGAAATCCTCGCGTGTTTCCATATCACCAGATTATTAATCAGCAGGCGAGCATAAGCAAGTCGATGCGGCGGGTTACTCGGCGGCGCACTCCGAGGCGCCGCCCGAAGCGACTTCAAGCGCGTGGGGGACCGCGGGAAGCACGACCTCGAGGCATTCGCGGGCGCCTTTCGGGCTGCCGGGAAGGTTGATTATGAGGGTCTGCCCGGCAAGTCCACAGACCGCCCTCGATATCATCGCGTGGGGGGTGACCTTGAGGCTCTCCGCCCTCATCGCCTCGGCCATGCCCGGCACTTCCCTGTCTATGACCGAGAGGGACGCCTCGGGGGTCACGTCCCTGGGGGAAAGCCCGGTTCCGCCGGTGGTAACGATCAGGTTGAAACCGTTGCCGCGGATTTCCTCGAGGAGGCCCGTTACCGCGGTAAGGTCGTCCGGGACAATCTCGGTGCGGGCGACCTCGATGCCGGCGTCCTCGAGCATCTCGCGCACAACCCGCCCGCTTTCGTCCTCACGCTCACCCGAGAAGCCCTTGTCCGATACCGTCACTACGGCCGCGCGGTACTTCCTGTTTTCCTCAACAGACAACGATATCATCCCCGACGGAGACCCGGCCGGCCTCGACCACGACCGCGAATATCCCCTCCCGGGGCATGACGCAGTCGCCTACTTGATAGTAGATAGCGCAGGGCTCTGTGCATTCCTTGCCGATCTGGCTCACCTCGAGCAGCGCAACTTCTCCGACCTTCAGGCGTGTTCCGACCGGCAGGGACACGAGCTCTATTCCCTGGGTCGTGAGGTTCTCCGCGAAGTCACCCGGCCGGACGTCGAGCCCCCTGTCCTTCATCTTGTCGATGCTCTCCATCGCGAGAAGGCTCACCTGGCGGTGCCAGTCCCCGGCGTGGGCATCGCCCTCCAGGCCGTGCCCCTCGAGCACCAGGCACTCGCCGACATCGCTTTTCTTCACACCGGTAGCCTCCGATACGTTCACCGATATTATCTTGCCGCCCGTTATCCTCTCTGCCAAGTGCCCGACCTTCCCCCCGACTTGTAAAGAAGCCGCAGCGACTTTATCTCCGCCCCCCGTTCGACGGCCTTGCACATGTCGTAGATGGTGAGCGCCGAAACCGCGGCGGCGACAAGCGCTTCCATCTCCGCGCCGGTGCGGTCGGTCACAAGTACCCGCGACTCGACCCTGATGCTCGAGACCTCTTCATCCACCTCAAAATCCACCTCGACAGAGTCGAGTTTCAGCGGATGACAGAGCGGGATCAATTCGGGTGTCTTTTTTGCCGCCGCTATCCCGGCTATCCGCGCGGTCGCGAAGACGTCCCCCTTTGGCAGGTTTCCCGAGCTGATGAGTTCGAGGGTCTCGGCGCTTACCGAAACCCGTGCCTCGGCGCGCGCCTCGCGCCTTGTCACATCCTTATCCCCTATGTCCACCATCCTCGCCCTCCCGGACTCGTCAAGGTGCGACAGTGATTCGTCAGCCACCGCTATCCCCCTATCCTCGACATGTGTTCGGTGATCCTCGAGCGCGCCTCGGGGGGCGGCTTCTTGTGTCCCTCCCTGCGCTTCCTCTCGAGTTCTCCATCTATTATCTCACGGAGGCGAGAAAGGTCCGCGCCACCGCGTATCTCCCCCCTTATGTCAACGCCGTCATTGTCGAAGAGGCAGGTCTTCATGCGCCCCTCGGCGGATATCCTGAGCCGGTTGCACCCGGGACAGAAGTGGCAGGTGACGGGCGATATGAAACCCATGGTCCCTAAAGCCCCCTTGAGACGATAGTAATTCGCCGGGCCCCAACCTTCCGGTGAATCGACCTCCTCCAGCTCACCCGATCGCTCGAGCCTGCTTCGCATCTCGTCGCCCGAGATGAACCATTTCCCGTTCTTTGCGCCGAAGTAGGGCATGTACTCGATAAACCTCACGTGAACAGGCACCCTCCGGGTAAGCTCGGCGAAAGACGCGGGATCGTCGTTTATGCCCCTGAGCACGACAACGTTCAACTTGACAGGTTCAAGTCCAACCTCGATAGCTTCCCCGAGCCCCTCGAGTGCCTCGTCGAGGCGGCCCGTGCGGGTGAGCATTCCGTAAGTCTCGGGATCGAGGCTATCGAGGCTTATGTTGACGCGCCGGAGCCCCGCCTCCTTGAGCTCACCCGCATACCTGTTGAGTAGAATCCCGTTCGTGGTAAGGGAGAGCCTGAGCCCGCCGTCGATCTCGGAGAGCATCCGGACGAAATCAACGGCACCTTCTCTTACAAGCGGCTCGCCGCCCGTGAGCCTTATCCTCCTGATCCCGCAGGAGACGGCGGCACGGGCAAAAAGAGCGAGCTCTTCGTAAGACATGATGTCATCGTGCCTGAGCGGCCGGACTCCCTCGGCAGGCATGCAGTACATGCAGCGAAGGTTGCACCTGTCGGTTATCGATAGTCTAAGGTAATCGATTTCCGGATCCATTTGCTCACTTGCCTTCCAGCGGAACCAATTCCCCGGCGCGCGATAGATCGTATCCTCCCAGCGCCTCGACCTCGCCGCGAAACTCCGGGTCGGACAGAACCAATAGTAGCGCTTCATAACCCGGTGTGCCCATGAGAGAGCGCAACCCCAGAAGCTCGTAGCGCTCGCTCGCGACGGGGATGAACTCGAGCTTGAGAGCGCGGGCCGCCGCGAGGACACCGAGGCCCACGTCCGCCGTCCCGCCGGCGACCGCGGCGGCGACCGCCGTATGGGTGAACATTTCGCGCTCGTAACCGTAGATAGCCGCCGGCTCTATCCCCGCCTTCCCCAGCAGGTAATCAAGCAAAAGCCGCGTCCCGGAGCCTTTCTGGCGGTTTATGAACGAAATGCCGGGGCGCGCGAGGTCCTCGACGCTCTTGATGCCCGCCGGGTTACCAGGCGGCACCATCAGGCCCTGGGTCCGCTCGCACATGTGCATCAGGAATACTTCATCGGGTGAGAGCCTGCGCAGTACATAAGGGACGTTGAACAGGCCCGTCTCCGGATCAAGAAGATGCACACCTGCGATGTGGGCTTGGCCCTCCTCGATGGCCACTATTCCTCCCATGCTCCCGACGTTCGCGCTGGCGAAAGAAGTCCGCGGGTCTACCTGCCTTATGCGGCTCGCGAGCAGATCGAGCGAGACGTCGTGGCTGCCGACGGCGAGAATCGTGCCGTCAATGTCGATATCACGGTCATAAAGCCTCACGCCGACCTCGGCGCCCCGCTCCATCCCCTCGCTCTCGGCCGGGATTCTAATGACCCCGTCGGAACGGACGAGAGACATCGAGACCCCCGAGCCCCTCGGGAGCGGCACCGCTACAATCTCTTCGTTCACCCTTCCGACCTTCACCTGAACGAACTCGTCGAAACCCGGCGTGGAAAACACCTTGCGGGCCAGCCTGGCCCTGATTGTCTCAGCGGACCGCGGTGAAAGTCCCAGGAATGCCATGATAAGCGGCTCCAGGAACTCCTCCGCGCCACGCCAGTTGGCGACCGGAAAACCCGGAAGGCCGATCACCGGCTTTCCGCGAGCCACTCCCAGGACCACGGGCTTCCCCGGGCGAATCGCCACCCCGTGCACCGCGACTCTGCCCAGCTCATCGATAATGGACTTCGTGTAGTCCTCCCTCCCGGCGGAGGTGCCCGCGTTGACGACAACGGCATCCGCGGTCTCGAGCGCCCTTTCTACAGCGCTTCTTATCAACCCGCGGTCATCAGGAACAAGGCCCATCCTTGCCGGCTCGGCACCCGCGGCCCGCGTAAAAGAGGTAAGCACCCACGAGTTGCTCTCCATCACATTTCCGGGTTCCATCTTCTCCGGGTCCTCGACAAGCTCCGTGCCGGTCGGGATTATAGCGATGACCGGTTTCCTGCGCACGGCGACTCTCGTAAGGCCCGCGTTGAGCAGAGCGCCGATGTCGACGTGGCGGATGAGATGGCCGCGCGGCAGGACGAGCTCCGTCTTTACTATGTCCTCGCCGAGCGGCCTCACGTTCTGCCATGGAGAGGCGGGCTTTATTATCTCGAATACGCCGGGCTCGACCTCGTTCAAGTCCTCGACCATGATGACGGCGTCTCTGCCCGCCGGAAGAGGGTCACCCGTATCTATGAGTTCCGCGTTGCTACCGAGTGAGATCTTCACGGGGCTTGCTTCGGTTGCACCATACGTGTCAGAAGCGAACACGGCTACGCCGTCCATCGCCGAGGAGTGAAAAGGCGGTGAGGAGATCCTCGCGAAAAGAGGCTCCGCTGTGACGCGGCCCGTGGCCTCACCCGTTGCGACCAGCTCCGACCCGATGGGAAAGCTCACGCCCTCCTCGCGGCACAGCGCGAGCCAGCGCTCAAGCGCTTCACCCAGCGGTGCGTTATCGAGATAGATATTTCTTTTAATCCTCATCACTTACTCCAGCAGTTCGACGATCACGCGCTCGCCGCGCTCGAGGCCCTCAGAGCCCTCCGGTATCCTCACCTGCCCCTGCGCCCGCGCCAGCGTCCCTATGAGGTTTGACTTACCGGCCACGGGTACGGCCACCAGCCCGCCTTCCTCCTCGCTCAAAGTGACCGGAACCAGGTCGAGTCGTCCCGGGTCGGACGCGACCGACCTGCCGAGCACGGCCTCGACCAGCCGCGCGGGTTTTGCCGTGTCCAGCGCCTCCCCCCGCAGTGTCCTCAACACCGGCACAAACACCTCGCGGAACACCGCGAGCGCGGAGGCCGGGTTCCCCGGAAAGCCGAGCACGGGCTTGCCTTCGCAGACCGCTATCAAGGTAGGCTTACCGGGTTTGAGGTATATCCCGTGGGCGAGCAGGCCCGGTTTCCCGAGCTCCCGGATGACGTCGACCGTGACGTCCCGGACACCGGCGGAGCTCCCCCCGCTTATGATGAGCGCATCGCACCCGGATAAAGCTCGGCGAGAGACCTCGAGCAGGCGCCGGTAGTCATCCTCGATAATACCGTAAGTCCTCGAAACGCAGCCGGCCTGCGCTACAGCGGCAGCGAGTGCGGCCGAGTTAACGTCCCTAACCTGGCCCGGCCCCGGCCTGTCATCGGGCGGCACGAGCTCATCACCGGTAGATATTATCCCCACAACCGGCAGGACAAAAACCGAAAGCTTCGTAATGCCAAGTCCCACAAGCGCACCGACATGCGCGGGTCCCAGCGTCTTCCCCTTCTCCAACAGAATCGCGCCTTTCGCAATATCATCGTCGGGCCGCACGATGTTCTCGCCGGGCGCGACGCCCTTCACGACTTCGACGGTGGTCCCGGACAGCTCCGTGTTCTCAACCATCACGACGGCGTCGGCGTCGTCGGGCAGGACCCCGCCCGTCGATATCCGCAGCGTCTTTCCCGGCTCGACCTTCAACGGACTCGGCCCACCCATCGGGACTTCCCCAGTGAGCTCCAGGTAAGCAGGCTGGCCCTCGCCTGCGCCGGAGGTGTCCGAGGCCCGGACCGCGAAGCCGTCCATGCTCGAGCGCTCGAACCCGGGCAAATCCTCCGGCGCCACGATGTCTCTTGCAGCGACTCTGCCCAATGCATCAACAGCGTTTAGTTCTTCGATAAAAGGCTCCCGGTCGGATAGCGCGCCAATGAGCTTCTCGACCGCTTCCTCAAGATGCAAGAGCTTTAAAAAAACCTCAGCCAACTATCACACTTCCTCTTCAAATAACGTGCACGGCCGTGGCCTTGAATCTAGCGCCGACGTCAGAGCCGACCTTGATGCCGAGCTCCTCAAGCGACCGGCTTGTGATGAGCGCTCTGAGTGGGAACGGGCAGTGCACGGTGACATACGCCGTCGGGCCCTGCGCGTCGATCCGCGACACCGGCCCGACGAGCGAGTTCCTGCTGCTCGCCCGAGAATCCATCTCCGCCGCGGGGACGAGGGTGACGTCCTCCGGACGCAGGCCGATAGTGATGTCCTCGCCCTTTTCCCTGTCGGCGAGCACCTCGATGAGCTGCCCATCTATCGAGACCTCGGAGAGACCGCGCTCGGACGAGACGACGGCGCCCCCATAGATATTCTCCATGCCCACGAACTGCGCCACGAACTCGCTCTCGGGATGCCGGAAAATTTGTCTTGGCGTTCCCGCCTGCACTATCTTCCCTTCGTGCAGGACCATGATGCGGTCTCCCATTCGGGCCGCCTCCTCGTGGTCGTGCGTCACGAATACCGAGGTCAAGCCTTTCCTCTTGAATATATCCCTCACTTCAGTCTGAAGTCTGCGCCTGATGAGAGAGTCGAGGTCGGAAAAGGGCTCATCGAGGAACATGACCTCAGGTTCGATAACGAGCGCCCGGGCGAATGCCACCCTCTGGGCCTCTCCCCCCGACAGGGTCGAGACAACCTTGTCGTTCGAACCCACAAGGCCCAGAAGCTCCAGGGCATCGTCGACCCGCTGCTTTACCTCGATCCGCGGAAGCCTCCTTACGCCGAGGCCGAAAGCCACGTTCTTCTCAACCGATGTCTTGAAGAGCAGAGGGTCCTGGAAGAGCATGACCATCCGCCTGCGAACCTCGAGACCGCGGCCGCCGGCGACGGCACTCACGTTCTCTCCTTTGAACATTATCTTCCCGGAGGTGGGAAGCTCGAGCAGGTTGAGAAGGCGCAGCAGCACACTCTTCCCCGCGCCGCTCGGCCCCAGGAAAACGAGGATCTCTCCGGGTTCCACCGCGAGATGCTCGATGTCGAGGACGACCCTGCCGTCGTAGGCCTTATTCAACTGGCTTGCTTCGATTATCGGCTCCAATACTCAATCCCTGCGAAGGGCCAACCTCCTGGCCAGCCCGATCCTGATTCCTCCCTCCTGGTATCTGGTGAGGATGGCGTTTACGACAAGCGCCAGTATGAGCAGGACTATACCTTCGGCGAGCGCGAGCTGGTAGTTTCCCTGCCTGGTCTGAAGGACGATGTCGGTCGTCATCACTCTCGTCGTGCCCTTTATGTTCCCGCCGACGATCAGCACGGCCCCCACCTCTGATATCACACCGCCGAAGCCGGCGATCACCGCAGCGACGATACCCGCCCGCGCCTCGCGCATCTTGACAATTATCGACTGGATGCGCGTGGCGCCGAGGCTTCTCGCCTGCAGGCCGAGCCGTGGGTCCACCGCCCTCAGCGACGCGTGTGTAAACCCGGCGATGATCGGCGCCGCCAGTATGACCTGCACTGTCACCATCGCCGTCGGCGTATAGATCAGGTTGAGGCTGCCGAGCGGGCCGCTCCTGGCGAGCACCAGGAAGGTAAAGACGCCCACCACGACCGGTGGCAGACCCATGAACGTGTGCACGATCACGAGTACGACGCCCCTACCCCTGAAGTCGTACTCCGCCAGTGCGGTGCCGAGCGGTATCCCGATGATCCCCCCGATCACCGTCGCGATCCCCGAAACGGTGAGGGAGAGAAACAGCACCTGGTAGAAATCATGGTTGAAGTGAATTATGAGTAGGAACGCGTCCTTGAAAGCGTTAAGTATGGTACTCATTTTTCTCGCTTGCTTTTATTCCTCGTTGTTTCCCATGCCCCTGGTCTGGCCCTTGGCATCGGGGTGGAACAAGATGACGCCGTTTTTCTTGTAAGCCCCGATCAGGTCCTGCCCCTTCTTGCCCGTCATGAACCAGACGAAATCGCCCGCGCCCTTGGTGTTCAGCTTGAGCCCCGGATGCTTGCTCGGGTTCACCACGATCACGCTGTACGGGTTAAGGAGCTGCTTGTCGCCCTCAACCAGGATGACGATCTCTAGGGTGTCCTTCCTCGCCAGGTACGTCGCGCGGTCGCTCAGGGTGTATCCCTGCTTCTGGTTGGTCACGGTTATGGTCTCGCCCATGCCCTGCCCGGTTTGGATATACCACGGCCGGCCTTCAGGGTTCACCCCCGCTTCCGCCCAGAGCTTTGTCTCTTTCTTGTTCGTGCCCGAGTCGTCGGCCCTGCTCACGAACGTTGCGCCGGCCGCGGCGATCTTCTTGAACGCGTCAACGGCGCTCTTGTCGCCTTTTATGCCCGCCGGGTCCGCCAGCGGCCCCAGGATCACGAAATCGTTGTACATGACCTCGACCCGCGCGAGGCCGAAGCCGCTCTTGACGAAGGTCTCCTCGTCCGCCTTCGAGTGAACCAGCAGCACGTCCGCGTCGCCGCGCTCGCCCATCTTCAATGCTTCACCGCTCCCAACCGCGATCGGCTTCACCTTCACGTTATATTCCTTCTCGAACACCGGCAGCAGATAGTCCAGCAACCCGGTATCGGCGGTACTGGTGGTCGTCGCCAGTGTGAGACTCGTTGGCTCACTTTTGCCGCAGCCACCCACGACTGCGACGGAAAACGCAAGACCAAGAGCCAGCAAAGCAACCGAGATGCCTTTGATCTTCATAGTCTCTCCTTTCTGATACCAGGACATCCGTACGAATCCCATCTATCACCCCAATCAAAAACCTGCCTCTTGAAAAGGCAGGTCATCTTCTTTGCTCCTCTCCTTTCCAAGCACGGGAGGCCCGGCCGTTTCCCGCCGAACCCTGACGCCCTGGGGCCCTGGCTCTCGCTTTAGGCCCTTAGGGTCGGAGAATCTCGATATTCTTTTTACGCGCCTATTCAACCACCGGGCGCTACGGCAGTCAAATTGAACTCCTCAGCGCACTTCGGTCGGGCTCCGCGGGCTGGCAGTTCTCGAGGTGCCGGAAGTCTGAAACCTGATGGGCCACGGGCGGAAGCTGACAAGGAAAGCGACTGCACCCGTTATGAATAAGAACACGAGCCACGTGGTTGGCAGCTGCTTACCGAACTGCGTGAGGGCGTGGTTAAAGTTATCCATGGTCTTGATCGGCAACTTGATTATGTCGGGGAACCAGACGTCGAGCATGTAAACCAGTATGCGTCCGACGCACAGGAAGAACATGGATATGCCTGCAGCGATGAGTCCCAGCTTCCAAGAGAAGTGGCGGCCCGAGGCAAACACCACCACCAGCCCCACCCCGATGCCTATCAACCAGCCGATAATGCCGTATTCACGATGCCGCCACCACGCCAGCCCCGCGTACACGCCCGCTCCAACTGCACCGGCCAGCAGGCCCCAGAGTACCGCCTTCAGGTATGAGGGAGACTCGGTCAGCATTCCCTCATACTCGTCCGGCATCTGCAGCGCTACCGGTATCTCGCGTCGCCGACGCTCTTTTTTCTCAGGAGCGGGGGGCTTTTTTAGAACGGGGGCAGGCCGTATTACGACCTCCTCTGGCGGAGGCTCAACCTTCGGGGCCGGCTTCAGCTCGGCCTCAAACGAGAAATCCTTCCGGAGGGCGGCCGGGACTGAGACGTCTTCCTCGAGCGGAGCAGGGGTTGCTACTTCTGGTTCCTTCGGCTCGCTCGGCTCCTCGGCGAGTTTCTCTGGAAGCGGGGGGGGCACTTCCTTATGAGAGGGCTCAGCCTCTCGCCCAAACCGACGGAAGATCCCCCTCTGCTGCTTTGCTTCTCCCCAAAAGTCATCCCCATGATCCGGCGAAAGAGGAGCGCCTACGTGCTCTTCCTTCAGCCGATCAGGTTTCTCTTCTTTATCGCCTCTGCGAAACATGACTACCCTCTCGTTATTTCTCGCTTGATAGATAAGAGCGAGAACCTGATCCCGCTCCCAGTCGGTCAAATATGCTCGAGGTTGTACAACGGATTTACCACGGGTATGGATATTCCTTGACGGCAACCTCCAGCGGAACTGCATATAGAAATTCGTCGGATATCTGGATTTTCAGGCCAGGTATCGGCGAGCCCGGGATCTCCACAGGCGCCTCCACGTGGTTCTTGATCTTCAGAGTCAGACTATGCAGAACGTTATTCTCCCCGGGGGCGTTTACCTGATTCGCAAGGAAGCTGAGCGCCGCGGGCTCGGCGAGTGCAAGCAACAGCTGATGCGACATCTCCGGGTTACCCGCAAGGACTTGTGCAAGGTTCGCAAGCGCCGTGTCGCTTCCGTTCACACCCGTCAGCACATTGTTTATGAACTTCTTACCATTATCAGTCGCTAACAGATTGGCAATCTGCGCAGGGTTGATTTTTTCCATCAATTCACCGATAAACGGCGCATTGCTGTTGATGAGGGCCGCGATAACCTGGGGATTAAGTCCACTAGTCTCGGGATTGCGAGCATCATATGGCCGTACCATATCATAGAATATCCCTTTAGGTCCGCCGCTGTCGTAGGAGTATAAGGTCGCCGCGTCAGCTGCAGCGTTTATGACATCCGCGTCAAGGTTACCTACCAGACCCTTTATGAAATCCGGGTTACTATTTATTATCTGGACAATCACTCCCGGGTTCAGATTCTCCATTAACTTGGCAGCGAACGCGGGATTATGGTTTATTGTCTGCGCGATGACCCTGGGGTCCATGCCACCGGTATTCGGGTCAGGGTTCAACATCAATCTAATAAGCTCCTGTCCATCATTCGTGTCTATCGCCCCGATGACCATGTCCGCCTTCAATGCTGAAAGCAGGCTGTCAATAAACGCAGCGTTCGCATTGACCACCCGTGCTATTACATCAGGCTTGAGCTCACTCATTACTTCATAGGTCGAGCCCTGCGGGTCGTTGATTACGCCGGCAATCACATCGGGTTTCAGAAAAGAAACCAGGTTTGCCATAAAATCAGCGTTATCGTTTATGACACGTGCTGTTCCTTTCGGATCGAGCTTGTCCATCAACTGAGATATAAAAGCCCCGTTACTGTTTATTATCTCTGCCATGACACCCGGATCTAATTTGCTCACCAGCCTTGATACGAAGTCGGTGTCGGTGTTCATGCCCGAGGATAGAGTGCCGATATCGATCTTGGATATAAGGCGAGTGATGAAACTGCCGTTTGAGTTCGCTATCCCCGCAATGACCACCGGGTCCAGCTTGCCCTGTATCCTGCTCGCGGCCGCCCATGTCTTGTCTGTCGTGCTGCCCAGCCTGTCCATATCCAGATAAGTAAAAAGCGCTTTGACGAAGCCCGGATTTGCATTCATGGCGGTAGCTGCCCCGGACGGGGCCATGGTGGCCATAAGGGTTGCCATGAAGGAACCGTTGGCGTTAGTCACTTTCGCCAACGGAGTTGGGATGAGCTTGGAAAGCACCTGGTTAACGGTGGAGAAGTTGCTCGAAACCACAGAAAGGAGATCATTTGGTATGTTGTTGGCAAGTCCGGTCATTAACGGCTCAGAGTCATTGAGAATTCCGGAGATAATATCCGGTTCAATATATTCGAGTAGTCTCGTCGTGAAGTCACACGTATTGCTTGTGTTTCCAGCGAAGGCGGCGGGGCTCATCTTGGAGATCAACCGGGTGAGCATGGCCTGGTTGTTCGCTATTGCACCGACGAATCCCGGGCTAACGTTCGCAGCGACCTGATGTGTTAAGCCCGCGGTCGCCGGTGAGCTCCTTGCCAGGTTGTCAGGGTTCATGTGACCAACGAGTGCTGTAAGAAAGACCTGATTGCCATTTACCAAACCCGCCAATACGTCCGGGTCAAGGTAGCCCGAGAGGTTGGAGATGAACGAGACATTTGCGCTCGCCACGGAGCTCATATCGGCTACATCCAGCTTGCTGAGAAGCCGGGTCATCCAAGGGCCGTTCTGGTCAACGATCTCGGCAGCAGCATCCGGCGACAGACAACCAACGAGGTTGGCCGTGAAATCCGGGTTCTGGTTTACAGCTTGGGCTACCACCTTGTAGTCGGTGTAACGGATCAGTCCTGAGAAGAAACCCCTGTTATTGTTAATAGCATCGGCAAGTACCTTGGCGTCAAGATGACCAAACAATGATGAAAGGAAGGGGCCGACCTTATTGACGATGGCAGCGGTACTCTTCGGGTCGGAGTGCGACATGGAGGCGGCCAGGAACTTCTCGTTCTTGTTCAGGGCATTGGCAACTACTTCGCCCCCAACGTAGTCGAGCATCTGTGCGACCCATTTCGGGTTTTCCTTAACGGTCATCGCCGTACCAGACGGGTCAGAATACTTCATGACCTCGACCAGGAATTCCGGATTGTCCTGAATCGCCTTGCCCACCGCCTTAGGGTCGAGCGCGCCCAACACCGCGGAAGTGCTCTTCGGATCACTGCTCATCTTGGCGATCAGGGGTGCAAGGGGGCTGCGTTGTGGTATGAAACCAACAGCTGCCACTACGGCGGTGCCTACAAGGAGTATTATCACCACCGCGTTTATCACTGTCTGGAGACCTCGGCTATATAGCATATTGTTGTCTCCCGGCCTCTATCTCCTGCCCTCTTTTACCATGGTGCAAATGATTGACCGGCGGAATCCCATCCGTACGGGGTCGTCGGTTTATCACTTTTTTGGGCATCTAGAAACTGGCTCCACCCCTCCGTGGCTATCGTAACGCGACCAATAGGGTTGCCGAAAAGGACTACATTTGCGTTGAACTGCATGGCTCCAAAACCGTAGGTCGGGGTACCTTGCGTCGCCTTAACCAACTTCACCAAAACCTCCGGCTTGAGCCCGCTCTTGGTCACGTCCAACAGGTCGCCGATGAAGTTATTGCTCTGGGTCAACATCTCGACGGTTCCCTGGCCACCTACGTTGCTGCTCAAACTCTTAAGGAAGGAAACGGCATCATCGTTCTCAAGTATCTGTCGCACGAGGTCGGGATTAATCCCGCCCTTACCTTGCGCATTATATGCATCTAACATCGCTCTCATAATGTTCGAACCGCTCATGGCACTTTCAAGGACACCGGGGCCAATCTTGCCGAGTAGCTGGAGAACAACACGCTGCATGTCTGGATTGGTGTTGATCAGGTCAATAATGTCCGCATTATTCAAGTATTTCATGGCATTGGACAGGAAAGAGGGATTCAGATTTATCGCATTGGCAATCGCGTTAAGGCGATCGTCAGAACTGGCGAACTCTCCAATAAGCTCGCATATCTTATCCGGGCAATTATTTATGATACTTGCTACCAATTCAGGGCTGGGGTTCTCAATCAGCCGCGTGGTGAAGTCGCTCCTGTTCGAGGCCCAAGAACTCCAGTGGACGTACACGGGGGCTGCCATATTAGTTATCATGCCTTTAACGAAATTGGCATTGTTGTTGATGGCGTTAGCCAATACAGGTGCATCGATCTGATTCAACAAAGCTGTGAAAAAACTCTCACCCGCGGGGGTATTGATGACCAGCGCAGTACCTCTCGGGTCCATACGATTCATCAGGTCTGATACGGCAGTCCCATTTGCACTCACAATATCCGCTATGACTTTTTCTGCGTTCAGCTTGTGAAGCTCTCCCACCAATTCGCTGGTAGCCAGTGGGTCCGCGTTCATAGCGTTTGCGAGCTCTGAGGTGTCTAGGTTTTTCAGGAGGTCTTTGACGAATTCACCATTGTTGTTCACGATACCGGCTATAAGTGCCGGGTCGAGCAACTCCATCATCTTGGAAGAAGAGTCAGGGTTTGCGTTCATCGCCGTGGCCACTACGGCCGGGTCCAGTTTGCTCACGAGGGCTGAAAGGACACCACCTGAGGCGTCTACACCGGCAACCGTTTTATCAGGGGAAATCGCGCTCTCGAGCGCAGCGAGCCAATCAGTGTTGGTACTTACTACGCCCGACACAACCTGGGGGTTGAGATGCGCGAGCATCCCGACCGCCACGGTGTTGTTCGCGTTCACGGCGGTAGCAATCATTGCCGGATTAATCCGGGAAATCACGCTGTTCAAGAACTGTTCTTCCTCAAGCATGTTCACCATCATACTTGTATCAGAATTGTTGCTCGCCGCAGCAACGAAGTTAATGTTGTTGTCAAGGATTCCCGCGATTACCGTGGGGTCAAGCGCGTTTATGAAAGAGGTCGCGAACCCGCCGATCTGGTTGACAAGCCCGCCTATCGAAGCGGGCGATAGCTTTGCCATGAGCTTGCAGGCAGAAGATTGAGCGCTGGATATAGCTTCGATTAGCTCTGGAGAAAACGGGTCTGGCGCTCCTTTCAACAGACCCGCGCTGTTATTAAGGATATCCGCGAGAACCACGGGATCCAACCGATTCATCAAGTCGGCTGTCATCTGCGGATTCTCCTTCGACACTCTCGCAACCAGGTCTGGATTCAACTTCCCCAGGAGTTGTGATACGAAAGACCCGTTCGCATTTATCACGCTTGCAAGAACACCGCCATCGATGTAGTTGATGGCGCGCGAGCTCGCAGGAGAGTTTGCGTTCATAGCGTTGGCCACGACATCCGGCGAGAGATCTCCCACGAGACTGATCAAGAGACTTTCGTTCGCGTTTACCGCGTTGGCAAGAACCCTGGGGTCAATCAGCCGTATCAACTTGTTCGTAAACTCGGTGTTGCCCACCGCACTGGTCGCTATAGTCTCGGGGTCGAGCTCGCCTATGAGCTCTTTTGCGAATTCGCCGTTCGCGTTTACAACTCGAGCGATAACATCGGGGTCAACGTAGCTGAGAAGTTCCATAACGAACTTGGTGTTCTTACTCATGCTTGAGCTAGCGGCCTTAGGGTCGAGGTATCTTACAAGTTCGGCGATCCACTTCTCGTTGTTGTTTATCGCCCCGCCGACCAGCTTGGGGTCGAGTTCTTTTATCATCTCGGCCATCTGCCAAGGGTTGGAGTTCATAGCCTCGGCGACGACCTTTGGTTTGACTGTCTTGGACACACCTGACAAGAAGCCCTTCTGGCTTACTGTTTTTGCCAAAAGTACGCTCGCCGGACTCTTCACGGGTATAGCAGACGTAATGCCCAGTATCAGCGCAGCGAGCAGCAAAAGCATCACCACTACGTTTACGGCTCCCTGGACACCTTTAGATAAGAACATCTTGCCTATTCCACCATCATTTCTCTCTACCAGCCTGGTGGCTTCTCGGTCGTCGAGTATCTACCGAGCCATATCCATGCTTCAGCACTCGAACCCGCCAAGAGCGGGTTTGAGCCTATTTCATCAGCATTCGCCCAGAGAGTGAAAACCGTGGACGGAGGAATTGTTATTGAAAGCTGAACAACAGCGTTGACTCTTATCCCCAAGTATCGTCCGATGTGATTTTCACCCTTCCTCATGCCAGCTGTGAGCGCCGGCATTTTCCCCACCAGCTTTACAAGGAGATCTTGGTTTTCCGGTTTGTTCAAAATCTCCCCGATGACCTTCGTGTCCATATTGGCAAGCATCTGACCTACCATTTCAGGATGCAAATCAGTTGCTTTGGCCAAAACCGTGGGATTAAGGTTTGGCACCAGCTTTTCGATCAGGCCGCCCGAACCGGATACGTTAGGACTGTTTATTACATCCGTCATAACGTAAGGGTCGCTGGAACCCATATAATCCAACAGAAACTTCGCGTTGTGGTTTATTGCATCCGCTATCACCTGCAATGTACTTGACCCAAGAAGTGGCAGTACGTTCGTGATGAGGGTTTTCTGGGCTTTTCGGGTATCTTCGTTCTCCAGCAGAGCCTTGATATCATTCTCAGACAAGCTCCCTATGAACGTCCGTATGAACTGCTGACCGTAGTCTGAGCTTAAAGCCGCCGCAATCCTTTCAGTCGGCAGATTCTTCACCAGGTTCAAAATGAAGTTCTGATCACCGGTCTTCTTCAAGTTGTCGTTTATCACATCCGCGATCTTTGCCCCGCTCAGGTTATCCATAAGGCCCTTCATGAACGTGGCGTTGGTCTCGTCTGCCTTCAATAGAACTTCAGGTTTCAGGAAGCTTATTAAGTCGGTCAGGAACTTCTCGTTCCGGTTTAAGATAGAAGCAACAGCTCCGGGAGACAACACAGACAGCATTTCCGAGGTCCTATCCGGGCTCATGTTCAGCGCCGCAGCCAACGTGCGAGCGTCTAGATTCCCCAGGAGCCCAGAGACCCAGCCTTGATTAGCGTTAATAACAGCGTTGATAACCCTCGCGGTGCCCTCTGGATTCCCTTGACCCAGTACTGCCGCGAGGAAACTCTGGTTTCCATTGATGGCTGCCGCAACAACCCTTGGATCAACTTCCCCGATGAGCGATGTGATAAACGGGATATTCTCACTTACTATCTTCGCCGTCACTTCAGGGTTTGTCTTTGACATCATCTCTTGCAAGAACGTACCGCTGTTATTGGCGGCCCCGGCAATAACATCGAGGTTAAAGCTCTGAAGTGTCTCCTGCACGGCGTCAGGGCCGGTTTCTAACGCAGCAGCCAGTCCCTGAGCATTCTGTGCCGGGTCCATGTTCGCAACCAACCCGGTAAGGAACGCGCCGTTTGCGTTCAACGCTCCGGCCACCGCCACGGGATTTATCGCTCCGATAACCCTGAGCATGAAACCCTGGTTGTCGAGCACGTCGGCCATGACCCCCGGATCAGAACTCCTAGGCATACTTTCAGCAACGCCGACACTGGCATTGAGGACGTCGGCGAGCACGTCCACACTAAGGTGACCGAGAAGCCTTGAAATGAAGTCTCCGTTGCTGTTCACTGCGGTGGCCATCGCGGTGGGATCCGAATTTGCCATCGCATACATTACGAAACTCCCGTTCGCGTTTATGGCTCTCGCGAGAACTCCCGGGTCCAACCTGTTGACGAGCAGGGACAGAAAGGGGGCATTCTTGTTAACCATGAGTGCTATGGTTTTCGGGTCAGCGTACCGCATGAACGCGGTAATGAAAGGCTCGTTATCGTTAACGACGTCCGCAAGAACAACCGGAGAGGGGTAGCTGATGAAGTCGTTTATGAAAGCGCCATTCAGGTTCACGATGTTAGCGACCACCCGGGGGTCCAGGTATTTTAAGAGGTCGTTCGTCCTCTGTGGGTTTTGCGTTATGACCCTTCCAAGCATCGCGGGGTTCAAGTGCCCGACGATCTCGGCGAACAACTTCCCGTTCTCGTTTATTGGGACAGCAACCGCCTTGGGGTCCAGCATCCCCATCATCTTTACATTGCTCTCCGGGTTCCTGTTCATAACGTCCGCTACAACTGCCGGAGGTAGTGCCGCGATGATCTCGGACATGAACTGGGGATTCTCGTTCAAGGCCTTGGCGGTACTTTTCAGGTCCTCGTTCTTCATTAAGCCTTCAAGGAGATGGCGGCGGTTCGCTATCTCGCCCGCCAACTGACCAAGGGGGGTCCTCACAGGCAGGACGAGCATGCCGCCGATGACCAGCGCAAGTACGATACCGATGATTACGACAACGTTGACGAGAGTCTGAAACATAGCGCCTAGCTGGAACCCGCCGTTTTTCTGCGGGCCTCTAGGGGGAGCAGCCGGTGGAGAACCTCCGGCGCCGGGCGGCCCGGGCGGGCCAATACTAATAGAGGCGAGGACCTTCTGCTTGTAGCTGTTGCGCGCATCGGCTGATATCACCGGGTGCTTGACAGATTCGACTTTCACCGCGGTTGCAAGTATGGGCTCCAGCTCACCCCGTAGATCCTGATGCCGCTCCAGTACGGGACCAAGCTTGCTCGTATCCTTTTGAACGACGCCGAGAAGCCTGTCGACAAGGTTCGCGACGGGATCTTCGTCCAAACCAACCACTCCCCAGCCTATGCACGCGATACTTCAAACGGATCCTATCGGATCCCCCGCCATTATAAACGTCGCCTTCCCCGTAAAGATACGGCCCTGGACGAAAATCGCGGGGTTTCCTCAGCGCTCTAGATAGTCCGTACCGCTTGAGTCGCTCAAAATCTTGTTAAGAGCAAGCAAACCTCGTTTCTGCGCCGACTTCACCGCCCCGACGGATATCCCCATGATCTCCGCCACCTGGTCGTTTGAAAGGTTATCTATTATCTTAAGCACTACTATTTCCCTTTGGTTATGCGTCAGTTTCTGCATTGCCCTGTACAATCTGTCACTGTCCATGTCGGCGAGCACGGTTTCGACCGGGTTCCCCTCGGTTGCGTGTAAAGTTAGATGTTCATCTATCGGAACGCTCTCACGCTTGGATTCCCTGCGAAAGTAATCTACGACCAGGTTATGGGCAATGCGGTACAGCCAAGAACTGAAGGCGACGTCCCGCATTTCATAGGAATCTATGTTCTCGAAAGCTTTGAGAAAGGTCTGCCCTGTGAGGTCCTGGGATTCGGCGAAGTTGCCTACTTTGTAATAGACATACCTGAATATGGGATCGACATATTCGTCGTATAGTTCGCCGAATGCTCCCTGGTCCCGGTCCTTCGCTCTTCTTACAAGAGTTCTGATTCCAGCTTTGCTCGCCATAAAACCGCCCTGTCATAAGGCCGGGGTTCTAGACGCGATTTCTCCCCCACAGAAATAATGAAGAGAAAAACTTGACCCCCATGCCATCCAAATTATTAAAGCACATGCTTCATTTTATAACAACACGGTTAACCCCTCGTACGATAGGTGACAAGTCTCCGTTGACTGCCTGCTTTGTTTTTGATAACATTTGCCTGTATTGCTAACGAATTCATCGATACTTGTGAAGAAACAGCGGAATGCAGACGAGAACGGTAGTCTTCCACGGAGGCAAGGGCGGCGTGGGTACCACGACGCTAGTCGCGGAAACGGCGGCACTACTCTCCCGATACGGCCGCAAGGTCGTGGCCGTCGACCTTGACCTTTACAGGGGCGACCTTCATTATTGCCTCGACGTGCCGGTATCGCGCGGAACTCACACCCTGGTTGATGTCCTTCCGGTCCTCGATGAAATGGATCACCGCGTTCTTGAGAATGCCCTCGAAACCTGTCCGTGTGGCGCCCGACTCCTACCCGCGCCCGCGTCAAGCCTCGAAGCGAGCGGGGTACGAGCGCTCCATATCATGAAGCTCTTGCCCGCGCTCGCCGGGGAGTTCGATCACGTCATCGTCGACACGCCCCCCGCGCTTACCGGGGTCGTAACCGCCGCCCTGAAGGCTTCCGACCTCATCGTACTAGTCGTGACCCCTGAACTCGCATGCCTGGGAGGTGCCCGGAAAACGCTCGATGAGATCAGGAGTCTCGAGCTGACTACACGGTTAGTGGTGAATCGCTCTCTCTGTGACATCGACTCATTGACCGAAGCCGACATTGAGGCGTTCCTGGTTTTACGGGTGACAGCGGTTCTGCCCGAAGACACCGTCAGATGCAGGCGGGCCGGAGATGAGGGCCGGCTCCTCACCAGAGAGCGCTCGGCGGTCAGCCAGGCGATCGAGGAGCTGGTGCATCGGTTCATCTAGACTTTGCCTGCAACTCGGCGGGATTAAAAGATTGTTCAAAACTTGCCGGGTTGCCTCACGTGAATAATGACAGAGTAGGCCTTGGTCGCTTCACAGTGTATTGGGTTGAGTACGCCCCATTCTTAGTGGATTGGTGGTTGCGGAATTTCTTCTTATCACTTGTGGAAAAGTTCTGTCTTGCCGCCCGCAGTTTGGAAGCGATTCCCTCTTGCCCGAGTATCTCTTCTACTATCTCGTCGGCGCACTGACAATCCCGCCTGCAAGTATCGTCTTTATGATCGTTGTCACGGTCGTCCAAGATCATCACCCGGTCCGCTTTTTTCCTCTTGACATCGTCATCGGCAAAAATGTCGAATGACGTGATACTTCGAGACCGACTTAATACTTCTGGACGATAGTTTAATAACCCATCCGGTTGATTCTTCACCATCGCACGGGTTGTCCCGATATCATCCGCCAGCCACCCCCGCCATTAGCCGGGTTGACTGCTTGCTCTGCTTGTGATAATATCTGCTTGTATTGCTAATCGGAGGATTCCCGTGCCAGTTCTACCAACAGATGATGAGCGACAGGGGCTCCCCCGTGACGTGAAAGACGGTATCCGCAAACGGCTTCTGGACGAGCTCGCCGGCTCTCGCGATTCAAATGCCGCCGATGACCTGGAACGCCTCGTGGAGGAAGCACTCCTCGCGGAAGGGCACCTGTGGCCGAAGCGGATGGTGCGCAGGCTCGCGAGCGAGCTTTCCGACGAGCTTTTCGGGCTCGGGCCTCTCGAGCCGTTGCTCCGAGACCCAGACATTTCGGAGATAATGATCAACGGGCCAGACCGCGTCTTCGTAGAGAGGGAAGGAGTCATCGAGCGGTTCGAACTCTCGCTCGGCAGCGACGCCAGGGTGATCGAGCTCGTAAGGAGAGTTGTGGGTCCACTGAACCTCCGCCTCGATGAGACGAGCCCGATGGTGGACGCGCGGCTTCCCGACGGCTCGCGGCTGAACGCCGTCATACCTCCGCTCTGCCTGAACGGCCCCACCGTTACTATCCGCAGGTTCCGCAGGAATCCCTTCACGGCCGACGAGCTGATCGAAAGCGGAACCCTGACTCCGGAGATCTCTTCATTTCTGGATCAGTCGGTAAGGCACCGCGCCAACATCGTTATCTCCGGCGGGGCATCCAGCGGAAAGACGACTATGCTCAACCTCTTGTCATCCTTCATCCCGCGAAACGAAAGGCTTATAACAATAGAGGACGCTGCGGAGCTCAAGATAGAGCATCCGCACGTCGTCTCACTCGAGTGCCGCCCGCCTAACATCGAGGGGCGCGGTGAGGTCACCGTTAGAGACCTGGTACGGAACGCGCTTCGCATGAGGCCCGACCGCATCATCGTCGGAGAGGTAAGGGGCGCCGAGGCGCTCGATATGCTCCAGGCGATGAACACCGGCCATCCGGGGTCTCTGTCAACCGCCCATGCCAACTCCCCGCGCGACCTTCTGGCAAGGCTCGAGACGATGGTCATGATGTCCGATGTCGGTCTCGACCAGGCGGCGGTCGGCAGGCAGGTCGGCTCGGCGCTGGACCTAATCCTGCACATGGAGCGCAGGCCTGACGGACACAGAGTTCTGAGCGAGGTCGCCTCACTTCACTGCACGTCGATGGGGGACATCGAACTTGAATGCCTGTTCCCGGGTCATACCACTCTCGCGGAGCAGACTGCATGAGGTGGCTGGCGGTCGGCATTTTCATGGTCCTCTCGATGTACTTCCTCTGGCGGCGCAGTTCGGCAAGATCCAGGGCGAGGGCGCGCCAGCGCTTGAAAAGGCACTTCGGCATGCCAGCAAAGGAAGAACAGCCGGGTCCGCTGCGCCGATTTTTTTCAAGGGGCGAGTGGCTCGACGGCACCCGCTACATGCACAGGCTCCGAGGGCTTTTCGAGCGCACAACGATTAAGGTTAGCTGGGTCCATTTCAAGCTGGCTTGGCTGTTGTTTTTGCTTGCGCTTCCGGTCTTCGCCTACGCTGTATCAGGGAGCCCTTTCATGATCCCTACAGCTGCTCTGGCTGCTCCATTTCTTCCCTTCCCTTTCTTAAGAATCTTATGTCGAAGAGTCGAGAGAAAAACCTGCGAGAAGTGCGACCAGTTTGCCGCGGACCTCGCGTTGTACTTGAGGTGCGGGATCCCGGCCGAGGAGGCGACGAGACTTCTTGCCCCGGACTACGGGCCGCCGCTTGCAGCATCACTGGCGCAATTTGAAAAAGAAGCGGCAGCGAGTTCGAGGCCGGGCGAAGCGTTGCAGGACCTGGCTCTATCGCTGGGCAACTCCGACCTCGACCTGATCGCACAGGCCGTTGTCGCCTCGCGAGAGACAGGGTCGGACATACGCGGCGTGATGGAAGCGGTCGGCGACGCACTGCGCGAGAGAGCGGCGATCAGGAGGGAACTCGACACCCAGACGATACAGAGCCGGCTGTCAGGACGCATCGTCGCGGCGCTGCCACTTGTCTTCCTTGGCCTGTCCGCCTTTGTATCCAAGGGGACGCTCTCAACTCTTTTCGGGACCGTGCCGGGGCTTATCATGCTGGCGGTAGCCCTGGTGCTCGACCTGCTGGGGTTCCTGTGGATACGCAGGATACTGGATATCAAGACCTGAACGGCGAAGATGGAAGGGGCCGGCTTGCCAGGGACTAAAGAGGAAAAGCACGGCATCCGGAGGTCGTACCGGATTCTCGTCGAAATGCCGCTGAAGCTCATACCAGAGACTTTGCGAAAGAGGCTTTGCTCTGACCTCGAAAAACGGGTGGCGCTTTCAGGGATTTCGGTTGACCGGCTCGCCGCCGTTCGGGTCTGGACAACCGTTTCCCTCCCGGTCGTCGTCATGCTCCTATTACGGTTTTCAGGATTGGGGCTCATGCTCTCCGCCCCATGCGCCGCCTTCGGCTGGATGCTGCCGGTGCTACTGGCGGCAAAGAACAGGGACCGGTACCTCGACGGGGTGAGGCGCGCGCTGCCCGGCACGGCGGACATGCTCTATGCGTTCGTCCTCGGCGGAAAGAACCTGGACCAGGCATTCCGGGGGGCGGCGGATAGCGCTCCGGAGCCGCTCCATTCACCGCTCGCCCAGGCCGTTCGCGAGATGGAGCTGGGCTCGACGAGGGCGGAGGCTTTCGAGCGCCTTCTCGAAAGGTGCCCGCTGCCCGAGCTTGCGTCGCTGCTCCGTACGCTCCTCGAAGCCGAACGCCGCGGCCATCCGCTGGCCGGGACGCTCGAGGTCTTCTCTCGCGAGATAAGGCTGCGCCGCCGGGACCAGTTGAGGGTCATTGTCGCAAAGGCCCCGCTGAAGCTTCTCGCTCCGCTCGTGTTCCTCATACTTCCGGCTTCGGTGATTCTCACGGTCGGTCCGACCTTCCTCAC
>Ga0315281_10000363_pt1 | contig 62679 bp, 63 predicted proteins | sample YL17G07_0_MG_FD_204540 | JGI IMG/M metagenome (GOLD analysis project Ga0315281, IMG submission 204540) | Sediment microbial communities from Yellowstone Lake, YNP, Wyoming, USA - YL17G07_0 | ecosystem: Environmental > Aquatic > Freshwater > Lake > Sediment | place: USA: Wyoming | collected...
TTAACCCAGACCATTACATTGCCACGCTTTCCAGGGATGGCAAACTCTCCATGGAGATGTTGGTGAAGATGGGCAGGGGTTATGTCCCTGCAGAGCGAAACAAGGAGGAGAATCAACCGGTCGGGACTATTCCCATGGATGCCATCTTTTCTCCGACCAAAAAGGTGAACTACACCGTGACCAATGCCCGGGTGGGACAGATCACCGATTATGATAAGTTGACCTTGGAGGTCTGGACCGATGGGAGTTTGAATCCAGAAGAAGCCATCGCTCATTCGGCAAAAATTTTGAAAGATCAACTCTCCATCTTCATTACCTTTGAGGAAGAGGAAGAGGCGGAGATGTCCTATTCTGAAGATGAAGAAGAAAAGGAGGGCATTAATGAAAATCTCCTCCGAAGCGTGGATGAATTAGAGCTCTCTGTCCGATCCGCCAACTGTCTGAAGCATGCGAACATCAAGCTAATCGGAGATCTGGTTCAGAGAACAGAGGCAGAAATCTTGGCCACCAAGAACTTTGGCCGAAAATCCCTCAACGAGATCAAGGATATTTTGGCCGAAATGGGGCTTAGTTTGGGAATGAAATTAGACAATTGGCCTCCCAAGACATCTGAAAAGGAAATGGAATCAGGAGCCATTGGATAGGAGTCAGGAATGAGGCATCGTGTTGCAGGCAGAAAATTAAGTCGCCACACTCAGCATCGGGAGCTGATGTTTCGTAATATGTTGGTCTCGTTGCTTCAATATGAACGGATCAAAACCACTTTAGCTAAGGGAAAAGAGCTTCGAAGTTGGGCAGATAAGATCATCAGTTTAGGAAAACAGGGAACGCTTCATGCCAGAAGACGAGCCTTTGCCCTTCTCCGGGACAAGGGAATCGTTAAGAAACTCTTTGATGAAATCGCCCCGAGGTTTAAGGACCGAGAAGGGGGTTATACCCGGGTTTATAGATTGGGATGGCGGCAGGGAGATGGGGCTCCCCTTTCCCTCGTTGAGCTGGTTACCTATGCAGCACCCGAGGAGAAAAAGAAATCGAAGATAAAAAAAGCCAAAGAGATTCTTGAAAAAGTCACTCCCAAAAAGAAGGGAAAGGAAGAAAAAAAAGAGAAAGAGAAAAAAGAAAAGAAAGCGGAGAAGAAAGAAAAAGAAACCCCGAAGGAGAAGAAGGAGAAACCGAAGAAAATATCTTCAGAAGAAAAAAATAAACCCCGTTAGAAATTCCAGCGGGGCATTAAACCCCACCCTCCGGGGTGGAACCCCCTACGGGGCGGAACCTGGAATTATCCTAAAATCTAACCCCGCTGCAGCCGCCGGCCCAGAGGGCCTCTGGCCCGGAGGGAGCAGCGGAGCATTATTTCTAACGAGGTAAATAGACATCTTTTTCGAATGATTAAAGGCCCTGTATTCAATAAGTACAGGGCCTTTTTTTTCGATGAGGATACTGCGAGTTCACCTTCCTTTTATGATGTTACCCCTTTTTCATCCCGGGGTGATTTAAAAAACTGGGGTAGGGGAAGTGAGGAATCTACCTTGACACGGTGATACTATGATGCGATGGTATTATTAGGTCGCTGAATGGAGGTTCATTATGTCCGTAACGATAGCAACGAATATACGGCTTCCCGAAGATCTCTTAAAGGCCCTCAAGTACAGAGCAATCGAGGAGAAGAAGAGCGTGAACCAGATTATCCGTGAAGCGATCGAGATGTCCCTTGCTGCCGCTCCACAGACTGAAGAACGCCAAAAGGACCCTCTTGAAGATGTAATCGGAATCGCAAGATCAGGCATCAAAGATGGGTCTTCAAAGCATGACCGCTACCTCTACGGGAGAAAACAATGAAGTTGTTTGTAGACACCGGGGCATTTATAGCGCTCACAGATGCAGATGATGAAAACCACAAAGCTGCTGCTTCCTTTTACAGAAATGCAAAGGAAAAGGGGACGCGGTTTGTCACCACAAACTTCGTTGTCTGCGAGACGATGAATTACCTCAGGGCGAGGATTTCTCATAATATCGCTGTCCTTTTCCGCGAGAACCTGAAGAAGAGCGGCTTCATTGAAATTGTCACAGTTACCCCTTCTATTGAGGACGCGGCGTTTAATATTTTTAAACGATACACTGACAAGGATTTCAGTTTTACCGACTGCACAAGCTTCTCCATGATGAGGTCTCTCAAACTCAAAGGGGCCTTTGCCTTTGACAAACATTTTGAGCAATTTGAAGGCATCGGTCGCCTGCCCTGAATCTCGACCCATCGCGAGTAATTCAACCTATTCAACAACGTTCTTTGGAACCTGGAAAAGGAACGGACCGATCGCGCCTTGAAACCGGCAGAGGTTGGAAAACTCAAATTCAATTGGGAGTTTCAGGGGTTATTGGCGTTGGCTGTTTTTGTCTGGGGGGTGTGAGATGTCAAATTGAAAGTAATAAATTCAATTTGCCAGTCTGTGATAAACGGAAGAAGCTTCATAACCTGTGAGGAATTGCAATTCTGCAATCCTTTTTTTCATGTAATGAAAAAAGCCAAAAAGAGATATGCCTTAGTAGGGCTGCTTACCGGTGAACCACCGGTAGGAATTAGCCTCAACTGAATCTCGAAGAACCTCCCGCAGGACCACAAGATGAGGATGATTCTGTTCCTTTTGAGGAAGAAAAACTGGAGAGCACTTTCTCGGGTTTTTTCCCTCCACAATAAGGACATTTCAAAGAATCTCCTCCTTCATCTACTTTCTGAATCTTCTCAAAAAGCTTCCCACACTTGCGACATCGATACTCATAGATAGGCATTTTCTTCTCCTCATCAAATAATTAATGTCAAATCAAATCCAAAGCTCAAAGATTAAAAGGGGGTTGAAATTTGTCATTGGTCATTCATTTGAAATTTGAACTTTGTCATTTGAAATTAAGCATGAATAATTTCGTATCCCGCATCTTCAATCGCTTTCTCGATTCGCTGAGAAGCGACCTCTTTCGTATTATCAAATCGGACTTCTCCTTTGACCAGCTCCACCTGAACATTCTTAATCCCTTCCAGTTGAGTCAGCGCCTTTGTAACAGACATCACGCAATGCTGGCAACTCATTCCTTTAACCTTTATTGTTGATGACATGGGCCTCTCCTCCTTTCCCATTTGTGTTTCCTCTATTTCTGTGGCTGTCATGGATCCATCATTTTCTTCAGGCTTAACCTCAGCCTCACCCTGAACCTTCTCTTTTCTCATCTCATCTATTTTATCCTCAACCTCAACCTTAGCCTTAACCTTATTTTTCATCAGCTCCTCATACCAGATCGTATGGCGATCCTGGACATATCCCAAATTGACCTCTCCGGTAAATATCGACTTGACCAAGGGGCGATTCACCTTAAAGATCAAGGCTGCTAAATGAGCCAGAACACCTAAAAGAAAGAAGATCGTGGCAAAGGTATGAGTCAATGTCATCGAAGTAATCAAAAATGGAGATAGATAGACACCAGGTAAATTTTTGATAACCTTGACTACACCTGTCAAAACCAAAATCAATCCCACCCCTCCCAGATAAGCATAGGCCAACCTCTGTTCAGGAAGATACTTATCTGATTTTGGCTCTTCTCCAAACCCGAGCATGCTCAATATGGTGATCAGCGATGCTTTCACATCCCCTTTCCTTGGAATCAAGCCTTGATGCCCAACCCATCCGTGATACAAGGCGTGAAAGACCATGATGGAGATGAAGACGATTCCTGTGAGGTAATGAATTTTCAGGTTGATGAAAAAATCCCCTGCCCAACCCAAGCCGGGGATCTCAGTCACCATATACCTTTTATACATGGGAAGTTCCCCAAATCCTGAGAAGATCAGAAGGAGTCCGGAAATGGCCAATAGCCAGTGCTCCGCAAGCTCGATAGGACTATGGCGCAGTACGGCTTCTCTTCCCCTGATAATTCTCTCTTCCATGTTTATTTATCCTCCTTCTGCTCGTTCTCGCTCTGCGCTATGACCTTTGCCTGCCCTCCGCAAGGCTTCTGCAGGCGGGCGCTTTGCTTCTTCTCGTAGAGGGCAAGACCGATCGCACCCAATGCACCGATGATGGGGCCGATGAGAAAACCCTTTGCCCATCCATTGACATCACGAAGTGGATTTTCAACCTTTCCCATGGAAAGGGTTAATTTGACTTCTCTCAATTTTGTATCAATCTTTTCAAAAGGAACTTTGCTGACGTAGAGGGTCCCTGTTCCACCATTTTCTTTCTCACCATAGATATACCCATTGATCTCTCTTGCTCTCTCATGGGCCATCTTCAAAATCTCATTCTTCTTCCCGAAAAAGAGAGGCTTCTTCGCTCCCAGTCTTTTTTCACAGGCTTCCACGCAACCTGGAATCTGACCCTTCTTGATTCGATCGTGGCAGAGGTCGCATTTATACATGACCCCTCCTCCAGCAGGGATGGGCTGAAGTTTGAGATAGATCCCAACTCCACTCTGTCTCTGAGGAATATGCCATGGACAGACGGCCTTGCATTTGGCTCCCCCCAGACAGAGTTCATGATTGATCACCACAGAACCATCGTTATACTTATTCAAAGCCCCAAAGGGACAGAGATTTGCACAGGGCGGATTTTCACAGTGCATGCACCGGCGGGGAATAAATACATCTTCTCCTTCCACCTCAACCTTCTGAACCGTTGTCCAGTTATAAGGGGTGAGGGTATTTGTTACATCCCTCTTTTTTGACCAGTCGTCGTGAGTCTTTTGCGGCCAGAGATCATTAATCGGTTCCTTGGGATTTGGAAATTTCTTCTCATTAACTATCCGGCAGGCTTCAACACATTTCGGAGCGGGTTCATTCTTACATCCATCGCACTTTGTCAGATCAATCAGCGTTGCATAGGTTCTGGATTTTGCAGAAGCCACACCGGAGAGCCCCAATACCCCAGCAGCCCCTACCCCGGCTACGATAGCACCTGCTTTGAGGAAATTCCTTCTTGTCAAACCACTCTTTTCATCCATAAACTCTCCCCCATAAATAACGCTATGCGCTATGCTCTATGCCCTTTGCGTATTTAATCTCATGCCCAGTCAATATACCTCGAAACTGCCTTTTGAAAATCTTCTAAAACCTCCCCTCGCTTGGCACCGGGGGTCTTCTTGGTCTTGTCCAGACATTCCTCCATATAGGTCTTAACCACGACCACTCCTACTTTTTTGATAGCGGCGGTGACTGCTGCTACCTGGGTCAGAATCTCCGCGCAAGGAATCCCCTCCTCCACCATTCTCTGGAGTCCCCGGAGTTGCCCTTCGATCCTCCTCAATCTCAACAGGACATCCTTTTTTTCTCGTTCCATACTATACCCCCCTATGGTATATAGGTTCATAGTAACCACCGCTCTTCTGTTTGTCAAGAGAAAATTTTAGATTTCCCAAAAAGTCCAGAAATCTCTTTAATCATGTTTTGAAATCTGTGTAATCAAGAGAGCGTATAGTAGTTCCCCAAAGCTCTCTTCAATTTCCATTGACAAGCATACTTGATTCATTTAACCTGGAAAGTAAACTGCCCCGCAGCAGAGCTGCGGGGCATTAAAATTCAAAACCTATTTCCATGTTGTCATTCCTGCGAAAGCAGGAATCCAGTTTATATTGGTTCCCTGTTTTCACAGGGACAAGTCTGGATTCCCACTTTCGTGGGAATGGCAGATGAGGTAAACTTATAGCAAACTACATGGAATTATCAATCTAAAACTCTAAAACATTTCGCCTTCGGCGAACCTGTTTTCATCCGCCCAGCAGAGCTGGGCGGTATTCAACAGGTATTTTTATAAATGATAAAGGAGAAACCATGCGGATCAAGGCAAACACCATTGAAATCAATTACGAACTCTCTGGCAAAAAGGGAGCTCCGGTGGTGGTTCTGAGCCATTCCCTGAGCTCCAGCCTCCTTATGTGGTATCCTCAGATGGATGTCTTGAACCTTTATTTTCAGGTACTCCGTTATGATATCCGCGGCCACGGCGACAGCGACACTCCCTTAGGGGCATACACTTTAGAACTCTTAGGAAATGATGCCATTGGATTATTGGATGCCCTCAACATTAATCAAGTGCACTTTATTGGGCTCTCCATGGGTGGGATGATCGGTCAGTGTCTCGCCTTGAATTATCCCCATCGCCTCAAGAGTCTCGTCTTATGCGATACGGCTTCTGTGATTCCATCGGATGCGCAGCCAATTTGGCAGGAGCGTATTGATAAAGCGCGCAAGAAAGGGATGGAGGCCCTATTAGAGGAAACCATGGAACGTTGGTTTACTCCAGCTTTTCTCACAAAAAATTCCCAGATGTTGGCACTTATTCAAAAGCAGTTCCTGGCCACACCGGTTTCTGGTTATATTGGCTGCGCTGAAGCGATTCGGAAGCTTAATTATCTGGACCGACTCTCGGAGATCAAAATGCCAACGCTGATTATGGTAGGGGAAGACGATCCTGCGACGCCAGTCTCTGCCTCAGTGGCCATGCACGAGCGAATATCCAATTCAAAGTTAGTGATATTGCCGTCTGCCCACCACCTTTCCAATGTGGAGCAGACTGAGGCTTTTAATGAGGCTCTGTTATTGTTCTTAAAGAATCTATGACCGCCTACCGATAACTGAAATACCTTTCACTATTCATATTCCTTGGGAACCGCGCAGATCATAATGAAGGGATCTTTTGGCAATCTGTTCTTATATTGATGTTTTTCATCAGGTAGGACGAGAACAAAATCACCCTTCTTCACCTCATATTCCTTTCCACTTTCTTCGACCACGCTTCCATGGCCCTCTATGACATAATTTAAATGCTCAAAAGGATGTTTGTGAAAAGGGGTATGACCATTCGGCTCAATGGTAAAGACCCGGAAGGAAAAGTGAGGGGAACCATCCTGCTTGGATATGGGGACCTGTTTGTAAACTTCTTTAGCGCCTTCCATGTTTGCCTTGATCTTTTCAATCTTATCCAGACTCGATATTTTCATAACGACCTCCTCATAGAAGTTTACAAGATGGAAAACACCTCGTCAATCAGATATGAGAAACTTCCTTGACACAATATTTTCTCACCAGTATGCTTTTGTTAACTCCCTGAATATGATTTTTTGATGAGGTGTCGAAATGTCATTCAATTTCAATGCGGATGAGATCTTCCAGATGGGTGTCCGGATCGAAACAAACGGACAAAATTTCTACGAAACGGTTGCGAAAAATACTTCGGACCCTTCTGCACAAAAACTCTTTTCGGATCTTGCGAGGTGGGAATCTGAACCCTGTTGTTGCATTAAATTCGGCGCTTAGATTCACCCCGTTAGAAATAATGCCCCGCTCGGTTTCGAGTCCCGCTATAGCGGGACTGGAATTTCTAACGGGGTAAATCAAACCCTTACCCAGAGAGGGATGGCTGTCAAATCAATGTCGTCACCTGGATCAATCCAAGAGTGACCCTGTGGAAGAGGTTTTACATCTTCTCTGGAAAGATAAAACTCCCAATAGTGGAGCAAATAATACGTGATGCTATCCAATATGATTCTTATTCCACAGGGGAAGTTATCCTCCCTCCGGGCCATGAGGCCCTCTGGGCCGGCGGCAAAAAGGTAGAAACAGCCTTTTGATGGGGGCATGCAGTTGATTCAACCACATCTTTATGCAACAACGGGGTGAACATATTGAGCTTTTTAAAAAGCTGAGGCAAGGATTGCCCGATTCTGTGAAACGAGGGGACCTCTTTGATCCAAACCAAGAACTACATCTCTATGTCAAAGCGACAGCCGACAGTCATGTGTTTATGAGGAACAAAAATATTCCTGAACTGGCCTCAAAGTGCAAAACCCCGATAGAAGCTTTGGATCTCGCTGTCGCCTTTGAAAAGGATTCTGTAGTCTTCTACACCACGATGAAAAAATTGGTTCCTGAAAACCTTGGAAAGGGCGAAATTGATACCCTGATTGACGAAGAGATCAGCCATATTTTCATTCTCACACAGAAAAAGAAGGAATTGGAAACAAAATGATAAGACTACATGGCCTTTAAGGCCTTTTCGAGGTGTTGATTAGATTGAGAGAGTTTTCCTACGGCCTCTTCAATCTCGGCCTTTACCAAATCCAATTCCAACTCACCAGCTGTTTGAGCCCATTTCTTGTATTCTCCCATATGGCTCTCATTGTGCTCGATCCAGTGTTCAATGACGACCGATAATTTTTTCTTCTGGTCCATTCTTGTCTCCTCCACACATTAAAGTTTTTGCCAACGCACCGCCACAAAGGCACCTGTATTCAAATTCTTCATTTGCCCTTCATGCTCAATCCCAATAGCTCTCTCCGGATCATCTTCTTTTTGAAAATGTATCGCTGTCTTCACCACACCTTCTATAGAAGCAAGGGAGCATAGTTCATCAGGAGATCTGAAAATCGCCTTTTCAAATATCGTGTGCCTCTCCATTGCTTTAACCGTTCTTCGCAAGGCCCAAGGGCTCAGACTGTTCAGGGTTGCCACAACAATGCACCCTCCCTTTTTGGTGACACGGAATAGTTCTTCAACAGAACCTTTTGCATCGTTAATAAACTCAAGAGCGGTCACTGAAACCACTTTGTCAAAAGTATCTTCTGGAAAGGGGAGATTCAACATATCTGCTAAAACTATCCAGAAGGGAAATTCTTTAAGTTTCTTTTTTGCTTGAATCAGCATAGGTAGGGATATATCGAGTCCAATGACTTTTGAACCTGATGAGAAAATATCGAGTGTAAATACTCCCGTCCCACAACCAGCATCAAGTATGATCTCGCCTTGCTTGGGTTTCAATAGATCCAGCATCAATTCAGCTTCATACTTTCTTACTAAAGAACCAATAGGGGTGGTGAACCACCTGTCATAGGCCTCAGGCCACTCATTAAAAAGTTGAGCTTTTCCATTATCCATAAAAAGAAGCTTAGCATCTGTTTCAATAGGGGTCAAATGATGTAAATTTAAGGAAAGGTGAAGGATTAGTCCGAAGGGTAGTTTTGTAGGTAGAAGGCATCTGTGGGCGGTAGGCCTCAATGACTTGGAAATTATTTTTACACTTTTTAGAAAATTATCCTACCGCCCTGCCCTATTATCTTATCGCCAATAACGGGAACCAGACCCTGAACCGCGATGGCCGCTATCCCAGTCACGATCGGGATATTTATAAGGATATCCATAATCGTAATTGTAGTAGCCGGAGCTATGAGGATAACTATAATAGCCAGAGCCATAGTCATAGCCTCCATAGCCATAACCGTAGCCGCCGACCGCGACACACCCCGCCAACGTCAGACCAACCAGGAACAGAATCCCAAGGAAAACCAGTTTCTTATTCATACAATCACTCCCTTTCTTTCGTCTTTATCTATTTAGACGGGTCTCAAGTCTTTTTATCCAAATTTGAAACGAGGAATCTTGGACCCTGAAAAGAAACCACAGTGTCAGCAGGGAGAAACCCAGGGGGCGAAAGAAAGCAATGATTGACAGGACTTACTAAAAACTGTAGATTCCAATTGTGATGTAGGCAGAACCCCCACCAGCAATCGTAAAGAAAATCTCAGAAATGTTATCCCTATTGAATTTGAAATGAAGAGGGATAGGGAGATCAAGGGGAGGTCTTTTATGGGAATCTATAGAGAGGTTTATGATTTTGCGTCCAAAGCAGGAGCATTGGAGGGGTATGTCTATCAAAAAGAAAAGTTAGATTTAAACTACCTGACACGGTGGGTTGGCAATCTGGTGCATCATTACCATCGTCTCCCCTCTGAAGTTAAGGAGGATTTCCAAGGTCTGTGTAATGGGACCATCGGACGAACTATCCAATCTCTTCTTCCTCATTTGGGTGAAGATCATGAAGTGATCAAAAAATTAAAAAGGATGATATCGGGAAAGTTGCCCTTATCTCCTAACGATTTCACTCATGGAAGATAAAGTTTAAAATAAGAAATAAATTTAATGACGTCCTCCAAGGGACGGATGAAATTAATAATTTACGGATTGCCGATCAAATCCTTCAAAATAGGCAATGCTCAAGTCTATTGGATTTAATGGGAATCCCAAAATTTCTTTGCTGGAACGATTTTATCATATCCAAAAATGCTATCCATTTGCGTGAAAAGAGTGTTCAAAAGAGTCGTTCTCTTAATCACGCTCGAATGGCGTCATGGATCAGCCCCTTGGCCTTATTGAAAGGACATACGCGGATACAGATGCTGCAATCCATTCGATTTTTTGCCCAAAATGAAAAACACTTTTCAGCATCGACATACCACTTCAGGACACCAGATTGATTGGAGATATTGGGACCCTCCATCGTCATCTCGCCATCGGGAATAGCCTGAGAGGGACAGTGGGTAGCACACTTTTTACAGGTTTTACAAAACTCTAGAGCCCCAAAAGTACGATAAGAATCGACTTGAAGAGGAAGATTAGTAAAAACCTTGCAAAGACGCACACGGGGTCCATATTTTTCTGTCATGAGAAGTCCCATCCGGCTTCCTTCTCCCAAGCCCGCTGCTATGGCCAAAGGAATGCTCAGAGCCGTATCGTTTCCGCATGGAACAGCTCGGTAACCAAGCCCCTTGATGAAGGTGGCCAGAAGATTTGCCACAAAAGCCATCTTGGAGTATCCCAATCCCGTCGCCGCTGCCGAAACCCCACTCGGTGAGGAGCGGATGGTTTCATAGTCCATCGGAATGGCTATGACAATGGCGGTATGAGAGTCATCAGGGATATTAATAGGATAATGTTCCCTGGCCGAGCAGATTGAATTCATGAGAGTAAACCCAATTGGGATGAACTCTGCAGATACCTGTCACATCTGCTCCAAGGAATCTGGCCAATCTCTTTATGATATGGCTCATCTCTTCAGGAGTTTCCTTAACCTGGTCTCCAGTTTCAACATACCGTTTGATCCTTTCCACTACCCCCTCCCATGAATAAAGTCCGTAATTGCTGCGGCCGTTTCCGAATCCGAAACCCCACTCCAAATTCCAGGTTGCATTACGAAAGGCATGGTCTAACTTTCGGTATCCAATCTTTTGTTGATATACAATCTCCTCATAAAATCTTTTTCGATGGGGTTGCATTTTTTCATCCCAGATGCTTCTCTTGAACATCTCATTCTTTTGATCGAAACGATAGGTTGGAACTGGAAAAGGAAGTTTGGAGTCATCCGACACTTTTTGTAGTTCCATGAGGGCCTCCATTCAAGCTAAATTAGGACTCATTCTAACAAATTTTGTAGTATCCTTACCATATTCCAAAAGAATATCCTTTGTGATAACTCCTCTTTACAGCCAATCAAACGACCTAGGGGAAAGGTAAAATAGTTCTGTTTTTTGTTCATAGTTCTATCTGCAATCGCTATATCTTAAAGTTCTTTTAGAATAAACGAGAATAGGTGAGCTCATAACACATTTTCTTGAGGACTCCTTCCTGTAAGTGTGATTCCGAAAATCCACCCATCTATACAACATTTCAAATAGCAATAAACGAAACAAATCCATGGTCTTGATATGTTTTCCATATTGAAGCCTTTGGGAAGCAGCACATCTTGGCAAGATATCCGCAGTTTAGAGTTTAAAATTCTTTATCGCCATCTTATTTGTTTCTTAAAGAATAATTTCTAAACCTGTTGGGCATGGAAATACAGTGTTTTCTTTTCAAAAATAAAGTATTTACTTTATTGTCCTTGAGGTTTATAGTTGCAATGTGACTCAAAAGAGAACTAAATCTTCCATCCTTGGGTATGTTTAGGGGCTACATGCTGCCTTTTTTCCTCATAAATAGCATTCATAAATAGCATTTCGGATCTTTCTTGGATCCAATAAAATTTGATTAATGAAGGAAAGGGTGCTGCTTCTCTAGTTCTTTTTAGATCTTGTTTTAGACCATTAAGGTCTAGACGTCTATATCCTTATCCTTTCAAAAATGGCGGCAATACCCAAACCACCTCCTCCACAGATGCATTCCAAGCCATAGTGGCTGTTTTGCCGTTTCATCTCGTGAACAAGCGTGACCAGCACCCGGGTACCTGTACAAGCAATGGGATGCCCGAGGGAGATGCCGGATCCATTGACATTGATCCTCGGATAATCTTTTTCCGTGAGACTCATCATTTTAAGATCCGCCAACACCTGTGCAGCAAAGGCTTCCTGTATCTCAATCAATTCCATTTGGTCTAAACTCAATCCGGCTTTCTGAAGGGCTTTCTCTGCGGCTTTCGGCACGGTGAGATAAGTGCGCCGTGGATCCGCACCGATTGTTGCAAAGGCTTTGACATAAACCAATGGTTTCACTCCAAGTTTTTTAGCTGCTTCTTCTGAAGTCACCACACAGGCAGCGGCACCGTCGTTTTCCGTTGAAGAATTACCAGCCGTACAAACACCCCCAAGAACGGGCTTGAGCTTGGCCAGTTGTTCATAGGTGGTATCCGCTCTCGGATTTTCGTCGCGATCAATCATCATCTCCCCATCCTTAGGATTCGGAACAGGAACGGGAACGATCTCCTCTTTGAATTTGCCCGATTCGATGGCGGCGCAGGCCTTTTTGTGACTTTCCAGAGCCCACCGGTCGCAATCTTCTCGTCGAATGTCTTCTTCTTTCGCAGCCGTCTCTGCCCAGGACATCATGGCGGGTAGGATCCCGTACCTCTCCTCGGGTTGGGACATCACCCTCGCACGCTGGATTCTGTCATAGAAAGGAATTCCCCATATCGTGAGATCCCCATGTCCCCTGGGCATCCCTTTCTTGCCTCCGATTCCCCATTTGATATCACCGGGGACATAAAACTCAGCCGTGCTCATACTTTCCACGCCGCCGGCGACCACGATCTCTGCATTTCCGCTCTGGATCTCCATAGCCGCAAAACAGATCACGTCCAGACCTGTACAGCAGCGACGATCCAGGGTAATGCCTGGAATGGTGTCAGGCCAACCCGCCTTGAGAAGGGACATGCGGGCAATATTGACATATTCACCGCTCTGGTAGGATTGTCCCAAAATGACTTCATCCACTTGACCTGGATCCACCCCACCTCTTTTGGTAGCCTCCGTCAAGACCAGAGATCCTAAATCAAAGGCGGCCACTTCTTTCAAAGCGCCCATGTACCTTCCCACAGGGGTCCTGACTCCGCTAATCAGACCGGCTTTCTTCAATGTCCTCTCCTTTCTTGCCTATTGGCCTTGATGACACAAACTCATCAAAAAAATATTTAATGAGAGGAATGTCGTTTGTCAAGCAACCTGCCTCCCCCCAGAGCCATTTGCGATGTTATGGCGTCCAATGAACACGCGGGTTTGCTGGAGGGTAGAGAAAGTCTTTACCCCAAGCTGAGGCAGTATTTACGGTCTATTTACATGGGATGGATTACCGAAAGTGAGAAATTCACCCCACCCGAACTAATCCCGCAGAGATGGGCACACGAAAGCCTCTCCGGATGGAAAAAGGAGTTGGAATTTTCTACCTCTCATGATATTAAAGGGTATCCCAAGATGCAGGAGAGGTTCAGATGGCGAAGCTCTTAGCCCCGTATTTGTTCAGATGGAGAGAGGTGGAAGCAAAGAGTGATCTTGAGCGACTGATGCTTGTGTTGGAGTACCTTCCGGACGAGGGGTTGATGCAAAAGTTGGAGGAGCAGCGGAAGGGGGGTCGGGATGATTACCCGATTCGTCCGGTATGGAATTCGGTATTGGCTGGGGTGGTGTATCAACACGGCAGTGTGGAATCGTTACGGAGGGAGCTATTGCGGAACGGGGAACTGCGGGAGGGATGCGGTTTCGATCCGCGTCGGGGGTCCGGGGCCGTACCTCCCTCGTGGGTGTACACTCGTTTTTTGAAGCTTCTATTCAAATACAAAGAAGAGATCGAGGGGATGTTTGATCGTTTGGTAGAGGAGCTCAAGGGATTACTGCCGGATTTAGGTTTCTCCGTGGCGGTGGATTCGAAGGGGGTAAGCTCGGCGGGGCGTCCGACGAAGGAGACGGGGGAGGATGGGCGCAGAGACAGGGATGCCAATTGGGGGAAGAAGCTCTATCGAGGGAGAAGAGAAGACGGGACGTTGTGGGAGAAAGTGGTGAACTGGTTTGGGTATAAGATTCACCTTTTGGTAGACACGAAATATGAAATGCCGATAGGGTATCGGGTGACGAGGGCGAGTGAATCGGATACGAAGCAGTTGTTGCCCATGGTGAAAGAGGTGAAGGAGAAGCATCTGCAGATTTACAAAGACATGGATATGGCCGCGGCGGATAAGGGGTATGATAGTGAGGAGAACTGTCGTCGGCTTTATGATGAGCATGGAATTAAACCAGTGATTGATATACGTCGCATGTGGCGAGATAAAGAGACGAAGCTGTTAGATCCGGGGTGTGCGGACAATATCGTTTATGATGAGGTGGGGACAGTGTATTGCATCTGTCCTAAGACGGGAGAGCAGCGTCCGATGTCCTATGGGGGATTTGAGAAGGATCGGATGGCTCTCAAATATATCTGTCCGGTAAAAGCTTACGGATTGACGTGTTTAGGGAGCAATGAGTGTGGGCATGCGATGAAGAGCGAGCGGGTTTCGCTGGAGATTGATCGCAGGATCTTTACGCCCGTTTCGCGGTCCAGTTATGCGTGGGAGCGGGGATATAAGAAGCGCACGGCGGTGGAACGAGTCAATTCGAGATTGGATGTGAGTTTTGGATTTGAAAAGCATTTCATTCGTGGGCAGAAGAAGATGGAGGTGCGGGTTGGGCTTGCACTTTGTGTAATGCTGGCGATGGCCGTGGGCCGCATTAAGGAGGAGCACCAAGAACTGATGCGATCGTTAGTAAAGAGTCCTATCCCGCTCGACAAAGCTGCTTGAGATAGAGCAGCGAACAAAAAATGTGTATTCCGAAAACAACGATGGAGGGGTGTCACTTTGGAATGTGAAAAATGGAGGCAACTGTCGTCCACTGTATTTGTGAGCCCCGTAGATGCTTCTTTGGACCGAACTTTTACGCTCCGTCCCGCTTCCTACCGCCTCCCTTTTTCCAAAAAAGAGGGACATCGCAAATGGCTCCCCCAAAAAAAATATTGACAAGATCTTTAATAAATGGTATGCAAAATTACATGTAATTGTCAATATAATTATTAGAGGAGGAGGGAATGGCCGTCCAAAAAGTGTTTATTGTGGGATCCGGATTGATGGGAAATGGTATTGCCCAGGTCTGCGCTCAGGCAGGAATCGAGGTGTTTATGAACGATATCAATCAAGAGATCCTTGATAGGGCTTTAAAGAATATTAGCTGGTCAGCGGGTAAATTCATTGAGAAGGGAAAGTTAAAGGAAAAACTGGAAACCATCATGGGGCGTATCCAGACCGGAACGGATTTCACTGCTGCGGCCCAAGTGGACTTAGCCATTGAAGCTGTCTTTGAGAAGGTGGATTTGAAACAGGAGATTTTTAGAAAGTTGGACTCAATCTGTCGGGCTGAGACACTTCTATCCAGTAATACCTCCGCCATTCCGATCACGGAGCTGGCAACTCTGACACAGCGGCCCAAAAAGGTACTAGGGCTCCATTTTTTCAATCCCGTTCCCATGATGGAGGTCGTAGAGGTTATTAAAGGAGTAGAAACTTCAGAAGAAACCATGCAGGTAGGTGTCGATTTCGTTAAGATCATCGGCAAGGAGCCCATCCGTGTAGAAAGTGATGTGCCCGGTTTCTTACTCAATCGCATCAATCTTATTGGTTATGTGGAGGCCATTCGTCTTTTAGAACAAGGCATAGGAACGGTTGAAGACATTGATAAAGGCGTCCGGTTGGCTTTCGGAAGGAGAATGGGACCCTTTGAGACAGGGGATCTTGTAGGATTGGATGTATCCTGCGGAGCATTAACTGCGATCTATGAAGAAAGTAAGGATATCCGATATTATCCGCCCCAGCTCTTGAGACGGAAAGTCAAGGCCGGCGAGTTAGGCCGTAAGACAGGTCGCGGTTGGTATGTTTATAACCCTGACGGGACTCGAAAAGAGAAGTAATCCCCCATGAACAACTGATCTCATCTAATGAAAATTAAAAAGGGAGGATCTCCATGTCCTACAAAAATTTAATCTTTGAAGAGGAGGATAGGGTTGGAATTATTAAAATAAATCGGCCTGAAGTAAGAAACGTCCTAAATTGGGAGACCTGGATGGAATTGGAGGATGCCTTGAGACGATTGCACGCTGAACAGAAGCTTAGGGTAGGAATGATCACTGGAGTCGGTGAAGAGGCATTCATTGCCGGAGCAGATTTAAACATGCTTAAAGATCGAACCCCACAGGATGCTATCGATGCCTCCATGAAGGCCAATGAGATCCTTCTTTTTTTGGAGTCGATGGAGGAGCCAATGATTGCTGCCATCAATGGTTGGGCACTGGGAGGGGGCTGCGAGGTCGCATTGGCCTGTGATATCCGCATCGCCAGCGAAAAGGCCCAGATCGGCCAGACCGAAGTCCGCGTGGGGATCATGCCCGGGTACGGAGGAAATGTCCGCCTGATGAGGCTCATCGGTCCTGGCCGGGCCAAGGAAATGATCTACACAGGAAAGATTGTGAATGCACAAGAGGCAGAGAGAATTGGTCTGGTCAATCGGGTGGTCCCCCATGAAAAATTGATGGAGGAAGTTAAACTATTAGCTGGGCAGATTGCCAAAGGACCTGCCTCCATTCATTTTGCAAAACGTTCCCTATTTCAGATCTCCCAACATTCCTATCTGGATTCATTTAAATTAGATTCGGAAATCTATGGAGACGTTTACAAGACAAAGGATTTTAAGGAAGGGGTGACGGCTTTTTTGGAGAAAAGAAAACCCGTATTTAGAAACGAGTAGGTGAGTTAGAAAATAAGGGCCACGTCTAACGGCAACGGTAAACCTGCCTGCCGCAGGCAGGGATGCCAGTTTCGATAAAACGGCGACGGTCAAACGATAAACGATGGACAGTTCATTGTCCATTGTTCATCGTCCACATGAGGTGATCTATGTTCTATGAATTGAATGATCAGCAGAAAGAATTTCGGAAAAGGGTTCGGGACATTTATGAGAGAGAGGTTAGCCCTTTAGTAGAAGAGTATGAAAGAAAGGAGACTTTTCCGGTCCAACTCTTTCGAATCTTTGGCGCAGAACATCTTTTGTGTTTGCGATGTCCCAAAGAATATGGAGGCCCTGGTTTGGACAAGATCTCTGAGTGTATTTCGATGGAGGAGTTGAATCGAATCTGTGTGGGGATCGGTGCAGGTATCATGGTGCAAGGAGGGTTGGCCACCGATCCCATTCTCCATTTTGGTTCAGAAGAGCTGAAGCAGGCCTATCTCACTCCTGCGGTCCGAGGGGAAAAGATCGGCGCCTTTGCCCTGACCGAACCGGATGCTGGATCAGATGCGGCCGGAATCCGGACAACAGCGGTGAAGCACGGAGAGGGCTACCGGATCAATGGTTCCAAGACCTATATCACCAATGGGACGATCTGTGATTTCATGACCGTAGCTGCCTATACCAATCCTTCCAAGAGAGGCACAGGGACCAATCTCTTTGTGGTGGAGCGTAACGATCCTGGGTTTTCTGTGGCCAAAAAACTCGAAAAATTAGGAAACCACTCATCCGATACAGCCGAGTTGGCCTTTGATGATTGTGATGTTCCAAGATGGAGAATGATCGGAGAACAAGAAGGGGGAGGCCTCGAACAACTTGAGGAAACCCTCAAGTCGGGGAGGATTACTTATGGGGCCCGAAGCACCGGAGTCGCCCAAGCTGCCTTCGAAGCCATTCTCTCTTATGTGAAAAAGAACCAAAGACATGGCGAACCCCTAAAACGATCTCAAGCCATTCGGTTCGTGTTGGCGGAATTGGCCATGTCTATTGAGGTGATGCGTTATACCACCTATCGAGGGGCCTATCTCTTCGACCAGGGTCTTGCCACAATGAAAGATGCTTCCATCGTGAAACTCTTCTGCACCGATTCCCTTCAAAAGATCGTTCAGAAAGCCATGGCCCTTCAAAAAAGCGCTGGACTGATGATGGAAAATCCTGTGCAGAGATACCTGAGGGATGCAAGATTATTTAAATTCACAGAGGGGACCTCTGAAATTCAGCACTTAGTGATCGCCAGGGAGTTGGGACTCTGAGGATTGTGGGTTTCAGAATTCGCCTGTCCGCCGCAGGCAGGGATTCGGGATTGAAAAGATCTCACCATTTAACACAAGGGAGAGGATATGGATTTCAATTTGTCCGAAGAGCAAAAGGATGTTCAGAAAGCAGCAAGGGATTTCGCACAGGGGGAGTTCGATCCAGACCTGGCATTAGAACTCGATCGAAATGGAGCATTTCCTGAATCGATATGGAAAAAGGCATGTCAGTTGGGTTTTATTGGCCTCCATTATCCTGAAGAGTTTGGAGGTCAGGGCTTGGGTTTTTTTGAAAACCTTCTGGTGGTTGAATCCTTCTGCCGAGTCGAATCCGGGATCGGAAGCGCCTTGAGCATGGTCGATCTGGGGTCAGAGATCCTTCTGAAATACGGTTCCCAGGAACAGAAGAAAAAATTTCTTTCTCCTTTAGCCAAGGGAGAGAAACGACTTTGCACGGCTTTTGCTGAATCGGAAGATGGAAGGGATCTTTCTTCAATTCTCACCGTGGCAGAAAAGAAAGGGGACGAATATTTCTTACGGGGGAAAAAACCATTCGTTCTCATGGCCCCCTTGGCAGATGCTTTTGTGACTCTGTGCAGGGAGTCATCAGATGGAGTGTCGACATTCCTTGTGGAGAGAGAAAAAGAGGAGATCAACATTCACCCCATTGAAAAGATGGGATTAAGGATGATTCCCTATGGGGACCTCCATCTTAAAGAGGTTTCCATTCCACTCGATCACCGAATCGGAAAGGGTGACGATGGAATGATTCATGCTTACCAATACTTTCGTGTGAATGGGCTCAGAAGCGCCGCTCAGGCATTGGGCACAGCTCAGGGAGCCTTCGACCGGGCCATGCAACATGCCAAACAGAGGGAACAGTTTGGTAAAAAACTTTCACAATTTCAGGTGATCCGCCATAAACTCGCCGATATGGCAGTGAGTTTGGAGGGTGCTCGATGGCTGACCTACAAGGCAGCTTTAGATTACGATCGGAGAATGAATGATCCCGAATCTCTTCTCCTGGCACAATTGGAGGTGGGGAGATGTTTGACGTGTGTGGTCGATGAAGGCATCCAGATTTTTGGAGGGTATGGTTATATTGCGGAAACAGCGATTGAGCACTATTTCAGAGATGCCTGGGCTATTGGGGTGGAACTTGGAACAGAGGAAGAACAGAAAGATGCCATTGCAGAAGGAATCCTGGGCTCTGATTCAAGCAAAAAATAGTTGCCAAAGTGATCTGCCTCTTCACATATTGCTCGAAATGGGCTTATTAAAAGGCTTGACAAGACATTTTTAATGTAATAGAGACTGTCTCTAATATTGTATGCAATATTAAATGCTAATAAAATCCGAAGAGGAGGAAGTTACGAACGAAAAAGATTTCTTTATCATCGATAGTGAAGCGCACATCATGCCCTGGGAATTTCGAAAGCATATCAGCTACTATCCAGCGAGTGCCTACTTTTCAAAGCCTGCTGAATCCCCAACGGGGAAATGGTGGAACACCCATCCCCTTACCAAAGAGCGGAGAGAAAAACCATCTGACTGGACGATGGAAGGGTTGGTTCAGGCCATGGACGATGCTGGAATCGATATGACCTGCATGCTGGGGGAGTCTTTTTTAAATCTGTCTTACAATGGTGTGCCTTGCTCCACCAACAATCACACCATCGAAGCCATGAAGAAATACCCTGGCCGGATCATCGGTTGTTCCCAAATGGGTCCCCATCTCATCCGAGGGGTGAAGAATTCGATTATAGAGCTCGAAATCCTCCATAAAGAGTATGGATTCAAATACACAAAGATTTACTCACCAGAGGATTCAGGGCCATTCAATCATCCCGATCTGTTTCCCTTTTACGAAAAATGCATTGAACTGAACGTGGTGGTCTTTATCCATACGGGTTTGGCTGTGGATGGGGATTCAGATTACTGCCAGCCCATGCTATTGGACAATATCTGCTTAGCTTTTCCTGAGCTAAAGATAGTGGTCTACCATTTTGGGTGGCCGGAAAATGATATTTTGAACTCCCTGGCCTGGAAGCACAAAAACCTCTATGTTGAGATGAGTGGGATGCTTGAACCTCTCTACTATGCACCCATCAAATCGGCCCATATAGTGGGAGCGATCATGAATATTTTGGGTGGAAGCGAAAAGATCGTTTTCGGGTCGGATTGGCCGGGATCGCCAGCTGATCTTTCAGTGAAAGCTATCTTGAATCTTCAGATTTCAAAAGAATTGCAGGAAGGCTGGAGTTATCCTCCAGTAAGTATCCCCCGGCAAAGCCGGGGGCTTTACGATTGCTGGCCCCTCAAAGGGGCCTGATCGCAATCGGAAAAGACCAATAAAACCTTAAGCCAATGGATTGTACTAGCATCGCCCTTTCACCCCAAGCACGAATCCATGATAGAAATGCATATTCCCGAAAACGTCAAACTCTGGGAGTCCCCCGGCAAAGCCGGGGGTTTACCTAATTGCAATTACGGAGCAGGATCGGGCCAATATGTTTGGTCTGAATCTGGCTAAACTACTGAATATTAAAGTCCCGAAAAAATATAAATACAATCAATAAGGAGGTCTAAACAAATGGCTGGTAAAAAAGGGGCTCAACCGACAGTCAATCCCAAGACCGATGGAAACCGAACCCAGATGGTCTATAGGAAGATTAAAGAGATGATGTTCAATTACGATATCGTTCCTGGACAAAGGCTGATCTTCGTCGATTTTGCAGACCGATTGAGGGTGAGCCGCACTCCGATCAACAATGCCCTCGGTATTTTAGCAAACGAAGGTTTTTTGGATTTCATTCCGAATCAGGGCTACCGGGTTCATGAGATCACCCCGGAGGAGGCAAGCCACCTTTATGAGGTCAGGGAGATTATCGAATTAGGAGCCATTGAGCCGGCCATTAGAAAAGTTACTCCTGAAAAATTGAAAGACCTGGAAAGGCAGAGAAAGCTTTATGAAAAATCTGTTGTGGAACAGGTAACACGGGGAAGGTTTACGCTCGATCAGGAATTCCATGCCTGTTATGTTCGGATGGCTGAAAACTCTTATTTAACAGATTATTTTCGAGAGATCTATCAAAGGATTTTTTTACGACACCGAATTGAAGGATTACCTGTGGGGCGGGCAAAAGAAGTGGTTTCGGAACATAAAGAGATATTTAAGGCGATCAGCATGAAAGATGTGGAGAACACCAAAAAATTGATCAAGCACCACATCAAAACAGGAAAAGATTACATCTTCTCCGCTATCTTCGACCAGAAATCCACATAAAGGGGATGTTTTTTCTATGTCCGAAAGATATGATTCAAGCACAGCTCTTTATTTAACCCAACTCCTTCAGCAAATTCGTTCAACACGATTCTCGAATAAAGATCGTCGGACCATTCGGCAACATATGCTCGATGCCATGGCTGCAGCCTTCATTGGATTCAGGAGCAAAGTTTTCCAAGATCTCACTCAATTGTGTCCAAGGATATCCAAAGGGGGCGTGTGGCCGGCAAGCGGGCCAAACAGGGCGAATGCCTTAGATGCAGGGATGCTCTGGGCCTTTGCCATCAATGCTTCTGTTTTCGATGATGGCTCTCGTGAGGGGGCCTGTCATCCCGCAGCAGCGGTCATATCAACCGTCATTGCGTTATCAGAAGGAAAAGGCTGGGAAACCATTGATCAAGCGGTCATTGCTGGATATGACGTCATGGTCCGTTTGGCGAGAAGCGGGAATCCCGAATTTACCAGAAGAGGTTTTCATCCCACAGCCATCACGGCACCTTTTGGTGCGGCGGCGACTGCCTCTTTGCTCCTTGGATATGATCTGCCTACCATCCAAAACGCACTCTGTCTGGCGGCTCTCGGTAGCGCTGGATTGATGTCTTCTTTCCGGAGTGGAGAAACTCAACCTCTCCAGGTTGCCTGGTCCGTCCGCAGTGGGATCGCGGCAGCCATGATGGCAGGAGCTGGGCATTCAGGATACGATCACATCATTGAAGATGGGTTTTATCCGGCATATTTAGGAACCCAACCCTATCTCCCTGTTGCGCAACCCCTTGAGTTTGAATGTGCCATTAAGGGGAGCTACCTGAAACCCTATCCAGGTTGCCGTCATGTGCATCCTTCCATCGATGCGTTAGCAGAGATCTTAAAAGAGAACAGGATTCAATCTTCTCAGATTAAAAAGATTCGGGTCCGGACCTATAAGATCGCTGTGGAGACGGAAATCCATACACTGAACAAACGAGGAGACGCCTATTTCAATATCCCTTATGCCCTTGCGGCAAAGGTAGTCTTGGGAAGAAATGATTGGGATGCCTTTGATGAGAAACATTTTAAGAACGAAAAAATCGTTCAGCTCATGAAAAAGATTGATGTCGATGTCGATCCGAAAATAGAAAGCCATTACCCCAATCAGAGAGGGGCCATGGTCGAGATGGATATAGGAAATGGAAAGACTTTTTATGGGGAGGTCAAATATCCTTTGGGTGAACCGGAAAACCCCCTACCCTCTTCCATTACCGTAGAAAAATTTCGTCAGTCCGCGGGAACCTTCTTGTCCGAAGGGAGCCTGGATCAAATCGAGACAATACTCGATGTTGAGGGCTTAACCGATTCGCCTGAAATCCTGGTTGAGATCCTGAGTCAAAATAATGCGGCTCGATGAGGAACGATGACATGAAGAATGAGGAATGGGAAAAATTATTGAACCTCGATTACAAAACCAGGGGACGGAGGAAACCTGTCTACTTTACAAACTCCAAAATTGAGTTGGCTGATGTTTACGACGAGGTAGAATTACAAAAAAAAGGATTCGATCCTGCAAAACACCTGGGGCTTCCCGGTCAGTATCCTTACACCCGCGGGATTTATCCCTCCATGTATCGATCTGACTTCTGGATCATGGGACAATATTCTGGCTTTGGAAATCCAGAGGCAACGAATGAAAGATTTAAGTACCTTCTCTCCAAGGGACAGACCGCCCTGGCTTTGGCTTTAGATCTACCCACCCAATTAGGGATCGAGTCGGATGAAGAATTGGCCGATGGAGAGGTAGGAAAAGCAGGGGTTGCCATCAACTCTCTTAAAGACATGGAAGAAATTTTTGATGGGATCCCTCTCAATAAACCCCGGCAGATCTTCACCACAGCGAACGCCATCGGCCCGATCACGCTCGCCCTCTTTCTCGTTCTCGGTGAAAAACAGGGCCTCGATCCAAGCCAATATCACATCGTCCTGCAAAACGATGTCCTGAAGGAATTTGTGGCAAGAGGGGCTTATATCTTTCCTCCAACTCCCTCCCTGAAATTTTCTATCGACGCTGTTGAATACTGCACTCGCCACCATCCGCATTTTAAACCGATCGTGGTCTGTGGTTCCCATATGAGACAAGCAGGAGCGACAGCGGTCCAAGAAATCGCCTTTACCCTTTCCAATGCACAGGCCTACATTGATGAGGCGGTCAGCCGGGGCTTGGATATGGACGATTTTGCCCCCTCTATGGAATGTCAGCTTTCCGTTCCCATGGACCTGTTTGAGGAGATCGCCAAATACCGAGCTTTCCGTCGGATGTGGGCCCGTCTCCTCAAAGACCGCTATCATGCAAAAAATCCGGAAAGCATGAAATGCGTCATTCGCGTCTACACCACGGGCTACACGATGACCGCTCAGCAACCCCTCAACAACATCGTGCGGGTCACCATCGAATGCCTGGCTGCCATCCTGGGAGGGGCTCAAAGCCTTTCCGCCAATGCGATGGATGAAGTTTTATCCATTCCAACCCAGGAAGCAGCGCATGTGGCCTTGATGACCCAACATATTCTGGCCAATGAAACGGGTATCGCGAATGTAGCAGATCCTTTAGGCGGCTCTTACTATATCGAATCTTTAACCAACGAACTCGAAATGAGGGCTTTAAAGTTGATGGAGGAGATCAGCCAAAAAGGAGGGGCCCAAAAGGCCATTGAAGCTGGATTCTACCAGACCCTCATCCGTAAGGCCGCTGGCGAATATCAACAGGAGATTGAAAAAGGGGAACGGATGATCATAGGTTTAAATCGCTTCAGGGAGGAAAAGGAGAAGGTGAAAATTGAATGTTTCAAGGTGGACGAGGCAGTACAAGAGAGAATCATTCAGAAGCTTCACCGTCTCAAATCGGAACGCGATGATAAAGAGGTACAGAGATGTCTCCGTCGCCTTGATGAGGAGGTTCGCTTTGGCAAGAATTCTGTTCCCCCCTTGATCGATTGCGTCCGAGCCTATGCAACCATTGGAGAGATGTGTCAGGTCCTCGGCAACATGTGGGGAGTATATCAAGAGGGAGCGACATGGATATGAAAAGGATGGATCGAATCCCCCGAGTGCTTGTGGCCAAGATCGGATTGGACGGGCACAGCCGCGGGGCTCAAGTCGTAGCCCATGGACTTCGAGATGCCGGAATGGAAGTAATTTATACGGGTATCCGCCAAACCCCAGCAGGGGTGGCCAGAACAGCGATCGAAGAAGGTGTGGATGTGATCGGCATTTCTTCCATGGTTGGAGCCCATGTGGCCATCATGAAAAAGCTGAGAAAGGAGTTGGACAAGCTGAATGCGACCGATATCCCTGTGATCCTCGGCGGGATTATCCCTGAGGAGGATTATGATCAGCTTCGTGTATTAGGGGCCTCTGCGATCTTCCCACCCGGCTCTGAATTGAAAGAGATGATCCAATCTATTCAAGAAATGGCCAAGGCCAATGAATGGATTTCAGAAGTCCCCGGCACCCTTGCCGGGAAACATCTCGATGACCTCCATCTGTTAGGAACCCAGTGTGACCAATGCGGCCAAGTCTACTTCCCTTCAAGAAGAAATTGTCCCTACTGCTTGGACGACCGCTTGATCAAACAGATTCCATTGAGTGACGAAGGAATCTTACAAACCTTCGTCGTGGCAAGTATGGCCCCCCCTGGTTACAGTGTCCCCCATGCCCAAGGTTACATCGATCTTTCTGAAAAGGGACCACGGATCTTCTCCCTTCTCACCGATTATGGGGAGCCATTCAACCTCAAGATTGGGTGTAAGATGAGTTTGAAAATTGTCAGATTAGGTCGGAATAGAGAAAATCGAGTCATCGTCGGATATCGATTCAGACCCTCGAAGCTGAGCGAAAAGGAGGAATAGATTGAGAGACACCTATGTGCTTGGGGTTTCCATGACCCGATTTGGGAAGTTCTTGGACAGAACATTGCAGGACTTAGCCTACGAGCCTATCTGGAATGTGATTCGTGAATCAAACATCGATCCTCACGATATCGATATTGCCTTTGTGGGCAATGCCTATGCGGGAATGATCACAGGACAGGAATCCGTCCGTGGCCAGGTCGTCTTGAGAGAGGCGGGGATTTCCAGAATACCGATCATCAATGTCGAGAATGCCTGCACTTCTGGATCAACGGCCTTCTATTTGGCCCATCGAGCAGTGGCTTCGGGTCAGTCTGAACTGGCCTTGGCCGTTGGGGTAGAAAAGCTCTTCTGTGATGACACGGGAAAAAGTCTCAAAGCCCTTGCCACCTCCTCCGATCAGGATATCGAAGGAAGGATGGGGATCCTCTTTGCGGGAATCTATGCCATGCGCGTTCGAGGCCATATGGAGAAATATGGCCTCACTCGAGACCAATTGGCCAAGGTCGCTGTGAAAAACCATGATCACGGCGCCTTGAACCCTCATGCCCAGTATCGTAACCGAGTGACAGTGGAAGAAGTCCTCGGTTCGCGAATGATTGCGGATCCCATTACCTTGCTCATGACCTGTCCCCTCGGAGACGGAGGGGCAGCTGTCCTCATCGGAACCAAAGAAATGGCAAAAAGGATAGGCAAGAGGCCGGTGAGGATTGGCTCAACCGTGTTAGGAAGTTTTGGTTTTACCAGAAAAGATGAACCAAGTATTGCAGCCCGTGTCTCAAAAAAGGCTTATCAGGAAGCAGAGGTCTCACCCAAAGATATCCAGGTGGCAGAGGTTCACGATGCCGTTGCCCCGGTTGAACTCTTCCTCTATGAAGAGTTGGGATTTTGTGGGCCTGGTGAAAGCGGCAGGATGATCGATGAGCGCACAACCTGGTTGGGTGGAAAATTGCCGGTCAATACCTCTGGGGGATTGACGTCCAAAGGACACCCAGCGGGAGCCACAGGTCTGGCTCAGGTCGCTGAAATTGTGTGGCAGATGCGCGGTGAAGCAGGTGAACGCCAGATCAACCCTGCTCCAAACATAGGGTTAGTAGAAAATGGTGGCGGAAACGTAGCCGGCGAAACAGCAGCAGTGGCTGTTCATATCTTACTGGCTTAGAAATCTTTTCAATGAAAATCTGGAATCCCCCCCAGCCCCCCTTTAGAAAAGGGGGGCTGGGGGGGATTTGAAATGGTTTTGTGGAATTCCATTCCTTATTTGAGGAGTTTTACCATGAATGCAGGCTATCTCATCGCTCGCAGTTCGTATTACTTCCCGGATCGAATTGCTTTTGTCATCGATGGTCAATCCATCTCCTACCGTGAACTCAACCAAAGGATCAACAAATTGGCCAACGCTTTATTGGGTCTCGGTTTGAAAAAAGGAGACCGGGTCGGCCTTCTCTTTCACAACAGTTTGGCTTACCTGGAATCTTACTTAGCCCTTTACAAGGCCGGCCTCATCTGGGTCCGTCTCAATGCACGGCTCCATCCTTTGGGAATGAAAGGGATGCTTGAAGACTCTGGAGCACAGGCTCTCATCCATGGCCCTGAATTTGGCGAAACAGTTCAAAAGATCTCCTCCGAGGTTCGTTGGGTCATCCAGAAGGGGAAGGGACCGAGCCTGGACTATGATGATTTCCTTCAAAAAGGCTCCGATCAAGAGCCGAAAGTGGATGTCGTTCTCGATGACCTTTCTGATCTTTGGTATACCTCCGGCACGACTGGTGCCCCCAAAGGCATCATGCTCACCCATCGAAATATCCTCACCTGCACACAACTTCTCCTCTGTGACGTCTATGATATCACGCAGGAGGATAAACTCCTTACCGTAGGAGCCCTGAGCCACGCGGGATCTGTAAGAATCCTACCTTTCATCATCCGAGGAGCGACCAACTATCTTCACGGTCACTTTGACGCAGTGAAAGCCTTTAAAGAAATCGAGACATCAAAGATCACGGACTTCTCAACGGTTCCAACCATCCTTATCGGACTGATGGATCACCCAGAAAGACCTCGCTTCAATCTCAGTTCCCTAAAAAGAATCACTTATGCCGGTTCTCCCATGGTTGTGGAAAGAATCAAGGAGGCTCTAAAGATTTTCGGACCCATTCTTGATCAGTCTTATGGTCAGGCAGAATCGATTATTACGATCACTCACCTTCCCAGACAAGAGCACATTCTAAACGGTGATCCTGTTCGCGAACGCCGGTTAGCCTCCGCAGGGAGAGAATATCCGGGCGTTCAGGTGAAGGTCGTGGACGATCATGATCATCTTCTTTCTCCCGGTGAGATTGGAGAGGTGATTACGCGATCCGATCTTGTTATGCGGGGATATTGGAAGCAGCCGGATAAGACAGAAGAGGCCATTCGGGGAGGCTGGCTCCATACCGGTGATATCGGGTATCTGGATGAAGATGGCTATCTCTATCTGGTCGATCGCCAACATGACAAAATCATTACAGGAGGCCTCAATGTCTACCCGAGAGAAGTGGAAGAAATTCTCTCCACCCATCCCGCAGTAGCACAAGTGGCCGTTTTCGGAGTGGATGACCCCTTATGGGGAGAGGCGATCACAGCCGCGGTGGTAGCGAGAGAAGGGTCAAAGGTGACAATGGCAGAACTGATGCAGTTTTGTAAAGAACGTCTGGCAGGTTACAAAAGGCCCAAAAAGATCCACTTTGTAGAGGACCTTCCCAAAAATTTATATGGAAAGGTATTGCGCAAGGAGTTGAAAAAACAGTTCCAAGGGTAATAATAATCCGACAAACATCCTGCAAGAGATCATTTCAGATCAGGAAATTGGCTCTATTGGATAAAATAGCTTTTATGAAATTCGAGAAGCAGGCGATGTCCAAATGATGTATTCCGGAAGAGGGAGAGAGAGGGGGGAATCTGCGCATACTTGTTAGGTTCCAGGAGTTTTGAAGGGAGTTCTAATCATTAGCCAGGCTTATATTATTATTGGAAGGCAGCTTTCCCCCTGGATACTCATAGCTATTCTTTTGAATTAGGCAGGTGTATCGGATCGCTAATAAATGGAGTTTCCATAAGTACCATACACACTATTGCAAACCAAAGCCGCAGTACCAATTGACTACTCTGTTGCAAAGAGCTGAAAACGAAAAATTACGGCTTGACACAAAAAAAGTTCTTGACAAAAAAATTCAATATTGTATAAAATATTGCATGTAATTTTGTAAGGGGAATTTTAGTAAACAGAAGGGTGAAAATTCAAAAGATATTTATTATCGGATCTAGATTGATGGGAGGAGGGATTCCCCAAGTTTGCGCTCAGGCAAATAACCAAGTTCACATGGATACCGAAGGATAGATTCTGGACCCGACGATAAAAAATATTGTCAACAGAAATCATCATCAGAGGTATCAGATGTATACCAGAGGTCAAAAAGGTCATCGAGGAAAACATCAACCTTGGATTCTTGGCCTGAACCTTTCTCGAGAAAATATTCGTAGTCCATACCCGAGCTCTGTTCCAACCAATCTCATTGGATTGATGGATCATCCCGAAAGACCTCAATTCAATCTCAGTTCTTTAAAAAGAATCACTTATGCCGGTTCTCCCATGGCTGTTGTAAGAATCAAGGAGGCTCTGAAGATTTTTGGGCCGGTCCTGGATCAATCGTATTGTCAGGCCGAATCCATCATTACCATCACTCACCTTTCAAAGTATGAACATATTTTGAATGGTGATCCCAACCGTGCGAGTGACGATTGGTATCCGCCGGGCGATAATACTCAAGCGTTCAGTACAATTCAGTACGAAGTGAGGGATGATCATGACAAACCTCTTGATTTGGGTAACATTGGGGAAGTGATCACACGCTCCGATTTTGTTATGTGGGGATATTGGAACCAAACCGATAAAACAGAGGAGGCCCTTCGAGGAGGCTGGTTACATACCGGGCATATCGGGTATCTGGATGAAGATGGCTATCTCTATTTAGGGGATCGCAAGCACGATAAAATTATTACAGGTGGATTAAATGTCTTTCTCTGAGAAGTGGAAGAAGTTTTATCTACACACCCATCGGTATCGGAGGTTTCCGTTTTTGGCGTAAATGACACATTCTGGGGAGAGGCAGTTACGGCAGCGATTGTTCTGAGATCGAATATGACAGCGACGGCTGAAGAGTTGTTAGCCTTTTGTGACGGTTATTTGGCCGGCTATAAAAAGCCGAAAAAGATTTATTTTCTGAATGAACTACCTAAATATCTATATGGTAAGGTCTTACGCAAAGTGCTGAAGGCACGGTTTGAAAAAAGTAATACTTTTTAATCAATAAGTACGGTGGAACAAAACCTCAAGGAGGGCAGTAAAATCGCAACTCTACCGATCTTGCGGTTGATAAATAGGGAAAAGGAAACATGTACTTGGAAGAAAAAATAGAGGAAATTTTGGACAAGTCTTCAAAAAATACCGGTCTAGAGTTTGAATTAATAAAAGTGGAACATGGTATTGTAGAAGTCCGGTTGCTGGTTAAGCCAAAAGCATGCGATGTATGTGTGCTCCCAGCGCAACCCATGGAGAAAATATTGCTGAACATGATCCAGCGGGATCTGCCGATTATCCGCGAGGTCAAGATTTATAGAACTACCAAGGGAGGTGATTGAAGGTGAAAGATGATTCAATCAGCAAACTGAAGGTTTTCAAGCCGGTGGCGGCTAAGGCTACTATTCATGTTCAACCAGCAAATCGGCCACCGTCTCTCAACAATAAGACGGTCGGCTTGGTCTGGAATGGTAAGCCAGGTGGCGATGTAGCTTTGGGCCAAGTTGCTGAACTTCTCAAAAAATATTTCAACGGGGTTAACATTAAAGAATTTTTTTATGGCCAATTTCCTTTTGCGAAAAACCAGATTGGGCAGATTACAGCAGGATGTGATGTGGTCGTGGGAGCAACTGGTGACTGAGGAAGTTGCACGTCGTGGCTCGTTAGTGATTTGATAAGGTTAGAAAAAAGCGGGATCGCGACAGTGGCTTTGGTTACAGAGCCTTTCATGGAAGACGCTAAATTAACAGCATTCTCAGAGGGGATGCCAAACTTACCGTTAGCGGGCTTAAATGCTCGTAGCCTAACGAACCTATCTCCTGACCAAATAAAGCGCGCAGCGGAACCTGCGTTTGATGATGTAATTAAAAGTTTGACTATGAAATTATCTGGAGTGGGTGAGGTTAATCAAGAAGAGGCTTCTGCAATAGAGGAATTGGAGGTGTTTCGAGGCACCGATAGTCTTTTGGCATGGGAATCAATGAATAGGGCTTTTCTTGAGTATGGATGGAGTGATGGCTTTCCCATTGTCCCGCCAACAGAGCAGAAAGTTAATGAAATGCTGAGAACTACTAAACGGGGGCCTGAAGAAGTGATAACCGTTCTAGACCCCGGAATGGGTCTGGCAACAGTCAGAAAAATAGCAATCAATGCGGTTATGGCCGGATGCCTCCCGGAACACCTTCCTATCCTTATTGCAGCTGTCAGAGGTTTTGCGGATCCCAGGTTTCATTACCGGATTGTAGCGATGTCAACGGGTCCACACACCCCAATGATGGTGATAAACGGACCAATTAGAAGGAAAATTGGATTAAACTGTGAAGGTGGGGCTCTGGGTCCCGGGGCGAAGTCTTATGTTAATACTGTTCTTGGACGTGCTCTGAGGTTGATAATAATGAATATAGGCCATACCTACTTGGGTCTTACGGATATGGATACTATAGGATCGCCGATAAAATATAGCATGTGTCTGGGGGAGAACGAAGAGCAAAGCCCTTGGGAGCCTTACCATGTTGAAAGAGGGCATGATCCTCAGGACAGTACCTTGACGTTATTTGGTGTTGAGTCACAATTCGAGATCATCGACTATAAAAATGATACGCCTGAAGGCATTTTACAAAGCTTTGCAGGAACAATTCCTTCGATAGGTTCATTTTCTGCGCGCTCATGGATATACCCGGACAGGCACGCTGATAACTGTGTTTTGATATGTCCAGATCATGCGAGAGTCATGGGTACCCACAGATGGTCCAAGGACGACGTTAAACACTATCTCTATGCAAATGCGAGGTTACCGGCTCGCTATTTCAAGAATACCATTGAATTGAGTCGGACTAAACCGGGGACCAAATGGATCCATGAAATGGAAGATTCCTTCCTACTACCAGTTACAGGTGCTTATGATTGGTTTCATATCGTGGTGGTGGGCGGAGCTGCCGGCAAGAGTTCTTATACAACAGGGGTAGGTCAGGCTGTAACGGTGAAGATAGAAGATTAGTTATATTATCACGATAATTCAAGGAGATAAATATGAAAAAAGACCTTGATTTTAGGACGATATACATTGGGGTCCCGATTAAGAATCCACTTATCTTGGGGTCAGGCCCTACCACCGCAACACCCGAAATCTGTGAGAAGGCAGCGAAGCTTGGTGGCTTCGCTGCAGTTGTCACCAAGACAAACTACCCAGATGAGGTGCTTAAGATAGTTCCGCTTACAGTTCCTATGCCATATTATGCCCTCTTAGATGCACGTGGTGTGAGTAAATGGAAGCCAGTGATACCGAAAAAGAAGGAGGGGCGAGATAGGTTTGGTAAGCTAGGCAAGATAAAGCCTGATTATTGTCTCACCATGTCCGCAATTCGGCATCCAGCACCCTTCGAGAAAAGAACAGGGATAGGCGTCTATTTTCAAGGGCCGGAGAGGTACACTTCCTATGTCAATAAGACCAAGGAGCTGACAAGAGAAACAGACTGCAAAATAATCGCAAGCATAATGGCCTTTTCAGAACAGGGGTGGGAGGAACAAGTAAATATTATAAATGGATGCAAAGCAGATATGGTTGAGCTAAATTTTGGCTGTCCCACAGCTGGTGCTTTGGATCAAGAAGCCACAGGAGGAGAATGGGTTCCAGGGGGAATGGGTGTCTACCCAACCATTGTAGAAAAATGGACGAAATACTGCACTGAGCGAATAAAGATTCCTGTAGGAGTAAAAATCCCTGAATACGCTCCATTTCTGTCAATTCAAGCCGCAGTCCGAGGTGGAGCCAAAGGTATAACGTGGGGACAAGGACCTGTCTTCTGGCCTGAGATGAGGCCTTTGGTGATAGATGTTGATAAAGCAACGCTGGGCACATTCCCCGGTCTGCCTTTCACTAATGGCACCATTGGAGCTACCGGGGTGGTACCTTACATCTGTGGTGCAATCGCACACTTCAGAACAAATGGCATCAAAATTGACGTCAGCGGTTGTGGAGGAGTGCGAGAGGCGTTGGATATTATTCGAATTCTAATGGCTGGGGCTAATTCGACTCAGGTCTGTACAGCAACGCTTGTAGAGGGCGTCGAGGTAGGTACTTATTATCTTGAGGAGATTAGTTCTTGGATGGAGAAGAAGGGATATGAAAGTGTAAATGAAATCATCGGGGCTGCAGTGACCAAAGAGAAGCTAGAGTTGGATATCTCCAAAGCACCAACGGTTGCTCTTCCACAAATCGTAGGCGGCCCAATCCCTACCCAGCAAATAGCGGTTAGTAAGGAGAAATGTATTGCGTGTGGATGGTGTGAGCGAGCTTGTTTTCATTTGGCAATAAAAATGGAAAACGAAAAGCCAAGCATCGACCGTAAGCTTTGTGAGGTTTGTGGTATGTGTGTAGCTGTCTGTCCTATGGAAGCCCTCAAGATAGAGGAAGTCCGGAAAAATAAGGAAACAGGCAAAGCGATTAGTGAAATCACGGTCAATTCAGGCCGCTCCAGTTGAATCCCCACTTTGCTAAGGAGATGTTTCAATCCTAATATAAATAGATGAGATTGATTAGGTTGCACATAGCTGATCACATGATCAATAAAGAGATATAGAAGATTGTTGCCGTAGAAATCTATAAAACATTTACCTCTTATGAGGTAATAATCGCAATGGGAGGGAAAAGCATGAGAAAGTACCAAATTATACCACTAGCCTTGGTAAAGATTGAATTAGACATGGGAATGTTTACGTATAGGGTAAACTATGGGAAGAAGATATGGGCACCTGTTTATTTCTGGTATATAGCTGGGGCAGACAAACACATTTTGGTCGACACCGCTGTGGAGTCTGACTTTGTGAGAGATTTTAGAGGAGTTCCAACGGAAAAGATGATGTCATTCGAAGATGCCCTTAATGTTGTGGGATTAAAACCTGATGACATCGAACTGGTCATCCAAACTCATCTCCATTACGACCATTGTGTCAATACATTTAAGTGTAGGAATGCGAAGGTAATGGTTCAAGAAGACGAGCTAAAGTTTGCTCTTTCCCCTCATCCACTTATGGCCAAATTTTATCATGGGCCCCTTTTTAAAGATTTGAACTTCATTACTGTCAAGGGTCGTTACCAGGTCGTCGATGGAATCGAACTTATTCCTGTTCCGGGCCATTCAACGGGGACTCAGGCCGTGTCTGTCAATACAACCCAGGGCAAGGCGATTATTAGTGGGTTTTGTGCGATTAGGGAAAACTTTGAACCGCCTGAAGAGGTTCGGGAGATGTGGCCCGTGGTGCCCCCAGGACAACATACAAACGCAATAGATGCCTACGATAGTGTCTTACTGATCAAGGGACTCGCGGACATCTTGCTTCCCCAACACGATCCTTCTTTTTTGGGGGGGAAAGTCATACCATAGAAAAACCTATCCAAGAAATATTACCCAGCGGATAGCACCTTGGGAGCAAAAATGAAAAAATGTCTCAAAAGGGAATTAAACGACATGCAGATGGATAAAGGGAAGGAGGTGGGGATCTTGGAATAAATAACTTAAATTTTGCTCTGGAGTAAAACAAAGAAAGAAAGGAGGACTAAAAAATGAAAGGCAAATGGATAATTATGGGGTTTTCAATAGTTATTTTCTTAATGTTAATTTTTGGGGGGTTTGTTCAGGCACAAACCAAGGAGTTGAGAATTGGCTTTACCTCTCCTCTTTCTGGAGGTGGAATGTCTTGGGGATACGCTGCATTTTCCGGCCTCGAGTTAGCAATGGAGGACATCAACAATGCTGGGGGACTTAAAGTTGGGGGGAATGTCTATATTTTAAAAAGTATACCCTATGACACGAAATATAACCCTGATGCTGCAGTTACTGCAGCCAAACGTCTTATTTACGAAGACAAAGTTAATATAATATTTGGTGAGATCGGTTCACATCCAGTACTAGCAATGCAAGCAGTTACCGAGCCTAAAAAGATCATATTATTTACTGATACTTACAGTGATAAGGTTTTGTCACCTGATAAACCTTATACCTTCCGCTGGAATGTTACTACTGTGGAGTATGCCGGTCCAATGTTTTCCTATTACCGGAAGAAACGGCCTGATGCTAAAAGATTAGCTCATTTCTATGTTGATGATGAAGCTGGCCGAACTACGATTCCGTATGCAAAGAAAGCTGGCTCAAAAACTGGTCTTGAAGTAGTTTTATTTCCTTTTGAACGTGGAACGGTAGACTTGACGCCAATCGTAACAAAAGCTCTCGCCGCTAATATTGATATAATGGATCTCAATGGTACCCCCCCTGGAGAAGCCACTCAACTTGTTAATATTTTGAGGAGCATGGGTTGGAACAAAGAAATAGTGAAGACTGGGGGCGCTGCTGTCTATGATTTACTCCGAATCTGTGGTAAGAACTCCAATGGTGTTATTTACCATGAAGACGCAGACTTTTCCCAGCCAAAATCCGCGGCTTTGGTTGAGAGATTCAAGATGAAAAAATACCCTAGTGAATACAATAGCATGATGGTACCAGCTTACGATGGGGCCATGATACTCTTCAAAGCGATCCAGAAGGCTGGAACAGTGGATGACACTACGGCGATAAAGAAAGCCATGGAAAGCATTAAGTCATACGAGGGTATACAAGGGAAAATACGTTGGGGTGGGAAGGAAGACTATGGTATCGACCACCAGTTAATGAATGTTGTCTATATAGGTGAGGTCGTAAATGAACAACCAAAAATAATTTTTACTATTAAGTATTAGAGACTGTTCCTAAAAAAAGTGAAGAATGTTTCTTAGCAAAACAATTGAAAATTAAATCTCTAATAGTTTTGAAGCCTTTTCTAATTTACCAGAAATATTGGGCCTTAAATAATTGCTTTTTTCGGCCCCTTATTAGATTGATCAAAAAATAACAAGTTTGTCGTTTTATTTAGTTCCGAGTAATTTCGGAACAGTCTCTATTAACAACCTGGATTCTTCTAAGGCTGGTTTGTGCCAGTCTTAGAAGAATCCTAAAATAATATATATATATCTCAAAGAGACAGAAAAGCACTAATATTCATACTCTTAGGAAAAAGAAGATGTTTTGCATTTAAGCTAAAGTATCCATTTTCACGACTGAGTATTAACAGAGAGTTGTAGTATGAGTTTAAGCTTATTTGGACAGATAGCATTCAATGGGATTGTGCTTAGTAGTATATATGTTCTGCTGGCGGTTGGCTTTAATCTAGTGTGGGGCATTCTAGGAATTTTTAACTTCGCGCATGGGCATTTTTATATGTTGGGTGCCTTTTTGACTTGGTATTTCATCTCTTCTCTTGGTTTTAATTTCTACATTGCTTTCATCTTTTCTGGAGTTTGTATTTTTGTCATGGCAGCAATTGCCTTAAAGGGTGTTTTAGGCCCGTTGCGAGAGAACGAATTTGTCTGCGTAATTTCCTCTCTTGGGTTGTGTAGCTTAATAGAAGGACTTGTTTCTGCAATATTCGGAGGAGAGGCGCGAATAGTAAATTTACCAGTATCGGGAGTCATCAACTTCGGTGGCGTCTTTTTGAGTTTTCCTCGATTGGCTACCTTGTTGATTTCATTAGTGGTATTTTCCGTTTTTTTGTTTATCGTTTATTTTACTAATTTTGGACGCGCCTTGAGGGCGACTGGGAGCGATCCAGAGATAGCTCAAGTTCAAGGTATAAATATATCCAGGGTATATTTTATCACTTTCTGTCTTGGCACTCTTCTAGCTGGTCTTGGTGGGATTGTTGCTTGTCACATAACCCCTTTGATGCCTCATATGGGAATCGACTTTTCGCTAAAAGCCTTTATCGTCGTTGTGCTTGGTGGCCTTGGTAGTATTCCTGGAGCTGTAGTTGGCGCTTTGATTATCGGCCTTCTTGAGAGCTTTATAAGTAGTCTAGTTAACCCTATGGTATCGATAATAGTTTCTTTCATGGTTGTTCTTTTAATTCTTCTAGTGAAGCCTAGTGGTTTAATGGGGATAGAAAGGATAGAAAGTAGATAGAATGCTGCAAGTGAGAAGATTAGTCACCTCACGAATGTGGAAACCAAGCTTATCTGTTGGTGCGTGGGCATTAGGAATTTGCATACCCTTTTATATTAAAGATCCTTTTTTCTTGCATGTATTAAATATCATATTTATTGGAATAACTATGGCGCTTTCTTGGGGTATTTTAGCTCGAACGGGATACATTAGCTTCGCTAGCAATGCTTTCCTCGGAATAGGCGCATATACGTCAGCTTATCTGGTAATGCAGCTGCATATTTATTATTGGATTGGGTACTTTGCAGCTGGAGCAATGGCTGGTTTTTTTGCTCTCTTTCTAGGAAAAATAATTCTAAGGCTTAAGGGGATATTCTTTGTTCTCTCAACTTTTTGCTTTGCTCAAATCATGCTCCGGGTTTTTAGAACAGCAGAACATATTACGAAAGGTGCCGACGGAATTACAGGGATACCGACACCAATTTTACCCTTCATCGGTTCGCTAGAATCACATGCGCAATTTTATGTTCTTTTCTATGTCTATGCTACTTTTGTAGTAATATTCACCATGCGTCTTTATAACTCAAATATTGGAAGAGAATTTAAAGCCATAGGCGAAGACATGTTTGTTGCTGAGTCAATGGGTATAGACACTACCCGCCGAAAGATTATTGCTTTTGTTATATCGTCTATCATTACTGGTCTCTCTGGAAGCTTTCACGCCCATTACACCTCTTTTATTTCTGACACAACTTTTGAAATGACTAAATCCATTGAAGTTATGGCTTACAATGTTGTTGGGGGTATGGGTTCTATTATTGGTCCAATTATTGGAGTTTGTGTTATGGTTCCGCTACCTGAATTCTTGAGGGGTTTTGTGGCCTATCAAATAGCTCTATATGGATTGATTTTGATATTGATCCTTAGATTTTTCCCCGCAGGAATATGGGGAACAATTAGGCGAGCACATTCAACGATCCCTGCAGAGTCGAAGTCTTTACGTTTATCCTACGAACTCACTAAAGAATTTAAGTTGGGTTTTGGGAACCCCATCAGACATAACAGAGAGACGCTTTTAGAATGTCGTAAAATAAGCCGTTACTTTGGTGGATTGGCGGCATTAACTGACATTTCCTTTTCCATTAGGGCTGGAGAAATTCTCGGGATCGTCGGGCCTAATGGGGCAGGGAAATCTACTCTTTTTAACGTTATCACAAAAGTTTTATCTCCGACTAGAGGCACTATCATCTTTGAAGGTAAAAATATCACTGGTCTCCGACCACACAGAATTAATCGGATGGGTATAGCTAGAGTTTTTCAAAGCAAAGTATTGTATCCCGAGGCATCAGTCAAAGAAAATATAGTCAGAGCTATAGTTGCTAGGTCAGGGTTCAACGAAATTAAAGATTTTTTTGGCTTAGAAAGGAGAAAACATCAGGTGATTTTAGAACAAACCCAGCAAGTACTAGAGTTATGTGGACTATATTCTGCCACCGGAGAACTGCCCAAAAACCTCCCTCATGGGTTCCAGAGATTGGTAGGGTTGGCCGTAGCTTTGGCTACTAAGCCAAAACTGTTGTTACTTGATGAACCAATTACAGGTATGAGCTTAGAAGAGAGTGATATAATAGCACGTATATTGGAGAACCTACACCAAAGTGGACTGACCATAATAATGGTGGAGCATAATGTTAATTTCGTAATGCGTATTTGTCACCGCATTATGGTCTTGGATTATGGGCAAAAAATTGCAGAAGGTACACCACAGGAAATTAGGAGAAATCCGGAGGTTATTAAAGCATTTCTGGGGGGGTAGATGGCAGAGCTTGAAGTTAGAAACATTAGCTTAAGTTATGGGTCTGTCCCTTCTCTTATTGATGTTTCAATAATCCTTGAAACGGGAAAGATCGTAGTTCTGCTTGGCCCCAATGGCGCAGGAAAAAGCACCCTTATAAAAAGTATCATAGGCCTGGCACGGATAAGTGAGGGGGAGATCTGGTACAATGGGAAACGTATTGATAGGTTGCAAGTACATCAAATAGCTCGATGTGGAATTGCACTTGTCCCTGAAGGAAGGCGGGTTTTTTCTAACATGTCGGTCATTGAAAACTTGTATGTGGGGGGTTACCAGCAAACAAAAAAGGAAATTGAAGTGAAGATGGGAGAAACTATCAAAGTTTATTTCCCGAGGTTGATTGAGAGAAAGAGGCAGATAGCTGGCACCCTGAGCGGAGGAGAACAACAAATGCTGGCTATAGCTCGAGCGATAATGTCAGGGCCAAAATTAATATTGCTGGACGAACCGTCGCTGGGATTGTCTCCACTAATGGTTAAGGAGATAACAGAGGTAATCGGTAGGTTAAATCGGGAAAGAAAGGTTTCAATTATAATGGTGGAGCAAAATACACAATTAGGGTTTCAATTGGCCAACTATATTTATCTTTTAGAAGGTGGGCATATCAGATTGGAGGGGATAACCGCAGAGCTATCGAAAAGCGAAAAAATCGTTAATGCCTATATTGGAACCGTAGAGTGTAGAAATTCTTCTTGAACATTATACAAGTTGCAAAAATTGTTAACCGTTGATAGCTACATAAAAGATTTTCTATGTAGACCCTGAAAAGAGAGGACGAGGAGGCTTTAGAAAGTGAATAAGGATTATGATGTGGTCATTATTGGAAGCGGCCCCGGCGGGCTCACCGGAGGACTCTATTGCGGCAGGGCGAGATTGAAGACCGTGGTCCTGGAGAAGGGAAACCTGGGTGGGGCGATCATTGATGCGGAGTGGGTGGAGAACTGGCCCGGGGTTGAGAAAGGGATATCCGGAGCAGAACTCGCCGGAAATATCCTGTCTCAGGTGTTGCAGTATGAAGTGGATCTAGTCAGTGCCGTTGAAGTCAAAAGGATCGAGCTCATTGAGGGAGAAAGGAGGAGGGTCCTTACCTCCGGAGAGACCTATACGGCGAAGGCCGTTATTCTTGCGGGTGGGACACGACCTAAGAAGCTGAATATTCCAGGAGAAGAACAATTCGTGAATCGAGGAATCTCCTACTGTGTCATGTGTGACGGAGCTCCTTTTGCGGGGAAAGAAATTGCTATTCTCGGTGGAGGGGATAATGGGGTCTCGGGCGGCCTCTACATGGCCCGCCTCGGGTGTAAGATCCATTTGATCGAGGCGCTTCCCGAGCTCACCGCAAGCAAAGTCCTTCAGGAGAGGCTGAGGGAGATTCCGGACGCCCGGATTCTCTGCTCCACTGTCGCGGAAGGGATCGATTTTGACGGAAAGACAAAAATCCTTAAATTAAGACATTCGGGAACCAAGGAATCCTTTGCATTGAGTGTGGAAGGCGTCTTTGTCCTTGTGGGCCGTGAGCCAGAGACAGAATATCTTCCGGAAATGATATCCCTAGATAAGGCTGGCTTCATTCAGACAACGAATTGGATGGAAACGAATGTCCCCGGCATCTTTGCTGCTGGAGATATTCGAAGTGGATCTGTGATGCAGTCCATCAGCGCGGCTGGGGATGGAGCGACAGCTGCCATCACAGCCAGTCGCTACATCAATGCCAAGTCATGGTAGAGAAAAAGGGGGGAGGAAGGTTTATGGGGTCAGTTAAGTTAGAGGTGTTAAATCCGACAGGTTCGGATCCCACCAAGGGTGGAGGGATCGCTGCACACCGGTTTGATAACCTGGATGGGAAAAGGATTGGGTTGGTATGGAATAACAAGGATTATGGGGACAAACTTCTTGAGAAAGTCGAGGGCCTTCTCCATGAGAGATATCCTACGGCTCAGTTCTCCATGTTTCGCTTAAAAGAATGCTGTATCGCTCCTCCGGAAGGAGAACTGGAAAGGATTGGAAAACAGGTCGACTCTGTCATCTATACCCTGGGGGACTGAGGTTCCTGTACTTCCTGGAGTTCCAGGAACTGTGTCACCTTTGAGAAGATGGGGATCCCGACCGCTGTCCATGCCTCCCATTCCTTTGAAAAACTTTTGAGAATGGAAGCCAGAGCGAGTGGGATGCCTGATATGGGAGTCTGGGTGACCCCTCATCCAGTTGTTGGAAAATCGAGTGAGGTTCTTAAGAAAGAAGCGCAGGCAGCCATTGAGGATATCATCCGTGCGTTAACCCATCCTCGCAAGGAGAGTGCAAAGGAGTCATCCAAAGAAACGAAAACGATCACGATTGAAGGCTCTGACTTTTTCGATATCTTTGAGAAATTTAACCACCATTGTTTGAAAGAGCGCTGGGGGGACGGACTTCCTCTGGTTCCTCCTACGAGGGAAAAAGTCAACTGGATGCTGACAGGCACGGATCGTTCCTCAGGGGATAAGGTGGTAATGGCCAGACCGAGCGGAAGGGTCGTGACCGTGGAGGCTGTCGCCATTAATGCGGTCATGGCAGGGGCCTTACCCGCTTATATGCCTGTCATCATCGCTGCCCTTGAGGCCTGGGATGAAACTCCTTTTGGCTGGGGGAGCGTGACCACCACCTCACCGGCTGCTCCTCTTGTTGTCGTCAAAGGACCTATCGCAAAGCAATTGGATATCAATTCAAAGAGTAACGCCGCTGGCTATGGGTGGAGGGCGAATACCACGATCGGCCGGACCATCGAGCTGATTTTCAAAACCGTGGGAGGAGCCATTCCTGGCATCACAGATATGTCCATTGCCGGCGATGCTCGAACCATCACCTCCACGGTCGTTGCAGAAAATGAGGACGCCCTTGAAGATATGGGTTGGCCGACCTATTCGGAATCACAGGGATTTCCAAAAGAGTCGAATATTCTCACCATTGGACCTGCCTTCTGGGGCTTTGAAGAGTTATGGATTAAGGCGGATTCAGCCGAAGAGTTTTTGAGATGCTTGATCTGGGAAGTGAGTACCAAGGTGAGGGAAGGGATCATGGGCTGGGGGGGAGGATTGCTCCTTCTCATGTCACCCGAGCATGCGAAAATCCTTGCCAGAGAGGGGTGGACGAGAGAGAAAGTGAACCATTACCTCGCCTCCTCCCTTCCAAAACTGTGGTGTTTTCCAAAAGGACAGCTTCGGGAGGTTTATAAGGCCGCTTATCCCAGGGCGCCTCAGGAACTCAAATCGCTACCGGATGACATCTTGATCACAGGCTACAGCTCCAATCCAAATGATTATATTATCTTTGTTGTCGGTGGGGCCGGGAATGAGTCACAGTCTTGGAGGGTCTGGCGTTGGACAGAACCCTATCATCCAGGCTTTATCAGTAAAGAGATTAAGTTGCCTAAAAACTGGGATGAGATCATAGCAAAATCTGAAATCATCACCATGCAGATGCCAAAGCTTCCCTGGTAAAGGCAGGGAGTGAATCGGAGAGGAGGAAGGAACGTGGCTCACAAGGAATTGATCATTTATTTAAATGGAGAGTTTGTTCCTGAAAGCCAGGCAAAAGTCTCGATCTATGATCGCTGTTTCTTATATGGTGATGGGATTTTCGAAGGCATCACGGTTTGGAGGAGCGTTCCCTTCAGACTTGATGCCCACCTCAAGAGAATGTACGATGGGTTGTCATACCTTAAAATTGAAAATCCTCTCACCGGTGAGGAATGGAAAAAGGCGATCATGGAGATGATCCGGCTCAATGAAATCGACGAAGGTTATCTTCGCCCCCAGGTCAGCAGGGGCGAAGGCATGCTTTCGACAAAGTGGGAACCGCACGTTTTGAGAAAAGCAACGCCGAACGTCGTCATCATCCCGGAAGGATGGCTCGCCTATGGGGAGGCCATGAAAAAGGGATTTAGGGGAAAAGTGTTATCGAGGCCCAGAATCCCATCGATCAGTCTTCCTTCAGGGGCAAAACATTGTAACTATCTCAATACGATCCTGGGAGCGATTGAGGTCAGTGCCTGTGGTTTGGATATTGGGATTGCGGTCAACCTCCAGGGATATGTCACCGAAGGGACAGCATATAATATCTTCATGGTCAAGAATGGCGAGCTACACACTCCCCCTTTATCACTCGATCTTCTCCCAGGTATCACGAGAGAAGTCATCATCGAAATCGCTCGGAGAGAGGGGTATCAGGTGTTTGAGAGTCTCTTCGACGCCTTCACCTTATGCACAGCGGACGAGGTTTTTTTCTGCTCGACCGTACGATTAGGTGGACCCGTGATAGAAATTGATGGCAGGAAGATTGGAGATGGGAAACCAGGACCCATTACGAAGAGGATTGCAGAACTCCTTCTCACAGAGATGGATAGAGAGGCAGAGGAGTTCAAGAAACGATCGAAAAAATAGATGGTTTGAATTTTAAGTAAGAGCGGAGAATATTTGACATGAAGAAAGAGAATAAGATAAAGGTGGTGGTCACAGGCGCCTTGGGGAAAGCAGGTCAAGCGACGGTTGGGATTCTGTGCGAAGACCCTGGACTGAAAGTGGTAGGAGTTGTCGATGCCCTCTTTCTTGAAAATGAGCTATCCCTTCCTCGTGGCATGGGTAGAATTCCTGCCTCAACAAATCTGGAATATATCCTTGATACGTGCAAGCCAAATGTCTTAGTTGATTTTACTAACCCTTCAATCACCCTGTCAGTTGTCCGATCTGCGGCCAGGAGAACGATTCATGTTGTCATCGGTACAACAGGTCTTACCGATAACCAATTGAAGCAGATTGACCGAATGGCAAGATCAGCAGGTATCGGTGTCCTCACAGGGAGCCTCTCCTTTGGTGTGGCACTGGCCTGCCATCTGGCTTCGATCACAGCCAGGTATTTTGACTACGCTGAAATTATAGATTTAGGAAAATATGAAAAACTGGATGCCCCTTCAGGGGCTGCCCTCGACATCGCAAAAGCCATGGCAAAGGCAAGAGGGGAGCCATTCAAACTTCCCCAGGATCAAAAGAATATGCCCCTCTGTCGCGGCGGAAAATATGATGGCGTAACGATACATAGCCTACGCCTCTCTGACTGTTATATCCATGAGCAAGTGATCTTCGGGACATCCGCGGGAACGCTTCTGACCATTGGTCTGGAGCTGACCAGTGCAGAATATTTGAAACCCGGGATTGCCATTGCCGTCAAAGAAGCACCGAAACAGAGAGGACTCGTCTATGGCCTCAATGACCTCTTCTTTGGTTTTAAGAAGCGGAGATCTGTCCTAACTACCAGATCATGAGATAGAAAAGAAGGGATCCCAGTTTATTTGTTGTCCAGGGAGGTGGGGGCCAGTCAAGGCGGGATTCGTCGCTGGGTGAGGGCGTATCAGGAACGGGGAGAAGCGGGGTTACGGGACGGGATTATACCCATGGGGAGTCTGCGGAAGCTTCCTCGTCCGGTACGCGAGAAGATCGTTGAGATCAAGAAACAAGAACCTTTCATTGGAGTTCAGCGGATATCCCATCTGTTGAAGCGAGCGATCTTCTTGAGTGCCTCACCAGAGACAGTACGGCAGACGCTGAAGGAAGAGTCGTTGCTCGTTCCTCCCTCAAAAAGTTCCCATCGGAATGTAAGCCGTCCTCGGTTTTTTGAGCGATCGACTCCAAACCAGCTATGGTAGGCGGACATCTTTACGTTTCGTCTGGGGGGCCAGTATGCCTATTTGATTGGGTTTATCGATGATTACTCGCGGTATATGGTGGGGTTAGACCTTTTAGCATCGGGCACAATGTTCCTTTTTAAGGAAGGTTCTGCTGGAGGGGTTTTATCAAAATTATATAGCGTTTCCATAAGGATTTAAAGGCTAATTTGTGTTTGAGATGGTAAACAAAATATGACTTTCACGCTTTTTTCAGGTACTTTCTAACCTTGGAACATTTATTCAGAAAATCACGCCAATTTTATGAGTCATTAGGATACATTCATGCCGATATCTAAACGTTAAAGTTACCCTATGCAGAAGGACAATATGAAATCAAAAAGCCTTTCCGATGACTTTGCAAGCGGCCTCGGAAAGCATATGCTGGGTGTTCGTGACACCGTTCTCTACGATGAGATACATAAAAGGCTGGCCTTGCATTCACAAAAAGCCTCCGATAATTTGGAATGGCTATTCCGCAACATGCATCCCTACTTCTTCGTTACGATGAAGAACGAAGTCGAGGCCATCATTCATCTGGCTGTCAGGCTGCATGACGTAGCAAAGGAAACGAAGTTGACCCTTATAGATCAGGAAAGGAGGCTGATTCTTGCCTTGTTAGATGTCCCTGGTTCCATCTATGCCACCTTGAAAACCCTTCAGGAACGTGAGATCTCCTACGCAGAGATGAGCCATTCGTACAATGTGCTTCCGGATATCGGTAAGTACCTGGAGATCCAGAGATTCGAATTTGACCGCAAAACCCATGATGAGATTGCCAATGCGAACATGGTTACTATACCCTCATCGATTTCTAAAAAGGTCCTCACGTCTATGAAGGATCTGTACCCTTCTTTTGATTTGAGGGAATTCGACCAGATCCTGAAACTGCTGTGGCTCAACAATGAATCGTACATGAAAATCTCCCCCCCTGAGCGAATCGCTCGAGTCATGTGGTTATACCAACAGGGGACAAAACATGATGGCCTATTCTTCGACGCAGAAACGAAGGAAGATGAAGGCCATCATAAGGAATCCCGAATTCTTTTCTCCGTGGGTAACCCCCCACAGAAGGACTTCCTCACCCAGGTTAGTGAAGTGTTCCAACGGCTTGGAGTCGGAGTACGCCGCTCATACTGTTTGATCATAAGTACCGGAGTCCACCCTTACTTCCTGGGGAGTTTTTACGTTCTCAGCCACGGTGGTCAACTAGTGGGAAAGGGCTCTGATCTTTACCGAAAACTCCAGGCCGAGCTCTACAACACCCAGATCCTCTCCAATTCCGGTTTCGCTTACACCGATTTTGTAGCCAATCGTATCCTCACGGGAGAAGAAGGCTCTCTGACCAATGCCTTTGCAGCGTTTTGCCACACCTTCTTGGCCCACAAGGAGCCGGATCGCTTTAGTGAGAATACGGTGACCACCGCGTTTCACTCGAATCCGGATATCATCCTGAAGTTGATCCGTCTTTTTAAAATCCGTTTTGATCCGGATACGAGGGAAAGAGACCAGTCGTACGAGAAGGTTCTGAAGGAGACTCTGGACGTGATCGAGGGCTATAACACGGGGCACAGATACCTGGACGATGTTAGAAGGACCATATTCCAAACTTGCCTTTTTTTCATCAAGTGGACTCTTAAGACCAATTTCTTTGTCCCGGAGAAACACGCCCTTGCGTTTCGGTTGGATCCCGGCATAATGAGCGACGCCGGACTGACCTTCACCTCGGACTTACCCAAAGGAAAACCGTTCAGAATAACGTTCTTCTTCAGCCGGCATGCGGTCGGTTATCACATCGGGTTTTCAGATATCGCCAGGGGAGGATGGCGGACCATCATCTGTAAGACCCGTGATGAGTGCACTACGACTACCAACAACTTGTTCAAAGAAGTCTTCGTTCTCGCTCATACGCAACACCTCAAGAACAAGGACATTTATGAGGGAGGGTCCAAACTGACCGTGGTGGTGGACGCTGTGGATCTCGATTCTCAAACGCTGGTTACTCAACACCTATACAAAGTGCAGTACGGAATTCTCAACGCCTTCCTGGATATCTTTGTCACGGAAAAAGGTCGCGCTAAACATCCTTGCGTTGTGGACTACTACGGGGAAGACGAACCCATTGAGATAGGACCGGACGAAAACATGAGTGACTCCATGATCGAGTTCATTGCCCGGCAATCTTTGAAGAGGGGCTTTATCCTGGGCATCGGCATCATGTCGAGCAAGGAGATTGGAATCAATCATAAGGAATACGGCGTCACCTCCAAGGGGGTCATGAAGTTTGCAGAGGTGGCCATGAAGGAGATCAGCATAGACATCTACGAGGATCCGTTCACGGTGAGGTTTACGGGTGGAACCAACGGCGACGTCGCGGGAAACTCCATCCGCCTGCTTCTTAATCGCTGCCCTCAGGCAAAGATCTTGAGCATGGTGGATGGAACGGCGGGCCTGTACGATCCAGAAGGAGCCGACACGGCAGAACTGCATAGAATCGTTCTTAAATACGACCTTGATCGTTTCCAGTCCGAAGCGCTTCACCCGGGAGGATTTATACTCTTTCGGGGAGAACGCCGTCAGGACGGCCTACGAGAATTATACAGAAAGGTCGTCCGAAGAAAAGAAGGTGTTGAAGAAGCATGGATCACTGCGGATGAGTTCAATAAGGAGATTGATGAACTGATTTTTACAGTAACCACGGATCTTTTTCTTCCATGCGGTGGAAGGCCTGAAACCATAGACGAGAGCAACTGGCAAAGGCTTGTTGATCCGAGGGGGAAACCGACCGTCCGGGTTATCACGGAGGGTGCCAATTCCTTCATAACGCCTGGGGCGCGCTCCGAAATTCAGAAAAAAGGAGTAATTGTCCTCCGGGATGCCTCGGCCAACAAGTGCGGGGTAATTTCTTCTTCCTACGAGATCATCGCTAACCTTCTCATGACCACGAAGGAGTTCCTCGCTAACAAGGAGGGCTATGTTCAAGATGTCTTGGACATCATTGAGATGAGAGCGGAAGAAGAAGCGAGGCTTATCTTCCAGAGACACCGCGAAGGTAACAAGAAGCCCCTATATACCGACATCAGCAATGCGATTAGCGTGGAAATCAATGATCACTATGCCCGATTATTTAATTTTTTTCAGACCCATCCGGAATGGCCTGATCAGCCCCTATTTCGTAAAGTACTTTTGAATCATCTGCCGGCTCTGATCAGGGAGAACCCTAAATTCAGAGCCCGAGTGAAAAGACTACCGTCCAAAATCAAACACGCAATTCTCTCAAGCGAGATTGCCTCGAGTATCGTGTACCACGGCGGTTGGGAAATGGATTTCGGATCAAGGCTAAGAGAATACGTGAAAGAACGATTTACCTCATAACCACCAAAGACAGGGCGGGCCCCATGGTTACGGTTTCTGCTATAGATATGCTGTTTTCAGGCCATCGAAAATGTTTCGATATGATTTTCATCTATTTGATTGGGATACATGACTTCTCCCAGTAATCTTCATTTCCTCATGTTACCCCTGGCTGCATAGTAGTAGGTGGAAGGAACACCGAGTATTGCCACCTTCACACCTGAAAGATCCCTTGCTCTACCGGAGTTAAAATCTCATATTCTTTCTTAGTGACAACCACGGTGTTTTCCAGCCCCACAGAGCCCTCTCCGGGAAATACGATTTTAGGTTCTACAGCAAAAGTCATCCCTTCCTCCAGAGTGTAAGATTGTCCCTGGGCAATAAAAGGCAATTCATTCAACTCAAGGCCGATGCCATGGGCAATGAAATGGGTCTGGAGTCCTGGCGGTCCCAGGTAACTGTCCTTATAGCCCAGTTTCTCTGCCAGTTGAAGGGTCTTCAAAAAGATAGCTTCGCAATCTGCTCCGGGCCTTGTCTCTTGCAGCACAGCATCATGAATCTCTTTACAGGCTTTATAAGCATCAATGAATTTCTGTTTCATTTTTCCAATGGAAAACATGCGGGTCTCGTCTGCCTGGTAGCCATGAAAGCACGTTCCAAAATCCACCAGGATGGGCTCATGGGCTCTCATGACTTTGAGGCTTGCCCCAACTGGAAAGGCTGGCGAAAGTCCCAATCCCCCCATGGGAGAATCCGACTGGCTAACAATTCCTCCGGCAAGACCGCTCAGTACATGCCAGCTGTAAGCTTCATAGTTGAGTGACCTTACTCTGAGAAGACCTTCGTGGCCATATCTCTTAGCCGTTGCTTCTAAGAGACCACCGAACTCGATCTCAGTCATTCCCTTTTTGAGGACCTTTCTCGCCTCCTGGTAAACCTTCTTCCCTATTTCTCCTGCCTTTCTCATCAAATCAATCTCGAAAGGAGATTTTATCTTCCGTGTTTCTCGCAGGATTGAAAAGGCATCCATGAATCTGGTGTTCGAAAAGAGTTCCTGGAATTTGAAGTAATCTTTCATAGGAAGGACATCCATTTCAAGCCCCAGGCTATTTGGGAGTTTGCCGCAATGGGTCTGAATCAGCGAGGGTATCTCTCGGATGGATTTTAATGCGACGATTTCATTAAGCCGCGATTCCACTTTAGCCCGCTCCAGTTCCCTTTTAATCATCAGGAGCGGCTTACCTTCCAAGGGTATGTAGAGGAGGCCATCCTGAGTCGTTCCAGAAAGATAGTAAAAATTCATCTTCTGAATCACCAGCAACGCTTCCATTTCTTGCTTTTCCATGCCAGCTCTGATCCTGGTGAGGCGGTTCTCTATCTCCTCAAGTGGGGTATACCGAAAACCCAGAGATTTACTCAATTCCCGTAATTCCTGTCGCACCCAGTCATCGTGATTCATCCTCTCTCCTTTCCTGATCGTCTAGGTCCTGACTATTATAACCAATCCCCCACATGAGAAAAACCTCCGGTTTTTAGATTTTTGATTTTTGATTTTTTCATTCCTGCGAACGCAGGAATCCATGTGTTTGCGATTACTCTGGATTCCCGCTTACGGCGGGAATGACAACCGAACCGAAATCCCTTTTTACAAAATAAGGAGGAGGTTGTAAAATGGAATGATTCCTAACAAATTTACCGAATTAAGAGACCAAATATGACGAATCTTGAAGAGCGGATTAAAAAATTAGCGCAATGGATGTTCGAGGGCAAATATCTCGTCGTCTTTACTGGTGCAGGCATCAGCACTGAATCAGGTCTGCCTGATTTTCGAGGACCGGATGGGATCTGGACAAGGCAAGACAAAGGACTTCCACCAAAAACCAGACCTTTCACTTCGGTCGAGCCAAATGCCGGTCATCGAGCGATTGTCGAACTGCAGAATTTAGGTAAATTGAAATTCCTCATCTCCCAGAATGTTGACAATCTCCATTTGCGATCAGGTATCCGTCCTGATCTTTTAGCTGAATTGCATGGTAATGTCACGAAGCTCAGATGTCAGCGTTGCCAAACTCAAACGGACAAATCCCTGGGGATAGATATTTGCTCCTGTGGGAGTCGGCTGGTCTCGAGTGTGGTAAACTTTGGCGATCCTCTGCCTCAGAAAGATCTGGACGAGTCTTTCTCACATTCAAACCATTGTGATCTTTTTATTGTTGTGGGTTCGAGTCTCGTTGTGAGTCCTGCGAATGATATGCCAAAAGTAGCCCTGAGATTTGGAGCCCGCCTGGTCATTATCAATCAGGGAGAGACTCCGATGGATAGGAGTTGTCATCTCCGTTTTGAAGAAAGAATTGGAGAAGTCCTCCCTCCAGCCGTAGATAAACTGAAAAAGTTGATGATGAATTAAGACTCGCCCCTTTGTCAAATTCGAAATCCGAATATCGCGCGCAGCATCCCGCAGAGATCAATCCTAATCAAATTCAAATATCAAAATTCTAAACTTTTCTGTTTGGGTCATTTGTATTTTGAGCATTCGTGCTTGCTTCGGATTTCGTGCTTCGAATTTATGATTTTAAGATCCATCTATGGATCATATATACTCAATGGTAGCGGGGGGCTTGGGTGTGAGGTCATAAAGGCAACGGTTCACACCCTTGATGGATGTGATGCGCTTGCTTATACGGTTTAGCTTCTCCCAGGGAATTTTCGTAACCGTTGCTGTCCTTGCATCCACGCTGTTGATGCATCGAACCACGATGATCTGTCCAAACTCGCGCTTGCCATGACGGATTCCAGTGGCCTTGTCATTAAGAAGGACTGCTAAGTATTGAAATGCCCGGGTCTTGCCGAGCTCCTCCTCAACAATGGCCGTCGCCTCACGGACGATTTCAATCCGCTCCTCTGTCACCTCTCCCACAATCCTTGTGGCCAGAGCAGGACCTGGAAAAGGAATCCTCTTCGTGATTTCAGGTGGGAGTCCCAGCACCTTCGCCACTTTTCTGACCCCATCTTTGCGTAAAGTCTGAAGAGGTTCCAAAACCTTGTAGCCATATTCCCTCTCCGGATCAATGCCGAGCTGTGCAAGGATATTGTGCTGCCGCTTGATTCCTGCCACGGTTTCTTCAATGTCGGTGAGAATCGTTCCATGAAGCAGGAATTTTGCTCCGGTCTCACGCACAAGTCTTCCGAAAACTTTGGAATAGAAGGTGAACGTAACGGCGTTTCGCTTCTCCTCAGGATCGGTCAAACCTTTCAGTGCACCCAAAAATTCCGCCTTTGCATCCACCAACTCCACAGGAATCCTCATTTTAGCAAAGATTTTAACGACCCGCTCTGGCTCACCCTTTCGCATCAACGCACTATCAATGAAAACGGTCTTGAGCCTTCCGCCAAGGCTTCGGTGTCCAATGGCTGTAACGACTGAGCTGTCCACACCACCACTGAGTGCATTGATGGCAACACCATTTCCTACTGACTCTCCGATGAATGCAATCTGCTCTTCCACAAATGCCTTATAGTCCATAATCCCTCTCCTCACCCATTTTTAAGATGGAAGGAAATTATAATAACGGGGTTAAATTGTCAAGAAGGAAGACACTTAAAAAAAGGCGGAGGCGTAATTTCCCTATTTGGCTTGATTTCGAAGATGGCGCGAGAGATAAGAAAAACATGCTAATAAAATAGAGCTGACCCCAAACGAAGTACACCACCTCCTAGTGCTCAGCCTGGATTTAGTGAGAGAGCTAATGATTGCCAATTGAAAGTTTCTTTGACAGATTCAATTACAAAAAAGGCAACCCAAAGTTTAACCCGTTCTCTCTGTTGACAATCTTCTGTCATTCTTTTAAATATGGAGCCATGCCTTTTTTTGTTCTCTTTCTAATGATTCTTATCTCCACTCCGTGCTTCAGCCAGACGCTGAATGAATCCCCTGATCAAGTCTGGGAAGTCGGCGATCGCCGGTGGACGGTTGAAGAAGAGCATCGGTTTGGAAAATGGGTGGAGGAAGCCATTACGGAGGATTTTTTCATTCGCTACAAGATCCCCACGGATTGTGCGGATGCCGTCTATGCGATCCGATGGATTTATGCCCGAATCGCCCATCTTCCCGCTGCCGCTACCACAAAGGATGGCAAACGGATCGGCCACTGGTCCACGGACTGGAAGCATCTTCCAACCCACCCGGAGTGGCACAGGGACGAACGTTTCCGTGCTGCCCTTCTCTACCTTTTTCCGAAAACCTGGACAGGGACCCTACCCCTCGACACCTATCCCGTCCGTACTTCTCCCTATTCGATCACACCGGAAACGCTATTTTTAGTGACAGAATCCCATACCGGGATCATCGGCCATGTCTTCCTCGACGGAAGCCAGGCTCATCCTCTTCAGACCTGGGAGTCGGCGCTTCCGGTGAAGGTTCAAAAACTGAGCTTGAGATATTTTTTTTCGGCGAGACCGGAATCCAAAGCCGGCTCAGGTCTCGTGAAGTTCCGATGGCCTGTTTCTGAAAACGGGGAATGGAAATATCTCCCTGCCAAAGAGCACCCCTTCTATTCCGAAGAGCAATATACCTCTGATTTTTGTAAGGGCTATACCGACTTTGTCGAGGCCGTGGCCAGGAGGATCGACCCAACAAACTATGTCCCCATGGAGAAGATGGTAAAGGTGATGGGAACGATCACCCGCTATCTCAGGGAGAGGGTTCCCATTGTTCTGACAGGATACCAGCAGTGTCGCAATGGAGGCTGTCCGGAAGCCTCGGAATGGTGGGAGATTCACAGCACCCCAGGCCGTGACGGAATGATCATCTCCCTGATGGATCATCTTTCTCAGATCATCGAATCGAACCGTCTCGACCAAGAGATGGCGAAAGGGATGATGGAGGCCATTCCGATCGATATCTCAGAGAACCGCTCGGTCACGCTCTATCATGTCTATCAGAACCATCTCTGGTTTTCTCCTCATCCGAAGGACTCCATCGAGGCCCGTTGGGGATTGAAGAAGTGTGAGATGATCCGGGCACAGACCCGCACCACCAACGACTCCATTGCCTTTATTGAGAAGACTTATCGGAAGAAGGACTCTAAATATGCGGACTTCTCGATTCGGCAGCAGGAGCATCTCCTGCGAAGACTTAACGAGGAGTGGACCAGGTCCGAATGCAGAGAACCGCCTCCGACACCAGAGAAAAAAGTCTGGTTTTCCCCTCATCCGAAAGACTCCATCGAGGCCCGTTGGGGATTGAAGAAGTGTGAGATGATCCGCGCAGAGATTCGCGCCACCAACGACTCCATTGCCTTCATTGAGAAGACTTATCGGAAGAAGGATCCTGAATATGCGGACTTCTCGATTCGGTGGCAGCAGCATCTCCTGGGAAGACTCAGCGAGGAGTGGACCAAGTCCGAATGCAGAGAACCGTCTCCAACACCAGAAAAGCGAGGAAGTAGGGTAAAAAAATAAGAGAAATGGGGAAGACGCATGTCTTTCCGAAAGATCAGGATGGGGGTTAGGTCTATTTTATAAGCATCGAGGGGAAAAATAGATGACATTAGTTCAAATGCAACCTAAGCATACCTCCTCAATGAAGCTCTCCGCTCACAAGCGGGGCATTCTACAGTATTTTCGTAAAAAGAAATTTCGGAAGTAAGGAGAGATCCTTTAGAAGAACCTCCCCCGGCAAGCGTGTATGATCAATAATTCTCCGCCAGAACTTCAAAGTGAGCTCGGGGATGTTTGCAGACCGGACATTTGTCCGGGACTTCCTTTCCTTCAAAGACATAACCACAATTTCGGCAGTGCCATTTCACGGAAGAATCCTTTTTGAATACTTTCCCTTCCTTCACATTCTTTAACAGATCCAGATAACGGGTTTCGTGGAACTTTTCCACTTTAGCGACATTAGTGAAGGTCTCATAAACTTCTGTAAAACCTTCTTTCTTGGCCACATACGCAAAATCCTGATAGAGCTTTGTCCATTCTAAATTTTCTCCATCCGCTGCCGCTTTCAAATTGTCAGCGTTGTTCCCAATGACTCCAGCTGGGTATGCCGCAACGATTTCTGCTTCTCCTCCCTTGAGCAAACTGAAGAAGAGCTTGGCATGTTCTTTCTCGTTTTCGGCTGTTTCCAGAAAAATGGCAGAAATCTGTTCATAACCCTCTTTTCTGGCTGCACTGGCAAAATAGGTGTAGCGATTCCTGGCTTGGGATTCGCCGGCAAAGGCCGCTAAAAGATTCTTCTCTGTCTTGCTTCCTTTGAATTCCATAATTTTTCCTCCTCTCATGATTCTATAATCGGTATTCGCTTTAAAAATACAATATAAAATGCTGATAGGTGGGGTGTCAACATTCAAACACGGAGTGCCAAAGCCAGTTCTTTTCCTGCTTCGTAGGCTTCCTGGAGATGTTCAGGATGTTTGGATACATCCCCCTCAAAGTCGAGTCCTCTATAGAGGAGCGTTTTCCAAAGCTCCATGTCCAGAACATCGAAAAAATATTTTACAGTGAGAAGGGGTCCGTCAAATAGCTTTTTCCCTTTTGTGGCTCCCACAGAAATGAAAAGGCCCTTTCGCTTCGGTTCCCATTGGCCGTATGGGACTTTATCAATCCAATACTTCTTCACCCATAGGGATTGGCAGCGATCCATCAGGATTTTTGTGTGGGCACTTACGGTATAAAAAAAGATAGGAGAGGCAAGCATGAGCCCCTGACACGAAAGAAGCTGCTCATGGACCTTTTGGAAGTCATCCTGAATCACACATCGACCTGTTTCTTTACATCCATATATTTCAAGACAGGGTGACATTTTTAGATCCCGAAGAACTATTTTTTCTACCGCGGCTCCAGCGTCCACAGCTCCCTGAACAGCATGATCTAAAAGCACGGTGGTATTTCCCTGACGCCTTGGGCTTCCATAGATGGCCAAAATTTTTTGCACTTTTCCACCCCCTAAGATTCCTGATACGGTTCCTTAAAAATTTTATCCTTCAAAGATGAATTTATCAAATCAAAAATGATATCCAACGCTGGGCGGTGAAATGAAACCCAAAATTCCGATTTAGAGAATTAAACCCTTTTCCCATTCTGTCATTGCCTGCCTGCGGTAGGCAGGCAATGACAATTTCCTAAATCGGGATTTGGGTGAAATTCCTTTATTGCCAAATCTTTTAAAAAGGCTTAAAGTTTTAGAGGTCTCATCATTTCTTCTGGAAGGAGGAGAAAAATGAAAGTCTTAGGAATTCTGGGAAGCCCTCGAGTAGGAGGGAACAGTGACATCCTTTTAGAACAAGCTTTGGCTGGGGCCAAGGATGGAGGAGCAGAGGTGGAGAAGATCATCCTCTCTCAAAAAAAGATCTCCGGATGCCTGGATTGTGGAAAATGTAATGATACAGGGGTTTGCGCCATCAAAGACGACATGCTGGAGATAAACCAAAAAATCCTGGAGGCAGATGTCGTGATCCACAGCGTGCCGGTCTATTTCTGGGCCATGACATCCCAGATGAAAGCCTACCTGGACCGCTGGTGCGCTTTTTTTGATGCGGAGTGGCGACTGCATAAAGCCTATCTTCCTAGGATGAAGGTGAAGAAAATCGGGCTGATCACGGTTTGCGGGGACCCAAATGTCTCGACCGCTGACCACATTGTCCACAGTTTCAAAAACACTTGCCAATTTAGTGGACTTAATTTGTTGGACGTGGTGCAGGTCTCAGCCGCGGCAAAAGGAGAGATTGCCAATAATGAGGTGGCTAAAAAGAAAGCTTATGACTTAGGGAGAAAAAGTGCGACAAAGTGAATCCTCAGAACATCTTTCTACCTGAAGAAGGTATGGGTCTGGATTACCCGTCTCTCCCACAAAAAAAGCTGTGGCAACCCCCTGAAGATTGAGGATCTCCTGAGGGGAAGGGATTTAAAATGGAAGAATGCAGAATGGAGAAAGTCAGGGGGTTTAAAATACCTTGGAAAAACGGAGTGAAATTTTCATGCCTTCCGGTCTGTTTTCAGCACCCGTTTCATAGAAGGCATTCAGATAGAGGAAAAATCGTTTCTTCGAGAACATCAGCCCTGGACCGATGGCAAAAACCTTTTCTTTCGAATGGTCCATTTTATGATCCTCCACCCTATCGGCTGTAATTTGGTTCAGGTAATACCCCGCCACACCTGCCCTCAATCCATCTAAAATTTCGTAAGACAATGCGTAATTCAAATGAAAAGCCTGTCCAGGTTGAATGCTGTCCGCTTGAAAGGATGGAGAAGGGCTGTGATTCTTTGAATTCCACAGGTAGTGGAATCTCCAACTCGTCTCCAATTTCGGCGTGATGAAGAGGGTGAATGCATAGTAAGGATTGAAGCTGTAGAGATGACTGCCGATATTGACCGCAGAATCTTTATCATACCTTCCGGTAGGAAGAATGAAGGGAAAATTGATTCGATGGAAGTAAGGCATATTGAAAATCTTATGGTCGACCCATTGGATGATAAAAGGGCTTAAAATCAAATCACCCAACCCCCCTTTATGACCTCGGATTCCAAAATCAGTATCCAGATCCACTCTCACGGCAGGTAACAAGGTCTCAACACCATAGAATCCTCCGAGAATCTTCCATTTCGTTAAATAAGCCAAATGGGTTAAGGAAAGCCAGCTCTCTACAGAATTATCTCCAGGGATTTTTCCTCCCCTGGAGTCTGTAAACCGATTGGCATGATAATATGAAATCGTCTCTTCGAAGAGAAGACCAGGGCCAGCCACTCCATCCAAAAAATTTGACTCTCCCAGATTAACCGGAGGTAAGGTGACCTCCTGTCCGCAAATAGCACAAGGGATCAGGATGAAAACAAAGAGGGTGAAAAGAGCGATCCATTTCTTGATGTGATGTTCCATCTTTTAACCTCTCTCTAAAGTTTCGTTCGAACTTCTCCTCAAGATCGTAACGCATCTGCCAATGTTCAGCAATATGAAGAGAGGTGTGAGAAAAGAAAGGATGGTGCGAATGGTCCACTACTTTTTTAAAACTTCTACTATCTCTATTCCAACAAAAAGCCATTTCCTTTCGATCTTTTTTAAAACACATTCAAGTTCCCTGGTTTCATCCACTTGTTCTCCAGCCGTGGATTTTCCTATCAGCCGGGTGGTTAAAGTGACTTTAGCTACTTCCTTTTCAGGGAAGATGATGTGAAGGTCATAAAATTTCAAATCGAGTTGGGAGAAATGTGAACGGGCGCTGCCTGCATAAGTGGAAATCTCTTTCCGAGTATAATTTCCTGAAAGGGATTGGCTGGGAGCTTTCAGCTCGCAGTGCTCATCGAACAAGGTTCCGATATTTTTCATTTTCTGTAACAGGGTGAAGGTATTTTCGTCCGGAGGCCTTGAAACCCATTCTGATAGAAGATTGAACTGCTTCTTGACTCTCTTCTCTTCATTTGGAAAGAAGATGAAAGCAGCTAATATCCCGAGGATCACAATTAGCACACCGATGAGGATATATTTTATTTTCACCATAATGGCACCCCCATGAGTCGACTCTTTGAAGTTTGTCCAAAATGATGATTTTCTATGGGTATACTCCTATTATCCCCTACCACATAGACACAATCTTTTTCAACTCGCCGAAGGGGAAGATTCCAGTTACACGGATAACGGACATAAGGTTCCTCTATCTCCTTACCGTTAATAAAAAGTTTCCCGTCACGAAATTCAACTTGTTCATCCTCCCGAGCGACCACACGTTTTAGAAGCATGACTCTACTTCCGGCAAAACGAACCGCTACCACATCAAACCTCTTAGGCTCTGAAAAGAGAGTACGCAACCTCCAACAGAAATTTACCCCTCCATGGTGATAGGTTGGCTCCATACTGACCCCCTGAATGGTGAAGGGGATGCAGAGATAACCGAAAAAAAGATAGGCGAAGAGAGCGACCAAGGAGGCCCTGATCAGGAACTTCGGTGTTAAAGAGGGAAAAAAGAATTGTCGAATCCTATTCTTGACAGCCATCCTATTTGAGCCTTCCTGTTTAATGTTTTCACATTGTCATTGCGGGCGACCAGCAGGAGCGTGCTTGCACGCCGAAGTGCCTGCCTTCACCGATATGCCTTCGTCCAGCAGGCGTTACGGCACGCAGGCGTGGCAATCCGACACGTAGTGTCATTCTGAGCCCATTCGCTTCGCTCAGGGTAAACTCCGCGAAGAATCTCATTGAGATCCTTCGGGCTTTGCCCTCAGGATGACAGCTTCGCAGTCATTTCCCTCGCTTTGCCCTGTACACCATGGGGTGCAGGGCTTTGCCCGGGACAAGGCGGAACCTGTTCTGAACGAAGTGAAGAATCTCTGGTTTGCTTCGGCTTCGGCTTCGCCTCGCAACCGCTTCACTCCTCGCAATGACACTTTATTTATTGCGTTTGTATTAGTATAGCGTAAAGCTTATCAGTCTGCAAAAACCAGTTATGGGTAAATATAGTGGGATATTGATGTTTAGGATATTTGAAATTTAAGACGTGGAAAGAAAGTCCTTTAGAAGGTCACGCCCATCATATCACTGACGGTTTGCCCAATCTGCCTTCTGCTTATATCCAAGGCATTGTTAATGGTCTCCAACAACTTTTCCGGATGATATGGCTTCATCACGTAACCCGATGCGCCTACTTTGTAAGCCCTTTCTTCTCCTCCAGAGATTCCTGTGAGGAAGATGATGGGAATATGATGGGTAGCTGTGGACTGCTTCAATCGCTCTGCGACAACAAACCCACCCCCTCCGGGTATCATAATATCGAGGATGATCAGATCCGGTCTCTCCTTGTTAGCCATCGTAAATGCCTCGACACTATCAAAGGCTAATACGACATGGTACCCGTTGGCTTTCAGTCGAACCTTTAAAGCCTTGGCAACATCTTCCTCATCATCAACAACGAGAATTTTTTTCTTTACCACCCTGTCTTTCTCCTCACACTTTTCTCTTATGTTCTCTTATCTGTTATTCCTCTTCAAAATCCTCGTCGGTCATCTCATTCAACCTGCTGAGAATCCTTACTTCGTCTTCATCGTTTCGAACGAATATCTCCCCCGACAATTCTTCCGTCCACTGATCAAAGTTTTTCAACCCTTCTCCTCCTCCAACCGTATTGGGTCACAAGATAGTTATGAGAGCAATTTCTTTGCCAATTGGATTAAATTTGATGAGGTGGGAGTAACATATTGAAATATAAAGCAAATTACGTAAAAGACCAAATTTTTTAATTATAGTTTGGTTTAATAAGATGACGTCAATTGTCACCTAAACAGCAATTATCGTCTTTCGTTGGGCTCAACTTTCATTTAAGGACCTGGTCCAAACTCTTAATAATGGCCTCTGTAAATTCTGGATCGTTAATATGATAGGGCAGAAGATGGAGAGGGGTTCCTGATTGAAGATGTTTCTTCAAGGTTTCTCCAAAGAGCTCAGGTCCTTCTTGATCATGGAAGGGACCTCCCTTTTGATCAAAGACAGAGAATCCTTCCAACGGCACGAGAATTGAAAATGGTCCTTTGGCTGCATTGCACCTCTGAGCCAATAATTGGGCAACGGCTTCTAATTCTTTCCTTTCTGTACGAACAGCGGTAATCGCTGCATTGTGAATATGGTAAATCCTCCCGGGAAAACGCTTCTCTGCTTCTTTGATTGGACCTGCTCCCAGGAAATCAATGTTTCCAGGAACTAATACAGTGGGTATCCCCTTTTGAAGAGCGCTTGATCCTCGATTCGGACCGGCATCGTAATCCCCACCGAAAAGATGGTTAACAAGCTCATTCAAAGAAAGATCGACCACTGCCTCGACTTCTTCCTCATGGATCATCTCTTCCATGGCCTCTCCCCCTGATCCTACCGTATGAAAGACCACCACCTCTTTCCCTCTGTTTTTCAGAATCTTCCGGACATTTGCAGCACAGGTCTCAATGGTTCCAAGGGTAGAGAGAACGATTAGGGGTTGGGTCGGTGGAGAGGACTCCAAAGTCTCTCTCACCATACCCGCAAGGGCGAGAGCTCCGTTACGTAAAATTTTCTTGGTGATCCGGTTGATTCCAGAAAGATCGCAGACAGAGTGAAGCATTAAAATGTCTTTCGTCCCGACAAAGGACCGTGTGTTGCGGGAAGCCATCGAGGAAATCATGACTTTTGGAAAACCAATGGGAAAGGCCCGCATGACGCTTGAACCGAGTGTGGTTCCCATAGAACCTCCCAGGCCCAATATTCCTTTGATCTTTCCTTCTTGGTAGAGATCTTTGGCACATCGAATAGCGCCAGTGATCATCACGGCTAAAGCTTTCCCTTCATGTCCTAAGGCTCGGACTTCCGATAAAGTCATCCCTCCAGCGAGGGCGATCTTCTCCCGATTAATCGTCGCCGGGAAAGGGGATTCGCCCATGATGCCTGCATCAAGAGTCAGCACAGGAATCCCCCATTCTTCGAAGCAAGAAAGAAGATGAAGGACTTCCTGACCTTTGGTATCCATTGTGGCAACAATGAGAACAGCGTTTTGATTTTTCAAAATGACCCTCCTAATAAATTTTTTCACCGAATAACATAGCCTTAGAGTCTTTGCAAGGGGAATGGAAGAAAAAGAATATTGCTAAAATAGGTTCCTAATATTATTATGTTTCAGTAAACCCCGTTAGAAATTCCAGCGGGGCATTAAACCCCGCCCTCCGGGGTGGAACCCCCTACGGGGCGGAACCCGGAATTATTCTAAAATCTAACCCCGCTGCAGAGCAGCGGGGCATTATTTCTAACGGGGTAAAGAATTTGATCCAACACGATGGACGAAACATCCTCCTACAAAATGAATGCTCGGCTATGAGGAGAGAAAGGGGATTAAGATGGGAACAACACGAGGAAAGGCTTTGGTAACCGGGGCAAGCAGCGGCATTGGAAGAGAAACAGCCAGAAGACTGGCCCAAGAGGGCTTTCAAGTGATCGCTTCAGCAAGAAGGAAGGAACGTCTCGATGAACTGGCAAAGGAAAATCAAAATATCATCCCCAGACCCGTTGATCTTTCAGATACCCAGCAGTTAGAAAAATTCTGTCAAGAGCTTCTGGACCTTTCCGAACCCATATCAGTTCTCATTAACAACGCAGGATTCAGTGTGCGGGGAGCTGTTGAAGATGTCTCTCTCGCTTCGATCAGGCGCCTCTTCGAGGTCAATCTTTTCGCTCTCATTAAAATTACCCAAGCCTGCCTGCCCGGCATGCGCCACCTCCGGCAGGGAACGATCGTCAATCTCAGTTCCATTGTAGGAAAGTTCCCCTTTCCCACCAGCGGACCCTATTCAGCTACCAAGCATGCTGTGGAAAGCATCAGCGATGCCCTGCGCATGGAAGTCCATCCTTTTGGCATCCGGGTGGTGACGATCCGACCTGGTGTGATCGCCACTGAATTTAATGATGTGGCCAACAAGTTGAGCGGTGATCTTCTCTCGCGGACCCATCCTGATTACAAAGCTGTTTACCAAGCCTATGGTGCAGCCATGGGTAAGCTCTTTTCCAATATCTCCATTCCAGGGCCTGACCTGATCGCAAGCCTTATTCTAGGGGCCGTCCTTTCTGACTCTCCCAAGGCAGTCTATTCTGCGGGACCTCTAGTAGAGGAGATCCTCGGACAGAGGGCCAGAATGGATGATGATGAGTTTTATCTCTTCATGTCTGAAAGGACAGGACTAAAGGATCTAAAGTTCTAGGGGAAGAACCGGTTGCGCTCAGTTTTTAAGGGTGTGGTGGACACCCAGGAGGATGAGGACCCCGCCCAGAATTTGTTGGAGGAAAATGGTCTCTCCCATCATGAGGAAGTTGAAAACAACAGCCCATATCGGAATGAAATAGAGGTAGACCATTGATTTCGTGACTCCTATCCTCTCAAGCCCTTCATACCAGAAGACATGACCTAACATTCCAGAAAACACCACGGCATATCCCATTGACCACCAGGTCTTCTCCAAAACTTGGCCCCAGACAACAGGTTGGGCTGAAAAGGGGGAGGCTATCCAGAGGACCAAAGAACCGATGATCATGCAATAACTCATCAGCCGCAAGGGGGAGTAGGTTTTTAAAAGAGGCTTAGACCAAACAGAAAAAAAGATGGCCGAACAAAAGCCTGCCATTAAGGTCAATAAATCACCAGGGAGAGTTTCTAATGAAAAATGGAGTTTTGCAGTGGGTTTCAGAATGACTAATACTACTCCCACCAGAGCCAGCAACATCCCCCAATATTGCTGTCTCCCCACATGTTCCTTTTTAATCAGATCGACATAAAGAACTCCTAAAAGGGGTTGAATCGAGAGAATCAGAGCAGAATTGCTTGGAGAAGTTAAGTTCAGACCGAGGGACCAGAACACCTGATATAATCCAAGCCCCAGTGCTCCAACCATGATGACCCTTCCCCAATCCTCCTTTCGGATCCGAATTTCCTTTTCTCGCCATAAAGTAGCGAACAGCAATAGGATCCCCATCACAGTGAATCTTAAAGCTCCGAAAAGAAGTGGAGGGAAGTAATCATAGGCTGATTTGACGATTCCAAAATTGGCCCCCCAGGTCAGAACAACGATCCCGAGGAAAAAGTGACCGGCCTTATGATTTCTTTCCTGAACCATTCTTTTACAATTGCCTAAAAAAATGCAGATCCAATGTCACTCCCGCAAAAGCGGGAGTCCAGACGCCGTACCTGCGAAATCATGAAGCTATATATAAGGACTGGGTTCGTGTTTTCACGTGAAACTCTGGATTCCTGCTTGCGCAGGAATGACATTTTAAGGCCAAAAAAGGCTTTTCCAACAGCCTGTTAGATCATGGGTTCATAACCCAAAAACCATGAAAATGAACTTGAGGATCCTTTTACAAGCCTAATTTTTTACAGAGTTCGGCCACCCGTCTTCCTAATTTTCGGGCATTGTCGCTTATTTTCTCGTCCGGAGCACCCACGCATGCCACACCATAGTGACCTGTTGCATCCATTGGGTCTCCAACAACGATCATGCCATAAATGAGTAAACCCCGTTAGAAATTCCGGCGGGGCATTAAACCCCGCCGGAATTATTCTAAAATCTGATAATCATATAAAAGGCACCTCGGAGCATACCAAGAGATTGGATCTCATGATATGCTTGGGTAAGCAACCCAATCCAACCCAGGAGGTGCCTTATGAGACAATTAT
>Ga0315281_10000364_pt1 | contig 62575 bp, 48 predicted proteins | sample YL17G07_0_MG_FD_204540 | JGI IMG/M metagenome (GOLD analysis project Ga0315281, IMG submission 204540) | Sediment microbial communities from Yellowstone Lake, YNP, Wyoming, USA - YL17G07_0 | ecosystem: Environmental > Aquatic > Freshwater > Lake > Sediment | place: USA: Wyoming | collected...
GCGCGCCTGGGGTGAATCGAACACCCGACCCGCTGCTTAGAAGGCAGCTGCTCTATCCCCTGAGCTACAGGCGCGTCTTGGCCGGTCCGGACCCGGAGCGCGGCGCGTGGCCCGGCCGCTTATCTCCGGGAAGTTCATCGGGGAGAGCGGATTTGAACCGCCGACCTCCTGCTCCCAAGGCAGGCGCGCTAGCCAGGCTGCGCCACTCCCCGTCCTTTTCGCTCGCGGAGAAGGACCTAAGGGTAGCAAATCGGGCCGCGGACTGTCAATCTGCCAGGCCTGGCCTCCGCAGGCTCTTATCGATCTGCGCACGCCCGATCCTCACGACGATGGGCCGGCCGTGCGGACAAAGGGCGGGTTGAGATGTTTTGAAGAGCTCGTCGACAAGATAGCCCATTTTCTCGCGCGTCAGAGGCTGGCCGGCCTTGACGGCGGTCTTGCAGGCCAGGGTCGCCAGGAATTTCTCCCGGCGGTCATGGGCCTTATCCTGGCCGGCTTCTTCGAGCAGGGACAGGAAGACGTCCGCGGCCTCCTCGGGTCTGAAGATGTCGGGATACTCTTTGAGCGCGTGGGACCTGCCGCCCATGGACTCGATACGAAAGCCCAGGTCTTCGAAAAGCAGGGCGTTTTCCTCGAGCCGGACCGTCTGGGTCGGCGAAAGGTCGAGGACGACCGGGATGAGGAGCATCTTCCGGGGCCAGGTTTTTTCACGGTCGATCTCCCGGTATCTCTCATAAAGGACGCGTTCGTGGGCGTTGTGCTGGTCGACGACCAGGAGCCCGTCTTCGGATTCCGCGATAATATAGAGGTTCTGGAACTGCCCGAGGACCTCCGGACCCGCGCCGGTCTTCCCCGGCAGGCCGGAGCGCCACGCTGAGGGCCCGCCCGCGGCCCAAGCCTCTTCGTGACCGGCCCCCAATCCGGGCTGGGATGCGGCGGCCTCGGCGACCAGCGGCGGACGGAAAGTCTCCCCCGCCGCCGGGTAGACGTCCTTGATCGTATGCTCGCCGCGCACCGCGCCCTCTACGGCCCTCAGAACGAGGCGGAAAACGATTTGGGAGTCCTTGAACCGGACCTCGGCTTTGGACGGATGCACGTTGACGTCGACGTCTCCGCAGGGCAGTGTCACGAACAGGAAGGCCACGGCGGACCTGTTCCGCTCGAGAATCCCCGTATAGGCCTGGTTGAGGGCGGCCTGAAGGACGCGGTCCTTGACCGGCCGGTTGTTGACGAAGAAGATCTGGACGGACCTGTCCGGCCGGCCCTGGAGAGGCCGGGATGAGAAACCGTGAAGCCGCCCCTCTCCCTCCTCGGCGCGGACCTCCATCAGCCCGTCCACGACGTCCGCCCCGTAGAGCTGGAATATCCGGTCCTTCAGTTCTTGCACGGGCGGGCAGTTGATGATCTCCCTGTTTCCGTGGACGAGGACGAACCGGGCTTCGGGATGGGCCAGGGCGGCCTGGGTCATATCCTTGGCGATGAGGCCGAGCTCGGCCTGGTTCGAACGGAGGAACTTACGGCGGGCCGGCAGGTTGAAGAATAAGTCGCAAACCTCGACGGCCGTCCCCCGGGGAAAGGCAATGTCGGTGACGGACAGGAGCTTCTCCCCTTCCCTTTCGATCAGCGTGCCGCGCTCCTCGACCCCGTCGAAGGTCCGCAGCGCGAGCTTCGAGACCGCCGAGATGCTGGCCAGGGCCTCGCCCCGGAATCCCAGCGTCGTGATCCGCTCCAGGTCCTCCTCCCCCGCGATCTTGCTCGTCGAGTGGCGCCGGAAGCAGACGGCGGCGTCCGCCCGGCTCATGCCCGACCCGTTGTCCTGGACTTTGATCGAGCGCTTCCCGCCTTCGAGGAGCTCGACGCGGATGTCCGTTGCGCCGGCGTCAATGGAGTTCTCGACCAGTTCCTTGACGACGGAAGCCGGCCGTTCGATCACTTCGCCGGCCGCGATCTTCTGAGCCACCTCAGGCGCCAGAACGTGAATCTTATTCATGGAGCACCCACAATCAGCGATTGTTGGACAGTGGACCCCTCGGTCGCGCGCGGAAACACGCGATCGATGCGGACACGGACGATTTCCCGGGCCGGAGCAGGGCAGGCCGGAACAGTCACTCTGATGGCGTTTCCGGTCAGGACGTCCGTCCGCGCGCCGCGCGCCGCCCCGCGGCCCGGGCCGGGCCGGATCACGACGGCGTCCAACTCTCTCCCCGCCATGGAGCCGCGGAACCCGTGGTCCGTTTCCGCGGAAAGCCGGCGCAGGGCGAGCGATCTCAGCTTTTTGAGCGGGCCGGGGACCTGCACCCGGTCCGCGGCCGGCGTCCCCGCTCGGCGGGAATAGGAAAAGACATGGAAGTACGTCAACGGCGACCGCCTGAGGAAATCCCAAAGACAGGCGAAATCCTGCTCGGTCTCCCCTGGGAATCCGGTGATGACATCCGCGCCGAGCGCGGCGTCGGGCGACCGCTCCCTCAGGGCGGCGAGCAGGGGCAGGAAGCCGTCCACCCCCCCCGCCCGCCCCATCTCCCTGAGGACCCGCCCGGAGGCGTGCTGAAGGGAGAAGTGGAAATGCTGACAGATCTTCGGGTTTCCGGCGACGTGCTCAAGGAGGGCCGCGTCCGTCCGCCGGGGGTCGAGCGAGCTCAGCCTCAATCGGCCCACGCCCTCGATCTTCTCGAGCTCGCGGAGAAGCCCGAGCAGCGAGCCCCGGGGGACGCGGTTCTCCCCGTACGACGAGAGATGGATTCCGGCGAGGACGATTTCCCGGAAGCCGTGGCCGACGAGGTCCCGGACGCGGGCGACGACTTCCTCCTCCCTGAGGCTGGCGCTCTTTCCCCTGACGCTCGGGATGACACAGAACGTGCACCTGTTGTCGCACCCGTCCTGGACCTTGAGGTGGGCCCGGGAGCGGAACGGCGCCCCGAGGCCCGCCGGGTCCTCGGGATCTCCCCGCGCCCGCCCTCCGAGAAGCGACAGGACCCGCTCCGGAAGGCCGGGTTTTTCGTCGTTGGGGAGGACCAGGACGACCTGGGGCATCCTCTCCATCTCGGCCCGCGCCCGTCCGGCGAAACAGCCCGTGACGACGAGCCTTGCCTCCGGGTTTTCAAGGGAAATTTTCCTGATGAATTTCCTGACGTCGCGGTCGGCCCGGCTGGTCAGCGTGCACGAGTTGACGAGGACGACGTCGCTCCGGCCCCAATCATCCTCGTGGCGCAGCCCGGCCTCGCGGAACGTCTCAGCCCAGGCGAAGGCCTCCGCCTGGTTGACGCGGCAGCCGAAGTTCCGGATGGCGAAGGAGGGCATCGGGGGAGGTCACAGCTTCTCTTGGATCTTCTTCGAGCTGGCCTCCACCGTGGACGCCATCCGCGTCCTGAAATCGGTGAGTTTCCGGCGGAAGTCCTCGTTCCTGAGCGCGAGGATTTCGACGGCGAAGAGGGCCGCGTTCGACCCGCCGGGCCTGCCCAGGGCCATGGCCGCCACGGGGACGCCTTTGGGCATCTGGACCGTCGAGAAGAGCGCGTCCATGCCGGCCAGCGGGGCGCTTTCGACCGGGACGCCGATGACCGGGCGGACCGTGTGCGCGGCCACGACGCCGGCCAGGTGGGCGGCCTTCCCCGCGACCGCGATGAAGATCTCGGCGCCCCGCCCCTCCGCCTCCTTCACCAGGGCCACGGTCCGGTCGGGAGACCGGTGGGCGGAGGTCACTTCGAGCGCGAAGGAGACGCCGAATTCCCGGAATATTTTCAGGGCGTCCTCGACGATTTCGAAATCGGATTCGCTGCCGAGGAGAATCATCACGTTCATGGCCGCTCCTCCTTGACGCCGCCGATGTCGCGGCGGAAATGCATGGCCTCGAAATGGATGCGGCCGACGGCGTCGTAGATCATCGTCATGGTCTTCTCGAGCGTCGGCTCCGAGGCGCAAACGCCCAGGACGCGGCCGCCGCTTGTCGCATAGGTATTGTCTTCGAACTTCGTCCCGGCATGGAAGATGGTGACCCCGGGGATCGCCCCAGCCTCGGCCAGTCCGGAAATGGCCTTGCCCTTCTCGTACCGCACCGGATAGCCGCCCGAGGCGACAACCACACAACCGGACGGGTTCGCGGACCAGCGGGCCTCCGTCTTCAGGATATTCTCGTCGACCGCGGCCGATAGAAGCTCGACCAGGTCGCTCTCGAGTCGCAGCATCTGGGGCTGCGTTTCGGGGTCGCCGAAGCGGCCGTTGAACTCGAGCACGTAGGGGCCCCTGTCTGTGACCATCAGCCCGGCGTAGAGGACGCCCTTGAACTTCCGGCCCTCCTCGAGCATCCGGGTGACGGCTGGATAGATCACGGTGTCCATGATCTCGTGGAAAAGCCTCTCGGTCATGAACGGGGAGGGCGAAATGGCGCCCATCCCGCCCGTGTTGGGTCCCCTGTCGCCGTCGTAGGCGGCCTTGTGGTCCATGGCCGAGACCAGGGGCTGGACGCGCGTCCCGTCGGAGATGACGATGAAAGAGACCTCGCGGCCCCGCAGGAATTCCTCGATGACAATCCGCTGCCCGGCCGTGCCGAATATCTTCTTGACCAGCATGTCCCCGGCCGTCTCCTCCGCCTTCCTCTGGTTGGGGCAGACGATCGCGCCTTTGCCGGCGGCCAGGCCGTCGGCCTTGATGACGACCGGGAACCCGAACTCGCCCGAGGCGAGGATCTTCTGCGCCTGGTCGAACGAGTCGGCGATCTTGAAGCGGGCCGTCGGGATCTTATGGCGTTCCATGAACTGCTTGGCGAAAACCTTGCTGCCCTCGATTTCGGCGGCCTTTTTGGAGGGGCCGAAAATCCGCAGGCCGCGCTTCTCGAACTCGTCCGCGAGGCCGAGCATGAGGGGAACTTCGGGCCCGGCGACGGTCATGTCGATCTTCTCCCGGGCCGCGAACTCGAGGAGCCCGGCGATGTCGGTCTCCTCGATGGCCACGTTCTCCCCGGCCAGGCGGGTGCCGCCGTTGCCCGGCGCGCAGTAAATCTTCTCCACGAGCGGGCTCTGGGCGATTTTCCAGGCCAGGGCGTGTTCACGGCCTCCCGAACCCACGATCAGGATTTTCATGGTCTCACCCTCCGTTTATGTCGGCCGCCGCGGCGAAATACGCATATCCGCGTCACCGGTTTTCGACCGCCCGGCGCAGGTTGTCCACGAACAGGCCCGCGTAACCGGCTCCGGGAATCGCGCTGGCCAGGACCCTGGCGGCCAGGGGCAGCGCCTGTTCGGGCGGCAGGCAATAGCCCATGGTCAGGAAGTTCCGGCGGTACGCGGCCACGGCCTCCCCGGCCTTTTGCTTCCGGACGATGATGTCGGCCATGAGCCCGGCGAGCGCGTCGAAATCCTTCTCCCGCATTCCGAAACGGGTCATCTCCTGGACACCCAGGCGCACGCCGCTCGACTCGAGGAACGAGGCGTCCCCGGGGAGGGCCTGGTAATTGGTCAGGACGTTGTTGTCCTCCAGGCGGCGGGCGATCTCCATGCCCGGACCGAACGTCTTGACGCGGATCAAAACCTGGTGCGTTTCGGTGAAGCCGTCCGCCTCGTCCCCTTCGACCGGGATGCCGTGGGATTTGAGGGCCCGGGCGAAGGCTTTGGCGTTGGCCAGCACCTGGGCCTGGAAAGCGTCCTTGAACTCGTTCATTTCATAGGCGGCCATGAGCAGTCCGAGGAGCGTCCCAAGGTGGTGATTGCTCGTCGAACCCGGGAAGGCCCGGGAGCGGATATCGAGCCAGAGGCCGCGGACGGGCGAGTCTTTGGGGAAATTCCCGGCCACGACGCCCCGCTGGGTGCCGAAGAAGGTCTTGTGCGTACTTCCCGTGACCACGTCCGCTCCTTCGGCGAAGGGCGCCTGGAACGCCCCGTAGAGCCCGAGGACGTGAGCCATGTCATACATGAGGACGGGCCGGTCCTTCCAGCCGCGGACGATATCCGCCACAACCTTGACCGGCTCGCGATAGAGGAACATGCTCTTGCCAAAGACAAAGAGCTCGGGTCGGAGCTCATCGAGGAGCCCGGCGAGCCGTCGGACGTCCGCCTTGTAAGGATTCTCCTTGAGGACCGGGAAGCTCACGACCCGCTCCTTGCCCGTCCGGGGGTCCTCCTCCACGAAATTGAACAGGGCCCCCATGGGCTGCGAGCTGAGATGGCCGCCGTAGATGAGGTCGTTGTTCATGACCAGGCGCAGCCTTCGGGACGGCTGATTCTCCGCCTTGCCGCGGTTGACGTACTTGACCAGGCCCTTGAAAACGACTTCGTTGGCCATCTGCCCGCTGATCGGGCGGAGTTCGACGTCCGTGCAGCCGAAATAGCGCTCGAGCTCCCGCTGGGCCCCGGCCTCGACCTCCCGGATGAAATCGATGCCCTGGTAAAAATAGACTTCCTCCCCCTTCATCGTCCGGTGCTCGGCGTAGCGGCCCGAGGGGTCCGCGACCTCGCACATTTTGACGAGAAGGGAGGGCGTCGATTCCGACGGGATGAGGTTGAAGCATTCCCTCTGACGCCAGACGCTGTTGCGCTCGACCTTGGCGGCCAGGGCCTGCGCCTTTTCATATAATGATGCCATTCCCTGACTCCTCAACGACTGCCGATCGTCTATTTGAAGTTCGCGTCTTCGATGTCCCGGATCTTCCCGATCCGCCGGGAGTGGCGGCCGGCCTCGAACTCCGTCTCGAGCCAGATCCGGACGATGCGTTCCGCCAGTTCGGGGGAATGCGTCCGCCCGCCCAGGGTCAAGCAGTTCGAGTCGTTGTGCTTCCGGCTCATCTCGGCGGCGTACTCGCTCCAGCAGGGCGTCGCCCGGATACCCTTGAACTTGTTGGCGACGATGCCCATCCCCATCCCCGTGCCGCAGACGAGGATGGCCCGGTCGCAGGCGCCGTCCGCGACGGCCCGGGCCGCCCTGGCGCCGTAATCCACGTAGTCCACGGATTCGCCGGGGCCGCACCCGAAGTCCTCGAAGGGAACTCCCCCCCCGCGGAGGAAGTCCGCGACGGCCGTCTTGAGGTCATAGCCGGCGTGGTCGGACGCGAGAGCGATTTTCATCCCGGCCTCCTTCCCGCCTGGACGACCCTTCGAAGGCCTCGAGCGGCGCCGCCCCCGCCGGGGGGCCCGGTTCTCACCGTTTGTCGGGGACCGGAAGCTTTCCTTCGGCCATCCGGGCGGCCTCGGGCATGACCTCGACCGCCTTGAGGACGCTCGGGTCGGACTTCCTGGCCACCCGGGTTCCTTCCTCGAGGCCCCAAAGGGCGCTGGCCGTTTCCCTCTCGATCTCCCTCCGGATCTCCTCTTCGGCGTCCTTGAACGTCTTTTCGTCGTAGTCGACACCGCGCGTTTTCAGGAACTTCCGGAAATCCTGGATCACGGCCGCGTTGGCGATGAACGTGGTGTCGACGATGATCTTCCCGGTTCCCGAATTCTCCGGCCCTTTGGGGTCCTGCGGAAAAACGAACATCTTGCCGAGGTCGGTCTGGTGCTGAACGAGCTTCCGGGCGTAGGAAAAGAAGGCTCCGCTCAGCCGCAGGCGCCCGGTGAACAGCTTCAGTAGCGTATCCACTTTATAGTCGGGGGTGATCCCGCCCTGGCCCAGGACCTTGCGGCCGTGGTCCGTGTACTTGACTTCGCGGCTGGCGTCGGGCGCTCTTTTCGCGAGCAGGAGATAGTCGTCGATCTGGCTGTAATCTCTCTGGATGGAGCGGCCGCTCGGCGTCAGGTATTTGGCCACGGTCAGGGCCACCGCGGCGTCCGGCGCCAGGGGAAACACGGTCTGCACGAGGCCTTTGCCCCAGGAATCCTCCCCGACGATGAGGCCCCGGTCGTGGTCCATGACCGCCCCGCTGACGATCTCCGAAGCGCTGGCCGTGCCCTGGTCGATCAGCACGACGAGCGGCAGCTTATCGTACGGCCCGTCGCCCTCGGCCCGGAATTCCCGGTCATAGGCCGGGTTCCGGCCCTTCATGGACACGATGAAGGTGCGCGCCGGGAAGAAGAGGCTGGCCACCTCGATGCACTGGACGAGGGGGCCTCCGGCGTTCGAGCGGAGGTCCAGGATCAGGCTCTTCATGCCCTGGTCCTTGAGCTTGGCCAGAGCGGCCTCGAGCTCGCGGGGCGTCTCCTTAGCGAAGTTCCGTATGTAGACATAGGCGACGCCGTTATCAAGCATGAAGGAGTACGGCACGCTCAGGAGCGGGATCTCTTCCCGGGTGATGGTCAGCTCGAGCGGCTTGTCCAGCCCGTCGCGAACGATAGTGATGTTGACCTTGGTCCCCTTCTCCCCGCGGAGCTTCTGCATGGCCTCGAAGCTCGAAATCGGGACCGTGCTCTCCCCGTTGATCTGGGAAATGATGTCGCCGGACTGGACGCCCAGGCGCCAGGCCGGGGTGCCTTCGATCGGGGCCACGACCACGATGTTATCGCCCTGTTTCTGGATCTGGATGCCCAGGCCGTAATACTTCCCGGTATATTCCTCCCTTTGGCGGGAGAAGCTGTCGGGATCCAGGAAATACGAATGGGGGTCGAGCGTGTCCAGGGTCCCCCGGATGGAGGCGTAGGCGAGCTGCTGCTCGTCGAGGGGTTTATAGTAGCCGGCCTCGAGGACCCCGGCGATGTCCCGGAGCTTCTCGAGGGCCGCGGTCCACTGGTCCTGGTCATGCGACGGGAGTTGCAGGACGAGCACGGCCGCGACGAGGAGCAGGATGGCGCGCTTTTTCATGGTTTTAAGCGGAAATTCATATTACCAAAGCCCCCCGCCAAAGTAAAGCTGACCTGGAAGCCGAGGCAGAAGACTTCGGTGACGGCTGATCGCTCCTCAGAATCCGCTCCCTGCCGGAGGGCGGCGGGGAATGGCTGGAACGTCATGTGCGGCTTAGCGCAAGACGCACTCTGGAGTGAAAGCCAGCCCCGCCGCTCTCCGGTGACTCCTTACCTTGACTAATCTCCCAGGGGCGAATATAGTTGCCGTGGTATAATTAAGGCAGAGAAACGACCATGTTCGGAAGCGTCGGGCCCACGGAACTCATCCTCATCTTCATCATCGCCCTGCTCGTTTTCGGCCCCAAGAAACTCCCCGAAATCGGCAAGTCCGTCGGCAAGGCCATCCGGGAATTCAAGAAGGCCTCGGACGAGATCAAGGGAAGGATCGAGGACGAGATCAACGCTTCGGAGATCAAGGATGTCGGCAGGGATCTCCAATCCGGAGTCAACACCCTCAGGGAGGGCATCCGGGGAATCGCTGATTCTACGGGCATCACGGACCTGAAGAACGAGATCAAGGGGACGGCGAAGGTTCCGGCCGTGCCGAGCCCCTACGACGGCGCGGAAAAACCGCCGGTGCCGGAGGAAGCCCCGGCGAAGAACCCTCAAGCCGCATGCCCGGAACCTCAAAAAAACGCGGGCGAAGATGAGAATGGGGAAGGGCCGAAAATCTCCGGATGAGATGACCTTCCTCGAGCATCTGGAGGACCTCCGGAAGCGCCTGTTCTACTCCGCCATCGCCGTCGTCGGCGGGTTCATCCCCTGCTGGATCTTCGCCAAGCCGCTGTACGCCATCCTGGCCCGGCCTGTGACCTTGTACCTGCCGGTGGGGACGAAGCTCGCCTTCACCACCCTGACCGCCCCCTTCATGCTCTACATGAAGACGGCCTTCATGGCCTCCATTTTCTTCACGTCGCCCTTCATCTTCCTCCAACTCTGGTATTTCATAGCCCCGGGCCTCTACCAGAAGGAGAAAAAATACGTCGTCCCCTTCGTCCTCATGACAACGGTCTTTTTTGCCATCGGCGCGGTCTTCGGATATTTCATCGTCTTCCCCTTCGCCTGCCGTTTCTTCCTGAGCATGGGCAAGGATTTCCAGCCCGTCATCACAGTCGACCAGTACTTCGGCTTCGCCCTGAAGGTCCTCCTCGGCATCGCCGCCACCTTCGAAACCCCGACGCTCGTCTTCCTCCTGTCCAAGATGGGTATTGTGACGGCCAAGTGGATGATCAAGAATTTCAAGTACGCCGTCCTGGCGATATTCGTCATCGCGGCCGTGATCACGCCGACCCCGGACTGGGTCACCCAGAGCATCGTGGCCATCCCGATGCTGGCCCTCTACGGCCTGAGCATCCTGATCGCCCTCCTCGTGGGACGCCAGAAGACCAAGGCTGAGGCTCCCAAGGAGACCCCGGCCGGATAGATGAGCGAGAAGGCGAAAGTCATCCTCCGCCGGGTCCCGGACTACGACCCGGCCCTCATCCGCAAGGTCATCCGGGAGGGGATCGCGGAACTCGGTCTCGCCGGCCGGGTCCGGGGACGGATCACCGTCAAGCCCAACATCGTCATGTCCCATCCCAAGCTGACCCCCAGCGCGTTCACCCGGGCCGAGTTCATGGACGGCCTCCTTTCGGCGATCGAGGACACGGCGCCGGAGACGAGCCGGCTCGTCGTCACGGAAAAGAGCGGCGCGGGCATCCCCACTTCGCGCATGTTCCGCCGCGCCGGTTATTACAAGCTCAGGAAAGGCCACCGGGTCCGGATCCTCCCGCTCGAAGAGGACCGCAAGGTCCGCGTGTCACTCCGGAAGGGCAAGATCCATTCCTCGATCCGCACGGGCCGGGCCATCGTCGACCGGGATTTCCTGATTTACGCCCCGAAGCTCAAGACCAACGCCCTGACCCAGGGGATGACGGCCGCCGTCAAGCTCAACGTCGGCATTCTCTGCGACCGCGAACGCATGTGGCATCATCATTACGATCTCGACGAGAAGATCGTCGATCTTCTCGAGGTCGGCCGGCCGGATTTCATCGCCACCGACGCCATCGAGATCTCGAGCGGGGGGAACCATTTGACCCAGCACGGCCGGCGCCTCGGCCTGGTCATCATGGCCTCGAATCCGGTCGCCCACGACGCCGTATGCGCCCGTATCCTGCGCCTCGATCCCGAGAAGATCGATCACGTCCGGCTGGCCCGCGAACGGGGATACGGCCCGACGAGCCTCGACAGTATCGAAATCACGGGGGACATCACGCTCGCGGAGGCCCGGGAAAGGACGGAGGGCCTCGAGACCGGCTTCATCCACGCCGACGACCTCAGGACGCCCATGAAGATCGTGAGCGGCGAGCCGTACTGCCGCGGCGGCTGCCACGGCGTGTTCGTCGACTGGCTCTACATGATCAAGGACCGCAAGCCCAAGCTCTGGAATGAGCTCCCGGAGTGGACGGTCGTCATCGGAAAGTACGCGGGCGACGTCCGGGCCGACAAAGTCATGCTCGTCGGTTCATGCACGAAGGTCCAGGGAAAACTCGAGGCCCGGCGGAAAGGCCGTGTCCCCGGCTGTCCGCCCAAGCACAAGGACATCGTGCTCTGGTTTTTTCTCAAGACCGGGATCCTCAACCCCATGTTCCGGCTCGATTTGATCTGGGACGCCTATCCCTGCCTCTTTTTCACCTGGTGCCGGAGGTTCGTGAAAGGACGGTTCTGACGACATGGACGGACGTTTGATCATCCGGAACGAACGCATCGAGACGGCCGAAAAGCTCACCTCCGAAAATCCCGCCACCCTCGAGCCCGTGGGGGAGGCGAGCCTCGCCTCCGAGGCCGTGTGCGGCCGGGCCGTCCAGGCCGCCAAGGAGGCCTTTCCGGTCTGGCGCACCCTCCCTCCCCGAAAAAGGGGGGAAATATTCCGGAAGGCCGAGAAGATCCTGGCCCGGCGGGCCGAAGAGGCCGGGCGGCTCATTTCGCTCGAAAAGGGCTCTCCTTATGCCGAATCTCTGGCCGTCGAGGTTTTCGGCTCGCTCCAGGCGCTAAGCTATTATGCCGAGAACCAGGAGCGCCTCCTCCGGCCGCATGCCGCCGCGCACCACGTGCCGCTGTTCTACAACAAGAAGAGCGCCTTCCACTTTCACCCGCTGGGCCCGACGCTCGTCATCTCTCCCTGGAACTTCCCGTTTCTCATCCCCTTCTGCGATGTGCTAAGCGCCATGACCGCCGGCAATACGGTCGTGCTCAGGCCCTCGACGACGACGCCCCTCACGGCGCTCCTGCTGGGCGAGGTGTTCGTCGAGGCCGGCCTGCCTCCCGGCGTCCTCAACGTCGTCGTCTGCCGCGTGCCCCTGGCGGAGGCGATGATCGTCCATCCGGACGTCCAGACCGTCATGTTCACCGGGAGTGTCGGCACCGGGAAGCGCATCATGGAGCTCTGCAGCCGAAATCTCACCAACCTGACCCTCGAGCTCGGCGGCAAGGACCCCATGATCGTCCTGAAGGACGCGGACCTCGAACGGGCCGCCCGGGGCGCCGTCTGGACGTCGTTCATGAACTGCGGCCAGAGCTGCGGCTCGATCGAGCGCGTCTACGTCGACCGCGAGGTCGTCGAATCCTTCACGGCCAGGGTCGTCGAGCTCACGGGCGCGGTCAAGGTCGGGAACCCGCTTGATTCGGGCGTGGACATGGGCCCCATGGCCAATGCGGGCCAGCTCAAGGTCGTCATGGAGCATATCGAAGATGCCCGGACGAAAGGCGCCCGCATCCTGGCCGGCGGGAACAGGCCCGCGGCCCTCCCGGGCTATTTCATCGAGCCAACGGTCCTCGACCGCGTCGACCACAAAATGAAAGTCATGGCCGAGGAGACGTTCGGCCCGACACTGCCGATCATGCCTTTCGAAAGCCAGGATGAAGCCGTGGCCCTGGCCAACGACAGCCGTTACGGCCTGACGGCCTCGGTCTGGACGCGGAGCCGCAGGCAGGCCGAGTGGTTCGCCGAGCGGCTCGAGGCGGGGTCCGTCACGACGAACGACCATATGTACTCGTTCGTCGAGCCCCGGGCCATCTGGGGCGGCATTAAGCAGACCGGGATGGGCCGGTCGCACGGCCCCTACGGCCTCCACGAGCTCGTCAACATCAAGTACGTGAGCATGGATTTCCTCGGTAAGCCCTCCCAGACCTGGTGGTTCCCGTACGACCGGGGCCTGGAGCGGCTCCTCGAAAAGACCATCACCGTGTACCACGGGCAGGGCCTCGCCCGGAAGCTCGGGGCCGCCCTGTCTCTACGGCCCGAGCTGCCCCGCATCCTGCGGACGAGCTCGGTGCTGAACTACGTCAAGAGCCTGCCCAGGATATTCAAGGGATGAAAAGGCGGCCGCGACTCATCGGGCTCACCGGAACCAACGGGGCCGGCAAGGGCGAGGCGGCGGCGTTCTTCATGACCAGGGGCTATGCGTACGCGTCCTTGTCCGACATCCTCAGGGAAGAGCTCCGCGCGCGGGGCCTGGAGGCGGCGCGGGACAACCTGATCCGGATCGGGAACGAACTGCGGGGGGCATTGGGCCCGGACATCCTGGCCCGCCGCACGATGGACCGGGTGACGGGGCCGACGGTCATCGACAGCATCCGGAACACCCGCGAGATCGCCTGTTTCCGGACGAGGAAGGGCTTCGTCCTTCTGGCCCTCGACGCGCCCGTCGAGCTCAGGTTCGGCCGGGTGGCGGCCCGCGGCCGCGACGAATCCGCGGCCACGCTCGAGGAATTCCGGAAAAAAGAGGACGAGGAGCGGGCGGGAGGCGCGGGGGAGCAACAGCTCGAATCCTGCATGGCGGCGGCCGACCATCTCATCTGGAACGACGGAACGATCGAGGACCTGCGGCGAAAACTGGAGAAATTCCTATGACCCCAAAACGCGTGTCCAAGGATCTCTATTACCTCGGGATCGCCAAGGAAGTGGCCAACCGGAGCACCTGCTTCCGGCGGGCCATCGGCGCCATCATCGTCCGCGACGACCAGATCGTTTCCACGGGGTACGTCGGCGCACCCCGCAAGACGAAAGACAGCCTCGAGCACGGCTTCTGCCTGCGCGACAAGTTGGGCATCCCCCACGGCCAGCGCTACGAGCTTTGCCGGAGCGTTCACGCCGAGCAAAACGCCATCATCAACGCCGCCCGGGCCGGGGTCAGCCTGCTCGGCGGCGACATGTACATCTACGGGAGCGCGCCGGGAGTGGACAAACCCATCGACGCCTTCCCCTGCTACATCTGCAAGAAGATGATCATCAACGCCGGCCTCAACCGGATCGTCTGCTCGACCGAGGACGGCCAGACCCGCGTTTTCCTCATCGACGACTGGATCCGGGACTGGCAGGAGCGCGACATCCTCGACGACGAGCATCAGTACGGCAAAAAATCATGACCGCGAAAGGCGCGGCGGGGAGAGGACTCCTCGCCCTGCTGGCTCTCGTCCTCTTCCTGGCCGCGGCCGGGGCGGTCGCGGGACCGGACTCGCGGGCTGACGCCCGGGACCGGAAGATTGTCGGGCGGCCGACGGGGCCGGCGCAGGAAGGCGCGGGCGGTCTGCTGAAACTTCTGGGGATCGAACCCTCACCCGAATCCATCGACTACGTCCAGAACAAGACCCAGTTCCAGCTCCATACGCTGCTCACCGAGCAGCGCCACCAGAAAACGTGGTACTTGAGCGAGAGGGCGCAACAGGACACCTTGGCCGGGCTCAGGATGCTCGCGGCGGTCGACGACGACGTCCGCGTGAAGCTCGAGGCCATGGCGGCGGACACGGCGGTGCTCGATCAGGCCGCGGCCGCGGTCGAGGCCGCGCTCCTGGCGAAAAGGCGGATCTATGTCTATGGCTGCGGCGCCACGGGCCGGTTGGCCAAGCAAATGGAGAGCGCTTTCTGGCGGCCGTTCTGGAAAAAGGTCAGGGCGGACACGAAGGTCTGGCCGCGGCTCACCGGCAAGCTGTCAAGCGCGGTCGAGGAGGAGCTCATCGGGGAGATGACGGGCGCGGACCGGGCCCTCATCAGCTCTCTCGAAGGCTTCGAAGACCTCCAGCTCATCGGCCGGCTCCAGCTCCAGGACCGGGGGATCGTCAAAGGGGACGTCGTCATCTGCGTCACGGAAGGCGGAGAGACGTCGTCGGTCATCGGCACCATCCTGGCGGCCCACGCTCAGTGGACCGACGGACCCGGATACGCGGCGGAGGCCGGCCGGAAGAGCCTTTATTTCGTCTACAACAATCCGGATGATGCGCTCCTCCCCTTCCAGCGAAGCCGGAAGGTCCTGGAGGAGCCGGGGATCACGAAGATCAACCTGGCGACCGGGCCGCAGGCCGTCACGGGGTCGACGCGCATGCAGGCCACGACCATCGAGACCTACGTGGTGGGAACGATCCTCGAGGCGGGAGTGGCGGGAGCGCTCCGGCGGTATCTCACGCCCGGGGAGATGGCGGAGATCGGGTTTGGAACCACGCTCGACATCGGCTCAAGACTCCGGGAGTTCGCCGGGGTTCTGGAGGCCGTGCGCGAGGGGATGCCCGACCTGGCCAGGCTGACGGATAACGAGGCCGGGGCGTACGGCAAGGGTTCCTACTCCACTTATTTCGCCCAAAAGGGCCTGATCACGGTGTTCATCGACAGCACCGAGCGGAGCCCCACGTTCCGGCTCTTCCCGCTCGACACGGTCAACGAGCCGGCGCGCAAGTGTTGGATCCAGGTGTGGACGGGGGCGGATACGCCCCGGGAAGCGTGGCGGGCGTTCCTGGGGAGGCCTTTCCGGGGACTCGAGGCGGAGTTTTACAGGGCCCCGTTCGAGGGGGAAATCGACGACGCGTACCTGAAGCGCGCGGCGCTCGAGAGTCTGAAAAGGGCGGGCGACGACCAGCAGGAACTTTACGATTTCTCGATGTCGCGGTCGAACGTGGAGACTCGCGGCCCGAAGGCCGGGGATGTCGGGGTCATGGTCGCCTTCACGCCGGAGGAGGGCGAGCCCGGGCGGGAGGGGTCGTATTTCCGGAAATTCATGGACCTCTTCGGCGGAGAGGGGATGAACCTGGGCGTTCTCCTCGTCACGGACAAGGGCCCCGTGGCGACGGAAAAGCTGGGCGACGATATCAGGCGGGCGTATCGCGGGAAAAAGGATGCGCTCGCGCTGGTCATCCTCCGTGTCCCGACGGCCGGGGACCCGTTCGGACTGAAACAACAGATCGCGGCCAAAATGCTCCTCAACGCCCACTCGACGGCGGTCATGGCCAAGCTCGGCCGCGTCATCGGGAACACGATGACCAACGTCAGCCCGAGCAACCTCAAGCTCGTCGGGCGGGCCACGTTTCTCATCCAGTCGCACGTGAACGATGTATTGGGGCAGGCGTCGTGGGCCAAGGTTTATGGGCCGCGGAGTCCGATTTTGTATGGTGAGGCCAACGCCGTCCTCTTCGATTCGATCGCCTACCTCAAGGATAAGCAGACAGAGGCGGGACAGACGGCTGAGGTCGCGCTCTCGATCATCCGGATCCTGGAGTCGCTCAAAGAGCGGCGGGGGGTCAGCCAGGACGAGGCGCTGGAGATCGTCAGGGGCATAGGGCTCGCCGGCTATCTGGCTCGGTTCAAATAAAGACGGGGTCAGGTGCTTGACACAGCGCGGGGTCCAGTAGCAATATAACCTCAGAGGGTCTGGAGGGGCGGGAAAAAGCGGCTCCCGATATGCCGTTCGTCCGCGGCGTGCGTCGCGTTTGCCGCGGGATGGAGGCGAGAACGGGGGACGGTGTGATGTCATCCGGATCGAGACCGGGCGCAAGGCTTCTCCAGGCGGGGGGGATGATCGTCTGTTCAGCCCTCCTTTTTGGATTTTTCTCGTCCAACGCCGGCGTGCCCACCTGGCTTGCGCAGCAAGGCCCGGGCCCCGGTTCTCCGGAAGCGGAGCTCAGGACCATCCTCGACCGGGCCGCGGAATATTGCGACAAGCTTAACCGGTCCGTCCTGAACTTCGTTTGCCGCGAACGGATCGAAGAGTGGTTCCGGCTCGCAGCCCCGCCGGGATCCTTCTCGTATGGAAGCCGTATTATCTTTCTCTCAAACCCCGCGAAGTTCCAATACGTTTACGATTATCAACTCATCCGGGATCGGGGAGGATCCATCCGGGAGACCCGTACTCTCTTGAAGGAAAACGGAAAGGACGTCCAGGTCCCCGACGCACCGCTCAAGACCCACTCCTTTTGGCACGCCAACGTCGTCATGGGACCGCTCGGGCTGCTCAGCCGGGAACGCCAGGCCGACCATGATTACACGATCCTGCGGGAAGCGAAGATCGGAGGCGATCCCGTGCTGGTCATCGAGGCGGTCCCCAAGCCTGATGTCCGGCTGGAAGACCTTTTTGGCACGGTCTGGCTCAGGAAGAAGGACGCCGGCATTCTCAAGATCGAGTGGAACCCCTCCTCCATCCAAAATTACAAGGGCGTCGAGGAGACGGCCAGGCAGTTCGGCCTGACTCCCAGCTTGGTGGTGACGTCGGAATACGCTTTCGAACAAAGCGGTATCCGCTTCCCGAGCCGCTACGCCTTGAGGGAGCTGTATCGCCGGGGCAAGAGCGGCGCCCGTTACCAGCGTTCGGAAACCGACGTGATCTACGACCAGTACAAGTTCTTCGTGGTCGAAACGAAGGTGGAGTTCGGCAAGTGAGGGCGGCCATCGGCCCGTTCTGGGATCGCAGGGTATGGAAGGGCGGGACGGCTCGGGAGGACGTTGTGAGGTCAGCCAGATTCGGATCCCGGACCGGCCCGCCCCGTGTCATCGGGATGATCGCGGGCGGGGCCTTTTTGTCACTCCTCTTGACGGCGGTGCCGGAGGCCTTTCTCCACGGGCAGGCCGCCGTTCCCGGCCCGGCCTCCGGATCCGGCCTCGAAATCGCGCTGGCCCGCGCCGCGGATTACTGCGATAGGCTCGACCGCTCCGTCATGGACTTTATCTGCCGGGAGCGGATCGAGGAATGGTTCCGCCCGGGCGCCGGCCTGTCCCGGCAGCACATGCGCCAGACGATCTTCCTGGGACAGCGAGTGGACCACGGCTATGTCTACGATTACCAGCTCGTCCGCGGCCGGCAGGGCGACATCACGGAAAACCGGACCCTCCTCGCGGAGGACGGGAAAAAGGTCCACGTCGCCGACGCGCCCCTCAAGACCCATAGCTTCTCGCATGCCAAGGTCGTCATGGGCCCGCTCGGCCTGCTCAGCCGGGAGAACCAGGCCGAACATGATTACCGGGTCTTGCGCGAGGAAAAGGTGCGGGGTGAGGAGGCGTTCGTGGTCGAAGCGGTGCCCAAACCGGGTTTCCAGTTCCCGCACCTTTTCGGGAGGCTCTGGCTCCGGAAAAAGGACGCGGGCATCCTCAGGATCGAATGGAACCCCGCCTCGATTCGTAATTATCAGCTGGTCGAAAATACGGCGAAATTCCTCGGCCTGACGCCGGACCTCCTCGTCATCTCGGAATACGCCTTCGAAAAGAACGGCATTCGTTTCCCCAGCCGCTACACAGTAAAAGAAATCTACCGCAGGGGGACGAGCGGCGCCAAGTACGCGATCTCGGAGACCGACGTCGTCTACGACCAGTACAAGTTCTTCACGGTCGAGACCAACGTGAAATTTTGAGGGGGGAGAAGCCCATGAGAGAGCGCGTCGCAACTCTCCCGGCCGTGGCGGCGGGCTTAGCGGCCCTCGCCCTGGTCATCGCCGCCGCCAGTCCTCAGGACCGGCCGCCCCAGGAGCGGCCGCTCCGTCACGACGCCGCCGCGGTCGTCAAGCTCGTCCCAGTCCGAGTCCTCGGTCCCGACGGCCGCCCCATCACCGGGCTCCGGAAAGAGGACTTCGTCCTCTACGAAGACGGGCAACGGAAAACGATCACGGAATTCGAGGTCCATGCCATGACCGACGCGGGGATGACGGTGGAGCCCGGGCCGCCGCGCGCCGCCGAGCCCGTCGTCCGCGCGAGCGGGGCGATGAACCGGAAGATCTTCATCTTCCTCGATCAGCAGGCCAGTGACGAGGCGGGAAAGGTCAAAGCCAAGGCCGCCGCCCTCCGTTTTCTGGATACCCAGGTGCGGCCGGGGGACGAGGTCGCGGTCATCGGATTTTACGCAATGTCGGGCTTTTATATCCGGGAATACTTGACCTCGGACATGGCCCGGATCCGCCGGGCCATCAACAAATCGAACGAGACGCCGCCGAGCGCCGGGGACGTACTGGTCATCGATGATTCCGTCCGTGCAGCCGCCGTTTCCGAGGGAACCAACGTCTGGGTTGCGGGCCAGGAAACCCGACCCGTGGGCGGACGGGGCGCCGAGGTCTCCGAGGTGTCGCCCGCAGGGGAAACGCCCATGTTCGTCCCGGGGTCGGCGGCCTTCCAGCGCGTCGATTTCGTGCCCCGGATGCTGGACCTGGTCGAGGTCTTCAAGACCATCCCGGGGACGAAAAGTCTGGTCCTGTTCACGGCCCGGGACATGGGGCCGGACGCCGAGCGGCTCGGCAAGCTCTTCGGGTCATCCGGCACCACGGTCTTCGCCGTCAATACCCAGGACTGGAAAGCGAGCCCGATGGGAGGGGCCAAAGTTCATTTCATTTGGTGGGACCATTCCCTAAAAGACCTGTCCGCGGCGTCCGGCGGAAAATACTTCGCCGACATAAACCAGGCCGCCGCGATCGCCCAGGACCTGCAGTCCCTGACGGGGAATTTCTATGTTCTCGGTTATTATGTCCGGGAATCCTGGGAGGGAAAATATCACAAGATCCGCGTCGAGGTCGCGCGGCCCGGCACACGGGTCCTGGTCCAGGACGGTTACGCCGACTCCAAGCCGTTTGCCCAGATGTCGGATTTCGAAAAGGACGTCCAGCTCATCGATCTGACCTGGTCCGACAGGCCGGTTTCGTCCTTCCAGTCCCTCGCGGTCGATCCCTTGATCGTCCGCCAGGACGGCGGCGCCTGGGCCTGCCTGCTGACACGGCTGGAGGTCGGCGCCAAGGCGGGGGCACCACCGGTCAAGAACGAGATTATCGCGTTCTTGAAGGATGACGCGGGGGACACGAAGCTCTCGCGCCGCTGGGTCGTGGACCTTTCAAAATACGAAGGGCAAAATCTCTGCGCGTACATCAGCGTGCCGGTATCAGCAGGCGGATGGGAATTCCGGGTGGTCGCGCGGGATCTCGTCAACGGGGAGGCCTGCATCGGACGGGCCAAGTTTAAGGTGCCGGAGGCGGTCGCCGGGACGGGCCCCAGGCTCTCGTCACCCCTGCTTTTTGAGGAGGGACCGGGGACGGCCTACGTGAGGCTCCCCACCGCGAAGCCGGCCGACAAGAAAGGAAAATCCGCCGCGGAGCCGTCTCTCGTTGAACTCTACCGCCTGATCCCGAAGGACGGCCGCCTCGTCGTCGGCGAGATCTCACCAGGCGCCAGGAAACTCACGGTCGTGCTCCCCTTCGAAATCCCTCAGGCCCAGGCGGATGAAACACCCATCCTGTCGGTCGAGGCGAGGATCGTCTCAACGCCGGACGGCGGCGAGATTCCGCTCAAGATCGTTGTCCGCGAGCACAGGTCGTTCGAGGGGAAGCCCGATATTTTGATCGCCGAAATCCCGCTGCCGGCCCTTGCCCCGGGCGAATACGAACTCGTGATTTCGGTCGAGGACGTCGGGACGGAGCGGCGCGCCGAGATCGCGAAACCGTTTATCGTGCGTTAAGCAGACGCAAGAAAGACGGGGTCAAATCTTCATTCTGCCACTTTTCCCACAGTTCCCTAAATCTGCCCTTCGCAACTCAGAGAAAATCTCCGCCTCATTTCCGTCTATTATTCCGGAAGCGAATCTCAAGAGATCTGACGAACCCATGGCCAGGCAATTGAGGATTGAATACCCGGGGGCCCTTTACCATGTCAAATCGAGGGGGAACCAGAAACAGGCCATCTTTCTTTCAGATGATGACCGGCGCATCTTTCTGGCCTGCCTCGGAGATGCCCACGAAAAATTCGCGGCGATCATTCATGCCTATTGCCTTATGACCAACCATTATCATCTTATGGTGGAAACTCCGCGCGCGGACCTGTCGAGGATCATGCACCTGATCAACACCAGGTATTCGATCTATCTCAATGCCAAACACGGGAGGTGCGGGCACCCGTTCCAGGGCCGCTTCAAGGCGATCGTTGTCGAGGCGGAGCCCTATGCGCAGCTACTGGCTCGCTATATTCATCTCAACCCCGTGCGAGCGGGGATTATCGGCCTGCCGCAAGAATATGAGTGGTCTAACTTTCGCGAGTATGTGAGGTTGCGGAGAGAGCCGCCGTGGATGAGGACCTCGCTAGTCCTCTCGCTATTCGGTGTCCGCCCGGAGCGGGCCAGAGAACTTTATGCCGAATTCGTTCTCTCGGCCATCGGCCAGGAGCTCAAGAATCCGCTCTCGGGGGCGGCGTCGTCGGGGATACTGGGGAGCGAGACCTTCATCGAGCGGATCAAGAAGGAAATCATCCCGGAAAGATTACGCGCGCCCGATCCGGAGTTCCCCGAGCTCCGGAAGCTCACAACAAGGCCGGAATTGGCCGGCATCCGCGCGGAGGTCGATGCTTATCTGGGAAGTCGAAACAAACACGCGAAGAGGGCGGCCATTTTCATCGCCCACAAAAACACAGATTACAGGCTCAGGGAAATCGGCGAGTTTTTCGATATCGGTCCGTCCGGGATTTCCTCGGCTTGCCGCAAAATGAGGGCCCACGTTATGTCGAATGAATCCCTGGCCCAAGCGATTGCGGAAATCGAGCGGCGACTATTCAATAAGCCGTTCCAAGGGTCGAGGCTTCAAACGGAAAAAGTGGCAGAATGAAGATTTGACCCCATCTTGATTACGGAAGAGGCGGGCCGTCGAAGCTGTAGCACGGCGCATTCGCTGGCCTCTGTTTCCGCCTGGCCTTCGTCTTGACCTGCGGGTAGACGTACAGCTCTCCGGCGTAGTTCCGCAGCACGACCTGCTCGTCGTTAATCGACTGGAGGTAGCCCGGGATGAGCGGGATCTTGCCGCCGCCTCCCGGCGCGTCGATGCAATAATAGGGCACGGCCAGGCCCGACGTCCAGCCCCTCAGGCCCTCCATGACTTCCAGCCCCTTTTCGACGGTCGTCCGCAGGTGCTCCGTCCCGCTCACGTAGTCCGCCTGGTAGATATAGTACGGCCGGACCCGGACGGCGAGAAGCTTCTGCATCAGCCGCCGCATGGTCTGCGGGTCGTCGTTGACGCCCTTGAGGAGGACCGTCTGGTTGCCGAGCGGGATACCGGCGTCGGCCAGCATATTGAGGGCCTTCGACGACTCCGGCGTGATCTCGTCGGGGTGGTTGAAGTGGACGTTGACATACAGCGGATGGTACTTCTTGAACATGGCCACGAGCTTTTCCGTGATCCGCTGCGGCAGGACGCAGGGCACTCGTGTCCCGACCCGGATGATCTCGACGTGGGGGATGGCCCGCACGGCCTTGAGGATGTTCTCGAGCCGCCTGTCGCTGAGCATCAGGGGGTCGCCGCCCGAAATGATCACGTCCCGGACCTCGGGGTGGTTCCGGATGTATTCGACGCCGCCCTCGATATAGCGGGGATGGATTTTCGACGGATCGCCGACTTTCCGTTTCCGCGTGCAGAACCGGCAGTAAGAGGCGCAGCTGTGCGAGACGAGAAACAGGACGCGGTCGGGATAACGGTGCACGATCCCGGGCACCGGCGAGTCCTCGTCCTCGAGAAGAGGGTCCGCCTCCCCCGTGTTTTCCCGAAGCTCCGCCACGTCCGGGACGATCTGCTTCCAGATGGGGTCGCCCTTCTGCTTGATCAGACCGGCGTAATACGGAGTGATCTGGATTTTGAACGCGCGGGCGATCCGCTTGACGTCCTCCAGATCGAGTCCAAACGCGCGGGCAATCTGCTCAGGCTTCCTGAGACTGCCCTGAATCAAACGTTGCCAGTCGTCCATCTCCTCAAGACTCCTTCTTACCGGAAGTATTTCGCATAGATAACACGATCGTCGCCCGGCTTGTAAAAATCCGGGATCCGGGCGACTTCCTTGTAATCCAGGCCGATATAGAACTGCCGCGTCGGATGGTACTTGGGCTGGGACGAGGTCTCGATGATGATCATGCGGCCATTGAGCGCCCGGACCTCGGCTTCGAGCCACCGGACGAGCTCCTTGCCGCGTCCCTTCCCCTGCTCCGTGGGCGCGACCGCCATCCAGTACAAGTCGTAGACGTCATCGGCGAGCGGCGTCGGTCCCCACGTCAGGTATCCCGCGACGCCTTCCCGGCCGCCGCCATCGCCGTCGACGCCCCTCCGGGTGTCGATGACGGCGATCCGGTAGTCTTTTTGCTCCGGCACGCCCAGGTAGATGTCGATCAGCTCCTCGGCCACGACGACCTCGCCGGGCATGAACATCCCCGTCGCCCGGATCAGGTCGAGCACGGGCGTCTTATCTTGGGGCCGCATTGGGCGGATCATTGGCTTCTCTTCTTTTGAGCGCGTTCTGGACCATCGTGTTCCAGAAGGCCGCGTAATCGATGCCGGCCGCCGCCAGGGCCCGGGCGTATCCGGCGTTCAGGCTGATGTCGGGATTGGGGTTGACCTCGAGGATGAAGATCCGGCCCTTGCCGTCCATCCGGAAATCGACCCGGGCATAATCCCGGCAGCCCATCGTCCGGAACGCGTCGACGGCCACGGCCTGGAGCTTCCGGCGCAGCTCATCGTCGACCGGCGCCGGGCATACGGGAGGCGTTTTCTGATAGAGGGGGTGGTCTTCGAACCACTTCGCCTCGTAGCTGCAGATCTTGGGCGAGCCCTTGGGCATCTGCGAAAAATCGATCTCGGAAACGGGCAGCGGAACGACCGCCCCGTTCTCCATGACCGACACGTTGAACTCCCGGCCGTCGATGTACGGTTCGACGAGGGCCGGCTGCCGGTAATTGTCGAGGACCTTCTGGACCTGGCGGCGGAAGCTTTCCTCGTCGTTCACCACGGACTCGGGATAGATGCCCAGGCTCGCGTCCTCGTTATTCGGCTTGACGATGATCGGGAACTTGAGGTCCGCGGGCTGGCCGGCCGCGAGCATAAGCTGGGCCGGCGCCGTCGGCAGGCTGCCCGACCGGAGGACGGCCTTGGCCTTGTGCTTGTCCTGGCAGATGGCCAGCGTCTTCGAGGCGTTCCCGGTGAAGGCGATCCCCAGGAGCTCGAAGATGCCTGCGACGTTCGATTCCCACTGGGGACGGCCGTAATAGCCTTCGCAGAGATTGACGAGGATCTCGGGATTCTCATCCTTGACCCGGTTGAGGAAATTGAGCAGGCTCCGCTGAAGGGGGATGAGGGTCGTTTTGTGTCCCAGTGTCTTGACGGCGTCGCCGACCTGCTGGGCCATCTCGGCCACGGATTCCTCGGACAGCCGTTCCCCCGTCCCCGAGGGCCGCGGTTCGTAGGCGTTGTAGACGATCCCGATGTGGGACGGCACGGTCACGCTCGAGCGGCCTGGACCACCGGCCGCTCCGTGACCGAGGGCCGGACGCGCGTCGTCCGGAGGCCGCAGCGCTTGGCGGCCTCGTCCACGACCCGGTGGATCAGGTCCGAATAGGAATACCCCACGGTCCTGGCCGCTTTGGGAAGGCAGGAGTTGTCCTCGGGGTTGGGCAGAATTCCGGGCAGGGGATTGACTTCGAGGATGTTGGGCTCCCCTTTATCATCGAGCCGGACGTCGACCCGGCACCAGTCCCGGATGCGGAGGACCGTGATGGTCCGCGTGACGGCGTGCTCGATCTTTTTCTTCAGGTCGGCGGAGAGTTCGGCCGGGCACCTGAAGATCTCGAGCGGCGCGTCGGGAGTGTCCCAGACCCATTTGGCCTCGTATGAGTAAATGGGCGCCGCCCCCGCGGGGAGCTGGGAGTGGTCGATCTCGACGATGGGGAGGATCTCGGGATGCGGCGCGTTGCCGAGAACACCCACGGTGAATTCCCTCCCGCCGATGAACCTCTCGACGATGACGGGCTGTTTATAGAGCGTCAGGACGTCCCGGACGCGCTCGTGGAGCTCCGCCGCGGTGCGGACCATGGCGTTGTTCTTGATGCCCTTGCTCGAGCCCTCGAAGAGGGGCTTGACGATCGCGGGCAACCGGACGCCGGCGGGCATCTCCTCCATCGACTCGACGATCCAGAAGGCCGGGTTGGGGATCTTATGGTAGGAGAGGATTTCCTTGGCCCGCGACTTGTCCAGACAAATGCCGAGCGTCAGCGGGTCCGACCCGGTGTACGGGATGTTCAGCATTTCGCAGATCGCCGGGATGTGCGATTCGCGGTTCGGACCGAACAGGCGCTCCGAAATATTGAAGACGAGGTGCGGACGGAGCCGCTTCAACCGGGCGTAGGCTTTTTCATCGGATTCGATACGGAAGACCTGGTATCGTTCCTGGAGGGCCCGCTCGACGGCCGCGATCGTTTCGTCCGAATCGCATTCCGCGAGCATGTCGGATGGCGGTGGAGGTTCTTCCTCCTCGTCCCACCGTTCGTCGGGGCGACGAAAGAGCGTCGCTTCCATTCCCGATTTCGAGCTGCAAAGCAATGCTACTTTCATCGCTCTTGATCCTTCAACTTAAGTTCTCGTAAGTTCCCAGCGCTGTAACCATGTCGGGACCCTGCGACCTTTTGTTCCGCGTTCTCCAAAAGAATTTTCATTCTATATATAAAGGATTTTCACAAAATGTCAAGAATTATCTGCGTGTAAGCCACTTTTATTTGTAGAGAAGAAGAAATAGGACACCATTCGTGGTGGTGAATGCGCGCGGCCGTTCGTTCCCGGCAGCGAGGGCGCGTGACGCCGAAAACGAAGGGACGCCGGCCGTCGGGTCACTGATTTGGGGGGATCCTGCGGCCATTAATTTCGCAGGCGCTAGCGGAAAAACACGAGTGTGACGACGATATACACCGGAACGAGGACCGCCATGGAATAGGCCATGTAGCCGAAGAACGAGGGCATTTTGTGCTTGTACTCCTCGGCGATGCACTTGACCATGAAGTTGGGGCCGTTCCCGATGTAGGAATTCGCGCCCATGAATACCGCCCCTACGCTGATGGCCGTGAGGATGAGCGGGGAAATGCCCGCCACGGCTCCATGAAGGCCGAGGCCGCGGGCCAGCGTGAAGAAAACGAGATACGTCGGGGCGTTGTCGAGGAAAGAGGACAGCCCGCCCGTGACCCAGAAATATTCCCACGGCTTCGTGAGGCCCAGCCCCGCGCCGCCGGCGCTGAGCCGGAGAAGGACGGGGACCATGGTCACGAAGATGCCGGCGAAGAGGATGGCGACTTCGGCGGCCGGGTTCCAGGTGAACCTGTTCTCTCCCCGGAATTCCCTTTTCGTCGTGGCCGTGGACAATCCCGCCATCAGGATGAAGAGGCCCTCGCGGAAGGGAAACGGCAGGAACATGCCGGCGATGACGCCGGCGATCCATAGGAAGTTGAGCGACCCCTTCATGTGGAGAGGAACGATGCGCGCCCTGTCGCGGATCAGGTCTCTCGCCTCTTCCCGTTCGTATTGACGGCGGTCGAAGACGTAAAACACGGCGAGGACGCAGCCCACCGCAAGCGCCCAGACCGGGAAAAGGCGGAAGGTCCACAGGAACGGGACGCCCCGGATGAAACCCAGGAAGAGCGGCGGGTCACCAAGCGGCGTCAGGCAGCCGCCGATGTTCGAGACAAGAAAAATGAAGAAGATCGGCACGTGGCCCGTCCGCCGGCGTTCGCTGTTGGTCTGCAGCAGCGGGCGGATGAGAAGCATGCTGGCGCCGGTGGTCCCGATGACGTTGGCCAGGACCGCGCCGGCGAAGAGGAAGGCCGTGTTGACGGCGGGGGTGGCCCGGAGATCACCGCGAAGCACGATCCCCCCGGAGATGGTGAACAGGGCTCCGATGAGGACCACGAACGACGCGTAATCCCGGATCGAGTGCGCGAGCTCATGCGGCGCGCGGAGCAGGAGCAGGACGGCGATAGGAGCGGACCAAAGGGCCGCGACGAGCGCCTTGTTACGATGCCGGATCCAGAAACGGGGCGCGCGCACGGGAAGGACGGCGATGGACAGAAGGAGCCCCACGAAAGGAACGACGGCCCAGAGCGGCAGCGCCCGTGCTAAGGTCTCGGCCATGGTGCGTCCATCCTCGCAGAGGGAGTCTACGGCAGAAATGCGGTGGAGAGATAGAAGGCCCGGGCGGGCAACGCCCTCTTCCGCGCTTTTTGCTCGAACGGACGGAGCAGGGATTCGCGGTCGCCCGGCGGCGTCCGGAAAAGGACGGCGGCGCCGGCCGCGAAGAGGCACTCGAGGACCCGGAGGGGCAGGCCGGTTTCCACGTAAACAGCGGCCCGCGAGCCGGCCTCGCGGGCGCCCCGGGCGATTTCCAGGGCCAGACTCATGGCCGCCTCCGTGTCAAGGCCCCGGTCGGGGAAATGGATCCAGGCCCCCGTAGCGGCCAGCCCCGCAAGCTCCGCCGTGAGAGGTCCGTGGTGGTAGTAAACGAAACAGCCCCGTCCCGCCGCGGCGCTTTCCGCGAGTTCCGCGAGGACGCCGGAATCCCGGGCTTGCGCCCGGTTGGAGATATGGAGGTCCATCCCGGCGGAAGTCAGGCCTTTGAGCGCCTCGAAGGGCGCCGTTTCGGCGGCGGGTTGGGTCTGAAGAGGCCCGTTTTGAAAATAAGCCAGGAAGGTTTTCGCGGACCGGCAGGCCTTGAGAAGCCGGGCCAGTTCCGGCTCGCGTGGGCGCGCCTCGTCGGACGTATAGAAGCGGACCCTTTCCCGGATGAGCCATTCGAGCCCGCTCGGGTCGAACCGCCCGGTGTCGAGTAGGCTCACGCGGATTCCCTTCTCCCGCGCGAACCGGGCCGCGTCGAGCAGGGCCTCGGGCTCGAACTGGTCGTCGCGAATGACGAGGTCACGGCCGAGGCGGATCTTGTCGAGGAGCTCGTAGGTCTTGACGACGTCCTCGATGCCTTTTTCTACGGGGTGCTTGTCCATGGGTCGGAGTCAAGATATACCATCGGGACAGGACACTGTCAAATAGTCGGACGGGTCCTGTCACGGTGCGTCCCCGTCCGGCCTCGGCTCCACCCATCAACTAACCATCATTTGATAAGGCACCCCTCTGCGTTCGTATTTCTTGCGAAAGACATTTTGTTCGACCCGCAGCCCCCAAGCTTGAAAAAGCCGAATGAGTCATTTAATATCGGGGCGAAGATCCATGAAACAAAAGTCCTGCGCCGTCCTGTTTTCCGGGGGGATCGATTCGACGACCGCCCTCTACTGGGCCTTGAAACGGTATGACCGGGTCTTTCCCTTGACATTCGACTACGGACAGCGCCACCGGGTGGAAATCCGGCTGGCCGGCCGGCTCGCCCGCAGGCTCGGTTTGCCGCGGACCGTGATCAAGGTCGACCTGAATCAAGTCGGCGGATCGGCGCTGACGGACCGATCCATCCCCCTTCCCCGCGTACGAAAACGCTCCGACCTCCCGGCCGGGCCCCCGGCGACATATGTCCCCTTCCGGAACGGCATCTTCCTCGCCGTCGCGGCGGCCTGGGCCGAGGCCCGGGGTGTGCGCGACCTCGTGTGCGGATTCCATGTCATCGATTCCCCCGACTACCCGGATACGCGGAAAGAATTCGTCCGGGCCATGGAGCGGGCCATCAACCTGGGAACGGCGGCGGCCTGCGGCGGCCCGCGGACGCGCGTGCTCGCGCCGTTCATCGGCATCCCCAAGTCCGAAATCATCCGCCGGGGCCTGGCCCTCGGCGCGGATTATTCCTATTCGGTTTCCTGTTACGCGGGCCGGGAAGTCCCCTGCGGGACGTGTTCGTCGTGCCTCCTGCGCCGGGAAGCCTGGAGAGAAGCCGGCCGCGAGGACCCGCTCCTGGCGCGGCTGCGAAAGGAAGGACAGCTATGAGTTGGACGCTCAAAGTCCGGGATAAGTTTTCCGCCGCCCATTTCCTGAAGGGATACCGGGGGAAGTGCGAGAAGGTCCACGGGCACACCTTCCAGGTCGAGGTCGAGGTCGAGGTCGGCGAACTCGGCCCCGACGGCATCGGGGTGGATTTCACCGAAATCAAGAAAGATCTCGCGGCGGTCCTGCCGGATCACACCTTCCTCAACGATGCCTTTCCCTTCAACCCGTCCGCTGAAAATCTGGCCCGCCATCTTTACGGCGAACTCAAGAAGCGTTTTCCGGTCCGGGCCGTGACAGTCTGGGAATCCGAGGATGCGTCGGCCACATACACTGAAGACGTTTGAGGTTTTCGCCTCGGTCCAGGGCGAGGGCCTGCGCCAGGGGGAGCCCACGATCTTCGTCCGCCTGGCCGGCTGCAACCTGCGATGTTCATTCTGTGACACGAAACGCGCCTGGGGGCGGGGCCGGGTTCAAACCGTCGGCCAGGTCGCGGAAGATGTCCACCGGCGCTGGCGCGATTTTCCGGCCCGCTGGGTTTGCATCACCGGCGGCGAACCGCTGGCGCAGGACATCGGGCCGCTCATCCGCGAGCTGAGGAGGGACGGATCCCTGGTCCAAGTCGAGACGAACGGCATGTTCGACCCACGCCCGGCCGCCGACTGGTACACGGTGTCGCCGAAGCCCCCGTCCTATGCGTTCCGACCCGGATTCAGGAAAAAGGCGCGGGAGGTGAAACTCGTGGCGACCCGGGAGCTGACGTCCGAAACGGTGCGCGAGGTCCGCCGGGCCTTCCCGGCGGCGACGCCAATCATCCTCCAGCCGCAGAGCAACTCCGCGTGGAGCCGGCGAAAAGCGATCAAGCTTCTGGAAGGCGCCCTGCGCGAAGGGCTCGAAAACATCCGCATCTCCGTCCAGCTTCATAAAATTCTTAACCTGAAATAAAGACGAAGGGACGCGTGGGCCGGAGCATTAGTGGGGCTGGGGGGAATGGTTGGAACGTCATGCGCGGTTTAGCTCGAGAATCGCGCCCTTCAAGGGAAGTTCCAGGGGGAACCGACAAAACTTGTTTGAGCTTGGCGTAGCGCACGCCAAGCGAGTTGTTTTGTCGCCGAGAAGGACGCGATTCTCGGGCGTGAAGAGCCGTGCTCTGGAGTGGAGGCCAGCCCCTCAGCCCCGGAGAGAAGTGCTCCGGGCCAAAGCTTTCAGTACCGCTTCCAGAGGGCGCCCCAGTCCGTCTTCATGAAGGCCCGGATGCGGCGCCGGCCGACCGTCGGGTACCACATGAGGTCGTGGTACACGTTGCTGGCGAACGGGGCCCAAATAACGAGGGGCGAGTGGAGGAGGATCTTTTCGAAGGGCCTCAGGCAGCCCTTGCGGATCGTCTGGTCGCCCCAGATGACGAAACTGCGCTTCGAGCAGAAGCCGAAGTCCAGCCCTGAAACGTCTTCGCCCACGACTTCGATTTCGGCCGGCTCACCGACACCGAGGCCGCGCTCGTGGGCCATCCGGATGAACGGGATGGTCATCGGGTCGAACCCCATGATCCGGGCCGCGACCGCGTCGACGGCCAGCGAGTCTCCGCCGGCCAGGATGATGTTCTTGATGCAGGGGACCATGGTCCGCGGACCGGCGCCGTCGCCGCAGACCGACCCGTCCATGACACAAAAGAGTCCCGGGTGGAGCTCCCGCTGCATGGTGAGGAGGTCGACCAGGACTTCGTGGATGTACTTGTGGGCGTAGTGGCGGACTTCCTTGAGCAGGCCTCCGAAGGCGTTCTTGACCGCGCCCGTCGTCGTCGAGTGGCCGTGCGTTTTCACCGTCGGGAGGTGGAGGATGTTTTTCCCCATGAACATTTTGGGGATCTGGATGCCCTCCGGAAAGATCTCGTTGAGCTTGAGGAGCGGGCTCCGGAAGGCGTGGATTTCCCATTCGACTTCGGGGAGGGGCGTGAAGAAAAGTCCGTAGCGCTCGAGGACGGGCATCCACTTGTTATTGAGGGCACCTTTCCGGGGGTTGGTGACAACGGTTTTGTTCTCGACGGGAAATAGCCTGTCCCGGGAGTACCCGCCTTCGATGAGCGTCCGGACGACGCCCTCGACCTGCCAGGGCTCGCTCGAGCACGCTGGGAAATATTTCGTCCAGGACAGGTTGAGCTTGATGAGCGTGTCGTTGTCCTTCGGCAGGAAGCGGCCGTAGTCGGCCAGCTCCATCAGCTTCCGGTAGTCGTCGAGGACCGTGGAGGGGCTGGTCCGGAGGACGGCGACTTTGGCTCTGGTCACGGGCGCCTCATTTGAAATGGAGGATCAGGGCGGCGGCCACGATCCAGAGAAAGATGTCCGCGAGGAGGGGCTTGTCGCGGATGATCAGCGCTTCGGGGGTCCCGCCCTCCGCTTTCTGGTGGATCAGGTAGAGGTAGCGGAAAATCCCGTAGAGGACGAAGGGGACGGTGAAGATGAGGTTCCGCGTCCCGAACTTGGCCACCGTTTCCGCCGAAATGGTATACAGGCAGTAGGCGAGGAGCGTCGAGGCCGTGACCACGGAAATCATCTGATCCAGGAGATAGGTGTTGTATTCCCGGAGGATCGGCCTGTGGGTGGCCGCATCCTTGTCCAGGAGCACGAGCTCGTAGCGCCTCTTCCCCATGGCCAGGAAAAGCGAGAGGAGGATGGTGCAGATGAGGAGCCAGGAGGAGATCTCGACCTCGATGGCCAGACCCCCCGCGACCACCCGGATGAGAAAGCCGGCCGCGATGACGAATACGTCGAGGATGACGACGTGCTTGAGCCACATCGAGTAAGCCGTCTGGAGGACCAGGTAGCCGGCCGCCATGAGCAGGAACGGCAGGCCGAGGGACGCCGCGAGGGCCAGCCCGGCGGCGCCGATCAGGACAAGGGCGATGACCGCCGGCCCCTTCTTGAGGCGGCCCGAAGCCAGGGGCCGCTTCGATTTGACGGGATGGCGCCGGTCTTCCTCGAGGTCCCGGAGGTCGTTGAAAATATAGTGGGCGCTCGAGATCAGGCAGAAGGCCGCGAAAGCGACGACGGACTTGACGAGGAGGGGACGGTTGAAGATGTTCCGGGAAAAGATGAGGGGCGCGAAGACGAAGAAATTCTTGATCCACTGCTGGGGCCGGAGGGACTTGAAGATTTCGATGATCGTCATCCGTCTCATCCCATTCTAAGAATTCGGGTCTCGAATATCAAACGGTATTTGGGCGCCGGGGCGGCGCTCGAAGAACCGGTATCCGGACCGCGTCAGGTAGACGCCGGCCAGTACGACGGCCGAGCCGGCGGCTTCGGCGGCTGAGAAATGCTCGCCGAGGAAGATCCCGGCGAAGACCACCGCGAAGATGGGCGTCAGGTTGCCGTAGACGCCCGTCTTGGAACTCCCGACCTTCTGGACCGAATCATACCAAATGAAGAAGCAGAGGACGATGGCCACGAGGCCCGAGAAGAGGATCGCCCCCCAGGCCGGCAAGGAAATCCGCCGCCAGTCGATGGCGGCGACGTCGCGCATCGCGAACGGAAGATAAAGGAGGGTGCCGGCGGCCGTGCCCAGCGCGGCCAGCCCGAAGGCCGAGTTCCGGTCGAGCACGGGCTTGGAGAACACGGTGTAGGCGGCCCAGCAGATGTTGGCCAGGACGATCAGGGCGGCGCCGCGCATCCCGGGCCCGGAGAGGGCCAGCCCGCCGTTCTCGCTGGCGAGGACGAAGAAGAACCCGCCGATGGAGATGACAATCCCGAGCCACCCCGCCCAATGAATCCGCTCCTGGCCCAGGACCGTGCTCAGGAGGGCGATGAAGATGGGACTCGTGGCCAGGATCACGGAGGCGGTGGATGCGTTCGTCCGGCTGATGGCCTGGATGAAGAAGAGCTGGTAAGCTGTGATGCCGAGGATGCCCAGCCCGACGGCCTTCCAGCCGTCGCCCTTGACCAGCGCGAATTTCCCCCGGCCCAGGGCGAAGACGGCCAGGTAAACCAGGGAGGCGATGGTCAGCCGGATGGCGTTGAATCCGTGCGGCGAGAGGTCGCGGAGCCCGATCTTGATCATGGACAGGTTGACCGACCAGAGAAGGACGGTCATCAGCATCAGAAGATCGGTCTTCCCGATTTTCGACCCGTTCTTCAATCCAGGCATCTCGTTCCCTTCATACAAGCTAGGGGGACACAATACTCTGTCCCTCAATGAAAAAGGGGGACAGAGTATTGTGTCCCCCTAATCCGGAATAGGCGGCGCTCAGCGCTTCCGCGGGCCGGAGCGCGGGTAGCGGGCCTCGATCATGGACCGGATTCCGCCTCTAGGGTTGAACTCGCCGGTCACGATCGCGCTCTTCGGCCGGCAGGCTCGCGCGACATCCTCGAGGACGCGGTTGACCACGTTTTCGTAAAAAATGCCCAGGTTCCGGTAGGCCAGAAGATATTCCTTCAAGGACTTAAGCTCCAGGACCTTGGCGGAGGGGACATAGCGGATGACGATCGTGCCGAAATCCGGCAGCCCCGTCTTGGGGCAAACCGAGGTGAACTCCGCGACCTCTATCGTGATCTCGTAATCCGGGAACTGGTTGGCGAAGGTCTCGATGGCCGGGAGTTTGACCCGGAGCCCCGCCTTGGCCTCTTTGTCCGTGTACCGCGGCATGTGTCTCCTCAATAAACCATTGAATTGGCATATGATACACGAAACCCGCCGGGAAGACAATCCGCCGCCGGCAAAATAGTGCTCCCGTTTCGCGCCCGCCTCTCCTATAATAATAAGGAAGAATCCCCGGCAAGAGAGAGCGCTTCATGAAAGAGTGCAGCAGCAAAAAGAACCTGTCCCAGTGCAACTGCAGCTGGGAACCCTGCAGCCGCAAGGGCGTCTGTTGCGAATGCCTGGCTTACCATTGGAGCCACAACGAGCTACCGGCCTGCCTGTTCCCGGACTCGGTCGAAAAAACCTACGACCGCTCCCTCCGGATGTTCATCCAGACGTACAAGGACAAGGCCTGAGGAGCCACCGGTGCCGGCCCTCACGCGGAACGCCGTGAAACCGAGTTTCGTCTATGGGCCCGTCCCGTCGCGCCGGCTGGGGTTCTCCCTGGGCGTGGACATCCTGCCGTTCAAGACCTGCAGCCTCGATTGCGTCTACTGCCAGCTCGGGCCGTCCGTCCGGACGACCGGCCGGCGCCGGGCCTACTTCGAATCCCGCGAGGTCCTGGCCCAAATCCGGGCGGCCCTCGCTTCGGCCCCGAAGGTGGATCACATCACGTTCTCGGGGTCCGGGGAACCGACGCTCAACAGGAATCTGGGCCGGATCATCCGCGGGATCAAGAGAACGACCCGGGTCCCGGTCGCGGTCCTGACCAACGCGACTCTCCTTACGAGGAAAGACGTCCGCTCGGACCTGCTGGCGGCCGATGTCGTGGTGCCGTCCCTTGACGCCGTCCAACCCCGCCTCTTCAGGGCGGTCAACCGTCCGCATCCTTCCCTCGACGCCGGCCGGGTCATCCAGGGCCTGGCCCGCTTCCGGCGGGAATTCAAGGGCCAAATCTGGCTCGAAATCATGCTGGTCAAGGGAGTCAATGACGCTCCCGGCCATATCCGCGCCTTGAGGGAAGCCATAGACTTGATCCACCCCGACCGGATCCAGCTCAATACCGTCGTCCGCCCTCCCGCCGAGGTCTCCGCCCGCCCTCTGACGCCCCGTGAACTCGACAGAATCCGCCGCGCCCTGGGGGAAAAGGCCGAGGTCGTGGCCGACTTCGCGAAAAAGGGACCGACCCGGGGGGGTGGCGATCTCGAGGCATCCATCACGGCAATGGTCAGGCGCCGACCTGTGACCGCCAGGGACATCTCGGCCTCGCTCGCCCAACCCCGCGGCGGAGTCCTCAAGGCCCTCCGCCGCTTGCGCGAGTCCGGCAAGGTCCGGACTGTGCGCCACGGCCGGAAGACCTTCTACGAGCCGGCCTGAAGCTCTACAGACGTGCGTCCGTGGAATCCCGCGAAGGGGATTGAAAACGGCCGGCGCGTGTGCTAGCATTCGTTCTTGAACAGGTCCCGGACGAAATTCCCGGTCGAATTGACGAGGTCGTGCCTTCTATACCTGTGACGTGATTCTCGACGCCACCCCCGAGGACCGTTATCCTTTTCACTACGCCTTTAAACTTCTCCCCCTCGGCCCAGGAGACAACCATGTACGCTAACACCAACTTCCCCAAAGCCAGCAGGTACTGGTACAACGGGACATTCCGCGACTGGTCGGACGGGTCCTGCCATCCCATGATGCACGCCCTCCACTACGGGACGTCCGTCTTCGAAGGCATCCGGGCCTACGCCACGCCCAAGGGCCCGGCCATCTTTCGCCTGCCCGAGCACATCGACCGCTTCCTCCTGTCCGCCTCGGTCGCCAAAATGGCCTCCCCTTACTCCAAGGACGAGATCATCCGTTTCATCAAGCAGACGGTCCGCGAGAACGCGTTGGAGAGTTGTTACATCCGGCCCCTCCTTTTTTATTCCTACGGGAACCTCGGCCTCGTGCCCAAAGCTTGCCCGGTCGAGCTCGTCATCGGCGCCTGGGAATGGGCCGCGTACCTCGGCGAGAAGGCAGGGCAGGGGACGTGCGCCTACATCGGCCCCTGGCGCCGCGTCCATCACAGCCAGCTCAACATGGCCGCCAAGCTTGGCGGCATCTACGTCCAGTCCACGATCAACGGCCTCGAGGCCCGGGCGCAAGGATGCGACGAGGCCATTTTCCTGAACATCGAGGGCCGGCTCGCCGAAGGGCCCGGCGAGAACCTGTTCCTGGTCAAGGACGGCGTCCTCTTCACGAACGACCGCCAGGAGTCCGTCCTCGAGGGCATCACCCGCACGAGCCTGCTCGAGATCGCCCGGGACGCCGGCCGCAAAAGCGTGGTCGGCCCGATGACCAAGGACGACCTGTTCGGCGCCGACGAAGCCTTTTTCTGCGGGACCGCGGTCGAGCTCATCCCGGTCATCAATGTGGCGGACGCTTCGACGCCCGGCGTGGCGCGGAAGGACCACGTGATCGGCGAGGGCAAGATCGGTCCGGTCACCCGCGCGATGATCGCCGCCTACAGGGAAGCCGTGACCGGCAAAACGCCCCGCTATGAAAAGTGGCTGACCTTTGTCCACGATTAAGGTCCGGCCGGACCCGGGGCGCCTCCCGTCCGCCCGCGTGTTTCGTCTCAAGCCGGTCGGCGTCGTGCGTTCGCCCTATAAGAACCCCGCAGACCTTCCGCCTCCTCTCTTCGCGTCCCCCCGGTTTTTCGAGCACGTCAAGGGTGAAATCGTCATCTTCGACGAATTCGCCCCGGCCGTCGAGGACCTCGAAGGGTTTTCCCACCTCATCGTCCTCTTCGCCTTCCACCGGGCCGGCGGCTTCAAGCTCAAGACCGTCCCGCCGGGCGAGTCCCGGCCCCGGGGCATCTTCGCCACCCGCTCCCCCCATCGACCCAATCCCCTCGGCATGAGCGTCGTCCGGCTCCTGGCCAGGCACGGCCCGGTCCTCAAGGTCGCGGGGCTCGATATGATCGACGGCACTCCGGTCCTCGATATCAAACCGTACACCCGGCGCGACCGGAAGTCGCGGATCACGACGGGCTGGCTGAGAAAGCGGCCCGCCAAGGCCCGATAGACGCCCGCCCGGTTTTTTTGGTATATTCCGGGAAAAGGACAACACCATGCGAAATAACCGATCTCCGATCACGTCCGGACACCGGCGCGCCGCTCAGCGCGGTCTCGCGGCCATGCTCCTATCTCTCTGTTTCCTGTCGCAGGTCGCCGGCCAGGACATCCTGGGCAAACTCGGCGAAAGGCAGAACTACCGGAGCAAAAGGATCTCCTCCTACGACCGGACGGGCGGGAATCGCGATGCGCTGCCCATCGAGCCCGGGAAGACCGCGGTCCTGGCCGAGATCAAGGGCCCGGCGGCCATCCACCACATCTGGGTGACCATCGCCGCCGAGGCGTTTTACGGACGCAAGATCGTCCTCCGGGTCTATTGGGACGGCGAGGACGTGCCCTCGGTCGAGGCCCCCATCGGAGATTTCTTCGGTGTCGGCCACGGCCTCAACCGCGATGTGTCGTCGCTGCCCATCGCCTGCTCGTCGGAAGGCCGGGCCAGGAACTGCTATTGGTACATGCCGTTCCGCTGGTCCTGCCGGGTCACGGTCACCAACGAGGGCCAGAGGCCCGTCGACGCCTTTTATTATTACATCGATTACCGCGAGCTCGACGGCCTGCGGCCGGACGCCCCGTACTTCCACGCCCAGTACAGGCAGGAGTTCCCCTGCGTGGGGCAAAAAAATTACGTCCTCCTCGACGCCGCGGGCGCCGGCCACTACGTCGGCTGCAACCTCAGCGTCCTTCAAAGGACCATGGGCTGGTGGGGCGAAGGCGACGACATGATGTACGTGGACGGCGAAGCGACGCCGTCCCTCCACGGAACGGGGTCCGAGGACTATTTCTCCGACGCCTGGGGCATGAGGGAGGGAGGGCGCCTCTTCTACGGCTGCCCACTGCAGGAGGAGGACTTCCAGCCCGGCTCGAAAGCCACGGTCTACCGCTTCCACATTCCCGACCCCGTGCCGTTCAAGAAGTCCCTCCGCGTGACGATCGAACACGGCCATGCCAACGACCGGTCGGATTACTATTCTTCCGTCGCTTACTGGTACCAGACGGAGCCGCATGTCCCCTACCCGGCCCTGCCCGCGGCGGACAAGCGCCTCCCCTTCGCCCTCGAATCTCCGGATAATTTCATTTTCCCGAAGTGGGAAGACATCAAGACCGAAGGCCAGGCCGTTTTCGAGGACCGCGGCTCCGGGCTCAGGCTTTCGGCGCCCCGCCTCACGCAGTCGCTGACGTCTTACTATAACGCGGCCGGTCTCCGCTATCCCCTGCTCCGGACCGACGGGGCCGCTGAAGGGACGCAGGCGGCGCTCCGGTTCTCCGTGGAAACCCTCGATCTCTATTCCGTCAGCCTGTATTTTCTCAAGGCCCCCACGTCGGGAAATTTTCACATCCTCAAAAAAAGGGCGGCGGCCGATAATCCGGAAGGGACGTTCGAAGTCCTCGGAACGTTCGAGGGGTATTCGAAGGAAGGCCAGCTCTCCGCCGTGACGCTCAAGGACATCCTCCTCGACGCCGGCCCGAATTCCCTCTACCTCCAGGCGGCCGGCAAGGATGAAAAAGCGGCGGGCCAGGAGATCGCCTTCGTCGGGATGAGCCTCAATCCCTCGTCGCGCCGCTTCATCCTGGAGTGGAATCTCATCGGGCCTTTTCACGCCGCCGACATGGATGATCTCCAGACGGTTTATCCGCCGGAGAAAGAGACCGATTTCACGAAAAAGTATAAGGGGAAAAACGAGGCCGAGGTCGGCTGGCGGACCGTCCAGGCGGACCCGACGGGCTATGTCCGGCTCGATTCCCTCGTCCAGCCCAACGAACAGGTCCTCGTTTACGGACTGGTTTATGTCTTTTCGCCCGACGACCGGCGGGCCACCGTCCTTCTTGGCAGCGACGACGGCGTCCGGGTCTGGGTCAACGACGAGCTCGCCCACACGAACCCGTCCTACCGGGGGGCCGAGCCGGACCAGGACCGTTTCTCCGTGAACCTCAAGAAGGGCTGGAACAAGGTCCAGATCAAAGTCCTCCAGGGAGCCGGCGGCTGGGGGTACTATTTCCGGCTCTCCGATCCCAAGGGGGAACTCCACTGGAGCTTGAGGCCGGAGGAAGCCAAGAAAACGGGCTGAAATCCCGAATCCAGGCGAGAGGCAACCCGGGAAGGCGGATTCGGGGGTGATTTTCCCGCTTTTTCCGGTTTGGCGGCCGCCCTATTGATTGGGCACTGTCCGAAACCCCCGATTACCCTGCCTTTTCGGGTCATTTGCAGCCTGTTTCCCCGTTTTTTAAGGCTCGCAGCCCCGGTTTCCGGGGGCTTTTCCCAGGGGAAATCGGGGAGAGCCCGGGTTTATTTGACGTGGCCCTGGAAAACCGGTGAATCGGCCTGTTTTGGGCCTCCTGCGGCGCGGAAACCCGGCCTCCAAAACTATTTTCCGGCAACTCGAAAAAAGGTGTTGATTTGCGCCTGGCAATTGTGGTATAATAATTAATGGTAGCAAAAGGGAATTCGGCGAAAATCAAAAAAACAGAGGTTTGCCCCGGTTTTCTATCCGTCCCATAGGTATGCGGCCCGCTATCCCCCTTTCCACCCGGTTTTGAGCTGCCCCTTCCGCCTTCAGCCCCCCGCGAGCCCCCGCACGGATTTGTGATTTTTTTCATCCCCCCACCGCAACATTTTTCCACCCCAGTTCGTATATATAGGTGGAGTGCGACGATGAAGACGATAGACACCGAGAGACGCCGACGGACGCACCTCCTTTCAGGACCTCCTTTTAGCGGGAGTTTGACCATAAATTCCGCTTATCTCTCAATCCATTCCCTGGAGGCTGCTCTGATCTGAGGCTGAGATCAGGGCAGCCTCCCTCATGCTTCCATCAGTCCGGTGACAAGGGACGCTCCCTCAATTCCCTACCGAGGCTCCACGGACAGGCAGCCGGGGGTCTTGTTGGCTTGCCCCCCCGCAGTCATCAAGAGGCTGGCGAGGGCGGCCTCTTGATGGCAGCCATGGAATTCCGCGAAGGGGGTTGATTTCGCGGCGCGATGGGATACAATACGGACCGGGTTTATTCGAAGGGAAGTCCGTTTGAAGCGGACACAGCCCCCGCTACTGTAACCGGGGACGAATCCCAGACGACGCCACGGCCTCGGGGCCGGAAGGCCTGGGAGGAGGACGATCCGGGAGTCAGGAGACCTTCCATAAGCCCCGGGCAACCGGTCTTCGGGCGGAAGACGGGGGCTATTTTTTTCCCCCTCGATCCCCCGGGATAAAAGCAGCGGGGGCGGCGATGGAGATCCAGCCATGGACAGACGCACGCCCGCCTTCGCTCTGCTCGCCCTGGCCTGCGGCCTGGCCGTCCAGGCCGAGGAAAAACAGGCCAAGCCGGCCCAGTCCCTCCAATATGATGTCGTCGTGACGGCGACCAGGGTTGAAACCCCGAGCCGGGAGGTGGCCACCTCCGTGACGGTCATTACGGCCGGCGAACTCACCAGGACCCGCCGCACGACCGTGCTCGAGGCCCTCAGGGACGTCATCGGCTTAACGGTCACCCAGAACGGAGGCCCGGGCGCCACCGCGTCCCTGTCCATCCGGGGAGCGAACAACGAGCACACCCTCATCTTGCTCGACGGGGTCGAACTCAACGACCCCATCAATCCTTCCCGCTCCTACGACCTGGCCCACCTTTCCCTTACCCAGGTTGAAAGGATCGAGGTCTTGCGGGGCCCTCAAAGCCCTCTCTACGGCTCGGACGCGATGGGAGGCGTGGTCAACATCATCACGCGCAAAGGCCAGGGACGGCCACGCCTGACCGTATCGGGGTCCGCCGGGACCTACGGGACCGCGGGCGGCGATTTCGGCCTCTCGGGCTCCGCCGGCCGGGCCGACTATTCCCTGGGCCTCTTCGCGACCCGGACCTCCGGCGTTTCCGCCGCCTCGGTCCACTACCCCGGCAATTCCGAACCCGACGGCTACAGGAACTTCACGGCGTCCGGACGATTCGGCTATGCCGTGCGCAGGAACATCGACGTCGACATCCTCGTCCGCTCCGTCGCCGCCCGCTCCGACATCGACGGCTTCGGGGGGCCCTATGGCGACGACCCGAACAGCGTGCAAAACTACGACGCGACTCTCGCCCGCGCGCTCGTCCATGGCCTCTTCCTCGGGAACCGCTGGGAACAGCGGCTTTCCTTCGCCTGGACAGGCTCCAGCCGCAAGCTCGTGAACCCTCCCGACGACGCCCATCCCCTCGCCAGCGAGTCCGGATACTATGGGAGCGGGCTCTTCAAGCTCGACTGGCAGAACAATTTCTTTATCGATCCCTCGCAGACGTTGACGGCGGGCCTCGAGCTCGGGCAGGAGCAAGGGCGCTCGAATTACACGTTTGAGGACCCCACGGGAACATATGTCAGCGCCTTTCCTTCGGAAAAGGCGCGGGCGGCGGGGCTCTACGTCCAGGACCAATGGAAATTCCGGAACGCCTTCTTCCTCTCGGCCGGCGCGCGGCTCGACGCCCACAGCCGCACCGGCGCGGCCCTGACCGGCCGGATCGCGCCCGCCTGGGTCATCTCCGCGTCCGGGACGAAGCTCAAGGCGACCCTCGGGACGGGATTCAAGTCCCCGTCGCTCTATCAGCTCTTCGCCCCGCCCACGGCCTGGGGACCGGTCGGAAACATGGGCCTCCGGCCCGAGCGCGTGACGGGTTGGGACGCGGGGGTCGAGCAGGACATCGTCAGGGACAGAATCCGCGTCGGGATAACCTACTTCAGCAACTTCTTCCGCGACCTGATCGACTTCGACTACGTTTCGGGCTATATCAATATCGGCCGGGCCAGGACCTTCGGCGCCGAAATCTCGCTCGAAAGCCGGCCCCTCGGGCCGGACGATCCCCTGACCTTCACGGCCTCGTATACCCGCCTTACCGCCCGCGAGGAGCTCTCCGGGACGCCGCTCCTCCGCCGGCCCCGGGACAAATTCGCGGCCGAGATCGCCGCGCGCCCCTTCCGTGGGCTCGACTTCGCCGCGTCCCTCCTCTACGTGGGAAAGCGGGCCGACCGCGATTTCAGCGCGTTTCCGTACGCGACCGTCACGCTTCCGGGCTACTTCCTTCTTGGCGCCGTTCTCTCGACGCCCGTAACCCCCACGCTGGAGCTTTACGTCCGGCTCGACAACCTGCTCAACTCGCGCTACGAAATGGTATGGGGATACGGCACGCCGGGATTCACCTTCAACATCGGCTTCCGGCTCGTCCGCTGAAGCGCGCCGCCAGACAGGTCGCGGCGACGGCCGCTTCGGATAGTTCTACTCGAGGCTCTTCAGGCCGCGGACCGTCGCCGGCCGGAGGAGGTGCAGGTCGAAGACGATGACCTCGTTTTTCCCCGCCTTCAGGAACGGGGCGGGGCAAAAGAGCCTCTTCTGCGGCCCGAGCTCCCAGTACCGGCCGAGGTTATGGCCGTTCACCCACACGACGCCTTTTTTCCAGCCCGCCATGTCGAGATAGGTGTCGCCCGCCGCTTGGAGCTCGAACGTCCCGCGGAAAAAGTTGCCCGGCCTTCGTGGCGCGACCGTCCCGAATTTCAGCCCGGCCAGGTCGTCCTCCTCCATGGGCAGGCCGTAGACGTCCCAGCCCATGAGCGTCATGCCGTTGAGCGTCACACGGTCGGTGATCCCCTTGCGGTCGAGGAGGAACGGCCCGAAATTGATCCTGCCCATCCCCTCGACGAGGATGTCCAGCGACTGGTGCGGCGGGTCGGATTTCGGGACCTCGAGGACGCACTCCTTCTTCGCCCGGTTCAGGCTGCCGAGATAGCTCCCGTCGACGTAGACGTTCGCGTAGTCGTGGAGGTCGGTGACGGTCAATTTCCCGCTCCGGTGCCCGGCGAGCAGGGTCCGGTACAGGACGAAGCCGTGATTCTGGCCGTAGGCTTCCATGGGCCGCGGCTGCGGGCTCCGGACGGGGCGCGGGAGGTTGTCGAAAACGGAGGCGCTCTCCGGGAAGAGGATGTCCGGGATCTCGATCGCGGGCAGGGGCCGGGGCAGATCCGGGAGCAATTCGCCTTTCGCCAGATATGTCTTGAGGAGTTCCCGGATGGCGAAGTACTTAGGCGTCGGCTGTCCCATCTCGTTGAGCGGGGCGTCATAGTCGTAGCTCGTGACGTCGGGTTCGTATTTGTCGCTGAAGTTGGCGCCCGCCCAAAAGCCGAAATTCGTCCCGCCGTGAAACATGTAGAGGTTGAACGATTTCTTGTTGTCGAGGAGCCAGCGGAGGTCGGTCAGGACCTCTTCGGTCTTGACGCGGGCCCAAGGCTCTCCCCAATGGGTCAGCCAGCCCGGATAGAGCTCGCTGCAGAAGACGGGGACGTCCCGTCCGAGTTTCGCCGCCTCGGCGAAATCCTTGTCGCTCGTCCCGGGGTCCAGGCCGATGGCCGCGCCGGAAACCGTCCCGGCCTCGAGCATGTAGGGCGTCGCGCCGTCGGCCGTGTAAAACGGCACTTCGATCCCCGCCTTTTCCCACATCTCGCGGAGGGCCGCCGTGTACTCCCGGTCGTTTCCGAAGCTTCCGTATTCGTTCTCGATCTGAAGCATGAGGACCGGGCCGCCGCGCGGCACCTGGAGGTCCCGGATCTCGCCGGCGATCTTTTGAATATAGGTCTCGCAGGCGGCGAGGTAGCGCGGGTCCGAGCATCGGACCTTGATGTCCGGCGTGCGAAGGAGCCAGACCGGCAGCCCCCCGAAATCCCATTCGGCGCAGGCGTAGGGTCCGGGCCTGAGGACGACCCAAAGTCCGGCCCGCTGGGCGGTCCTGAGGAAGGCGGCCAGGTCGTTCCTGCCCGAGAGATCCCATTGTCCCGGGTCGGGTTCGAGGGCGTTCCAAAAAACGTACGTGCAGACGGTATTCAGTCCGGCCGCCCGGAGCTTGACGAGGCGGTCCGCCCAGTACTCGCGGGGGATGCGCTGAAAGTGGATTTCCCCGGCCATGATCCGGAACGGCTTCCCGTTGAGGACGAACCCCCCGCCCTTGAACCCGAAACCCGGCGTTTTTTGGGCGGCGGACGGGACCAGGGCCAGCCAGACGACGGCCAACACTCCTGAAATCATTCTTTTCATCCGTCCCTCCCGCTTCAGTGGCTTCACGCGGCGCCGGGATTGTATCATAGTTTTTGACTTTCCCTCTCCGGCCAATATAAACTCTCCCCCATGGACAGCCGACGTCCCGCCTGCGCCGCGAAAAGCCGGGTTATCCGGCTGGCCGCGGTCCTGGTGCTCCTGGCCGGCCCGGCCCTCCGGCCGGAGGAACGGAACACCGTCCTCCGCGCCTACCCGGACAGAATTCCCCCGGACGTTACCTTCGAGGCGCTGGTTTCGAGCCAGCCGTTCCCCCCTGTGAAATATCCGGTCCCGGTCATCGGCTGGAAAAACCACCCCGAGGAGGTCCACGTCGCCCCGAACGGCGCGCTCGTTTTCCCCAAGGCCGCCCTCCCCGGGGGTCTCTACGTGTTCCCGCGCGTCAGGTTCGGGCCGGTCGGTCCCCTCGAGCTCCTCGACCCGACGACCGTCGCCCAGGAGCTCATCGACGGCTGCCTTCCGGGCGTCAAGAGCGAGTGGAGGGCCGGGGATTTCAGGGTCCGTGAGGTCGCGTTCGCGACGCTCCTCGATGCGCCGGAGGTCAGGTCCGGCCGCGAAACTCTGGTCACAGTCGCCCGGCTGACGGTGAAAAACCAGTCCGGCCGGGAAGAGGCGGCGCGTATCTCGGTAATGATCGGCGAGGCCGTGTCGGGGCATAGTCTTTTCAAGACGCCCCCCGCCTATCCGGACACCCTGGCGTTCAAGTCTCCCTTCATTGTCCGGGCCGACGGCAGGATGCTCATGCGGGTGGCCGCGGCCGGAGCCGCCATCGCTTTCCATCCGGCCGTCAAGGCGCCGGCCCCCGCTCCGGCGGCCCAGCCGGAGAACGACTTGACCTTCGATTTCCGGCTGAAGCCCGGGGAGGAGAGGACGATCGACCTCTTCATCCCGTACGTCGCCGCCGGCGTCGAGAAAGCCGGGGACCTCGAGCGTCTGGCCTTCGCCCCCCAACTCGAGGTCTTCCGCAATTTCTGGTCCCGCGAGCTCAACCGGCGGGCCAAGTTCGTGGTCCCGGAAAAGCGCATCCGGGACTCCTACCGGGCTTCGCTCGCCTATAATATGATCCTCTCCGACCGCGACCCGAGGGGCTTCATCGTGCCCCATCCCGACGCGACCGCCTACGAGCACGTCTGGGCCGGGGACAGCGCCTGCATTATCCAGGCCGCGGACCGGCTCGGTTACCACGGGGACGCGGCAGCTTATCTCGAGTATTTCCTGGCCCGGCAGGGCCTGCGGGCGCCCGAGGGCGAGGTCTCCTCCGCGGAGGGCTTTTTCTCGGGGGACGCGCCCGGCCTGCGCTGGATGGGGGAAAACGGCTTCATACTCTGGGCCCTCGCCGAGCACTACAAACTCACCGGGGACAAACTCTGGCTGAGAAAAGTCGCCCCCAAAATGATCAAATCGTGCGATTGGATTATTCGCGAGCGGGCCCGGACCAAGACGGCCACCGGCGCCGGGAGGCCCCGCCACTACGGCCTCCTCCCGAAGGGCCGGGCCTCGGACAACGCCGAACTGAACTATTTTTACTGGACGGATACGTACTCTTACGGCGGGCTCCGCGGAACGGCCGACGTCCTCCCCGAGATCGGGATGGACAAGGAGGCCGCCCGCCTCGGGGCGGAAGCCGAGGATTACAAGGCCTGTATTCTGGATTCGGTTGAACGTTCAACCGTCCGGGAGACGGACCCGCCCTTCGTCCCCCAGGGGCCCGAAATGAACCAGCCGCCGACGGCGGAGAGGCTGGCCGCGAGCTGGTACAGCCTCTGCAGTCCGATCTACATGGTCGAGATGGGCCTCTTCGGCGCGGCCGACCAGAAGGCGTCCTGGGTCAACGGGACCATCGAAAAGTACGTCATGACCAGCGGCCTGCCGACTCTCGACCGCCCGGGCTTTATCGACCCGCATTACGTATACAACCAGGCCATGAGCCAGCTTCTCCGGGGCGAAGTCGAGAAGTTCCTCTGGACCTTCTACAGTGTTTTCGCCTATGGCCAATCGCGGACGACGTACGCCACCCTAGAGTGCAACGACATCGTCACCGGGTCCTCGGGGGACGCCTGGGATTCCCTCCGGATGCCGCACATGCATTCGGGAAGCCGGGTCCTGGCCCTTCTCCGGATCGCCCTCCTCCTCGAGGATGGGGACGTCCTCCATCTCCTCGCCGGAACGCCGCGGGGGTGGCTGGCGCGGGGCTTCACCGTCGAGGTCCGCGACGCTCCCACGGTCTTCGGCGAGGTGGACGTCCGCTGCGAATCCCGCGCCGCGGGCAACGAGATCGTAACCACCGTGAACCCGCCGCGCCGGAAAACGGCCCGCGTCATCCTCCATGTCCGTCCGCCCTCGACGTTCGGCTCCCCGAAGTCCGTGACGGTCAACGGGAAGCCGTGGACCGGGGTCCGAGGGGAAGCCATCGACCTGGGGCGCCTGTCGGCCCCGGCGGTCGTCGTTTGCCGGTATTGACGGAGTTGGCCATTTTCATCCAGCCGGAGGTCCCATGAATCTCTCAAGAAGAATTCTTTTCGTTCTCGGGATTGCCGCGCTCGCCGCCCCGGCCGCGTTCGGCCAGAACGAAAAGCCCGTGTCCGGGTTCGGTATCGCGTTTTCCGGCTATGTCAAAACCGACATCTTCTACGATACCCGCCAGACCGTAAACACCCGGGAAGGCCACTTCCTGCTTTACCCCAAGGATCCGCTCCTCGACCCGGACGGGAACGACATCAACGCCAAGTCCGGCTTCAACATCCTTTCGATCCAAACGCGTCTCATCGGGAAGATCACCGGGCCCGACGCGCTCGGCGCCAGGACCTCGGCGTATCTCGAAGCCGAATTCTTCGGCACTTCGGACGCGGACCTCAACGCCTTCCGTCTCCGCCACGCCTACCTCAAGCTTAACTGGAAGACATCGGAGCTGCTCATCGGCCAGTTCTGGCACCCCATGTTCATCAGCGAGAGTTACCCGGACGTCGTGTCCTTCAATACCGGCGCCCCGTTCCAGCCCTTCAACCGCAGCCCCCAGGTCCGGTACATCCGGACCTTCGGCAAGGTCAGCCTGGTCGCGACGGCGCTGTCCCAGCGCGACTTCGTCTCCAACGGGCCGCAGGGTCCGAGCTCCGCCTACCTCCGGAACGCCGCCCTGCCGGAATTCAACCTGAAGCTCCAGTACGCGGCCAGGAACAAGGCGGCGGAAACCGAGACCCTGGTCGGGGCGGGCGTCGATATCATGAAGCTCGTCCCTCGCCTGGCGACGGCTTCCGGCTATCGCACGGACGCGTCCGTAACGAGCCTCGCGGGGATGGCCTATTTCAAGCAAAAGTGGCCGAAATGGACGTTCAAGGCCGAGGGGGTCTACGGCTCGAACCTCCATCACCTGACGATGAGCGGCGGATACGCTGTCCGGGATGTCCCGCAAATCCCGGAGTCGGATTTCTGGACCTACGCGCCGACGAACACCCTGTCGGTTTGGACGGAGGCCCAGACGACCGGCGAGCGCTGGCAGACGGGAATATTCGCGGGTTACTCCAAGAACCTCGGCGCCCGGCAGGACATCGTGAGCCCCGCCTTCGCGCGGGGACCGAACATCGACCAGCTCTACAGGATCTCTCCCCGCCTCATCTATAACGCGGGAAAGATCCGCTTCGCCGGCGAGACCGAGCTGACCGGAGCATCCTATGGGATACCGGACGCTCTTGGAAAGGCCCGGGGCGCGAAGTTCATCGCGAACCTCCGCCTGCTCTTCGCGGCCTACTACTTCTTTTGAGAACGGCCGGCCAGACAACGAATTTTCGTCCCGTGTAAACGTTTTTTACCTATTTGAGGTATTTAGTTGAGAGGAGAAGATGGATGAGTAGACCCGGCGTCGTACTTTGTTTCCTCGTGTCGGCGCTCTGTCTCGTCTCCTCAAGGCCGCTCCGGGCCCAAGCGATCCCGCCCGGCCAGGCCGACCTCGAAGCCCTGAAGAGGACGGCCGTCAAGGTTTTTATCGACTGCGGTTCCTGTGACATCGAATACATCAAGAACGAAATCACCTTCGTCAACTATGTCCGCGACCGGAACGAGGCCGACGTCCATGTCCTGATCACCACCCAGGGCACCGGGAGCGGCGGCCTCGAGTACACCCTGACGTTCATCGGCCAGAACGGCTTCGCCGACGTGAAGGACGTCCAGAAGTACTTCACGAACTCGACAGACACGGAGGACGAGATCCGGCGCGGACTGGTCAGGGCGCTCCGCCTGGGGCTCATGAGCTTCGTCGGACGGACGCCCATCGCCGGGCGGATCGCCATCAATTACAGCGCGCCGCGAGACACGGGACCGGTCCGGGACTCGTGGAATTTTTGGGTCTTCAGCCTCAGCTCGAGCGGCAGTTTCACGGGCCAGAAATTCTACCATCGCAGTAATCTCAGCGGCGATTTCTCCGCCAACCGTATCACGGAACAGTCCAAAGTCCAGCTTGCGTTCTCCACCAGCATCTCGCGGCAGAAGATCCGGATCGAGAGCGAAGACCGGACCGTTTCCGGCCAGAGCGAGTCCTGGGAGGGAAACGGCCTCTTCGTGAAGAGCCTGGGGGGACACTGGTCTGCGGGGGCCTATGTCGAGACGAACTCCTCGTTTTATAAAAATATCGATTTCAGCCTGTACGTGGCCCCGGCTGTCGAATACAACGTGTTTCCTTATGCCCAATCGACCCGCCGGCAGCTCCGCATCCTCTACCGGGCGGGCTGGAATCCCGTGAATTACCGGGAGACGACGCAATTCGGCATTCTCCGCGATACCCTCTGGACGGAGTCCTTGTCGGTGAGCCTGGACCTCCGGGAAAAGTGGGGGACGATTTCAACCGCCGTTTCCGGCGTCAATTATCTCAATCATTTCACCAAAGGGCACGTCGACACCTTCGGCACGATCTCCCTGAACGTCTACAAAGGGCTCAATGTTTTCGTCCTCGGCGGCTGGTCGCTCATCAAAGACCAGCTCTCCCTGCGGCTTCGGGAGCCGACGGACGACGAGATTTTCCTCCGGCTCGTCGAACTCAAAACCAACAGCAGTTATTTTTTCGCCGTCGGGGTTCAGTTCACCTTCGGCTCGATATTCACCAACGTCATCAACCCCCGCTTCGGTTCGACGGGCGGGAGTTCGATGAGCATCCGCATCAATTAGGGAATGAGGGGACGACCATGCCCGAAATCGATGGAAAGGACAAGGCCATGAGACTTCCGATCGCCACGGCCGTTCTCGCGGTCCTCCTGGCCTTGAGCCTGGCGGGGACCGGCCTGGCCTGGGCCGGACCTGGGCTGGGCCAGGTCCCTCCCCCGCCGGGCGGGCCTCCTCCGGGGACCTCCCTCAAGGTGTTCCTGGACTGGCCGGGCGCGGACATGGCGTATTTCCGGGGGGAAATCCCTTTCGCCGAGCTCGTCCCCTCCCTCGAGGCGGCCCAGGTCCACGTCCGCGTCTCCCCGTCACCGGGGGATGGCGAGGGGGCGCTCACCCTGGACTTCGCCGGCCTCAAGGAATTCGACGGCGAGAACAATACCCTCCGCTACCGGCCCAAACCGGGCGAAACGCCGGAGGAGACCCGAGGCGAAGTCGCCCGGCTCATCAAGATCGGCCTTATGCGGTACGTCTCCAAAACCCCCGCGGCCAAGCATGTCTCGGTCGACTTCATGGCCCAGGTCAAGCCGACCTCGGTCATCGATAAGTGGGACTTCTGGGTCTTCAACCTCGGTTCCGACCTGTTCATGATGGGCGAGACCCAGTTCTCGGACACGATGTTCTCCGGCAATATTTCGGCGAACCGCGTTACCCCCGGGCTGAAGATCCGGACCTCGGTCTACGGCAACTTCGATCGTCAGCGTTTCAATCTCGAGAGCGAGGTCATCAAGAGCTCCTCCCGAAGATATGGGTTCGAGGGGCTCGCCGTGAAGAGCCTGGGCGAGCATTGGTCCGTGGGCGCGTATCTTTCCGCCGCGTCCTCGACGTATTCCAACACCACGTTCAGCGCCTCCGTCGCGCCCGCTGTCGAGTACGACGTGTTCCCCTATTCCCAATCCACCAAGCGGCAGCTCCGCGTCCTCTACCGGCTCGGCTATACCCAGGCCAAGTATCGCGAGCTGACAGTTTACAACAAGCTAGCCCAGGGTCTCTTCCGTGAATCATTGTCCGCGACGGTCGAGCTCAAGCAGCCCTGGGGGACCGTCCAAGCCTCCCTCGAAGGATCCCATTACTTCTTCAAGCCTTTCAAGTACCAGGTTTCTCTCGGGGGGCAAATTTCCTTGCGCATCTGGAGAGGCCTGAGCTTCGAGATCGACGGCAGCTTCGCCAAGATCCACGATCAAATTTCCCTCCCCGCGGCCGGCGCGACCCCTGAAGAAATCCTCCTCATGCTCCGGGAGCTCGAAACCGACTACAGTTATTATTTTTCCGTCGGCCTGAACTTCCGGTTCGGCTCCCTCAAGAGCAACGTGGTCAACCCCCGCTTCGGGAGCGGCGGCCGCAACATATCGATCAGCTTCTAGCCGGCGTCCGCCTCCCCCGTTTGCCGGGAAGGCAATCAACCATTCATACGCCGCTTTCCTCCGCCGAAATTGCCCCGGGAAGGCCTTGTTTTTTTCAGGTTCCGCCGCTAGTATATCCACGCCGGCTTGATGAAACGGCCCGAATCTTTCCGGCCGCATTTTCAACTCGGCCAAGGAGTCATCCGCCATGTCCGTGAAGCCCGTCAAACCCGTGCCCAGCGACATCGAGATCGCTCAGGCCGCTGAGCTTTTGCCTATCGTCCAGGTCGCGAAAACAGTCGGCCTCGGAGAGGGCGACCTGGACCTATACGGCAAATACAAGGCTAAGATCCACCTGGACGTCCTCGACCGGATCAGGGACCTGCCGCTGGGGAATTACGTGGACGTGACCGCGATCACTCCCACGCCTCTTGGGGAAGGCAAGACGACGACGACCGTCGGCCTGTGTCAGGCCCTCGGCGCCCACCTGGGGAAAAAAGTCATCACCGTCGTCCGCCAGCCCAGCATGGGACCGACGTTCGGGATCAAGGGCGGGGCGGCGGGAGGCGGATACTCGCAAATCGTTCCGATGGAGGATTTCAACCTCCACCTGACGGGCGACATCCACGCCGTGACTATTGCCCACGATTTGCTGGCCGCGGCCATCGACGCTCGGATCCTCCACGAGTATTACCAAGAGGACGAGAAGCTCTTCAACTCCTTCTGCCCCCCTGACAAGCAGGGCCGACGCCGGTTTTCCCCGACCATGCTGCGGCGTCTCCGGAAGCTTCACATCGATGAGACCGACCCCGCCTCCCTTACCCCCGAGGACAGGCGCCGGATGTTCCGCCTCGACATCGATCCGGCGAGCATCACCTGGAACCGCGTCATCGACGTCAACGATCGCTTCCTCCGACGGGTCAAGATCGGGCTCGGCCCGGAGGAGTTGGGCCTGGCGCGCGAGACCGGCTACGACATCTCGGTCGCCAGCGAAGTCATGGCCATTCTGGCCTTGACCTCCGGCCTGGCCGACATGAGGGAACGGCTTGGCCGCATGGTCGTCGGGACAAGCAAGACAGGCGACCCCGTCACCGCCGAGGACCTGGGCGTGGCCGGGGCCCTGACCGTCCTGATGAAGGACGCCATCATGCCCAACCTTATGCAGACGCTCGAGGACACTCCGGCGCTCGTCCACGCCGGGCCCTTCGCCAACATCGCCCACGGCAACTCGTCGATCATCGCCGACCAGATCGCCCTTCGCCTGGTGGGCGAAGACGGGTACGTCGTCACGGAATCCGGGTTCGGCGCCGATTGCGGCATGGAGAAATTCATGAATATCAAGTGCCGGGCCAGCGGCCTCGCTCCGAGCTGCGTCGTCATCGTGGCCACGATCAGGGCCCTGAAGATGCACGGCGGGGGGCCGAAAGTTGTGGCGGGCCGGCCCCTGCCGCTCGCATACACCGACGAGAACCTTGGCCTTCTCGCTAAAGGCCTTCCCAACATGGCCGCCCACGTTAAGAACGCCCTCCGTTTCGGCATTCCCGTCGTCGTCGCGGTCAACCGTTTCACGTCGGACACGGACGCCGAGATCGAGATGGTCCTCAAGGCGGCGATTGCGGCCGGCGCCGAGGACGCGGTCATGGCCGCCCACTGGGCCGAGGGCGGGGCGGGAGCCGTCGGGCTGGCCAAGGCCGTCATCGCCGCCTGCGGCAAGCCAAGATATTTCCGGTTTCTGTACCCCCTCGACTGGGACATTAAAAAAAAGATCGAAACGATCGCGGCCGAAATCTACGGCGCCGACGGGGTGGACTACGCACCGGAGGCGGAGGCCAAGATCGCGCTTTACACTCGGCTCGGCTTCGACAGATTGCCCATTTGCATGGCCAAGACCCATCTCAGCTTGAGTCACAATCCCGCCCTGAAAGGCGTCCCGAGGGGATTCCGGGTGCCGGTGCGAGACATCAAGGCCAGCGTGGGCGCCGGATTTCTCTATCCCCTCTGCGGAGATATGAGAACCATGCCGGGATTGCCGACGCGGCCAGTCTTCTACGACGTGGACCTGGACCTCAAAACGGGGAAGGTCGTGGGATTGCTTTAAGGCCGTCCCGGCGGCCAGCGCGGGATGGACATCCCCCCGATTTATTTATCCGGCCCCGCCGCCGTGAACGCTGATCCCGCCGTCGGCCGGTTTACTAGCGGATGACCTTGCCTCGGACGTTGCTGAGGTCGACGCCGCCGCTTCCCGTGTGCTTCAGGCGGACGTCCTTGGCGACGTCGTCGATTTCGATCCCGCCGGATCCGTCGTCCACGGTCACGCTGCCGCCGATGTGCGCCAGAGTCATCCCGCCGGATCCGTCGTCAACCGAGACATCGCCAGTGACGTTTCTGACCTCCATCCCGCCCGATCCGTCGGTGATATCGACGCTGCCTTCGACCCCGTCCACCGTGATCTCCCCCGAGCCGTCCTCGATCCAAAGGTCGCCGGTGATCCTCGCGACCCGGAGCGATCCGGAGCCGTCCTTGATCCGGACGCCGGCCTTGATGTCCTCGACGGTCAGCTCACCGGAGCCATCATCGATCCGCAGGGCCAGGGTTTTGGGGACGGAAACGGTGAGGTCGATCTTGGCCTCGCCGTCAAAAAGAGAGAACACGCCGTGGGAACGAATCTCGCCGACGAGGACCGCCGTGTCCCCGGCTTTGCGAAGCTCGAGCTCGACGTGGTTCTTGATCCATCCTTCCATCTCGCTGTCCCCGACGCCGGAAACCTGAATATGGGCCTTGACCTCGACGGCCGTCAGGCCGTCGCGGCCCGAAACCATGAGGAACCCGGCCCCGGCCGTGATGTCGAGCCTCGTGAGGCCTTCCGCGGAAAGCGTCAGATTCTGGACTTTTTCGAATCCGAGCGCCGGGAAAGCCGCCAAAATGAACAGGGCAAGCCAAAGGACCGCTTTTTTCATGTGCACCTCCATCCTATATATGAAAGGACGGAATCCCCGGCCGAAAAGTTCCCCGCCAAAATAAAGGGGGGACGGCGCCCCTGCTGGGACCGTCCCCCCGCCCGTTTCGCGCGGCTTCCGCCGGCTAATGGAGCTGGATCGTTTTGCTCGCCTGGCCGGCCTTTACGCTGTCGTAGGTGACTGTGACCGCCCCCGACCCCTTGACGAGGTACAGGACCGTGCGGGTGGTCTTCCCGGCCTGCCCGTTGCGGACCAGGATCCGCTTGAGGTCTTTCTGGTCGATGAGCTGGGTGACCGAGGGCTTGACCCTATAGATCTCCTTGTTGTCGATGAAGCTGGCCGCGATGACCTGAACGTTCCCCCCATCGAGGGTCAGGAGGTCGGGCCGGACGACGTTATTCTGGGCGGCCCGGGCCATGATCGTCGGCGCGACCTTGGGGTTCGTGATATCGACGAATACCTTGTAGACGTCGCCGCCGACTTTATCGACGCTCGTGTCGCCCATTTTGACCATGGGCATCTCGTCCGCCTGGTAGAGCGAGAAGGCCATGTTCCGGTGGCAGAGCTCCTCGCTCATGAAGCGGGGCGGGACGCGGCCCTGGAACTTCCGCCAGGAGCCGCCGACCTCGACCTCGCCGAACTGGGGGTGGGTGAATTTCTTCCAGGGCTGGTATTCCTGCCCGAACTCGAGGTACTTGTCGAAATAATAGCGGGAAACGTTGGGCGCGATCGGGCTCTGGGGGTTCCCCTGCTGCTCCTTGAGGTTGGGGCTCGTGAAATACTGGTCGCCGTTCCAGAGCTCGTTGCTGAAGGAGATGATGCCCAGGCCGTCGTTCGTCCAGTCGATGAAGCCTCCGTGCACCGTGTAGAGCCCGCTCCAGATCACGAGGTAGCGGTAGAACGGCAGGATGCGCTCGCCGTTCTGGCCGAGCTCGTCGTAGAACCGGGCGTCGCTCATCGGATACTCGCCGGCCGCCTCGGCCCCGGGGCCCCGCAGGATCATGCCGCCGTTGTTATGGTAGGACTGGACGCCGGCGACGTTCGGGTGGGCCAGGAGGAAGTCGTTGACCGCCTTGGCCTCGGGGATCTGGAAGGGGTACTGCATCGCGCCGCGCTGGATATAATCGGGCTGCCAGTCGGACGCCCAGTTCCGGTTCGGGTCGTAGTCGCCGAAGCCGTCATCGTCGACGAAACCGTCGCCGTCGTTATCGAGCCCTTCCCGGCCGAGGAGGAGGTAGTCTCCGGTCTCACCGAAGGGCACGGGCTCCAGCATGTTGGGGTTCGTCCGGCTGATCCGGTAATTCCCCTTCCCAGGCACATATTTGCGGATCTGTTCGATGATGCCGTTCCCGTTGAGGTCGTCCGGCTTGTCTTCGTCGATAAGCCAGTCCCCGTCGTCGTCGACCGGGACGTGGCCCGAACGGGCATTGACGCCCGACGGGGCCTCCATGAAGTACTGCCGGCCGTCGGGGTTGACGGTCGGGATGATGTAAAAAACGCGCTCGTTGACGAGCTTGGTGACGTCGTCGAGACGGCCGTAGTTCTCCATCAGGTACCAGGCCGTGTAGAGGCAGACCTCGCCGCCCTGGATCTCGTTGCCGTGGACGTTGGCCTCGATGTACATGGCGGCCTTGCTCATTTCGGGGCCGGTCTCGGGGTTGTTGATCGTCAGGACCATCAGGTCCCGTCCCTCGTAGGACTTGCCGATGGACTGGAACTTGAGGAACTTGGGGAAGGCGGTCTGGAGCTTCTGGAAATCCACGTAGAGCTCGGGGACGTCGTGCCAGCGGTCAAAGTCGATTTTGACTTTGAAGGCCGGGTCGGAGGCCTTCTGGCCGAATGCCCCGGGGGAGGCCAGCGCCAGGAGGACGGCGCCGAGCATCGTCATCGCCAGGATCTTGCCTGTTTTCTTCATCTGGGATCTCGCTTCGTGTATCGTTTTCATGGCCGCTCTCCCCTCACTTTAGTGTGACCTTGGCGGTGTCGGTTCCGCCCTTCTCCGAAACGACCTTGAGGGCTACGGCGTCTCCGGCCTTGCCCCGGATGATCCATTCGAACTTGGCGGCTCCGTTCCCGGACCCCGGCAGGGCCGGGACATAATTCGTCTTGACGTTTCCCGACAGGATGTCCTCCGGCTTGACCTGGAGTTGGACCATGGTCGGGCGGACGGATCGCGAAGTCACGGCGTGGGCCATGGCCGTCGGCAGGAAGCCCGTGTTTTCGACCTCGGCCTTGACCCGGAAGATCCCGCCCCCGTGGCTCAGGACGTCGAGCTTCGTGATCTTGACTTTCGGGAAGAGGGACGAGAGGTAAAGGACGAACTTCGTGTGAGAGGCGCCGAGCTCGGCGATCTTGGCCGCCGGCGGGTTCGTGACGGCGTAAGGCCTGAAGCCGCCGATCTCGACCTCGCCGAGGTCGGGATGGTTGAACTTGGCCCACTTGACGAAGCCGTCGATCTTCTCGGCGTCCATCCACTTCAGGATTTGCTTGTCGATGCCGGGGGCCATGGCCGCCACGGCGTCGGCGCCCGCGCCGCCCATCCCGGCGCCCGCGCCGCCGCGTGCGGCCTGGATCATCTGCATGATGTCCTGGCCGCCCTGCGTCATCTGGATAACCTGTTGCCCCCCGCCGGCCCTCGATGCCTGTCCGCCGGCTTGGGCGGCCTGGCCCGGCTGGTCCCCTGCCCCGGGCGGCATCATGCCCATCCGCCTCTGCATGGGGGAATCGGCCGTGGCCAGCCCGAAGCCCGGGGTGGAGAAGGACGGCACGCCGAACTGAAAGTAGCCGTACTCAAAGAAGGCGCCCTGGGGCTCCCGAACATAGAGGGCCTGCCGGATCCCGGTCAGTTCGCCGTACTTGTCGCTGATCGTCCGGAAATAGTCGGTGTCGGCGGCGTTGACCGTGGTCGGCGCCTTGCGGTCGGGCATACGGAACCGGCCGCCTTCCTGGGCCGCCGGCTGCGTCTGCTGGCGCGTCTGGCGCTGGAGTTCGCCCAGCATCTCGAACGAGAATTCGCCGCCGCCGAAGCGCCCGAAACCGCCGCCGCCGCCGGATTGGATCATGCCCACGGTCCGTGACGCGGCGATAGAGGCGTCGGCGAAGCGGACGAGATCGAGCTCCCGCGACGACCCCATGCGGCCGCCCGAAGGCGGGGCGATCAGGTTGTCGCTCTCCCCGAAGGTCAGAATGGCCGCCACGTTGCGGTGGGTGATGATCCAGGCCATCAAGGCCTGGGATTCCTTCTCGCTGACCATGTATCGCCCGGCGTCGGACTTGTAATAGGGGTAGTCGTGCATGAAGTTCCGGTTGAGGTCCGTGCCGCCGGCGGGGTCCTCGCCGATGAAGCCGTCCTTGTCGCGGTCGATCCCTTCCCAGTAGAGTTTATAGACGCCGGATTCCCCCTTCCTGGGGTCGGCCTTTTTCATCAGCCGCGGCTCCTCGGGATCGATGATGTATTCGCCGTCCGAGGCCTTGACCCGCATCAGGGTGATCAGGCCGTCCTTGTTGAGGTCCTCGGGGCCGTCTTCGTCCACCCGGCCGTCGTTGTCGTCGTCGCGGGGATCGAGGTTCGTCTTCCGCCCGGTTTTGACCGGTCCGAACATCCCCTCGGCGCCGTCCGGGTTCATCCGCGGGATGACGTAGATGACCGAGTTGTCGAGCCGGTTCTTGATGTCGGCGTTGGCCGGATAGCCCTTGAGCAAGCCGTCGACAACGGCCAGGGCGATCTCGCTCCCGATGAGATGGTCGGCCTCGAAGTTGGCCGCCACGAGAAGCCCCGGCCGGTCCTTGACCGGGACGCCGGCGGGATTGGCGATCTCCATCGCCCATATGTCGCGGCCACCGGACGTTTTCCCGATGGAGACGATCCGGGCGATGTCCTTGTGGGCATCGACCATCGTCTGGAGCATGCCGGACATCTCGGCGTAATTGTGGTACTTCGTGAAATCCTGGGCCCTCGCCGGACCCGATGCGACCGTCAGGCCCAAACAGATGAGCATGAGCGGCGCGGCGGGCGGGAGACGCCTGAACCGAGTCAAAATGGGACGCACTCCGACCTCCTTGATGGGTTATGGGGATTGGCGCCAAAAGGCAGAGGGGAGGGTTCTCGAATCGAACGGACTCCAAGGCGCACGAATTTTAGACGCCGGTCCCCGCGATTTCTTCCATCTATTGCTCCAACCATAGTCCTCCATAGGGTCCTGTCCCGGCACATCCCCGTCCGGCAGGGAGCAGTCCCGCCTTTTACCAGATTCGTCCGGATGCGGGCAGTCCCGCTTTTTAGCGGGGCAACCTCTGGGGAGCGACCGACAGAAGCACGGCGGAGCTACTCGAAGCCGTGCTTCTGGTAAATATCTGGGAAAATAAAGATCCCTCCTGCTTCGGTTCGCGGGGCTGCGGGGACCGGGGGCCTCTGTGCCGGGCCACCCTTCCATGATTCTTGATGTGCGATAAACCTCTCCGGGAAATGGGGACCGGAGGAAATGGATACTTTAGTGCCTGGCGCCAAAAGTAAAGAATCGGCCTCGATATTTCTTTATAAGTGCGAAATCGTTTATGCCAAGAACTCAGGAGAAAATAACTTATGTGATTTAGGTGCCCGGTAGCCAATTAAGAATGAACTTGACAGAGGGGGCGGTGAAGCCTATTTTCCCCAATAGGCGGAACCAAAGAAGAGACGGTCAGTAGCATCCCTGGCTGGCAGTTTGGCTGGATTCAAGATTACGGCAGTTAGGGAAACAGGGGATAGAGGGAAGAGACATTGACCATGCCTAAGTTCATGCCTTTCCCGGCAATTCTCTCCGCAACTCTTTTACTTTCCGGCTCAGCCTCGTCACCACCTCGAGCCCAGAAGCTCCAGCATGAGGTCACAACGATCAACGTTGAAGTGCCGGTCCGCGTCTTCGCCCGCGACCTCTTCGTTTCCGACTTGAAAATCGGCGATTTCGAGGTCCTCGAGGACGGACGCCCGCAAAAGATCGAAGCCGTCCATCTCGTTCGGGGAGTTGAAATTCGGCACAGCGAGGGTCAAAGCCCGGAAACGCCCAAGCTCGGCCGCCAATTTGTCCTCCTCTTCGAGCTGAAAGATTTTCTGCCGGAGATTGAGTCGGGCCTTACCTATTTTGCGGAGAAAGTCCTGCGCGCCGGCGATACCGTCGAGGTTGTCACCCCGGTCAAGGCTTATCGAATGAGGCCGGAATTGCCCTCCGGCCCACGGGAGAAGTTCAAGGTCGACCTGTTCAACCTCGTGAGACGTGATACGCTCCTCGGGGCGACCGAATACTGGAGGATTATCGGCGACCTCCGCTCGGCTCTGGCCGGTTATCTTAAAGAGACATCCGGCGACTCCTCCGGAGAAGGTCAAGAAGATAGACAGGGACGGGGGGACCGGGGAGGAGGCGGAATATACCTTATGAACTACCAGATGGCACTCGAAGAGCTTGAGCGGTTGAGAAGAATCGATGAAGAGAACCTCCTGGCGTTCGCCAAGCAGTTGAAGAACCGCGAAGGGCAAAAGGTGGTCTTCCTGTTCTACCAAAAAGAAGTTCTCCCCAAGCCGAAATATCCTATCACCTCCTACTCGCGTCCGGAGCAATTGAACGAGGCGTCCGCCATGATCGGGCTAATCGACTTATATCACCGCGAGATTTCGTTCGATGTGGCCAAAGTCCGGCAGGCATTTTCGGATGCTTCGATCGCCATCCATTTTCTGTTCGCCACCAAAACGAAGGGGACGAGCGCCCCGATCGAAGAGTCGCGGCCCTCCAGTAATATCATCATGGCCGACCAGTCCGAGGACATCTTCAGCGCCTTCACCGAAATGGCCCTGGCGACCGGCGGCATCGCCGAGAGTTCCGCAAACCTCGGGGCCGCCTTCAAGAAAGCGGCCGAGGCGACCGAGAGTTATTATCTCCTATACTACAAACCGCAACCCTACAAGGCCGACGGCGGCTTCCGGTCGATCGAGGTCCGGGTTAAGAGGGGCGGTGTCCGAGTGACCCACCGGGCGGGCTACTTCGCCAACTGACCGAGCCCTCCCGCCCCTTAGACACCTTCCGCTCGTTGGCGACTTGTTCCCGCCTAACTCGGCAACAACCCGCGCCGGAATCAGATCCTTCATGGACATCGGGGGCTTTAGTGTGACGCAGGTGAGGGATTTACCAAGGTTGTAGTGGAGTCCCTCTTTTATTTTCAGGAATCCCCAGAGATCGACTCTCCAGCGGACCCTGCATCTTCCGTGTCTCCGCGCCGGGGAATGCGCTATAATGAGCGTCTGCGCGCGCCGGAACAGTAGGCGCGCCGGCCAGCCCGGAGGAAGGAGAGGCCTATGCCGAAACGCCGTCGCCTGACCCGCAGGCAATTCATCGGAAGGACGCTGACCGCCGCTGCGGCGCTCACGATCGTCCCGCGCCGCGTGCTGGGCGGCCCGGGCTACACGCCGCCGAGCGACACGCTGACCAAGGCAGTCATCGGCGTCGGCGGCATGGGCCGGGCCCACCTCGCCTACCCCGGCGCGACGCTCCTGGCCGTCTGCGATGTCGACGCGGATCACCTGAAATCCGCGCTGGAAATATCCGGAGCGGGCGTCCGCGGCTACAGAGACTTCCGCGAGGTCCTCGAGCGGCCCGACATCGACATCGTCCACATCGCGACTCCGCCTCACTGGCACGCCTTGATCTCGGCCGCCGCCGCCGAGGCCGGCAAGGACGTCTGGTGCGAGAAGCCCATGACCCGGACCATCGCCGAGGGCCAGGCCGTCGTCCGGGCCGTCGAGCGAAACGGCCGGATCTTCCGGGTCAACACCTGGTTCCGGTTCGAGGACGAATTCTACGGCCTCGGCTCCGACGTCAGGCCGGTCAAGAAGGTCGTCCAAAGCGGGCTCCTCGGCTGGCCGCTCAAGGCCACGGTCAGCGCGACGACCGGGTTCGACTGGAAATTCTACTGGAGCGGACGGACCAACCTCAAACCCGAACCCGTGCCGCCCGAGCTCGATTACGATTTCTGGCTCGGCCCGGCGCCCTGGAAACCCTACCACCCCCACCGCGTCCACGGGACCTTCCGCGGCTATTGGGACTATGACGGCGGCGGGCTGGGCGACATGGGCATGCACTACCTCGACCCCGTCCAGTATCTCCTCGATAAGGACGATACGAGCCCTGTCGAGATCCGGGCCGACTGCCCGCAGCAGCACCCGGACGCGTGCGGTGCGTGGCGCCGGATCGAGATGAAATACGCCGACGGCTGCACGATCGTTCTCGACGGCGAAAATAAGGACGTGAACGCGGCCTTCCTTGAGGGACCGAAGGGAAGACTGTCCCCGGGCCTGCGGTCTGATATCCCGAACCTGAAGGACCTTATCGCCGGCCTGCCGGACCCCGAGCCCCAGGTCACGGATTTCGCCGAGGCCGTCCGGACACGCCGGCGCTTCGCCCTCAACGAGCGGAACGGGCACCGCTCGTGCACGCTGGTCAACCTGGGCAAGATCGCTGTCCAGCTCGGCCGCCCGCTTCGCTTCGACCCCGAAAGACAGCGGTTCATCGGGGATGACGAGGCTAACCGCCTGGCCGCGCAGCCCATGCGGGCCCCTTGGCGCCTTTGAGCCGGGTTTCCGGGAGGAGAAACAAGATGAAGAAATCGGCGCTGATAGTCCTGATAGCTCTCGCCATTGCGATCTCGGCCTTTCCCCTTCGCGGCGGCGAGGGCCCGGCGGGCCTGAAAGCCAAAGTGACGGACATCCTCGGCCGCTACCCGGCCCAGACGGCCGCGGAAAAGGACGCGCTCTCGGCCGAAATCCTCAGGCTCGGCCCCGGCGCCGTCGCCGAGATCTGCGGGCGCGTCCTGCCTCCCGGCGGGGGCGCTGACGGCCCGGCCCGCTTCGCGCTCAACGGCCTGGCGGTTTATGTCACGAGAACGGGCGCGGAAAAAGACCGGCTTCTCTACGTCCAGGCCCTTCTCGGCGCGATAAAAAAAGCCTCCGACACAGACATCAAGGCTTTTTTCATGTCCCAGGTCCAGTTGTCGGGAGCCAGGGAATCCGTCAAGCCCCTGGCCGTGTACCTCACGGAAGAGAAGCTGGCCGACCCCGCCGCCCGGGCCATCCTGGCCGCCGCGCGACCCGAGGCGGCCGGAATTTTCCTCAAAGCCCTGGACTCCGCTCCCTCCCCCGCCAAGGTAACGATCATCAAGGCGCTGGGTGAGCTCAGGAGCCGTGAGGCCGTCATGAAAATCCTGCCCTACGCGGAGAGCCCGGACCCGAAGCTCCGCCAGACGGCGCTCTTCGCCCTGGCCGACATCGGCGACCCCCGGGCGGGACGCGTCCTCGAGAGGACGCTGATCGCCTCGTCGCCCTATGAAAGGTCGCTGGCCCCATCGCTCTATCTCCGTTATGCCCGGCGCCTCATCGAGTCGGGAAAGCAGGTCGAAGGCCTGGCCATCGGCCGCAGCCTGGTCGAGCATTATGCGACGCCTCCCGAAAGCCACATCGCCTCGAGCGGGCTCGAACTCCTTATGTCCGTGTTGAAAGACCGCGCCCTCCCCGACCTCATTGCCGTGATGGACAGCCCGGACAGGAAGTTCCGCGGGTCCGCGCTCGAACTCTCCCTGTCCATTCCGGGCGCCGGGGCGACGGGCCGCTGGGTGGAAAAAGCGGCTTCGTCTCCCCCCGAGGTCCGCGCCGAGATCGTATCCATGCTCGGCCGGCGCAAGGACGTGTCCGCGCTGCCGGCCGTGCGCGACGCGCTCCGGAGCCAGGATGAGGTCGTCCGCGTGGCGGCCATCTCCGCCCTCGCCAGGCTGGCGGGATCTGCAGCCCTCCCCGACATATTTCCCTTTTTCAACTCCACTGACGCCGGCGAGATCGCGGCCGCCAAAGAGGCCCTCCTCGGTTTCCAGGATACCCTGGTCGTTCCGGAAGCCGTGCGCTTGATAGAAACGTCTCCGGCGCCGGGCAAGGCGGCGCTCCTCGAAGTCCTGGCCGCCAAGGGCGCCCGTGACCGGATCGACCTCGTCTTCAGCCAGGCGGCCAGTCCGGAACCCGTGGTCCGGGCCGCCGCCATCGCCGCGCTGGCCGGGCTGGCGGGAGAGAAAGACCTGCCGCGGCTTCTCGACCTGCTGTTCGCGGCCGCCGACAGCGAGGAGACCGCGCATCTCCAGAAGGCGGTCGCCGCAGCGGCCGGCCGGAACCCGGATCCCGAGCGTCGGGCCGACGCGCTCATCGCTCTGATGAGCGGCGCGCCGGCCACGCACAAGGCCGCCATTCTAAAGGTGCTTCCCCAAGCCGCCGGAGCCAGAGCCCTGCAGACGGTCGTTGGGGAAACCGGCAGCAAGGACGCGCAGGTTCAGGCCGCGGCGGTTTATGCCCTGTCCCAGTGGCCCGATTTCGGCGCGGCCGGCGACCTCCTCCGGATCGTATCCACGACATCCAATAAGAAATATCTCCTGTTGGCCCTCGACGGCTATGTCCGGCTGGTCAATGAAGCCGACGTGCCCAGGTTCCAGAAGCTCGACCTCCTCAAAACCGCCCTCGGCCTGCCCAAGGACGACGCCGACAGAAAGGCCGTCCTTCGCGGCATCGCGATGGTCCGCGGGCCGGAGGCCTTCCGGCTCCTCTCGGAATCCCTGGGGAGTCCGGCGCTGAGGGCCATGGCCATCCAATCGCTCCTCGACA